>VOFD01002098.1_pt1 | contig 83429 bp, 76 predicted proteins | sample 5384101 | NCBI WGS metagenome assembly VOFD01 (sample SAMN12384723, study PRJNA508395) | human gut metagenome | isolation source: healthy gut C | host: Homo sapiens
TACTACCGCCCACCATCCCATGTTTCCGCCTTCGTTGTGGTACATGAGTTCGACATAGCTTTGGCGGGACTGGCCGATGAATACTTCTACGACAATGACGTGATGACAGATACCTATCCATTAGATGTGGAACCCCTGGGAACAGAACATCAGCACAAGAATCGATTTCATTTCCAAATGGGGAAGATATGTTGCTCAAGGAACTCCCGTTCCTACTCCCTCTTCTGAAAGTGGAACATATCCCGTAGGTGTATATGAAGGAGCTGGCTATTCTGCCAAAGGCATTTACCGTCCGGCAGACAATTGCCGCATGCGCACCAATGAATACCCCTACTTTCTGCCCGAAGATCACAGCAAAGACTGATTTTTATACCAAATAATAAGAGAAACTAAACTTTAAAGACCAACATTATGCTGTTGATCCGGCCCAGCGTAATGGCGGACATGGAAAGAACGTTTTAAATTATTTATGAGTTAGCTTCAAACATCCTATTGTTCTGGCTGATCCTCTTCCTTCATACTGGCACGTTCACCAATAATATAGTCTTGGATTGCTGCAACTTCAGCATAACTGTCATTCAACTGGATACGGCTTTCATTACCTAATTTCTTACGGAATTCAGCAGTAGGTTTTCCTACATAGATAAACGTAACCAAAGACTTCTTTTCAAGTTTTTCCAACTCTGTAGCTTGCGGAACCTTAAACTCAACCTTTAATGTTACCTCACGCATAGTTGTTACAATCATGAAGAAGAACAACAGGGTGAAGATAAGGTCAGGCAGAGAAGAAGTGTTCAACGCCGGCATTTCTTTTTTACCAGTCTTATTAAATTTTCCCATTACTTCTTATCTCCGTATTTTTTAGGTTCTGCCTCAGAGATCTTCTGAGGATAAATGTCACGAATTGCTTTTTGTTGATCGTCATTCAAATCAACATAGTTCTTTTGCCATTTTTCCTGAGCCAACTCATCACGTAACTCATTGTATGCTGCAACCAGCTCGTTTTGTACAGCAAGATATGCCTTATAAGAAGAGCCACGGTCGCAACGCAAAGAAATTACATGCTTTTCCGTAATCATCATGTTACCAAAGAAAGGAATATCCTTTGCATGTTTTTCCGGTTTGGTTTCATCGTTATACGGATTGGCAATAAATTCTTTTGCTTTAGCACGTAACTGATCTGTTGTGATATAATCGTTTCCGCACATTAACTGGTCGTTCATATTCAGGAAGACCTGCAACACGTTGCGTTCCTTCAACTTAATATCGTCATTCTTTTGGTTCTGCTCCGGTGGTGGCGGCAAGCGTCTTGCCAAACCACGGTCAGTATCCATTGACGTTGTAATCAAGAAGAAGATCAACAACAGGAAAGCAATATCCGCCGTAGAACTTGAGTTAATATCAGGAACTTTTCTTTTTCCTTTTGCCATTGTAATTACTCTTTAAATTGAGTTATCTCAATTGATTATGATAATTTCTTCTTAATACTACTAAAGATGATAGCAAGCACTGTTGCACCAAACAGGATGTAGATAGAATAAAGGAACATATCAGTGATCTTCAACCAGAACGGAACATTGTCCGTACCGTCATAACCCGGGATATTAAGCGGTTCATCACTACCCATAGCCCATGCTATAACAACAACTGCAACCAATACGATTACACCGATCAAAGACTTCAATGCATTTCCCGGATTATCTTTCAAGGCAGTTCCGAACTGGAACAGGAAAGCAGCCACTGTAGCAACGACAGCGATACCAAACAAACCGTACATCAAGAAGAGCAGTGCATCGGTTTGGGCGGGTTGCCACATTTCAGAGTCAACGCTCATAAGTACTGCATCGCCCTGAGCATCTCCACCGAAGTAGAACAAGCCCAACACTACCAGAATGGCAGCGAACATTACGTACAGTACGTAGTATGATACTTTATATGATAACTTAGCCATTTTACTTATTTTTTGTATTTCAAGTCATATTTGATAACCATATCCAACAGTGAGATAGAAGAATCTTCCATTTCGCTGGTCAAAGCTTCAATCTTAGACAGGATATAGTTATAGAATACCTGCAGAATCAAAGCAACGATCAAACCGAAGATAGTTGTAATCAAGGCAACCTTCATACCACCTGCTACAACCGTCGGAGAGATATCACCTACTTGTTGGATCTTATCAAAGCCTGCACCATACCGATTACAGTACCCAAGAATCCTAATGACGGAGCCATTGCGATAAACAGTGTGATCCAAGAGCAACCTTTTTCCAGGTAACCAGCCTGTACACCACCGTAAGATACAACTGACTTTTCAACTACATCGATACCCTGATCGATTCTCATCAAACCCTGATAGTAGATAGAAGCAACAGGACCTCTTGTGTTACGTGCGATGTCTTTGGCAGCTTCAACATCACCTTTTTCCAAAGCAGCTTCGATAGCGGCAATAAACTTCTTGGTGTTGATTTCAGCCAAACTCAGGTAAATGATACGCTCGATACAGAAAGCAAGACCGATAACCAATGCGATGGCAACCAAACTCATGAAAGATGCAGTACCTTCAATAAATTTAGTCTTGATTTCTTTGTGAATACCGCCTTCTTCAGCTACAACAGGAGCGGCAGCTTCATCAGCAGGAGCTGCTTGTGCTGCAGGAGCAGCTTGTTCTGTTTGTTCAGCAGCAGGAGCATCTTGAGCCTGAGCAAGTTGAGTTGAGCCAAATGTTAAGACTCCCATCACAGCAACAATTGCAAATAACTTTTTCATTGTGTGTCTAATTTTTAAGATTAATTAATTAATTTGATTATTATTATGTTTATTTATTGTTTTCTCTTATTTTAAAATCCTGCGGAGAGACGGGGATTCGAACCCCGGATACCCTTTAGGGGTATACACGCTTTCCAGGCGTGCCTCTTCAACCACTCGAGCATCTCTCCAATCAACATCTGTTCGAAATCGGGTGCAAATTACAAAAAAAATGCGAACCGCGAGCGTTTTCAGCTACAAATGTATTCTTTTTTTTGTTCTTCCACTGCATTCTCAAAGTTTTATCCGCAAGAAAATCTCAAAATTAATAAACTTTAAAATCTTTTCCGACGTTATTTGAGCATTCCAAACACTTTTAAAGCGTTTTCAGAAGTAACGTCTCCAACAGCCTCAGGAGACATCCGTAAATTTCAGAAACCTTCATCAAAGTATCCTTCACATAGGCGCTTTCATTCCTCTTACCACGATTCGGGACTGGAGTCAGATAGGGAGAATCGGTTTCAAGAACAATTTTTTCTAATGGTATTCCTGCCAAAATTTCCGGAAGGTGGGACTTCTTAAAAGTAACCACACCATTAATTCCAATGAAGAAATCGGAAAACTCCAATACACGGGTAGCTTCTTCTGCCGTTCCTGTAAAGCTATGGAATATTCCTCTTAAAGGAGTCTTTTTGTAAGGTTCCAGCACCTTATATATATAATCAAAAGCATCCCGGCAATGGATTACTATAGGAAGATCATATTCCAAAGCCCAGTTGACTTGTTTATCCAGTACTATTTGCTGCTCTTTCAGGTAAGTTTTGTCCCAATAAAGATCCATGCCGATCTCCCCTATAGCAACATATTCCTTAGAAAACTTCAATTCGCGAGCAACTATTTCCAATTCTTTTTCATAATTGGCATTGACAGAAGTAGGATGCAAACCAATCATAGGAAAACAGTATCCTTTATAGACGCTACAGGCTGACAGCATTGCTTCAATAGTCGTACTGTCAATATTGGGCATAAATATATGAGTTACTCCGGCAGCACGTGCACGCTCAATAACCTGTGGGAAATCCTCTGAAAACTCCTCCAAAAAAAAAAGATGGGAATGTGTATCTATCAATCTCATTCGTTTACTTTTTCTATTCGTTTCTCACCAGTACGATAATAATAAATCAGCCCGTAATCACGACATAATTCCAATCGTTTTCATTGGGAGAAACATCTTCAAACTTTTTTTTTCCACTTGATTCCATATATCCAAGATCAATTCATCGGCAGTAGTTCGCATAGTAGAAAGAGAATCTAAACTACGGGCAGTTAAAGCCTGCAAATTTTTCTGTCGGTCATAACTATCTGTAAAAATATCATAATGAACTCTAACCTTCGCAATAGTAGGATTATAAATAGGAATCCCCCCTTGAGAAGTTCGTTTGGTTTCTCCATCTATAATTTTTCGCCCCCACTCCACCAAGGCTGCCTCCGTCGATAAATCCGGTACATTTGAACTATCAGTCGGCAAACCATAATAAGATTTATGGGCTGCACGCACTTCCGAACGAATAACAGCCAGGTTCAATACCTGAATGAAATGAGAAATATACAAACGAGCCATCTTTACATTGGCCTGATGCTTACGCCCTGCTTGCGACTGACGTTCAAAGCATTGGACATAATACGATTGGGCGGCTTCAAATCTCATCAAGAAATTCCGGGCTTCAGTCAACGTCTTTAAAGAAACTGCCAAATCATAGAGGTTATGGGTATCAGCTTTTTGCAACCACTGCTTTCAGTGCCCGTATTCTCGCCTGGTCTGTATTTGGTAATCTTCTATAAGGCATAGTTACAAAAAAGCACAGTTAAACTTCTCTGTGTATCAAATTTTCTATTATCTTTTTCAGTTCTTCTTTTTTTTCTTCTGCAATACTGACAGCTGCAAGGCTTTCCATTGCCCGGTTGCTATATTCCAATATCTTATTTTCGCAAACTGCCTTTACACCAATCCGGTCATACAGTTCCGTCACAGCTGCAATTTTCTCTGCCGGCTGGAAAGTCTCTGCGTTTATCCAGCTATTCAACTGGTTATGCTGATCCGCATTCGCATGCTCCAATGCTTTAATCAGCATATATGTTTTTTTATTACAGAGAATATCCCCACCTATATTTTTTCCAAACACTTTAGCATTGCCATATACATCCAGCAAATCATCTTTCAACTGGAAGGCAACACCTATATGCATACCAAAATCATATAAACGATCAGCGTCTTCTACCGAAGCGCCCCCCAAACGAGCTCCAATCTTCAGACTCGCCGCCAACAACACGGCAGTTTTCAGACGAATCATCTCCAGATATTCTTCTGCAGTTACGTCATTCCTCTGCTCAAACTCCATATCCATTTGCTGACCTTCACAAATTTCAAGTGCCGTCAAACTGAAAAGATCCATAACCTCTTTCAGAAAAGTCGAAGGACATTCTGCCATAAACTGATAGGCAAGCACCAACATCGCATCTCCCGAAAGGATAGCAGTATTATCATTCCAAACTTTGTGGACAGTTTCTTTTCCTCTACGGCGATCCGCACGATCCATCAAATCATCATGCAAAAGAGTATAATTATGATAAACTTCGATACCTGTGGCCGGAGCATAGATACGGGTCACGTCTTCCTTGTACAAATTATAAGCCAGTAACATTAACACCGGGCGAATTCTTTTTCCACCCATAGATAATACATATTCTACCGGAGCATACAATCCTTTCGGAGTACGCGTAAATTGTAAGCCAGCAATATGAGTATTAAAATTTTCGAGAAGCTCGGAAGCTGTAAACATAATGATAGTAAATTTAGGAGAATAGTAGGAATAAAAAAGAGGCTGCCCAAAAGCAGCCTCCTTTTTATATAGATAACGTATTACTGCAATCTAAACATTACAGGCACCGTATATTTAACACGTACCGGTTTACCGCGCTGCATACCAGGTTTCCATTTCGGCATGGTACCTATCACACGGAGTGCCTCTTTATCCAAATACGGGTCAACACCTCTAAGCACTTTAGCATCTACAATACTACCGTCCTTGTTAACAACGAACTGTACTGTTACACGACCTTGCGTACCGTTTTCCTGTGCAATAGTAGGATATTTGATGTTCTTGCTCAAATACTGCATCAAACCAGCCATACCACCATTCGGGAATTCAGGCATTTGTTCTACAACCTCAAAAATGGTTTGTTCTTCCGGTTCTTCTTCTACAACAGTTACAGGCACATATTTTACTTCTACTGCCTTACCTGTTTCTTCTGAAGAGGCGATAACTGTTTCTTCCACATCAGCATCATCCGCTACGATTTCCAACGTTTCGTTAATCGGAGCTACTTCAGGAGGAGGAGGAGCTACTTTTTCTTCCTGTTCAGTGATAGGAACCATTTCTTCTTCAAAATAGAGATCAGTAAGCGCCTGGCTTGTATCAATCTTGATATCGCGCTTCGTCCATTCAAATGCTATAAACATAAAGGCAAGCACAATAACATAACCAATAAGCATCCAAGTCGATTTCTTGTTCTCCAAATCTGCTTTAGGTGTTTTCTTAATTTCCATAATTATAATATTATTTTAACGTGTTTCTCATTTTGGGCAAATATAGTACTTTTTCCGCAAAACGTTCAGCCGTACTATCTTTTTTAAGACAATATGCACCCATTTTTTTTTATCCTTCAGAAAGCACACCTGTGCTTTTGTGCCACAAATGTAACGAGATATTTTAAAAATACCGTATCTTTGGCAATAATTTTAAATGAAATGTTGAAAAAGTCATTTATAACGGCGCTACTACTCCTGATTTTCTCCGTTTTACGTGCACAAGACGGAACCAGCGCCTTTCAATTTCTAAAACTCCCTTTTTCTGCCCATGCATCAGCATTGGGTGGAGAAAACATTTCTATTATAGAAGATGATTTGACTATGGCTGTCCAGAATCCGGCTCTTCTTTCCTGCGTAGCGGATAAGACTCTCAACTTGAATTACATGCTTTACATGGATGGTGTCAACGTTGGTGGAGCCGCATTTGCACGTACTGCCGGGGAACGTTCCACCTGGGCAATAACCGCACAATATGTAGACTATGGGGAGCTTAAAGAAACGACTGAAGAAAATATTGAAACCGGAACTTTCTCCGCCAAAGATATCTCTATATCGGGTATTTATACCTATGATTTAAGTGATTATTGGAGTGGAGGTGTACGCACCAATTTCATTTACTCCCACTATGATAAATATTCTTCATTTGCTATCGGTGTCGATCTGGGATTAAACTACTATCATCAGGAGTCCGATTTTTCCGCCTCGCTCGTTGCACGCAACCTGGGAGGACAGCTTAAAGCTTTTGAGGAACGGCATGAGAAATTACCAGTTGATGTACAACTGGGATTCAGCAAACGATTGTCACATGCTCCGTTCCGGCTTTCCCTTACCCTACATGACCTCACACACTGGAGTGCCTCAACCACAGCGGCAAACAATTTCGGAAAGAAATTGTTAAATCATATTGCCCTTGGTATTGACTTCCTACCAACCAACAACTTTTTATCTGGCAGCCGGATATAATTTCCGCCGCGGAGAAGACATGAAAATAAACGGTTCCAGTCATTGGGCAGGTTTCACCTGTGGTACAGGTATTCAATTAAAACGGTTGAAACTGGGAATGGCATACGCCAAATATCATGTGAGTTCATCCTCACTTATTTTTAATTTATCATATACCTTATAATATATAATAGCATAACTCAAATATGAAAAAGATAACTATTGCAATCGACGGCTTTTCCTCTTGCGGAAAAAGTACTATGGCAAAAGACCTTGCCCGTGAAATAGGTTACATTTACATCGATAGTGGTGCCATGTACCGTGCAGTCACTTTATACAGTATAGAAAACGGCATCTTTCAGGGAAATGATATCGATACGGAAAGACTTCGAAAAGAAATAGATGATATCCATATTTCCTTTCAATTAAACCCTGAGACCGGGCGTCCGGATACTTATCTGAACGGAGTAAATGTAGAAAATAAAATCCGCAGCATGGAAGTTTCTTCCCATGTTAGTCCCATTGCAACTTTAGGGTTTGTACGCGAAGCAATGGTAGCACAGCAACAAGCAATGGGCAATTCCGAAGGTATTGTCATGGATGGACGTGATATCGGAACTACGGTTTTTCCAGATGCTGAACTAAAAATATTCGTAACTGCCACGCCCGAAATCCGTGCACAACGTCGCTATGATGAATTAAAGGCCAAAGGACAAGAAGCCAGTTTTGATGAAATACTTGAGAATGTAAAGCAACGGGACTATATCGATCAGAATAGAGAAGTAAGCCCGCTTCGCAAAGCAGATGACGCATTGCTGTTGGACAATACTGACATGACTATTCCTCAACAAAAGGAATGGTTGCAAGAGCAATTCAATAAGATCGTTAAAAGATAAAGGAAAAAGGGTGTAGCCCTTCCGAAGGTCTGTTTACAATCTCTATATCAACATATTATATTATGGCAAAAGTGGAAATAGACGAAGGTTCCGGCTTCTGCTTCGGGGTAGTCACTGCAATAAATAAAGCTGAAGAAGAGCTAGCCAATGGAGGCACTTTATATTGCCTGGGAGACATCGTGCACAATAGCCGTGAAGTGGAGCGCTTGAAAGAGATGGGCCTCATCACTATCAATCATGATGACTTTAATCATTTGCACGATGCCAAAGTTTTGCTGCGTGCCCATGGCGAACCACCCGAAACCTATGAAATTGCCCGTCGCAACAATATTGAAATAATCGACGCCACTTGTCCGGTGGTTCTCCGCTTACAAAAGAAAATCAAGCAAGAATATACTCAAAAAGATACCGAGGACAAACAAATCGTTATCTATGGAAAAACCGGTCATGCCGAAGTCCTTGGTTTAGTAGGACAAACTACCGGAGAAGCAATTGTCATAGAAAAGTTGGAAGAAGCTAAAAAAACTGGATTTCACCAGAAGCATCCGTTTATATTCGCAGACAACAAAGTCATTGGACGAATTCCAGAAAATCGTAGAATATATCAAAGAACATATCTCGCCTGATGTCACATTCGAATATTATGATACCATCTGCCGACAAGTAGCCAATCGCATTCCCAACATCCGGAAATTCGCAGCTTCGCACGATTTGGTATTCTTTGTGAGTGGCAAGAAAAGTTCCAACGGAAAAATCCTGTTCAACGAATGCAAAAAAGTCAACCCAAATTCCCACTTGATAGACAGCGCTGAAGAGATAGACAGTTCTCTGCTTACCGGAGCTTCCTCTATCGGAGTATGTGGAGCAACCTCCACTCCCAAATGGCTGATGGAAGAAATTTCTAAGGCCATTCAATCACGACTTACAGGACAATAAGTCATCGTTTTGAAACAACAAATTAACGTTAAATATGAATCACACCCTCAGCTTTTTTGCTATCTTTGCCGAGCGAAAATAGGCTGCGTTTCGGCAAAATCAAAAAAACATTTTGCTTTTGCTCTCAACTTGCACTATTTTTGCGGCAATTATTTAAACCAAACTAAAAAGATTGTTATGGGAACAGTTAAGTGCATAGGTATTTTGACATCCGGTGGCGATGCACCGGGAATGAACGCTGCTATCCGTGCGGTAACACGTGCGGCTATTTACAACGGACTACAAGTTAAAGGTATATATAGAGGTTACAAAGGCTTGGTAACCGGCGAAATCAAAGAGTTCAAGAGCCAGAATGTAAGTAATATCATCCAACTGGGTGGAACCATCCTGAAAACAGCCCGCTGTAAGGAGTTCACCACACCGGAAGGCCGCCAGCTGGCTTATGATAATATGAAAAAGGAAGGTATTGACGCCTTGGTTATCATTGGTGGTGACGGTTCATTGACGGGGCACGTATTTTCGCACAAGAGTTTGATGTACCTTGTATCGGATTACCCGGCACTATCGACAATGACCTGTACGGAACAGATACCACTATCGGATATGATACAGCTTTGAATACCATTCTGGACGCTGTGGATAAAATTCGCGATACGGCAACTTCTCACGAACGCTTGTTCTTTGTTGAAGTAATGGGACGTGATGCCGGCTTCCTAGCTTTGAACGGTGCTATTGCCTCAGGTGCAGAGGCCGCTATCATTCCAGAGTTCAGTACGGAAGTCGATCAACTGGAAGAATTCATCAAAAATGGTTTCCGCAAATCCAAGAACAGTAGTATTGTAATTGTTGCGGAAAGCGAACTGACAGGTGGAGCCATGCACTTTGCAGAGCGTGTAAAGAATGAATATCCTCAATACGATGTACGTGTTACTATCCTTGGACACTTGCAGCGCGGTGGAAGTCCTACTGCTCACGATCGTATCCTTGCCAGCCGACTCGGTGCGGCAGCTATTGATGCCATCATGGATGGACAACGCAATGTAATGGTCGGTATCGAACATGACGAAGTAGTATACGTTCCTTTCACAAAAGCTATCAAGAATGATAAGCCAATCAAGAAAGACTTGGTAAATGTATTGAGAGAACTCTCTATTTAATTAGAATATAGTGAAATATACAAAAGCGCGGATGAAATTCATCCGCGCTTTTGTATTATAGCCATTTTGCTACAATTTCTTCTGTCTTATCCCATAGTTCCTTCATCTGTACATGATGAAAGAATTTCTCTGAGCTGTTTAGGATGGCAACTTACATTCAATGTTCCGGTACGTTTTCCCGCATCTTCATCCAGTAACAAACTGATGGCCGTCGCTGCTCCCTGACGAGGCGTACGTATGAAAGGCCGGAAAAAGATATCCGTCAACGGATCAAACCACATATGCATCGTAATGATTTTTGTGGAAACAATACCCGGATCAGCTGCATTGACAATAATTCCTTTTTTTCTTTCACCTTCTTCGATAGAGCTATTGTAAACAGAGTCAATGCCAATTTTGTATTACTATAAATCGGAATACGCCAGAAAGCGCCTTTCTTTCCACGCAAAAAGAAGTCAGGAAAATCCAGTTTACCAATGGCATAAGTACAGGACACCATATTTACAATCCGGCTTCCCTCTCCCATCAATGGAAGCAATTTACGGGTCAACAAATAGGGAGCTACATAATTGACACTTACTGTACGTTCCAATCCATCTTCGGTGATACAACGTCTCGTTTCCATGGTGCCGGCATTGTTCATTAACAAGGTGATAACTTCTCCACGCTGAAGAAGTTCATTGGCAAAAGAAGCCGTAGAAGATAAAGAAGCAAGATTGACCGGTACTATTTCCAATGCTATATTTCCTGTTTCCCGCATTATTAACTGACGTTTCTCTTCTGCGATTTCAGGATCACGACACGCCATAATGACTTTATATCCGGCGGTAGCAACAGCGCGTGTAATCTCCATTCCCATACCGCCATCCGCTCCGGTTATAACTGCAAGTTTCTGTTTCATTATCCTTTTGCTTCTATTTTTGTAATTTCCCGCTTCAAGCCAGCCGGAAGTTCTTCGTTCAAATGCTGATGGCATGCCATTTCAATGGAATACATTCGTGCAATACAGTAATTACTATGTTTACAATTACAGATTGCTTTCTCCTCTTCACGCATACGGTTCACAAATCCCGGCTCATTCAGCAAAGCACGCGCCATCTGTACGGCTTCGAAACCGCAGTCAAGCACCTCATCTATTTTCTCTCGCGATACCAAACCGCCTACATATACCAACGGCATCTTGATTTCCTTCCGGAACTTCAGTGCATCTTCCAGGAAATAAGCCTCTTTGAAAGGCACGCTGGGAATCATCCACTTGCCTACCATGCGTACACCATACTTCAGCCACCAGCAATCCATGTAATGCGTCATAGAATGAATAGGCATCTCGCCACGCATCACATACATCGGAGCCTTGCTTACAAATCCTCCACTTAGTACCAATGCATGAGCTCCTGATTGCTCCAGGCGTTTTGCCACCTGCATAGTCTCATCCATTTCCATTCCACCACGAAAACCATCGCGCATATTCACTTTTACCAATACAGCCATGTCGGTTCCGGCAGCTTTCATCACCTCCTCCATTACCATATCCATAAAACGCATTCGATTCTCCAAGGATCCACCGAAGCAGTCCTTACGCCGATTGGTATAAGGAGAAAGAAACTGAGAAATCAAATATCCGTGTCCGGCGTGTATTTCAACGGCATCAAAACCAGCTTCACGAGCCAGATTTACAGCATGACCATACGCGCGTGCCATCTCAGGCAGCTCCTCTTTCTTCAAGCCACGAACAAAAGTAGGTGAGTAAAGATTGAAACCGCTGGAAGCTCCGACAGGAGTAACACCACAAATGCTTTTTTGTGCGACATATTGCCACAATGTCCCAACTGTATAGCCGCAGCAGCACCTTCGGCATGTACAGCATCGGTCAGCTTTTTAATCCGGGGATAATTTCAGGCCGCATCCATAATTGGCGGTCGAACGACAAACCACTTTGGGTGACAGCTGCATAGGCCACAGTAGTCATTCCAACACCACCAGCCGCAACTGAACGATGATAGTCAAGCAACATTTGCGAAGGGGCATTACCCGGACACATACTTTCAAATGCCGCTGAGCGGATGGTACGATTCCGTAAAGTCAGCGGGCCAAAAGTTACAGGAGTAAATAACTTGCTCATGAGTATTATTAATGATTTGTGATTTATAAGTGAGAGAAATTAATATAGAAACGGAAAAACACGTTTCCGGTTTCCTACCGCATCTCAAATTCTTCTTTATAGCGATGCCAGATAGCATTGGCACGAGGAACTAGGTTAGCCACTGTCCACCATAGGAAGACCAGCCCGGAAAGCGACCATGTCAATATAGCCCATCCTGCCCATTCTATAATTTCACCAAAGTAATTGGCAGAAGTGACATAACGATACATCCCCTGCGACGGCAGATAATGCTGCGTATCTCCCGGTTTACGAAGATGGCGAATTACATAATCCGAATACCAGTTGATTCCCATTCCGGTGAAGAACAGCAATACTCCAAGAATAAACTGTGGAGTCTTCAGCCAGTCCAGCATATAAAGAGTCTCAGGAGCCAGATAAAAAGCCATTCTCCTTGCATAAAGCCATTCAGGAGGTTGAACAACATTCCCATCATCATAATAGCAAGCGGCATACGGCTCTTTCCCTCAACAAGAAAGGAAATACAAAGGCGCGCTGGAAATAATGCAATTGGAATAAGAGAAAGAAAATTAAAGGAACAATTGAATTATATCGTGCTGAATTCCACCAAAGTAATAACATCACAATAAACACAGGTGCCTCCATCAGCATCCACGCCAACTTATTATTGATAGAAATGCCCCAAGATGCAGTTCGGAACATTCCATATCCCGCTTTGACAAAATAAAGTGCGATAAAAACAAACAGTGCGATGATGCTCATTACACCAAGAAATAGCTGAAAAGTCCCTTGTTCCATACTTGTTTCGATTTAAGTACGGGCAAAGATATATAAAAAGGAGGAAAAAGAAAACTTCCTCCCCTTAATTAGTTTACAAAGACGTTAGCGAATTATTAAAAAACAATGAACTTTAAATCAAAGTGATAAGTTCGCAATTTACGTCAGAAATAAGTACAAAGTTACTTACAAAAGGGAACAGGATGAGACATAGTCGTATATTTAGGGTATCTCAGTCCCATACTTAGGGTATCTCAGTATGATACTTAGGGTACCTCAGTCGCATACTGAGATAGGGTTATTATACGCCTCTAATAGTCAACTAGTTACAAAACCGCTTTTAGAATCAATAAATCAGAACAAACAGTTTAGAAAAAAACGGTCTCATTACTGATGGGTTATGAATGAATTCACCACAGAGTAACACAGAGTTTCACAGAGTTTAATCAATTTGAAATCAAAAGAATAGAACTCTGTGAAACTCTGTGTTACTCTGTGGTGAAAACTCATTACTTTTCCGTTTTACTCCTATTTATCGCTTCTTGATAGGTACATAAGTCGTATCTTCGAGTACATTTTTGTATGCCGGACGAATGATACGCTTACCTTCAAAGTTCAATTCTTCATTACGGTGTGCACACCAACCGACAATACGAGCCATAGCAAACAACGGTGTAAAAATTTCCTGCGGTAATCCAATCATTTCATAAACAAAGCCGGAATAGAAATCAACGTTGCTCGATACCGTTTTCCCATTGTTCTTTACGCGACCGAAAGTTTCGATAGCACGTTCTTCCAAGAGCTCAAGGAAAGCAAACTCACGCTCTTTCCCTTTTTCCCGGGCAAGATCACGAGCCAGTTCTTTCAGTAAGATAGCACGTGGATCGGAAATTGTATAAACAGCATGTCCGATACCATAAATTAATCCGGTCTTATTATAAACTTCCTTATTCAGCATACGGGTAAAGTAAGTGTCGATCTCATCCACACTTGTCCAGTCCTGAATATTCTCCTGCAAATGATGGAACATATCGGCTACCTGAATATTGGCTCCTCCGTGAAGCGGGCCTTTCAGCGACCCGATGCCTGCGGCAATGGCCGAGTATGTATCTGTACCGGTAGACGAAGTAACGCGGACTGTGAAAGTGGAGTTGTTACCTCCTCCGTGCTCTGCCTGAAGCACCAACAAAAGGTCGAGTGTACGCGCATCCAGCTCGGTATAATCGCGTTTCAGCATATAGAGAAAGTTTTCGGCAATCGACAGATTCTCCTGCGGATGACGAATGTGTAACGAACGCCCGAAGGTGGCATGACGCAACATGTTAAAAGCATAAGCAATAATGGTCGGGAACTTAGAAATCAGATCTATGCTCTGACGCATCAGGTTGTCACGTGAAGTATCATCGGCATTAGGGTCAAAGCGGTACATCTCGAGTACGCTGCGCGCCAGGATATTCATAATATTATTCCCTTCAAGCTCGATGATGTTCATCTTCGTTTTCTGTTCCAACGGCATATTATCATTAATCAGTTCACGGAAAGAAGCCAACTCTTCCTTATCGGGCAAATTACCGGACAGTAACAGATAAGCCACTTCTTCAAATCCGAAACGTTTCTCTTTAACAAAAGCATGTACAATATCTTCTACATCATAACCACGATAGAACAGCTTACCCGGGATAGGTTTCAAGCCGCCGCCCGGAACACGTTCATAACCCACTACATTACCAATTCTGGTGAGTCCAACCAAAACACCCGTGCCGTCTTCATTGCGCAAACCGCGCTTTACATCAAATTTGGAGAATAATTCGGTATCAATCCGAACCGCTTCCTTCATATCCTCGGAAAGCTTATAAACTAAATATTCCTTCTTCATTTTCGTATCGTTTTAATCGTTAGTATTATTTTTCAATTCTTTCCACTATCTCCCGGGTAAAAGCAGAAGTGGACAAAGAGACACCGCCGGGCATGAAGCGCGCCAGGTCGGCGGTAGCACGGGCATCAAGGAAACTTTGTTCCAAGGCATGTTCTATCAAGGAAGCAGATTCTTTCCAACCAAAGTATTCGAGCATCATTACGGCAGACAGAATGATGGAACAGGGATTCACAATATCTTTGCCTGCAATATTCGGTGCTGTACCATGGGTGGCTTCAAAGATGGCATGTCCGGTCTGGTAGTTAATATTTGCGCCGGGAGCAATACCGATACCGCCCACCATGGCAGCCAACTGATCGGAAACATAATCTCCATTCAGATTAAGAGTAGCAATCACAGAGTATTCTTCAGGAATCAATAATGTATTTTGCAGGAAAGCATCCGCAATACAATCTTTTATCACCAACCTTCCATCAGCCAGAGCTTCTCCAAACTCACGTTCAGCCAACTCATAGCCCCACTTTTTGAAACCTCCTTCGGTAAACTTCATTATATTTCCCTTGTGTACCAATGTCACGGAAGGCAGATTATTCTCAAGTGCATACCGGCAGGCAGCACGCACCAATCGTTCCGTTCCTTCTTTTGAAACAGGTTTCACACCGAAAGAAGATGTCTTGGGGAACCGTACTTTCTTCACCCCCATCTCATCGTGCAGAAACTTATAGAACTTTTTCAGCCTCCGGTGTACCGGCTTCCCACTCGATACCTGCATAAATATCTTCCGTATTTTCACGGAATACACACATGTTCACCTTCTCCGGATGACGAACCGGAGAGTGAATACCCTGATACCAACGAACCGGTCGCAGGCATACATACAAGTCCAATGTCTGGCGCAATGCCACGTTCAGTGAACGGATACCACCACCGACAGGGGTCGTCAGCGGCCCTTTGATACCTACCTTGTAATCACGGAAAGCTTCCATCGTTTCATCAGGCAACCACAGGCCACATTTTTCAAAAGCCCGTTCGCCTGCCCACACTTCCATCCATTCAATTTGCCGTTGTCCACTATATGCTTTCTGCACGGCAGCATTCACAATAGCTTGCATAGAAGGAGTTATTTCAACTCCTACCCCATCACCTGTAATAAAAGGTACTGTAATTTTATCCATCTTTCTATCTTGCATTAAGAGCAGAACCGGCACGGAACCAGCCTATCTGCTGTTCATTATACGTATGTTGAGCTTCGAAGCTATCCTTCGTGCCATCTTCGTGGTGAAGGATAATCTTAAGATTACGGCCGGGAGCAAAGTCCATCAATCCGATTACCGAAATTAAATCATGTTCCTGAATCTTATCATAATCGGCTTTATCCACAAAGGTCAATGCCAGCATACCTTGTTTCTTTAGATTCGTTTCATGTATACGGGCAAAACTCTTTGCCAGGATCACACGAACATTCAGGAAACGGGGCTCCATAGCGGCATGTTCACGACTAGAACCTTCACCATAGTTTTCTTCGGCTACTACAATGGAAGAAATTTCTTCGGACTTATACATCTTTGCCGTACCGGAAACCGGACCGTAAGTATTAGTCAAACGATTCCAGACACTGTTAGTTTCTCCATTGAAAGCATTTACAGCACCCATCAGCATATTGTCTGAGATATTCTCCAGATGTCCACGGAAACGAAGCCACGGACCCGCCATTGAAATATGGTCTGTAGTACATTTACCCTGTGCCTTAATCAGCAACGGCATATTAAGTAAATCGGTCCCTTCCCAGGCAGGGAATGGTTGTAGCAATTGAAGCCGTTGCGAATGGGGATTCACATTGATTTCCACCTTTTCACTGCCGGGGGCTATATACCCTTCGCTACCTTCGGCAAATCCTTTCGGTGGCAATTCTTCACCCACAGGCTCAGAGAGTTTTACCTTTTCACCTTCACGATTCACCAATACATCTGTCAGCGGATTGAAACAAAGGTCTCCGGCAATCGTCAGTGCCATCGTCAATTCGGGGAAGCGACAAAGGCGTACGTATTCGGATTACCGTCTGCACGTTTAGCAAAATTACGATTGAAAGAGGTTACGATAGAATTCTTGCGAGTAGGGTTATCTGTCTCACGTTTCCACTGACCAATACAGGGACCGCAGGCGTTTGCCATAATTGTAGCACCGACTTTTTCAAAAGTTCCTATCATACCATCCCGCTCTGCTGTAGCCCGTATCCGTTCGGAACCGGGGTTCACAATCAGGGGAGCGGCTACTTTCAGGTGCTTCTCTTCAACCTGGCGGGCCAGGGAAACAGCACGACTTAAATCCTGATAAGACGAGTTGGTGCACGAACCTATCAATCCGACTTCCATCTTGCGCGGATAACCGTTAACCAATACTTTTTCTGCAAATTCAGAAATAGGCGTAGCGGCATCGGGAGTAAAAGGACCATTAATATAAGGTTCCAGCCTTGAAAGATCAATCTCAATTACCCGGTCGTAATACTTCTCCGGGGCAATCATGATGCCGGCATCTGCACGAAGATCACCCGCCACAGAATCAGCCATTTCTGCCACTTCTTCTCTTCCTGTAGCTTTCAGATAAGTAGCCATACGATCATCATAAAGGGAAAAGTGACGTAGTGGCACCGACTTCGGCACCCATATTACAAATAGTCGCCTTACCGGTAGCGGACAAAGAAGCCGTGCCCGGTCCAAAATATTCAATGATTGCATTTGTGCCACCTTTAACCGTCAGGATGCCTGCCAACTTCAGAATCACATCTTTTGGAGCTGCCCAACCGCTTAGTTCACCTTTTAGATGTACACCAATCAAGCGGGGCATTTTCAATTCCCATTCCATACCAGTCATCACATCTACTGCATCGGCACCACCAACGCCGATGGCAACCATACCCAGACCACCTGCATTGGGCGTATGCGAATCCGTACCTACCATCATTCCACCAGGGAAGGCATAATTTTCCAATACCACCTGATGAATGATACCCGCACCCGGTTGCCAGAAGCCGATACCGTATCGGGAAGAAACGTCACGCAAAAAATCGTATACTTCTTCGTTTGTCTTGGTAGCAGTGGCAATATCTTCCCGGGCTCCTCTATAGGCCTGTATCAGATGGTCGCAATGTACTGTCGAAGGTACGGCAACTTGTTCGCGACCTGCATTCATAAATTGCAGCAATGCCATTTGGGCGGTTGCATCCTGCATTGCTACACGGTCAGGGCGGAAGTTTACATAATCTTCTCCCCGCTTGTAGTCTTTTACCCCCTTCTCATCAAACAGATGAGTGTACAAAATCTTTTCTGCTAATGTCAGCGGACGTTGCAGTATAGCCCGCACGTGTTCCATTTTCCCCTTATAAGAAGCATAAAAGGCCTTTAACATAGTTACGTCATATACCATAATCACATTTATTTTTAGTTTTCCAATATTGTAAAGATTACAAATTAATATAATAAACAAACTAAAATCATTAAAGGTTTAACAAATTAAAGCTTTTCTTCGTGCAAAAGCGAAGAATAATTACCTTTGCGAAAAAACTATGCGATAAATGATAATTTAGCGGCGAGGGAATGGGTACGCGGACTACGCGGATAAGGCGGACGAACGCGGACTTTAATCTTTTAGACGCGGATGACACGGATGACGCGGATTCTTTTTTCCTTCGGTGTGATATGCCGGTATGTATAGCGCAGCTTTAAAAATCCGCGTCATCCGTGTCATCCGCGTCTAAAAGATTACTTGCACGCCGAAGGAGAACCTTGCTCCAGCGCTACGCTGGTAAATTATCATTTATCATTATTCATCATTAGTTTATATGAGCAATAACCTCCTTTCTCCAACAGACCATCTTCAGCGACAAGAACTGCTCCTGCGCATGGAATATGAATTCGAAAAGGAAGAATTCAAAAGACAGACTGAAACCATGGGCATCGCCCGTAAGGTAAAACGGGGACTCTGTTGGTATCCTGCCACTCCCGGACGAAGTTACTACAATTCACTGAATCAATTAGTAATAGAAATTACACATACGGAAGATACTGATATAGAACATAATTTTGAATTCGGGCGTCCTGTCTGTTTTTTCCGTAAAGGATACGACGAAAAGATCACATATTTCAATTCTATTGGTACTATCAGCTATGCCAATGAAACACGTATGGTTGTTGCAATGCCCGGTGCAGGTGCTATACTGGAAGTGCAATCTGCCAAAAACCTCGGAGTGCAGCTTTATTTTGATGAAACATCCTACCGCACTATGTTCGAAGCCCTCTCCGATGTAATTCGCGCTAAGGGCAATCGATTGGCAGAATTAAGAGATATTATGTTGGGAACTTTAAAACCCGGATTCCGTGAACTCTACCCCGTCCGTTTCCCCTGGCTGAACTCTACACAGGAAAATGCAGTGAACAAAGTATTGAACTCCCGCGATGTTTCTATTGTACACGGGCCTCCGGGAACAGGGAAAACAACTACTCTCGTAGAAGCTATCTATGAAACATTGCACCGCGAACCTCAAGTGCTGGTTTGCGCCCAAAGTAATACTGCCGTCGACTGGATCTGTGAAAAGCTCGTAGATCGTGGTGTGAATGTCCTGCGCATTGGCAATCCCACCCGGGTAAACGACAAAATGCTTTCATTCACTTATGAGCGCCGCTTCGAAGGGCATCCGGCCTATTCTGAACTATGGAGTATCCGTAAAGCCATGCGTGAAATGGGTGGCAAACATCGGGGCAGTTATGAGGAACGTGAAAGCGCCCGCAATCGTATGAGTCGCCTGCGTGATCGTGCCACACAATTGGAAATACAAATCAATGCCGATCTTTTTGACAATGCCCATGTCATAGCCTCCACCCTTGTCAGCAGCAATCACCGTATACTGAACGGGCGTCACTTCGGTACACTTTTTATTGATGAAGCTGCCCAAGCCCTGGAAGCCGCCTGTTGGATAGCCATCCGTAAAGCAGACCGTATAGTATTGGCAGGAGACCTTTGCCAGCTTCCGCCTACCATCAAATGTTACGAAGCTGCCCGTGGAGGCCTCGAATGTACATTGATGGAAAGAGTGGTTGCCAATAAACCCAGCACCGTCTCCCTATTGAAAGTACAATATCGTATGCACGAGGATATCATGAAATTTCCCTCTCAGTGGTTTTATAATGGAGAACTACAAGCGGCTCCTGAGATACGATACCGCGGTATTCTCGACTGGGACACTCCTATCAACTGGATAGATACTTCTGACATGGATTTTAAAGAAGAGTTTATAGGAGAAACATTCGGGCGTATCAATAAAGCAGAAGCAGATTCCTGTCAGAACTGAAAATCTACATCAACCGTATCGGTGGCAACCGCATTCTGGAAGAAAAAATAGACTTCGGCATCATCCAAGATAAAGGCAGACGCTTCACTCAAGCCTTATCGCAGCTTGTTCACTGTAAATACGGTGGATGGCTTCCAAGGGCAAGAGCGCGATGTTATCTTCATCAGCCTTGTCCGCGCCAACGAAGAAGGGCAGATAGGATTCCTGAATGATTTAAGGAGAATGAATGTAGCCATCACCCGGGCACGTATGAAGCTGGTAATATTGGGAGAGGCAGAGACGCTGAAACATCACGGTTTTTACCGGAAGCTATTGGAGTTTATTCAAAATATAGGGAATCAATAATAAAGAAATACCCCCTCCGGTAACACCGAAGAGGGTATTTCACCTATTTATATAAAGCTGATTAATTGTTTTCCGGACGAAGTTTACGAACTGTAACAGCTGTCTGCCACATTTCGCTTTCACGCAAGGCTTTCAATTCTGCATTCAGCTTCTCACGATAATCGGGTTTGGAGTTGCTGTCGATAGAAATCTGAGCCTCGTTACCCGACTTAACGCTTGCATACAATTTCTGTACTACCGGCTTGATAGCATCATGGAACGGAGTCATCCAATCCAGCGCACCACGCTGTGCCGTAGTAGAACAGTTGGCATACATCCAGTCCATACCATTCTTGGCAAACAACGGCATCAAAGATTGAGTCAACTCTTCCACAGTTTCATTGAATGCTTCAGAAGGAGTGTGACCGTTTTCACGCAATACTTCATACTGAGCCAACAGCAATCCCTGGATAGCACCCATCAATGAACCGCGTTCACCGGTCAAGTCGGAAGTGGCTTCACGGATGAAAGTTGTCTCGAACAAATATCCCGAACCGATACCGATACCCAGTGCAATCGTCTTGTCAAAAGCCTTACCCGTAGCATCCTGATAGACGGCATATGATGAGTTCAAGCCACGACCCTCGAGGAACATGGTACGAAGTGAAGTACCGGAACCTTTGGGAGCCACCATAATAACATCAATATCTTTAGGAGGAACCACGCCGGTACGGTCGTTCCAGGTAATAGCAAAACCATGAGAGAAGTAAAGGGCCTTTCCAGGAGTCAAATAAGGTTTGATAGTCGGCCATACAGACATTACAGCTGCGTCAGACAACAGACACATGATGATAGTACCTTTCTGACAAGCCTCTTCGATGCCGAACAAAGTCTCACCCGGTACCCATCCGTCAGCCACAGCCTTTTCGTATGTCTTGCCCGGACGTTGTCCTACAATCACATTGAAACCGTTATCACGCAAGTTGCAAGCCTGGCCCGGGCCTTGTACGCCATAACCGATTACTGCAATTGTTTCATCTTTCAAAATCTCACGTGCTTTTTCCAAAGGAAATTCTTCGCGGGTCATTACATTCTCAATAACACCGCCAAAATTCAATTGTGCCATTTTTTGTTTTAATTTTTATTTGTGGCTTACGCCAACGTTGATAAATTTATTTATTTCTCTGTAAACATCACTTTAGAGCGACAGACCACTTCGCTGCCATTCTTTTTCACCTCCACATCGTAAACGCCCTCACCGGCATCATCCATGAACAAAGTCAACTCATCCCCATAATAGCTTTCGGCTACATATGCCATTTCAAAACGACGGATGCGCTTCTCCTTATACATCTCTATCGGGAACAAATCAAGGATATGCTCAATGTAACGGATGCTGTTCACATGCCCGTTAATGTCAATATCACTGTATTTGGCTACCAAAGCAGCAACCGGTTCCTTTGAGGCCACCTTTATCCGCGAAGGTTTTTCTATCGGGCAAGGCTCATCGCAAACATAATCTACAATGCTGCCACTATGAAGAGCCAGCAAATCTGCCGGCTTACGGGTATTCATGCTAATCATCGCCCAAACGGAACGTGCATACCCAATCTTCTTGCCCTCCTTATCGATGATAGCGAAATTACGGTCTGTAAAAAGGCGATAGACATTCTCCACCCAAGTCTGAATGGAGAAATCTTCGTACTGATAAGGCATTTCATCCAGTTCGACAGCCAGACGGGACAATACCCAAGTATAATTGTCCTCGTTTAGAGTCGCGATGCCAAAACCGCGGTCGCTGGCATGGAAACCCGCACAATTCAACAAATGGTTGCCCAATACTCCCATTGTCAGCCGTCCGGTAAAGTCGACATGAAACGGTTCGGCAACAAACTTGTAGGTACCTATTTTATTGTTCTCGCTCATCATGATTCCTGGTGTTTACTTTGACGATATTTTGCTTCACGGTCCGCCAGATATTCATTGACACGCTCAAAGCAGCTGGTCGTAATGGCTACGCGACCCGAACGGACGAACTGAAGTACGCAATCCAACTGGCGCAACTCCTCATAAAGATTGGTTATTTCCTCACTCATGCCATTCTTCTCAACAATGGCAAATACAGCATTCACCTCTACAATACGTGCATTGTACTTGCGGATTACTTTCGATACCTCCGGTTTTTCTTCCAGTATCGGGGTTGTTATCTTATACAATGCAATTTCGTGCTGATAGATTTCATCATCCGTGAAATAATGGGCTTGAAGCACATCTATCTTCTTGGTGATTTGCTTGGTCACTTTCTCAATGGTGTCTTTATCCGTCCATGCGGTAATGGTATATTTATGTACCCCCTTGATGGAGGAGGCCGATACATTCAAACTCTCGATGTTTATCTGCCGGCGGGTAAACACAGCCGTCACCTGATTCAGCAAACCGGCAAAGTTTTCCGAATGAACAATGATTGTATATAGTTTTTTATCCATAGATAGAGTAAATTCTTTAATTTCGCATGACTTCAGCATTCCAACAACATCTGATTGACCGAGCCTCCCGGAGGTGTCATCGGCATTACATTTCCTTCTTCCTCCACACAAGCTTCGAGCAGGAATGGTCCGTCAGTCGCTATCATCTCGTCAATCGCTTTTGCCAGCTCCTCGCGGGTCATTACCCTGCGTGCAGGAATATCATATGCCGAAGCAATCTTCATATAATCCGGATTCATCATCGGAGTAAACGAATAACGACGATTGAAGAACATCGCCTGCCATTGACGAACATTGCCCAGGAAGTTATTGTTCAACAGAATCATCTTCACCGGAGCCTTTTGTTCCATGATGGTACCCAGTTCCTGCAGGTTCATCTGCAAGCCGCCGTCTCCCATGAATACGCATACCGTGCGGTCCGGACGTCCAAAAGTGGCACCGATAGCTGCCGGAAGGCCGAAGCCCATAGTACCCAGGCCACCGGAAGTAACAATGCTACGTTCCTTGCTGTATTTGAAATAACGGGCGGACATCATCTGATTCTGGCCGACATCAGTCACCAATATCGCCTCGTTATGGGTAGCCTCACTCACAGCACGCACCACCTCACCCATGCTTAGCGCTTTTCCTGCCGGATGTAATTCCGGACGGATTACCTTTTCCTCTTCCACTTCCTCGTATTGCCGGAAACTGTCAATCCATTCCTGATGGTTGGCGGGTTCCAGCAATTGGGTAACGGCAGCCAGTGTCTCTTTGCAATCTCCCAGGACAGCAACATCAGTCTTTACATTCTTATCTATTTCGGCAGGGTCAATATCAAAGTGGATAATCTTCGCCTGCTTGGCATATGTTTCCAATTTACCCGTCACACGGTCATCAAAGCGCATGCCTACGGCGATAAGGACATCACATTTATTGGTATTGATATTGGGCCCCAGGTTACCGTGCATACCAAGCATTCCTTTGTTCAACGGATGGTCCGTAGGCAATGCGGAAAGTCCCAATAAAGTGCATCCGGCAGGCATTCCGGCTTTCTCAATGAAAGCACGAAGCTCTTGCTGGGCTTCTCCCAGCTCCACGCCTTGTCCTACCAGCACCAAAGGCCGTTCCGCACCATTTATTAATTCAGCAGCCTGCCGTATGGCCTCCGGCTCCATTTCGGGAACTGGAAGATAGCTACGGACATAGTCCACCTTAGTAGGCGCATATTCTGTTTTCTCCACTTGGGCGTTTTTAGCAAAATCCAGCACGACCGGTCCCGGACGTCCGCTCTTTGCCACATAGAAAGCACGTGCCACTGCCCAGGCCACATCTTCTGCACGACGAATCTGGTAACTCCATTTCGTGATAGGCTGAGTAATGCCTACCAAGTCCACTTCTTGAAATGCATCCGTACCCAAGAAGTTCGTCCCTACCTGGCCGGCAATGACAACGATAGGCGTACTGTCAATCATGGCATCTGCAATGCCCGTGATAGTATTGGTAGCACCCGGTCCACTGGTAACCAGACAAACGCCAACCTCGCCTGATACACGTGCAAAGCCTTGTGCCGCATGGGTTGCTCCTTGTTCATGGCGAACCAAGATGTGGTTCAATTCCTTCCGGTGGTCGTATAAGGCATCGAATACCGGCATGATGCTCCCTCCCGGATAACCGAAAATAGTCTTTACTCCCTGATGCTCCAGAGAGCGCATCAATGCTTCTGCGCCTGTTATTAGAGCCTCACCCCGACCCTCTCCTTGGGAGAGGGAGGAAAAGTTACTCTTTTTATTATTATCAGCCATACTTTATCTATTCATTATATTTAAAAGCTCAATAGTAGCTTGAAAAATTTGTTTCATTCTCTCCTCCCCTCGCTTTCGGAAAGGGGGGCTTTTAATCAATCAGCCTCACAGCCCCTTTGTCAGCGGAACTCACCATACTGGCATATGCTTTCAATGCTTTGGAGACTTCACGGTTGCGGGTTACCGGAGTCATAGGGCGTGCTGCAAGCTCTTCATCCGTCAACTTCACATTGATAGAACGGTTCGGTATATCAATTTCGATAATGTCCCCATCCTTAATCTTGCCGATATTACCACCGGCAGCCGCTTCGGGAGAAACATGTCCGATACTTAGTCCGGAAGTACCACCACTGAAACGCCCGTCGGTAATCAATGCACACTCCTTACCCAGATGGCGGGATTTGATATAAGAAGTAGGATAAAGCATCTCTTGCATACCCGGTCCACCTTTCGGCCCTTCGTGAGTGATGACGACGACGTCTCCACTGACCACCTTTCCACCCAGAATACCGTCACAAGCCGCATCTTGTGAGTCGAAGACTTTCGCTGGCCCCGTAAATTTCCAGATACTCTCGTCTACACCGGCAGTCTTGACAACGCAACCGTCCTGAGCTATATTTCCCTTCAAAACCGCCAGACCGCCATCCTTGCTGTATGCATGTTCCAAATCACGGATACAACCGGTCGCACGGTCCGTATCGAGTTCCTTATAAGACGCATTTTGTGAGCCGAGTACCAGATTGAACTTTCCGGCTGCCGCACTGGAGTATTTCTTGATTGCCTCTTTACATACATTAGAGCTGGTAATACTATACCGGTCGATTGCCTCTGCCAACGTCATTCCATCCACACGGCGGACATTCGTATCGACCAATCCGCCCTTGGCAAGCTCATCCATGATGGCAATGATGCCACCGGCACGGTTAACGTCTTGTACATGATACTTTTGGGTATTGGGAGCTACCTTGCATAAGCAGGGGGTCTTGCGAGAGAGCATGTCAATGTCGTCCATCTTAAAATCCGCTCCGGCTTCGTGAGCCACAGCCAACAAATGAAGTACTGTATTAGTGGAACCGCCCATCGCAATATCCAGCGTCATGGCATTCAAAAATGCCTCGCGAGTAGCAATACTGCGCGGGAGTACACTCTCATCCCCTTCTTCATAATATCTAAAGGCATTCGCTACAATCAACTTAGCTGCATCCTCAAACAGTCTCTTGCGATTTTCGTGAGTGGCTACAATCGTGCCGTTACCGGGCAGTGCCAATCCAATCGCTTCATTCAGGCAATTCATGGAATTAGCGGTAAACATGCCTGAGCAGCATCCGCAAGTGGGGCAGGCATGTTGCTCAATCTGTGCCACCTCTTTATCGCCCACACTTTCATCAGCAGATTTAATCATGGCATCAATCAAATCCAAATGCTGTCCGTTCCATTCCCCGGCTTCCATCGGACCGCCTGAAACAAACACAGTCGGTATATTCAGCCTCATAGCCGCCATCAACATCCCCGGAGTAATCTTGTCACAGTTACTGATGCAAACCATAGCATCCGCCTTATGGGCATTTACCATATACTCCACACTATCGGCAATGATATCTCTTGAAGGCAGGGAATAAAGCATACCGTCGTGTCCCATAGCGATACCGTCGTCAATGGCAATCGTATTGAACTCCGCAGCAAAACACCCCAGCTTTTCAATCTCTTCCTTTACAAACTGGCCTATTTCGTGCAGGTGTACATGCCCGGGGACGAATTGTGTAAATGAATTGACTATAGCGATAATGGGCTTACCCATCTGTTCCTTCTTCATACCATTCGCCGTCCACAATGCACGGGCTCCCGCCATGCGGCGACCTTGTGTGCTGAACGAGCTGCGTAACTGATGCTTCATTTTCAAATCTCCTTTTAATGAAAAAGCCTCTCCCACTATAGTGAGAAAGGCTTAATAAATTATCTTCTAACGTACGAATACATACATAACCTTTCTCACGCTCTTGATGCCACCACCACGACGCGAATAATATGCAGGACTGCCAGGTTAATAGATGTATGTAAATTCATAACTTAATTCTTCTTTTTTGTTTCAAACGTGCTGCAAAGGTAAGGGCTTTTTTATAATCTCCAAACAAATTGAAGAAAAAAATAAGATAAATATGAATAATCGTAAGAAAATATCGCCCTAAAATCCTATTTTATCACTTAACAGTTCTAAATAGAACCATTCAGACAGCCAATGTAAATGTATTGCCAATCATTGAAACCATTTAATAATCTGAAAATTACCAAAGGCTCTCTACATCCCGAAACAAATAATTCGTATCTTTGTCTCTTCAAATACTCAAAAAAACAGTATTTACTAATTAAATAAAGATAGAAAATTAATGGAAACAGTAGAAAACAAGTACATCACCGTAGCATATAAGCTGTACTCAATCGAAAACGGAGAAAAAGATTTCGAAGAAGAAGCACCCGTAGAGCATCCTTTTCAGTTTATCTCAGGTCTGGGAATGACACTCGAACCCTTTGAAGCCCAGATAAAAGACTTGCAAATAGGCGATAAATTCGACTTTACCATTCCGGCATCAGAAGCTTATGGTGAATATGACGACGACCATGTTATTGACCTCCCCAAAGAAATCTTCATGATAGAAGGAGAATTCGACAGCGATCGTGTAGTAGAAGGTGCCGTTATCCCCTTGATGACTTCTGAAGGTCAACGCATCAACGGAAGTGTGGTAGAAGTGAAGGAAGATATCGTCGTAATGGATATGAACCATCCGCTCGCAGGTTGTGACTTGAACTTCACTGGAGAAGTAGTGGAAAGCCGCCTGGCTACAAACGAAGAACTTGCCGAAGTCGCCCGTATGATGGGTGGCGGTTGCGGCAGCTGCGGTTGTGGTGACTGTGGCGACGGATGCGGCGACCATGAATGTGGAGGGCGGATGCTGCCACTAGAAGAATTAAAAATGAAGAATTAAAAATGAAAGAATCAAACTACGCAATATAAGTATGCTGCATGATAATTCTTTCATTTTTAATTCTTCATTTTTTTAATTATTTACTTGTCATTATCTCCAATACCAATTTATCCGTTTCATTCATTCCTTTAGAACCGATTTTTGTCAGATTACGGATACTCTGATCCACATCCTCATCAATAATACCTTCTACGGAAGTTACACAACGGTTTTCCATGGCCATGATGGCTGAAAGTACTGCGGTTGAAACTCCGGTAGTCACTTTCAATGCACAACTAGGTTTGGCACCATCACAAATCATTCCGGTAAGATTGGCAATCATGTTCTGTACAGCATATGCCACCTGCTCATAAGTACCCCCCATTAGCCAAGTTATACCGCAACTGGAACCAGTGGCAGCAACCACACAACCGCATAAGGCGGATAACCGTCCCAAACTCTGCTTGATATAGATTACTGTCAAATGGCTCAACATCAAGGCACGAATCAATTCTTCTTCTGATTTCCCGTTTTCTTCGGCATAAATCAAAACCGGCAACGTAGCGGATATACCTTGATTACCGCTTCCTGAATTACTCATGACCGGAATCATGGCTCCTGCCATACGGGCATCGCAAGCACCGGAAGTATAAGAAAGAATATGGGAAAAAACACTGTCCCCCATAACCTTATGCTCGTAAGTACCACGAAGGATTTTTCCCAAGCCATGTCCGTAATCACCCTCAAAAGAGCTTTCTGCGGCAGCCTTATTCAGACGGGCCGTTTCGAGGATAAAACGAATTTCGTCCAACGGAGCCGTCAAAGCAAAATCATAGACTTTCCGCAAGCTTAAATCCAGCGCACCTTCCTCCTTTTCTGTGCTTGCAACAGCCTGCTTGTTCAACAGCACTTCCCCATTGCGTGCCATGTATACAAAGGAAGTGTGTCCACCTGCAATGATAGCAGTGGACTTTTCATCCCCGACCTCACAACAAACTTCAACATAAAGCTTCTCTTTAATGCCATCTTTCAGTGCTATATGGATGCGCTTTTCATCTATAAAACGTCTTCCTTCTTCCACGGCATCGGGATTACAATCCTTCAATACCTCCAGTTGATATTCCGATTTACCGATTAAGGCACCAAGCGCTACTGCAATAGGCAGCCCAATCATTCCTGTACCGGGAATTCCTACGCCCATCGCGTTCTTCAAGATATTGGCACTTAAAAGAACCGTTATCTTTTCCGGATGTCTGCCCAATACTTCCGCAGCTTTTGCCACACACAATGCCACAGCTATAGGTTCTGTGCAACCTATAGCAGGAACGACCTCGGATTTAACCAAATCAATAATCTGTTGTCTTTCCGTTTTTGTCATATTTATTCAATTTAGATGCAGACAAAGGTAATGTATTTTATTCTATAATAGAAGGAATAGAAGGAATAAAATAAATCCCACTATTAAGACATTGCTTAATAGTGGGATTCCCTATCTTAAGTTGTTATCTTCCTGTCTAAATTAGATTACTTTTTCAAATTCAAACCCAATTCAAACTTTGTAGTTTTTGACATTGCAGTCGGAAGGTCTCCCAATATAGCTTTTATCATAGGACCAAAACTACCTAATGCATCCGGATCATCAGGAATCAATTCTGCAATTGCCGGTCCCATAGCAGCAATAGTAGTCATAAGTTCTTTATCAATAAAGATTTTCACTTCTTCATTATTATTAGACAACGCATAATTCACAGGGATTCCATTCTTCACAAGTTCCAACAATTGAGATATAACAGTAGTTATATCAGCTTTAGTATTAGCATCGGCTATTATTTTTTCCAGATTCAGGAAAAGCAACATTTTACCATTCCCCTGCAATTTAAAGGTTGCATAATCTGCCGGTGAAGTCTCCCATACCGGAGTTATTGGCTTCTCACCTGAAAGATCTATCCCTGCAGAAGAATAAGTGGCCACTATATTACCGTCAGCACTCAAAGTAACATCCTGCAATACCTGCGGCAATATCACAGACCCCATCTGTATAGCTAACGACGGAATAGCACTTACCGGCAAAAATGATAGATATGTGTCCTCAGGTGCCTCCCATGTCATAAAAACACTACCTCCGATCACCGAATTATTTTCATCCAATTCAACAGCCGGAACTTTCCAAGTACCAATAACCGGGTCTTTAATCTTATCATCGTCGTCATCACTACAAGCAGTGAACAAACTCATAGAGCAAATCAACGCAAATAAAAAAAACAAATTCTTTTTCATACTTAAAAAAACATATTTAGTTAATAAAAAAATCTCCCAAGAGATAATTGTCTCCATTTTAAAGAGAAAATGCAAAGGAACACTTTTTAGAAATACTGAGCAAGGTCTTTTCTAAAAAAAGGATGTTCCATTTTTAAGATATCCCTTATTAATCCAAGTAGAAGGATTCCACAAAAAACAATTGTTCGCTTCTTATCAATCATAAGTTGATCTTATATCAATGTAGAGTTTTCAAGTATTGACACTGAAGGTACCAATACATTGAACTGCATTAGGACCGATATACAAATGATATTCAACAACTTAACACAGCTCATCTTTAATATGATTAGTACCGAACCGCTTCTTTTGCCTCTCTACACTGCAAAATAGCCACCACAAGGAACCTATTGTTTGCAAAAAAATACATTCTATTCAAACGAATCCCAAAAAAAGTTGTTATCTTTATAAAGTCAAAAGCATTTCCTATAAAGCGTATTGGCACATTAACCTCATATATAAACCTTTAAAGCATTTGATATGTTCAACTCATTTGGAAATATTCTCCGTCTTACCAGTTTTGGGGAATCACACGGTAAGGGTGTGGGAGGAGTGATAGACGGATTCCCTGCAGGAATAGTCATTGATATGGATTTCGTCCAGGCAGAGCTCGACCGACGCCGCCCCGGACAGTCACGTATCACTACTGCCCGGAAAGAAGGTGATAAAGTGGAGTTTCTCTCCGGCATCTTCGAAGGAAAATCCACGGGCTGCCCCATAGGATTCATTGTATGGAACCAAAACCAGCATTCTGACGATTACAATAACCTGAAAGAGGTCTACCGCCCGTCACATGCCGACTATACTTATAAGGTAAAATACGGCATCCGAGACCATCGCGGAGGCGGACGTTCATCGGCCCGTGAAACAATCTCGCGTGTAGTGGCGGGCGCCTTGGCCAAATTGGCACTAAAGCAGTTGGGTATACACATCACGGCATACACTTCACAAGTAGGCTCTATCCGCCTTGAAGAGAACTATACCGCATACGACCTCGACCTGATAGAGACCAATCCGGTCCGCTGCCCCGACCCGGCGAAGGCGAAAGAAATGGAAGAACTCATCTTCAAGATAAAGGGAGAAGGAGATACTATCGGAGGAGTGGTGACCTGTGTCATCAAAGGATGCCCCATCGGACTGGGACAACCCGTATTCGGCAAGCTCCATGCGGCACTCGGAGCAGCCATGCTCAGCATCAATGCAGCAAAAGCATTCGAGTATGGAGACGGTTTCAAGGGATTAAAGCAAAAAGGCTCAGAGCAGAATGACGTGTTCTACAACAACAACGGACGTATCGAGACCCGCACCAATCATTCGGGCGGTATACAAGGTGGAATCAGCAACGGACAAGACATCTATTTCCGTGTAGCCTTCAAACCCGTGGCAACCGTACTGATGGAGCAACACACCGTGAACATTGACGGTGTAGACACCACCCTGAAAGCCCGCGGACGCCATGATCCGTGCGTATTGCCACGCGCAGTACCCATCGTGGAAGCAATGACAGCAATGACATTGCTGGATTATTACCTGATTGACAGAACAACTCAGCTATAATATTCACCTATGGAAATAAAGAAATATATTACAGAGAACGAGTCTAAAATGCTGGAAGACTTGTTCAGCCTCATCCGTATTCCAAGCATCAGTGCCAAACCCGAGTATCACGACGATATGCTTGCCTGCGCCAAACGCTGGGCACAACTGTTGCTCGAAGCCGGAGCAGACGAAGCTCTGGTAATGCCTTCAAAAGGAAATCCAATTGTTTTTGGACAGAAAATCGTAGACCCGGACGCCAAGACCGTATTGGTATATGCCCACTACGACGTGATGCCGGCCGAGCCTCTCGAACTTTGGAAAAGCGAACCCTTTGAGCCTGAAATACGCGACGGACATATCTGGGCACGTGGTGCTGATGATGACAAAGGGCAGTCTTTCATACAAGTGAAAGCATTTGAATACCTCGTCAGAAACGGACTGCTGCAAACCAACGTGAAATTCATCTTTGAAGGAGAAGAAGAAATCGGCTCGCCCAGTCTGGAAAGCTTCTGCCAAGAGCACAAAGAACTGCTAAAAGCAGATGTCATACTGGTTTCGGACACCAGCATGCTTGGCGCCGACCTGCCTTCACTGACCACTGGATTGCGCGGACTTGCCTATTGGGAAATAGAAGTGACCGGCCCTAATCGCGACCTGCACAGCGGACACTTCGGCGGTGCCGTCGCCAATCCCATCAACGTGCTTTGCCAGATTATCAGCAAAGTAACGGATGCGGAGGAACGTATCACCGTACCGAGTTTCTATGACGATGTGGAAGAAGTTCCCCAAGCTGAGCGCGACATGATAGCCCGCATTCCTTTCGACGAAGAGAAATACAAAAAGGCTATCAATGTAAAAGCGCTTTTCGGAGAGAAAGGTTACAGTACGCTGGAACGTAACAGTTGCCGTCCATCTTTCGACGTATGCGGCATCTGGGGCGGATATACGGGTGAAGGGTCCAAGACCGTGCTCCCATCCAAGGCATACGCCAAGGTATCCTGCCGGTTGGTTCCCCACCAGGACCACCACAAGATATCCCGGCTCTTTGCCGACTACATTCTGGACATAGCGCCGGATTCAGTACAGGTAAAAGTCACTCCGATGCATGGAGGCCAAGGATATGTATGTCCCATCACCCTACCCGCCTACCAAGCCGCCGAAAAAGGTTTTGAAAAAGCTTTTGGAAAGAAACCGCTGGCAGTGCGTCGGGGTGGAAGTATCCCCATCATCTCCACTTTCGAGCAAGTACTGGGCATCAAAACCGTTCTGATGGGCTTCGGGCTCGAATCCAACGCCATCCACTCACCTAATGAGAATATACCGTTGGACATCTTCCGTAAAGGAATAGAAGCTGTTGTCGAATTCTACCTCAATTATAAATAAAACAAGAAAATCAGGATGAAAGACTTCCAAATTCAAGCCATCGGCCTGATGTCCGGCACTTCCCTTGACGGGCTGGACGTATGTTGTTGCACTTTCCGGCAGCAAGCCGGAAAATGGTCTTTCCACATAGACTGTGCAAAAGGCTATAGCTACCCCGACGCCATGAAGCAGATATTGGGTACCGGTGCACAGACAATGAGTGCTTTGGAGTTCATCACTTTCCACAGCTCCTATGGAAAGTTTCTCGGTGAACGTGTCAACGAGTTCATGCAAGAATTTGGAGTCCACCCCGATATTATCGCCTCCCACGGGCATACCATCTTCCATGAGCCTCAAAAGAGAATCATGTACCAAATAGGTGACGGAGCCGCCATTGCCGCTGAAACCCGTATACCTACCGTTTCGGATTTCCGGCGGCTGGACATCATGCTGGGTGGGCAGGGCGCTCCACTCGTACCTATTGGCGACCGGTTGCTTTTTGCCGACTACGACTTCTGTTTGAATATCGGCGGTTTCTCCAACATCTCATTCGAGCAGGACGGGCGGCGCATCGCTTTTGACATCAGTCCGGTGAATTACGTCATCAACCATTACTGCCGGCAAATAGGATTGGAATTTGACCGTGACGGCGAGATAGCACGGCAAGGCAACATCTGCCAAGAACTGCTGGACGAACTGAACGGAATGGATTTCTACCATCAGTCCGGACCGAAGTCATTGGGACGGGAGTGGGTGGAAACGCTGGTATATCCCATGCTCGAGCGTTATGGCTTGAGTATGGAGAATATGCTACGTACCTTTTACGAGCATGCCGCCTGGCAAATATCACGCATCATCACCGCCCGCCCCTTGCCCGATGGTAACGGAAAACTGCTGATTACCGGCGGAGGTGCATTCAACAAGTTCCTCATAGAACGTATCGACGCCTTGTGTCCGTGTGAAATCGTGATTCCCAGCCGGCAAATCATAGAATACAAGGAAGCCCTAATCTTTGCTTTCCTGGGTGCCCTCTATATGGCGGACACACCCGGATGCCTCGCCTCGGTGACGGGAGCCACGACAGATAATATCGGAGGGATGCTGTTTAAAATATAGTCAATTCTACCATTATGGAAAAATCAAAAGACACCTGGACCGTCTTATCCAGCGAATACCTTCATCGGGCTCCGTGGCTCACTGTGCGTAAGGACCATGTAGTGCTGCCCAACGGCAACCACATCCCCTCCTATTATATATTGGAATATCCAAACTGGGTGAATACCATCGCCATCACCCGTGATGGACAATTTGTCTTTATCCGCCAATACCGGCATGGCATACAAGAAACGTCCTATGAGCTCTGTGCAGGGGTATGCGAAGAAGAGGACGGCTCTCCGATGGTTTCCGCACAACGGGAACTTTTGGAAGAAACCGGCTATGGAAACGGAGTATGGAAAGAGTTCATGCAAATCTCTCCCAATCCAAGTACCCACACCAACATTACCTACTGTTTCCTGGCTACGGACGTGGAGAAAATCTCCGAGCAACACTTGGAAGATACGGAGAACCTGACCGTACACCTGCTTTCCTTGCAGGAGGTCAAGGAATTGCTGCAGCAAGGAAGCATCCGCCAGGCGCTGATGGCTGCTCCCCTCTGGAAATACATGGCGGAGAGAATTATTTAATGTGATTACCCTTATTCAAACGGCTTACGGAATGTGCATCCGGATTTCCATTCGGAACAACCGTAAGCCGTTTTCCCCTTGATAACGGTACCTTTTCCGCAAAGCGGACAAGGCTGACCGACGAAATCGTCAGCTTGTACGGAAGCCTCCGTACTTGAAGCTGCCACAGCGCCCGAAGCCTGCTCCGTCTTTTTACCTGCGGCGGCAGACTTTCTCGGTGTTCTTTTCTTCGGCTCCTTTTTCGGCTTATCGGCAGCCTCTGTCTTGGCAGAAACCTTACTGCCCTTTTCGGGAGCAGGCGCTTGGATGGTGATGTGGCGGTTGCTGTTATCAGAAAGTACACTCATCACGACTTCCGATACCATCTGCTTCAATTCTTCCAAGAATTGTCCGGCATTATATGTCCGCCTTTCTATCTCACGTAGCTTTTTCTCCCAGATACCGGTCAGTTCCGCCGACTTCAACAGCTCCTCATGGATAATCTGTATCAGCTCCACACCGGTAGGGGTGGCTATCAGGTTCTTCTTTTCCTTGCGGATATAGTTTCGCTTGAACAGCGTCTCGATGATGGCTGCACGGGTAGATGGACGACCGATACCGTTTTCCTTCAGCGCATCACGCAGTTCGTCGTTATCCACCAGCTTGCCCGCCGTTTCCATAGCACGCAGCAGGGTGGCTTCCGTATAAGGCCGGGGCGGCTGCGTCCACTTCTCATACAAATCGGGGACGTGCGGTCCGCTTTCTCCTTTCACAAAAGCCGGAAGCACATTCTCCTCTTCTCCCTTCTCCTCTTTCTCCTCCTGCGATTGTGCCGAGGGGGTGCCGAAGATAATACGCCAACCCGGTTCCAGAATCTGCTTGCCGGTGGCCTTGAACTCTATGCTCTCTACCTCGCCCAATACGGTGGTAGTGGCAAACTTACAATCGGGATAGAATACAGCAATGAAACGGCGTGCTATCAAATCGAATACGCGACGCTCCATATCCGTCAGATTCTGCGGATGCTGGCCGGTAGGAATAATGGCGTGGTGGTCTGTTACCTTCGAGTTATCGAAAACCTTTTTGGACTTCAACAATGCAGTTCCTGTCAAAGGGGCTGTAAATGTCTCGTAATCACGCAGACCTTTCAAGATGCCGGGGCATTTGGGATAGATGTCATCACTCAAATAGGTAGTGTCTACACGTGGATAGGTAGCCACTTTCTTCTCATACAAAGACTGGATGATTTTCAGCGTCTCATCAGCGGAATAGGCAAACTTCTTGTTACATTCCACTTGCAAAGAAGTCAAGTCAAACAAGCGGAGTGGCGCCTCCCTCCCCTCTTTCTTGGTGACATCCGTCACGGTAAAAAGAGAATTCTTAATCTGGTCCAATAAAACAAGCCCACGTTCGCGGTCGGTAATGGGGTCGATACCCCGATTCTCTTCTTCTTTTTTAGGTTTCTTCCCGGCAGCTATAGCCTCTTTCTGCTTCTCGGCTTCCAATACCAGTTCCTCCTCACTTTTCCGGAGGATGGTGGAGAAAGTGGTATCTCGATAGACGGTCTTCAGCTCCCAGTATTGCTTGGGAACAAAATTCTGTATTTCCAACTGACGGTTTACAATCAGCGCCAGTGTCGGCGTTTGCACACGGCCGATAGAAAGTACCTGCCGGTTCTGCCCATACTTCATGGTGTAGAGGCGGGTGGCATTCATCCCGAGCAGCCAGTCGCCAATGGCACGCGACAAGCCTGCCTCGTACAAAGGCTGGAAATCCGACGCATCGCGTAGCCTGGCAAAGCCCTCGCGAATAGCTTCCTCTGTCAATGAAGATATCCAAAGACGTTTCACCGGGCAACGTGCCCCGGCCTTCTGCATCACCCAGCGCTGTATCAATTCTCCCTCCTGACCGGCATCACCGCAGTTTATAATCATATCGGCATGTTGCATGAGGTTCTCTATCGTATGGAACTGGCGCTCGTATGTGGGATTACTAATCAGCTTAATGCCGAAACGGGGAGGTATCATGGGCAGGCTTCCCAAGCTCCATGACTTCCAATTAGGGGTATATTCATGCGGCTCTTTCAGCGTACAAAGATGACCGAATGTCCAGGTCACCTGGTATCCATTTCCTTCGATGTATCCATCTTTCTTTTCTCTCGCTCCCAATACATCGGCTATGTCACGCGCCACAGAGGGCTTTTCGGCAATACAAACTATCATTCGCTATTTTATTTAGTGGGACAAAGGTAATAAAAAGGGGGCAAGAACGAAACGATAAGCAAGGAACGATAACATAGACCTGGTAATTTTTTCTCCCCAAAAGCTGACATATGAACATAAAAAAAGGAGTACCGCTGTACTCCAACCTTTGTTAACCTTAAATCTAATACTATGAAAAACACATTGCAAAGATACGGACTTCTGATAAATCTGCAAATTATCCAAGAAAAAAAGCATGCTATATAACACAGATTAAGAAAAAAGGACGGATATGCAAACGCACACCGTCCTTTTTTAACATTTAACGTGTCGGATTATTCTTCATCCAACAAGATTTCCAATATCTGGCAAGCAGCCTTGGCAACCGGAGTACCGGGGCCGAAGATGGCAGCTACGCCTGCCTTGTAAAGGAAGTCATAGTCTTGTGCGGGGATTACACCACCGGCAATCACTACGATGTCCTCACGTCCCAACTTCTTGAGTTCTTCGATAATCTGCGGAACTAATGTCTTGTGTCCGGCAGCCAATGAAGAAACCCCCACTACATGAACGTCGTTCTCAACCGCTTCGCGGGCAGCCTCGGCCGGTGTCTGGAACAAGGGTCCCATATCCACGTCGAAGCCACAGTCGGCATATCCGGTTGCAACAACCTTGGCACCGCGGTCGTGACCGTCCTGGCCCATCTTGGCTACCATGATACGAGGCTGACGTCCCTCTTTCTTCGCAAACTTCTCCGCCAATTCACAAGCACGGTGGAAGTCGCTGTCATTCTTACTTTCTGATGAATACACGCCTGATATAGTTCTAATTACTGCTTTATAACGTCCTACAATCTTTTCGCAAGCATAAGAGATTTCCCCCAAAGTGGCACGGACACGGGCTGCCTCGACAGCCAGTTCCAGCAAGTTGCCCTTACCTGTCTTTACACATTCAGTAATAGCCTCCAAAGCCTTGTCCACTTCTGCCTGGTTACGTCCTTCCTTCAGACGCTTCAAGTTTTCAATCTGTTCCTGACGGACAGCCGTATTGTCGATTTCAAGAATATCAATCGGAGCTTCTTTCTCCAGACGATACTTGTTCACGCCGACAATGGTCTGTGAACCGCTATCAATACGGGCTTGTGTACGTGCAGCAGCCTCTTCGATACGCATCTTGGGAATACCGGTTTCGATGGCTTTTGCCATACCGCCCAGCTTCTCTACTTCCTGAATCAATTCCCAAGCCTTGTGAGCCAACTCATTGGTCAAACTTTCCACATAATAAGAGCCACCCCATGGGTCTACATTCTTGCAAATGTAAGTTTCTTCCTGAATATAAATCTGCGTATTACGTGCAATACGTGCAGAGAAATCCGTCGGCAAGGCAATAGCCTCGTCAAGAGCATTGGTATGCAGTGACTGAGTATGTCCCAATGCAGCAGCCATCGCCTCAATACAAGTACGGCCCACATTGTTGAACGGGTCTTGCTCTGTCAATGACCAGCCGGAAGTCTGGGAGTGCGTACGCAAAGCCAGCGACTTCGGATTCTTCGGGTTGAACTGCTTCACAATCTTTGCCCACAACATACGTGCGGCACGCATTTTGGCAATTTCCATAAAGTGGTTCGTTCCGATGGCCCAGAAGAAAGAGAGACGCGGTGCGAAAGCATCGATGTCAATACCCGCAGCCGTTCCGGCACGCAGATATTCCAAACCGTCTGCCAGGGTGTAAGCCAACTCGATGTCTGCCGTAGCACCCGCTTCCTGCATGTGGTAGCCGGAGATGGAGATAGAGTTAAACTTAGGCATCTTTTGGGAAGTATATTCAAAGATGTCGGAGATAATCTTCATAGAGAATGCAGGCGGATAAATATAGGTATTACGCACCATGAATTCCTTCAAGATATCATTTTGGATAGTACCAGCCATTTCTTCTAACTTGGCACCCTGCTCCAGACCTGCGTTGATGTAGAATGCCATAACAGGAAGTACGGCACCGTTCATGGTCATGGAGACGGACATCTTGTTCAAAGGAATTCCATCGAACAGCACCTTCATATTCTCCAAGGAACAGATAGACACACCTGCCTTACCTACGTCACCCACTACACGTTCGTGGTCGGGGTCGTAGCCACGGTGAGTGGCCAAGTCGAAAGCTACGGACAGACCTTTCTGTCCGGAAGCCAAATTACGACGGTAAAAGGCATTTGACTCTTCCGCTGTAGAAAAACCTGCATACTGACGGATAGTCCAGGGACGCAATGTATACATTACAGAGTACGGACCACGCAAATAAGGAGGAAGTCCGGCAGCATAACCCAAATGTTCCATTCCCTCAAGGTCTTCTTTTGTATAAACAGGCTTCACCTCAATGTGTTCCGGCGTTTTCCAATCAGCATGGATGCCGTTAGCCTTTTGCCACTCAGCACCATTGACGGGTTGAAAAGCGGCATATATATCTAAGTTTTTAAAATCTTTTCTCATCTTACTTCAAAAGTTTAGCGTTGTATTCCTTTAATGTTTCCAGCACGTTGACACGGACATGGATAAAGTTCTCGATACCGGCAGCCTTCAAGTCGTCCATGCAAGCAGGAGCACCGGCTACGATAAACATGGCACGGCCATTCAGAGCCTTGAAGGCGGGAACAGCATATTCTGCATATTCATCATCACTTGAACACAATACCACGATGTCGGCCTTGGCAGCCATTGCAGCTTCTATACCTTCTTCTACGGTGGAGAAACCGAGGTTGTCTACAACTTCATATCCGGCACAAGCCAAGAAATTGCAAGAGTACTGTGCACGTGCTTGGCGCATGGCCAAATTACCGATAGTCAGCATAAACGCTTTCGGACGTTTGCCGGAAGCCTCTGTTTCGAGACGCAACGCTTCAAATTCACTGGCAGCACGGTCAAAGTTCAGTGTCGGAACATCTTTTTCGCAGGTATGTCCGCCGCCGCAACAGCAAGTAGCCTCAACCGGTTTCTTATCTCCCGCCTTTTCATTAAAGTTGGGGAACTGGTTGGTACCCAGCAACACTTCCTTACGCTTGGCGACTGCAGCATGACGGGCCTTGTTGCTTTCGTTTACGGCAGCCTGCACTTTTCCGGCTTTCACGGAAGCATAGAAACCACCGTCTTCTTCTACAGTGAGGAAGAGGTCCCAAGCCTGCTTGGCAATAGAGACGGTCAAATTCTCAATATAGTAAGAACCTGCAGCTGGGTCAATAACTTTATCGAAGTGCGATTCTTCTTTCAACAGCAGTTGTTGGTTACGCGCCATACGCTCAGAGAATTCGTTAGGAGCATCATAAGTCTTGTCGAACGGAGTAACCGTCATTGAGTCAACGCCGGCAAGGGCGGCACTCATCGCCTCAGTCTGCGTACGCAACAAGTTTACGTGTGCATCAAACAAAGTCAAGTTGAATGAAGAAGTTTCCGCATGAATCTTCATCTTGGCTGCACAGCGGCATTCGTTATCCTTACCCTTGTTGTCGCAGTCGCGCAGACACTCGGGACTGTAAGAAGCCACAATATTAGCCCACAGCATACGTGCAGCGCGGAATTTGGCTATTTCAAGGAAGTAGTTGGAACTGATACCGAAATTGAACTTAATCTTCTTGGCTACCATTGCAGCCGGCAGACCGGCATCAACCAGCTGATTCATATATTCATTACCCCAAGCCAAAGCATAACCCAGTTCCTGAAAAATATAAGAACCCGCATTGTTTAATGTCAACGCGTTCACATTCAATACACGGTATTTCGGAAGGGAAGCGGTAGCCTCGAGCAGCGCCTTGGCTGTTGCCACCATATCACCTTTTTCTTTACCTTTGGCCAGCATTTTGTTGAAGTAGTCATAGTTGATGGAGCCCTGCAATTTCGTCAAGTCATAATCCTTCTTCTGGAAATAAGCGACAAGAAGTTCTGCAAGTTCCACCACATGCCCCTGGCAGGTAGAGAAATTCAACTCGACACATTCCGCGCAGATATCTTTCAACAAAGTTTCAATATACTCTGCGTTCAATTCCTTGGCCTTTACATGGAAAGAGAGTGAATCTACACCTTTATTCAAGATATCCAACGCCTTGGCATTGGCCTCTTTGGGACATTCCACTTTGATTTCCTGACGAACAAGCCATTCATTGTTGTCTTTCTTGGTACCTCTGAGATAAGGAAACTCGCCGGGAAGGGCATCTGTCGTCTTCAAACCTTCCAGGTCCTCCATACGGTAGAAAGGTTTCACCTTAAATCCTTCGTTTGTCTTCCAAACGAGCTTCTTCTCGAAATCCGCCCCTTTCAGGTCTGCGGTAACTTTCTCCATCCACTGCTCAGTGGAAACGGGAGAAAGTCGGAGAAGAGTTTTTCTTTACTGTCTGCCATAGTTTATTTAAAATTTAAATAGATGAATACTATTCATTTTTGTCATCAAGAGACTTGCAAATATAAACAAATACTTAGAACAAAATCTTTTTTTAGAGAAAATTGCACTTACAGATGACTCCGTGTCCATACGGATTCAGCGTATTCACCGGAAGCATACTCTACTTTTGCAAAGTTGATATAGCAAAAAGTACCACAAAGCCTTTGCTACCTCCTTTTTATTAAGTAATTTTGCGCGAAATTTAAAAAACGACATATTAATAAGGTACTATGAATTGGTTAGAAAGCTTGCTATGGGACCCTTCATCTGTCGCTCACATCGTTTGTTTGTATGCATTCGTAATATCTGTGGGCGTATTGCTGGGTAAGATTAAGATTTTCGGGGTATCGTTGGGGGTTACATTCGTCCTCTTTGCGGGTATCCTGATGGGGCATTTTGGCTTCACGGGCGAAACACACATTTTGCATTTCATCCGCGAATTCGGTTTGATTTTATTTGTATTCTGTATCGGTCTGCAAGTCGGGCCTTCCTTCTTCTCTTCCTTTAAAAAAGGGGGGATGCGGCTGAACATGCTTGCTGTTGGTATCGTGTTGCTGAATATCGCAGTAGCATTGAGCATCTACTTCATTGACGGAGGGATAGACTTGCCAATGATAGTAGGTATTCTCTATGGTGCCGTAACCAATACTCCGGGTCTGGGTGCCGCACAAGAAGCCCTGAACCAAATAAACTATACGGGAGACCCCATCGCATTGGGATATGCCTGCGCCTATCCGCTTGGTGTGGTAGGTATCATAGGTTCCATCATAGCCATCCGTTATATCTGCCGGGTGAACCTCAAGAAAGAGGAGCAGGAACTCAATACGCAGGAAGCAGATGTAAAGCATCAGCCGCACATGCTTCACCTCGAAGTACGCAACGAATCAATTTCCGGAAAGACCCTGCTCCAGATAAAGGATTTCCTGGGACGTCCGTTTGTCTGTTCACGCATACGCCATGAGGGGCACGTCAGTATCCCCAACCATGAAACGGTATTCCACGTAGGAGACCAGCTCTTCATCGTATGCTCCGAAGAAGATGCCGAAGCGGTAGCTGCCTTTATCGGAAAAGAAATACATGTAGACTGGGAAAAGCAGGACACCCCAATGGTTTCCCGTCGTATCCTCGTCACTAAGTCCGAAATCAACGGTAAGAAGCTGGGAAGCCTCCACTTCCGCAGTATGTACGGTGTAAATGTAACCCGTATCAACCGCTCAGGTATGGACTTGTTTGCTGATCCCAATCTGGTACTTCAAGTAGGTGACCGCGTAATGGTGGTTGGCCAGCAAGATGCCGTAGAGCGTGTAGCCGGTGTACTGGGCAACCAGTTGAAACGTTTGGACACTCCGAATATCGTTACTATTTTCGTGGGAATCTTCCTAGGAATCCTGCTGGGAAGCCTCCCCATCGCATTCCCGGGTATGCCGACACCGGTTAAGTTAGGTCTTGCAGGTGGTCCGCTGGTAGTGGCAATCCTTATCGGACGTTTTGGTCACAAAATGCATCTTGTGACGTACACCACCATGAGCGCTAACTTGATGTTGCGTGAAATCGGTATTGTACTCTTCCTTGCCAGTGTAGGTATAGAAGCCGGTGAGCATTTTGTACAAACAGTAGTAGAAGGCAGCGGATTACTGTATGTAGGCTATGGATTCCTGATAACCGTCATCCCTTTGTTGATAATCGGCATGATAGCCCGTTTCTATTGCAAAGTGAACTACTTCACCCTGATGGGTTTAATAGCAGGTAGCAACACAGACCCTCCTGCATTGGCATACGCCAATCAGACATCAGGCAATGATGCTCCGGCAGTAGGTTACTCCACGGTATATCCATTGACAATGTTCCTGCGAATTCTGGCGGGACAGATGATACTGCTGACAATGATGTAGGAGGAAATTAAGGAATTAAAATTAAAGGCTGCGTAGTTGGGTTAAACCAACATTGCGCAGCCTTTAATTTTAATTCCTTAAAGTCTTAGCTTCTTCTTGACGAACTCTTCTATAAAGTCCACCGTAGCCTCAATACCCAATACGGAAGAATCGATACACAAGTGGTATGTTTCGGCAGCTCCCCATTTTTTGTAGCTGTAGTAGTTATAGTATTCGGCACGCTTCTTGTCCGCTTTGTTCATCATCTCCTCCGCTTCGCGCTCAGAAATGGAATACATTCGGCAAATACGCTTGATGCGCTCCTCATTGGAGCAGGAAATGAAGACATTGGCACAGCGTGGATGTTCTCGCAGAATGTAATCGGCACAACGCCCCACAAACAAGCAGGACTTCTCCTCCGCCAATCTGCGTATCACGTCACTCTGCACTTTGAACAGAGCATCATTACTCAAGCAATTCGTGGCTGGGATAGCCCCGTCACTGACAAAAGGGAAACGCATGCCGAAGAGCCCTCCAATAATACCTTGTGAAGCTTTCTCATCAGCTTTCTCAAAAAACTCACAACACAGTCCACTCTCTTCAGAAGCCAACCTAATCAGTTCCTTATCATAAAAGTCAATACCCAGACGGGCAGCCAGTTTCTCGCCTATCTCCCGTCCGCCACTGCCCAGTTGACGGCCTATATTGATTATAAAATTATTGCCCATACGCTTGTTCATCTATTGGTTTGCAGATAGCAAATATAAATATTCTTACGGAATATCTGCAGAAAGTAGGAAGAAAAATTCAAAGCCTCTCCCCCGACCCATCCCTACAAGGGAGAGGTTCTGAATTTGCGGAATTGACAAACCAACATCACCAATGCTATCAAACTTGCAAGCAAATCGGATACCGGCATGCTGTACCACACTCCTGCCACTCCGAAAAACTGCGGCAGGACAAGCAGGCAAGGAAGCAGGATCAGCATCTGCCGGGTGAGGGAAAGGAATATCGCTTTGCCTGCCATGCCTATGCTCTGGAAAAAGTTGGAAGTCACCATCTGGAAACCAATAATCGGGAAGAACATTACCGTAATACGCAGTCCCGTGACCGAAAGCTCTGTCAGTTCCGCATCCGATGTAAAGATGCCCACCACCAGGTCCGGCACCAGCATACCGACCAGAAAGCCGAAAGTGGTCACTGCCGTGGCATAGATTATCGTCAGTCTCAGCACCTTGTTCACCCGTCCGTACAGCTTCGCCCCAAAGTTATATCCGGCAATAGGCTGCATTCCCTGATTCAGCCCCATCACAATCATCACTACAATGAAAACCAGACGGTTCACGATGCCGAAAGCCCCGATAGCCAAGTCGCCGCCATACTTCTTCAACCCCTGATTGATAATGATAACGATGAAGCAGGCTGCCAGGTTCATCAGGAAAGGAGACATGCCGATAGCAAGCGAATCGAATACAATCTTACGTTTCAGACGGAATATCCCCCGGTGGAAATGCAACAGCTCGTCCTTATTGCTGAAAAGCTTGAACTGCCACGTCAAAGAGATGACTTGCGCCACAATGGTAGCGACGGCAGCGCCACGTATGCCCCAGCCGAAACCATAGATAAACACCGGGTCGAGTATGGTATTGATAACCACCGTGGCTATGGTGGCATACATCGCCTTCTGCGGATGCCCTGAAGAGCGTAGCACTGCATTCAGCCCCAGATAGAGGTGCGTAACGGCATTTCCCAAAAGGATAATCTGCATATAATCCCTGGCGTAGCCCACCGTCTGGTCACTGCCTCCGAAGAAATAGAGAATCGGGTCGAGAAAGAGCATGACAATGATGGTAAAGGCCACTCCCAGCACCATGTTCAGCACAAAGACATTGCCCAGCACACGCTGTGCCGTGTCATAATCCCTCTGCCCCAGCTTGACGGAAATCAGTGTAGAGGCTCCCACACCCACCAGCGAGCCGAACGCCGCAGCCAGATTCATCAACGGGAAAGTCAACGCCAATCCCGAAATAGCCATCGTCCCAACGCCGTGACCGATGAAGATACTGTCTACCATATTATATAAAGAGGATGCCGTCATTGCGATGATTGCCGGAACGGCATATTGCATCAAGAGTTTACCTATACTTTCCGTCCCCAACGCCGAGGGAGTCTTTTGTCCTGCCATATTATATACCTATTTCTTTTTAGCGGGTGCAAAGGTACTCTTTTTTTAAAACAGAACAGCAGAAAAAACACCTTAAACCTGCACACTATGCGGATGATTTATGCTATCTTTGCGATTCAATGATAAATCATAAGATATGATTACCATAATCATACCGTATGATTGATATAATCATACCGTATGATTGGCACATTCATACCGTATGAACCATGCCTGACCTACCGGTTGAGCCGGACACATAATAACAACAAGCCCCCATGGCATTCTATAAGAAAGTAAAACAGAAAGGCGACGACAAATGGCACCCAAGAGCCGTCACCAAAGGACATCCCTATACAACGGATGAAATAGCCCGATTATTGTCGGAAATGTCTACGGTAACCCCGGGAGATACTTATGCAGTATTAATGAACCTTGGTGAAGTGCTGGGCAAGCTGATGAGCTCGGGACACTCCGTAAAGCTAAAGGGCATCGGGACGTTCTACTACACCTGCCGTTCGGAAGGCACCGGGGTAGACACCCCAGAAGAAGTGAGTCCGGCGCAAATCACTGCGGTGCAGATACGCTTCATCCCCGAATACTACCGCGGGCAATGCGGACAAGTGACGGAACGCACCCTCCTCTCCCCGCATATCGAATGGGTAGATACCGAAGGAGAGGATTAATGTCACTCCCCGTTCCCTATATTTCAAGGAAAAAGGTTCGCTATCTGAAAAATGTTTCGTACTTTTGTACCCAAATTGAGTGAAATATAGCGAAATGAACGTATTAGAACTAAGTGAACAAGAAATCATTCGTCGCAACAGCATGAATGAACTTCGCGCGATGGGCATTGAGCCTTATCCCGCAGCAGAGTATGTAACAAATGCTTTCTCTACCGATATTAAAGCTGAATTCAACGACGATGCAGAGCCTCGCCAAGTGTCCGTTGCCGGACGTATCATGAGCCGCCGTATCATGGGTAAAGCATCTTTCATCGAATTGCAGGACTCCAAAGGACGCATCCAGGTATATATCACCCGCGATGACATCTGCCCGGACGAGGACAAGGAGATGTACAACACCGTGTTCAAACGTTTGCTCGATTTAGGCGACTTCATCGGTATCGAAGGATTCGTATTCCGTACCCAGATGGGCGAAATCAGCATCCATGCCAAGAAGCTGACCGTACTTGCAAAGAGCATCAAGCCCCTGCCTATCGTGAAATATAAGGATGGTGTGGCTTACGACTCTTTCGAGGACCCCGAACTGCGCTACCGTCAGCGTTATGTAGACCTTATCGTAAACGACGGCGTGAAAGAAAAATTCCTGAAGCGTGCCACCGTCATCAAGACCATGCGTGCCGTGCTGGATGAAGCCGGCTACACGGAAGTGGAGACGCCGATTCTTCAATCCATCCCCGGTGGAGCAAGCGCCCGTCCGTTCATCACCCACCATAACTCTCTGGATATGGACCTCTACCTGCGTATCGCCACCGAGCTTTACTTGAAGCGACTGATTGTGGGCGGATTCGAAGGTGTATATGAAATAGGCAAGAACTTCCGTAACGAGGGTATGGACAAGAACCATAACCCGGAATTCACTTGTATGGAGCTGTACGTGCAGTACAAGGACTACAACTGGATGATGAGTTTTACGGAGAAATTGCTGGAACGCATCTGTATCGCCGTAAACGGCTGCACAGAAACCGAGATAGACGGCAAGACCATTAGCTTCAAAGCTCCCTACCGCCGTCTGCCCATCCTGGAAGCCATCAAGGAAAAGACCGGATACGACCTCGAAGGCAAGAGCGAGGACGAAATCCGCCAGGTGTGCAAGGAACTGAATATGGAAATTGACGACACCATGGGCAAGGGCAAGCTGATTGATGAAATCTTCGGAGAATTCTGCGAAGGTACTTTCATACAGCCCACTTTCATCACCGACTATCCCGTAGAGATGAGCCCGCTGACCAAGATGCACCGCAGCAAGCCGGGACTGACCGAACGCTTCGAGCTGATGGTGAACGGCAAGGAACTTGCCAACGCCTACAGCGAACTGAACGACCCCATCGACCAGGAAGAACGCTTCAAGGAGCAGCTCCGCCTGAGCGAAAAGGGCGACGACGAAGCCATGTTCATCGACCAGGACTTCCTGAAGGCCCTGCAATACGGCATGCCTCCCACATCGGGCATCGGTATCGGCATCGACCGTCTGACCATGTTAATGACGGGCGAATCCTTTATCCAAGAAGTGCTTTTCTTCCCGCAGATGCGTCCGGAAAAGGTTATCCCCAAAGATGCTCCTGCACGATACACAGAGCTGGGCATCCCCGAAGACTGGGTGGCTGTAATCCAGAAAGCCGGCTACAACCTGGTGAGTGACATGAAAGATGTGAATCCGCAAAAACTCCACATGGACATCTGCGGTATCAACAAGAAATATAAATTGGAACTGGCAAACCCGACCGTAAACGAAGTTGCTGACTGGGTCGGAAGAATTAAGAATTAAAAATTAAAGAATTAAATAGGCAAGATTAAAGATAAGAGGAGGAGGAAGGTACTCCTTTCCCCTCTTTTAATTTTTAATTTTTAATTATTAATTTCGATATGAAACTACCCGGTAAGATAGCCATCATGGGCGGAGGAAGTTGGGCAACTGCCATTGCAAAAATGGTTCTGTCACAAGCGGAGTCTATAAATTGGTACATGCGACGCGATGACCGTATTGCCGACTTCAAACGGCTTGGTCATAACCCTGCCTACCTGACGGGCGTCAAGTTTGATACCAAGCGTATCAACTTCAACTCCAACATCAATGATGTCGTGAAAGAATCTGATACGCTCATCTTCGTTACACCTTCCCCTTATCTGAAGGTTCACTTGAAGAAACTGAAGACTAAGATTAAGGATAAATTCATCATCACTGCCATTAAAGGTATTGTGCCCGATGACAACTTGATTGTCTCGGAATATTTCACTAAGGAATATGGCGTCCCGGCTGAGAATATTGCTGTATTGGCAGGTCCCTGCCATGCGGAAGAAGTGGCTCTGGAACGCCTTTCTTATTTGACCATTGCTTGTCCCGACACCGACAAGGCTTGCACCATTGCCCGCAAACTGGCCAGTTCATTCATCAAGACCTCTGTCAGTAATGATGTTGCCGGCATTGAATACAGTTCGGTGCTGAAGAATGTATATGCCATTGCAGCCGGTATTTGCAGCGGTCTGAAATATGGCGACAACTTTCAGGCTGTGCTCATGTCCAATGCCATACAGGAAATGAACAGATTCCTGCAAACGGTACATCCGCTGAACAGAAACGTAAGTGATTCCGTTTATTTAGGTGACCTGCTGGTGACGGGATATTCCAATTTCAGCCGCAACCGCACATTCGGTACGATGATTGGCAAGGGATACTCCGTGAAAAGCGCGCAGATTGAGATGGAAATGATTGCTGAAGGATATTACGGTACAAAATGTATCAAGGAAATCAACAAGCATTATCATGTCAACATGCCTATTGTAGATGCAGTATACAACATTCTGTATGAGCGTATCTCGCCGACGATTGAAATCAAGCTGCTTACCGATTCATTCCGGTAAGCGCGAAAAAAGATAAAACGAAATACTGAATTTAAAACCTAGAATATTATGATTAGTTTGAACATTGAAAAGACTCTTGGATTCATCTCCAAAGAAAACGTTTTCGCCTATGAAGCCCAAGTAAAGGCTGCACAGGAAGCATTAGAGAATGGTACCGGTAAGGGCAACGACTTCTTAGGCTGGCTGCACCTCCCCTCTTCCATCACTAAAGAGCACCTGGCTGACCTAAAGGCTACCGCACAGACGTTGCGTGACAACTGCGAAGTAGTAGTAGTTGCCGGTATTGGCGGAAGTTATCTCGGTGCACGTGCGGTGATAGAGGCTTTGTCAAACAGCTTCACCTGGTTGCAAGACAAGAAAACGGCTCCGGTCATTCTGTATGCAGGACACAATATCGGTGAAGATTATCTATATGAACTGACCGAATACTTGAAAGACAAGAAATTCGGTGTTATCAACATCTCCAAATCCGGTACCACTACTGAAACAGCCCTGGCGTTCCGTCTGCTGAAAAAGCAATGCGAAGACCAACGCGGCAAGGATATGGCAAAGAAGGTTATCGTTGCCATCACCGATGCCAAGAAAGGCGCTGCCCGCGTAACGGCCGACAAGGAAGGCTACAAGTCCTTCATCATCCCCGATAACGTAGGCGGACGTTTCTCTGTATTGACTCCGGTAGGCTTGCTGCCCATCGCAATAGCAGGTTTCGACATTGAGAAACTGGTTGCAGGTGCAGTTGCCATGGAAAAGGCTTGTGGAAAAGATGTTCCGTTTGCAGAAAATCCCGCTGCCATCTATGCAGCTACGCGTAACGAGCTCTACAAGAACGGCAAGAAGATTGAAATCCTCGTAAACTACAATCCCAAACTGCACTACGTAAGCGAATGGTGGAAGCAGCTTTATGGTGAATCCGAAGGTAAGGAAAACAAGGGTATCTTCCCTGCTGCCGTAGATTTCTCCACCGACCTGCACTCCATGGGACAATGGATTCAAGAAGGCGAACGTACCATCTACGAAACTGTCATCTCCGTGGAGAAGACACAGCACTCCCTGCAGGTACCTTCGGATGAAGCGAATCTCGACGGACTGAACTTCCTGGCAGGCAAGCACGTGGACGAAGTGAACAAGATGGCCGAATTGGGAACACAGCTTGCCCACGTTGACGGCGGCGTACCCAACATGCGCATCGTTATCCCTGCACTGAATGAAGAAAGCATCGGAGGTCTGCTCTACTTCTTTGAAATAGCTTGCGGCATCAGCGGTTACATTCTGGGAGTCAACCCATTCAACCAACCGGGTGTGGAAGCATACAAGAAGAATATGTTTGCACTGCTGAACAAGCCGGGCTACGAAGAAGAGTCCAAAGCCATCCAGGCAAGACTTTGATAAATCAAGAATTGAGAGTTGAGAATTGAGAAATGGCTGCACAACAAGTGCGAAGAGAACCGTTCCCCGATTCTCAACTCTCTATTTATCTACCCCGCATTTTTAAATTCTCAATCCCCAATCTACCAAGTGTTCGAAAACTCTATCGCCCGTTATCTGGAAAAGCACGGGCACCCCTACATCCAACTGAAAGCCGTTCTTTTTGACATGGACGGTGTGTTATTCAACTCCATGCCCTACCATGCCGATGCCTGGCATAAAGTAATGGAACGTCATGGCCTGCACTTGAGCCGTGAAGAGGCATACATGCACGAGGGACGTACCGGAGCCTCCACCATCAATATCGTTTATCAACGCCAGTATGGCAAGGATGCCACTCCCGAGATGATAGAAAGCATCTATGCAGAGAAAAGCGCCGAATTCAGTACCCACCCGGAACCGGAACGTATGCCGGGTGCTTGGGAAGTGCTGCAAAAGGTAAAAGCGGCAGGACTTATTCCGGTACTTGTCACCGGTTCGGGCCAACACTCCCTGCTGAACCGCCTTGCCCACAACTTCCCCGGTATGTTTCAGCGCGACCACATGGTGACCGCCTTTGATGTGAAATACGGAAAGCCTCATCCTGAGCCTTATCTGATGGGACTGGAAAAAGCCGGAGTACAAGCCAACGAAGCTATAGTTGTAGAAAATGCACCTATCGGAGTACAAGCCGGAACAGCAGCCGGCATATTCACTGTGGCAGTCAATACCGGTCCGCTGGACAAGCAAGTATTACTGGATGCCGGCGCAGATTTATTGTTTCCGTCCATGCAGGCGCTTTGTGACGACTGGGAAAGGTTGCAAACCGCATTAGATGCCAGTAATAGCCTTCGCCACAAAGATTGACGGCGACCCAAACAATAACAGTTGATTGGAGCTTATATAACCAAGTAATACCATTACTTGATATACAGAAGGCATCTATTGTCTTTCTTCTTAAAACGCTCCAATCTACTCATTTTCTCCTTCTCGGTTTCTTTAATAGGGAACGTTATCCTACGAGTATCTTTATCATAATCGTACAATTCTCTGGCAGGAACTACATAAACAGATTCCGGACCGTCACCACACCATCCAAAGCCAAAAACATAAAACAAGTTTTTTATCGGACGGTTCAACAGATTAGAGTTCATATACCTTTCGTACTTTTCAATGTCTTTTATATCGAGATAAAAACCTATCTTACTTCGCCATTTACATTCTACAGCTATAATATCTCCAACTTCATGAATGGTACTCGTAGTGGTAACACACTCCATCAACAAATCCGGAGATGATGAAGACAGAGGTCTATAACCCTCAATGTATTTATCACCTCTCCAATCTAAAAGCCGCCAAAATATTTTCTTGTCACAGAGGTCCGGATAACCTTCTTTACTAATATTAGAGTTCTTCACAACCCATTCCTCAAATCTATCTCCCAAATATTTACTTTTCTTCCTTTCTTTAAAATATTGAAAGGTATCCATAAACCGATATTGGAAAACACCTACAAAATCATCGATAAACTGATTTAATATTTTCATAGCCATAATAGTCTATTGTGTCTTTAAATAATATTCATTGCAAACAAAAATTCATAGGTGAAGAGCCGCAACACCCATTTTCAAAAATAGATTTTTTTTCATTTCCAAAAATAGAGTTTTTTTCCCAATTCTTTCCAGATTTCCTTCCCATCTTTGCAATACAGAAAACAAATAAAGTATTAATTATTAAAAATAGAAAAGTATGAAAAAGTTAGTTATGATGTTGGTTTGTATGTTTGCAGTGCACACAATGGTAATGGCAGATAATGATAAGCCGATAGAGGTGAGCCAGTTGCCGGCGAAGGCGCAGACATTTATCAAGACTTATTTTAAAGACCATAAGGTGGCAATGGCTAAATTGGAGTCGGGAATGTTTTATAAAAGCTATGATGTGGTGTTCACGAATGGAGAAAAGGTAGAATTTGATAAATCGGGGGAATGGAAAGAGGTACGATGCAGACAAAGTGAAGTTCCTGCACAGATTGTACCGGAAGCGATACGTAACTATGTAAAGACCAATTATCCGGATGCAAGAATTCTTCAGATTGAGTACGATGACAATGAGTATGAGATAAAGTTGTCCAATCGTTGGGAAATTACATTTGACTCTAAAATGAGAGTGATTGACATTGACGATTGATGACAAGAAAAACTTAAAGTCTATAGATGATAAAGTATTAAGAAGTTGAAAACAGTTGCTTGGAGGTAGTTTCTCCAAGCAACTGTTTTTTTGTGCACTTTCGTACGATGGCAGGACACATGCTGCTACGCTTATTGTACGACAGTGATTGTGCCGCTATCCCAACGGATGCTCGTTTTGGTCTCCGTCCGATTCGCCACCGCCTTGTGAGGGGTCTTGGTCTTTGGTTTCGGGCGAGAGTTCTATCCATTCCAATTGCTCGGAATCAACGAGGGCACGGGGATAATATACTCTTTGCTTCTTGTTGAACATTTTTTTCCAGAAAGGCATAATTCTAAATTTTTAAATTGTTATTACTTTGAAAATAAAACTATCGGTTGTTGCTTGCACAACGTTGTCTTTTTAAGGGCGATTTATCGGGGTGTCGAAGTGTACATCTCTTGTCGCTGACAAGAGCTTGTCAAGTCGCCGACAAGGGGAGGTCGAGTCAGCGACAAGAGAAATAAAAGGTTTCCGATTCGTAACCGCTTATCTTATTGGGAATAAAGTGGCAGAACAGAATGAATTATACTTTTTATCAAAACGTGAGCGTCGCGCGAACAAGACGACCAGAATTTCTACTATATGCATATACACCACTATTTCCCCTTTTCCTCCCTAAACAGTTACTTATATTAGAATCTGTTGAGCTGGATATATAGTCGCTGTTTGAAATAGGAGTACTACCTGCAACTTTACCTAAAGAGGTATCCAATATATTCAGATTGGAAACAACAAAATCCGCTACCTGCTGGAGCGAAGGAAAATACCATCCGCTACTTACTCCAGTAGGAGCAGGCGTATAATTTAAACAATAAGAGCAGGCCGGAAATGAATATCCCCCCGCGATGCCCGCTCGTAATGCTTTTGTATATTGATATCCCTGATATTCAAACCAAGAAGTATTTGTCCATTTCTGCGAGGCATCTCCCCATTTTTGATTCGATTGATTAAGTGCCAATACATAGCCATGTATAGCAGAAATCTTTCCCTCGTAATCAGAAACTCTATCCTGGCTTCCAGCGCCTACCTTAAACACTACCCCTATACATTGATTCCCAGAAAACTGATAGAAATCTTCACTACCGGGAACAATGCTCCCGTCCTGATAATAAAAATCCCCCACTTGCAAGTTACGGCGTATAGTTTCTCCTCGCCGCATATTTATCAGATGATATTTTTCAGCGGTAGTTTTGTCTACAGTAGCCTTATATGAATACGTAATGGATTCTTTTCCGGCTGTGTAGCTGATTTCAGCAGTAATAGCTGTTCCCGGTGTAGTGATATATCTGTATGCGGTTGTTGAAAAATGATATAATTGATTTGAAATATCACTGCCATCGGCACTAACTTTCAGTGACAAGGAGCCGATAGGTTCAGAATATTCGTAACCATTGTCGGTTATGTAAGCTCTATTTTTGATGTCTATAATGAACAAGGACATTTTATGTTTTAACGTAAACTTCATCACAGACATGGAACCGGCGGCAGTTGTCACACTGCCGGCTCCTGCCATCAAGTCCGAGGCAGTGTAGTCTGCTTGCGCACTTTGGTCATCTTTTATGGTGAACTTACTGACAATATCATCCTCACTTGTAGCATCATCCATTACCGTAGAATAAGGATAGTATGCAAAGTAGGTGACACCCGCATAATTATAATGATACATCGGTTTGTCCGCATCCACCGGTTTCCAATCTGTACCGTCATACTGGTAAGCAATATTCTTTTCCAAAATCACCCCATCCGATGTAATGGCAAAGATACCTATCCGGTCACCGGAGGTGAAACTTGTGGAATAGCCCGTATCTGTGACTCGCGTTGTGCTGTTGTCGGCGGAAGTAAGTTCTTCGGTTGCCACGAGTACCTGCAATGCTTGTCCATGCGCTTTAAGCATTTCTTCGTCTTCCGTGCATGCGGTTATTGATAACCCCAAAAGCATGCCTGCAATAGAGTAGATAATATTCTTCATAATTTTCATTGTTTTAAAATGCAAGTACGGGAACAGATTTCAACATTGCATAACTATCTTGTCCTGCGTTTTTCATCCTATTTGCTATGCGCGATAGCATGCTGCCATTCCAGCTATAGAAATCGGCAATAGCAAAAGAGTTGCTACCCGTTTCAGTAGAGCTGACATAGATGATTGACTGTGTAAATGCTGTATTTGAGGTAACACCTGTTGCCTCCGCATCCGTTCCGGTAGCTTTGTTCTGGTGTGCTCTTATCCGTGCCACCGAACCGGTTGTCAATTCTACCATACTGTTTGCCGACTCCTTGTAGGGTATCGTTTGGGGCAGGTCCTCTCCCAGCACTTCCCATAGGTCTATCAATTGTCCGATGGCGGGCAGGAACCACGAACTGGCACCCAAAGGGGAAGGTGTAGTGGTGGAATAATCGACCGCATATTGAAATGCCGGATAGTCGTCCGCAACATACCCTTCCATGGTGGTTACCGCCTGAGTATTGTCATATCCGTCCAGAGCGGTATAGTAATCTTTCATTTGGGGAGAAACATTGGGAATGGGAGTATCCACATTTGCCGGACCAAAAGGGAGGTGATGAGAGTATGACGTCCATCTGTCCACGACGTATCCTTCCGACAATTTAAGTCCTACGACATATCCGTGTGTCCATCCCCGGGCCTTGTCATTCTCGCTCATACGGGTACTGAATACCATCCCGATACATTCCCGTGAAACACCCGTATCAGGATTAGTCAAATCACGGTCTGGCAACGGAGAGGTCCATGTTATCGCTCCGGTGCTATGGTCTATCATTCTTAATCCGCCGTCGCTCCATGTACCATCACTGTAATAGTAATCTCCGGGTTTTAAATCGGATGGCAGGAATGTTTCTATATCGAAACTCTTTTTCTCATCCTGCTCCCACACTCCGGCCTCTGCCGTAACGGTAACTATTTCTTCTGAAAGGTCTATTGTATAAAAAACGTGGCTATCTTGTTCCCAAAGCGGGGTAGCCGGTAAAGCTTGGGCAGTCAGGGTCCGGGTTATGATGTTCGCATTGCCACCTCCGGATGTATCTGTCACTTTATAAGTGATGGAGAAAGTGTCCGGTGTGCCTTGGGGTAATAACAAGAAGTTAGCTATCTCCTTTTTGTCATCTGACGCTCCAAATTTCAAGTTTGTCGTGGCAGGGGTATATCCGTACTCTCCCTGAATATTTTTCCATTCAAACCCGCCATCTTTAAAGTGTAACTCTCCGTTGGTAGCCGCCTTGAGGGAGAGTGCGGTGATTTCTTTATCATATTTACCGCTGCTTTTTACAATAAGTGTAACCTTTGTCAATGCATGTTTAAGGATAGGAGCTATTTCACCGCCATTTTGATTTAACAAAGGGGTGGAAACAAGCAAATCCTCTTGTGAAGCTTCTGCTGTCGGAACAGTGTATGTGAAAGATGGATATCCTTTCTGCGTATTTGCGCATGGTGTCAGCCCACTTGCATTATGTGGCGCGTAGGCGAAGAAGCTGACTTTATCGTTTGTGTTCGTCGGCCAGTACTTTACGGGGGTATAGCTCCATGTGGTTCCGTTGCGCGTCACCAACTGGTTGTACATGAAGTTGGGGGTGGAAGTCGAAGCGTTGAAGCCGCTCCCTTCGGTGAGGTAGGCAAAGACGCCCATGGTGGCGGGCAGGTCATCCGATGCGTAACGCGTGTTTGCATCGTTCACCGCAGGAGAAAAGCCTATCGGAGAGGAGGACGGTTCCGGCACGGGTTCGTCAATCGAGGTACACGATACAAGCGCAGCGGCAAAGATGCAGCCTGAGGCAAGGATAAAAAAATTCATTCCTTTCATATTTCAAATCTTTATACTTAATCGGTGTATAAAAGCTTTGATATGAAGGGAATGAAAAATCTATTCTTGGTCTAAATCAGCTTCAACCTTCATTGCATTATCCATACATTCTCCTTTCTTCACTTTAACAAGAACAAAGATAACGTTTCTTTTTCATTCCCAACATATCAAAGACCTCTCTTTTTCAGTTTTTTAATCAGCGTGCCCGGAGAAGGACATCCAACCTTCTCCGGACTTGAAAATACTTGTTCATAAGGAAGCGACGAGGGGGCCGCCCCTACCGGAAAGGCAACTCAGACGGTGATGTTTCCTGCAGTATCGCTTCCCCAAGAATCCACTGTGGGCGTAAGTATCTCGATTTCATTGATACCGAACACAACGGTATATTTATACGCCGTACCCTGCTTCAAAGCTCCTGCAGGAAGCTTGGCATCGGTGGTGTGATGGGTAATGGTGTATCCCTTGCTGACCGCAGTGTCCACGGTCACGATGTCATAGTCGAACCGGATGGTTACATCACCCGCACTAGTTGTACCGGCACCCGCTTTCGCGGTTTCGGGGACGAGGAATAGGAATTGGTTGGTAGTGAACAATGATTTCGGGGTGGCATTCGATGTCAGTTTCACAGCATTGTATTTACTACTTGTCTGGTCTGCCGCATTGTTTACGATTGATTTCTCGTCGGTAAGAGCCAGCGCCTTGGTAATATCGTAGTCGGCGGTTGCTTGCGTCTTTGTGCCCCAGGTGGCATTGGCGCAGTCAAACACACCACTCTTGTAGAATTTGGAACTTGACGCTTGCAGGATTTTGGCAGACTTCACCATGACGTAGGTCGTACCCTTAGCACTTGTGGTAGTTGAAAGTTCCACACTCGGTTTGGCATCAAAAGTCAGTCTGGAAAGCACATGCTGGAAAGTGAATGTAACACCGCTTGCACTGTTGGCGTGGGTACGGTCTTGCGTTGCACTTGCCTCGTTCTTTGCCACGACAAAATCTATCATCTTGGTGGCGTCGCCCGTACTTTCAATGGCAAAGGTCAGTTTGGGAGCATTGGTGATGCTTCCCACCGCAGGTACGGTAATACCGCTCCCGCTGATACCGCTGTGAGGACCGTAGGCAAAGAAGGTTACTTTTTCCCCGTCCGCCGGCCAGTACTTCACGGGAGTATAAGTCCAGTTTGTACCATCGGAGCTTTCTACTTTCTGGTTGTACATAAAGTTGGGAGCAGCCGTAGAACTGGCAGTCGACCATGCATCTGCCTTGGTATGATAGGCAAATACACCGAAACCGGGTTTCAAGTGCTCCACCTTGATTTCCGTTCCCTTGGTCTGCACACCGCTGTACACGCTGAAGCCCACCGCAGGATGTGCGTCAGGGCTCATTTCGGTAATCTCGTTCTGCGAGCAGCCTGCCAACAGCAGTGCCGCTGCAACCGTCAATAAATTCTTCGTTTTCATGTCCATAAAATTAATGTATCAATTAGTTGTTATTATTATATATCGTCATACTTTGATTTCGCCTTCTTGTTCTTCGCCCCAATCCTCTACATCGGGATTGAACCCCGAACCGCCACCCCCTTCCGGCTGCACGTCGGGCACTTTGTCCGTCTCCACTTCAAGGGTGAGAACGAGCGTACCGTCTTCTCCCGTATCCTCCAGGATGTCCAATCCGGAAAAATCTTCCTCGTAGGTGCTCTCGCCATCTACAAGCATGGCTTGGATGCTCACGTTGTGCGGACAGTCCGTATTGAAAGCAAAGGAGTTGAAGGTTGCCTCCATCGTGCCGTCGAAGGGGGAGCCGGGATAATATTGGGGATTTTCCAGTTCGAAACGCTGTGTCACGGTCTGCTGCGAAACCTGCCCGGTGGCAAGAAATACGGAAGATGCCACTCCGTCTATGGTGGCAACCGCACTGCGCACATTGTTCAGTCCCTTAATGTGTACCGTCACCTGCAACTCCTCGATAAGCTTGCGGGGAGTGAAGCGGAGAATACAGTCGCCCGTATCCGGAACGCCCCGTTTCATCACGTCACTGTAGTTGCCGAGCATGTCCTCGGTCACCTCAAAACCCTCTATACAATCAGCAGAAAGTATTTCGGGGCTGTCCATCAATTCCTCCACGCGGCTCTCAATGCGGCTGGCATAGGCTTCGAGGGTATGGTAACCATCGTTGCCACGAAAAGCGATGCAGGCAAAGTCATCGAAAGAACGGTTAAAGAGGATGACATTGTACCGTCCCTCCGGTAAGCGGACTTTGGCATATTCGCGGTTGCCCATCAGCACAACTTTGGGTATTCCGCCATTTTCGGGGTAGAATATGGCGGTAGCCCCATAGTCCGCTTCTTCGTCCGCAAGCCCGGAATCGTTCCAATCGGCATGAATTTCGATTTCGGACTCCATATAGTAGGTCAGTTCGCGGCGGTCGCAAGAGAAGAAGGATAAACATAGGCACAAAAAGACAATTAAGGAAAAATAGGACCTTATGTTCTTTTGTCTGAAAACAGAAGATGTACCGTGGAGTTCCTTGTTTCCTTGCTTCGTTATTCTCGTATTCATCTCTCCCCTCCTTTCTTTAATTTGCGGTTGAGCATCCACACGAGGGAAATCTTTGCCTTGGTGGGACCAATCCACGTATAACGCCCATTGTTCTGCCACAGTAGGGTCTGGTAATTGTCGCGGGCGTGGTAGTGCTCGTAGTCAGTGCGCAGCAAGCCTATTCCAAGGCTGAATTCAAGATTAAGGTTGCGGGCTATGGGCATGTTGTAGCCGTAGCTGATACCTGCGGCAATGAAGAACTCGCCTTGATAGCCGTTACGGTCCCATTGAAGGTCGTACTTGCCACCTCCGGCATATAGGCCGAGAAAGTGCCCGATAAGAACTTTACGGTGGTCGCGATTTTTCCGGCTGCCTAGCCAGTAACGGCCTTCCAGCCCGCCGGAAAAGATTTGAAGACAATATTTGTCGCCCTCGAACAGCCACCACGGGAACATGAGCTCACCATTTACCGACCAACGGTTACCGATGGGAACTTCCACTTCGATGTTCGGCATCAGGGCAAGGTCGAACAGCAGGTTGGTTTTCAAGGCGATGAAAGGACGTCTGGGAGCTTTCCTTTCCGTCTCCAGGTTCTGTGCCCGAATAGTTACCGCTACCAGAGTAAGCAAGATTATCGTGTTTATAATTCGTCTTATATACATATTATATACGCATGGTTAACCGGTTACAAATCGTTCAACTTTATCTCGTCCAAATAGAGGCGGGTCATGTGGTTGACGACCCCGAGTCTTTTGGCAGCATTGCCGTAGCGCATATAAAATTCTTCTGTAGCAGGATGGTTACAATTGAGGTGCTCACCCGTGGCCTCCAGAATATCAAGCAAAGAAATGTCTACCGCCGGACGCGTCAGTTCATAGGAGGTGATGCAACCACTTTCTTTGCCCGGAATAAGCCTGATGATTCTCCCCACTTCCAATTGTTCCAATAATTCGGATACAATATTCGTAGAGAAAAGCCTACTAAGTGAATAGGGTTCCTGGGAGGATGAGATTGAATGTAAGATAGTTATCGCTACCTGCGTCTGTATCGTCAACATAATAATTAAATTTTGTTTGTTTGCTGTTACTCCGTAAGTAACGGGGAATGGGCTCTGTTACTCCGTAAGTAACAGTAGTACACAAATACAAGAGATATAAGGCGTTATAGGCACGGTAAAGATTTTTATAGTAGAAACCCTATCAGAAAATGGCGTAGAAAAGAGCGTATCCATGTTAAGCATTAAAACTTGGAGTGGAGAGTTGTGTGTGTTCTCATAGTCAGAAAGACTGCATTATGTTAATTTGTCATCTGGTTTGTTTGCGTAAACAGTGTTTTAATCCCTATTCATTACAAAAATTAATTTTTATAATTTGTTTTCAAGAAAAAGTTCATATCTTTGCAACAACTTATTATTCCGTTACTTACGGAGTAACAGCTACATTACGCTCTATTCCACATCGTTTTTCTGCCCGAATAGATGTAATTAATTATCAAACTATTTGCTTTATCCAGCTCGCCTCCTTCAAAGCTTTTCAAATAGGTACGGGTTACGTCCAATGAGGAATGTCCCAGCCCCTCCGAAATCACTTCTTCGGGCACTTGGCAGTATTTGGCAAGCGTTGCCCAAGTGTGACGCGCGGTGTAGGAACTGACTTTTACTCCTTCTAAATCACAAGCCTCCGCAAGACGGGACAAACGGAAATTTAAAGAACGCAGCTTGTCGCGATACTCGTGGAACGCCGCTTCACCGTGCTGTTTTCCGCTAAGCATATTCAGCAAATAGGGAGAGTCGGCATCACGATTTCTATAACGTTCTATCAGCCGCATCGCCTCGGGAAGTACCTTCACACAAAGCTCCGTACCCGTCTTTCGACGATGGCAGATAAGCAGATTGCCGTTCAAGTCCCCCTTATGTAAATGTACCAGATCCGTGTAGGGCATTCCTTGCAAAAGCACCATCAAAGCCAACGTGTCCTGCGCCTCGCATACGTCCCAGGAGAGACGGCTACGCAGTTGCTCATCCAACAGACTGTTCATTTGCTCTGCCGATACCGCCAATTTACGTTCCGATGAAACCCCGGTCTTCATCCCGGCAAACAATCGGTATTCACCTGCTATCAGTCCGCGATCTACCGCACGGTTGTACACCGCACGCAGCGCACGTACATACGTGGAAATCGTATTATAGCTACGCTGCAAATCTTCCAGATATACTTGAAAACGCTTCAGCCAACAGCGCGTCAACGCACCGAAAAAGATTTCGCCGCCTCCCACAAAATCGGTGACAGCTGCCAAAGCATACTTGTAAATGTGGGCAGTAGAAAATCGTTCTTCCTGCCGCAACTCATCTATGACTTCATGCATGAAGTCTGTAAAACTTTCCTGTTTCATAAAACAAATATTAAGTGTTAAACATTCATTCTCACCATATTAGTAAGAGAAAGAGTGAGAAAACACGAAGGAAGAGAAAAAGGTTCGGAAAAGGGGGGAAGTTCAGCAGGAAATCAAGTACAAGGTCATAAAAATAGAGCTTTCTTCAGAAAGGTTTGTTAGGCAGAGAATTTCCAACAGTAGAATGGAAGAACAGCGTTTTCAGTCCGTCATAAAATCCCGGAAGAGCAACCGTTCCATGCGTCTCTTCCGGGAACTTTTTTGATACCACCCGCAAATGCCGCTTCTCCATGCGGGGAACTGAACTCCCTATAAAATCATCTGTCAAGGGAAAATGAATCAGTTTCCTATCGGGACGTGGCCGGGTGGCAAATGCAACATACAGTTGCTTTCCTGAAAAGTCAACCTTATCTACCTGCTGTTCTACCTGTTTCTGGAAATATCCTTTATCCCACCATAAACTGGGGTCCACAGCAATATATGTGTCAAATGCACCGGGATAATTCAGCAAAACATTCAGCGTGAACAGCCCGGCATAAGAATGTCCCACCAGCAAGTGTTGTCCATTCACCGGTAAGCCTTGTTCCACAGCGGGGCGTAGCTCCTCCGTCAGAAAATGGTAAAACCGCTCTGCCCCACCCCCTTCCGGCTTGTCGCCCGGACGGACAGTTCCGTCACGCCGGGCAGCAGAACAAGTTGGCGTAAAGTCTCTGGTTCTATCTGTATTCAAGACAGCCACAACGATACAAGGTGGTAAGGAAGAAACTTTGGAGGTGGAAAACAAATGGGTAAAACCTACCACCGAATGAAAAAAAGAATCACCGTCCAGCAGATAAAGAACCGGATAGCTTTTCTCCTTTTCACCCGGGTGGGTTGCGGGTACATATATCCAATACTCCCTTTCCTCATTCAAGACATGGGAAAACAAGGTATGGCGAGTCCCGATAGAAATAGTTTCTTGCGCTCTCAGCGGAAAACCAAGCCAAGTGACGACTCCTAATATGAACAAGATATGCAGACTTTTCATTTCAATTCTTTTTTCAGCCTGCAAAGTTCGCAGAAAATAAATTGATTACCTATCCCTATTTTTAGGTATTCTTTTATTTTTCATAAACTCATGCGCATATTTCGCTATTCGCAACGGCAATAGGTATTTGCACCGCACGTACAACGAGGCAACAGCTGCTCGCTCAGTTCATCGCGGTAAAATTCATACAGCCGCCGGTACATGGTTTCATAGAGTGCGGCAACTTGTTGCTCCTGCTCACTTTCATTTTGAAAACGATTTTTAAAGGGATCTTCAAAATCAAAATGCGCCTGCTGCTTGGCATCCAGAGTGATAAATTTCAGTTCTTCTCCGGCTTCTTTACATAGGGTAATCACGTAGTCCCATGACCGGTGCGTATAGGTCCCGACACCAGAGGGTTTCTTGCGAGACACGCTGAAACCATTCTGTTCCATCACATTGCACACGGCATCGGGAACGCAGTTCCCCTCCATAATTCCTGCCGTAGAGATATTCATTCCTCTGCCAAATGCATGCAGGAGTTCCTGCGCGATACGGCTGCGGCACGTATCTTCATTACTTATTAACAGTATATCCATTGTCCGTTACTTTTCCAAGTTTAAATACTCGCCATCTCCTTCTTTCTTCATCTTCGCTTTACGTGCCAAGTCGAACAAGGCGGGGTTAATGTGGCAATATTTCCATTGGCATATCCCACCTGGGTAGCCTCCACACCTTCTATTTGTTTCAGGAAATGTTCGGTACCCCAAAAACATCCTCCTGCCAGATAAATCTCTTTCATTGGGTTCATGTCTGTTCTCCTTTCTGACTGTCCTTCCGGCTTACCGGCATAGGACAGACAAGTCATTAACATTGCAAAAATAAATATTATTTGTTTCATACCTCTAACCCTATGGAAATTATAACAAGAAAGAGAACCGTATGGTTGACTGTTCTGGATGAAAAATCTGTCTCAATACCACCAATGGGGCATGCAGGCAATTTCATAGGGAAGATGGATAAATATTTCAGGATACCACACCAAATGTTGCGGAAAATATGAAGAATAAAAGTGGGAAAAAACAGAGACTACTCTCATACTAGACCATACTTTAGATATAAGTTATGGTAAAACAACAAAGGAATCCAAGTCTATTCTACAACAGAAGCAATGATAGAAACCATGTTTGAAAGTGACTTTAATCTAAGCCTATTAGTAAAGTTACCAACATAGTAGTAAAAAGGAATAGTTTAGTCTAAAATGCAACTAAGAAAAATAATTGAGAAGAAAAAGTATTCTCAACAGCTTTATCTGTAAATAAAATTATAGGAATTTAAAGAATTATAGCTTCCAAGATGTGGAAGCTATAGTTTATATCGCATATTTACGTCTATTACTTGTTCTAAGGTTCAGTCAGTATTCACTAAATATTGTTTATAGGTATTTTTACGCTGTCAAATATGGTATTTATTTGAATAATTGAGGTGTAAAAATAAGAAGATATTGTCGCCAGTTGCTCCATACATGTCCTTTTTCCGAACCATGAAAAACGACATTTCCACCATAGGATTGGAGCTTCTGAGCAAAGTCAATAGCTTTAGGGTAGAGCTTGAAAATATCATCCTTACCACAGCCAATCCAGTAGAGACTATAACCTTTTTTAGCTTGCCTCTCCACCTTTTTGTCTATATCAGCATATGCTGTTATATCTAAATTAGATTCAGGAAAACCTGCAGAAAAAAAGCCCTATATAGTCAAACATATCCGGATAATTGGCAGAAATAGTCAATGCATGAAAGCCACCCATTGATAAACCGGCTATGGCACGGTGCGTTTTATTTGGAACAGTCCTATACAAGACATCGATGAAATTTACAATTTCGGGAAAAGCAATCTCATATAGACCTTGTTTGAATCCAGGAAGGAAGTTTGACATTGAAGGAAGATAGTTAAGGTTCTCACTCGTTTCACCGGCCGCAGCTTGTTTCCCCGGATTCCCATTCGGCATTACAACAATCATTGGCTCTATCTTCCCTTCTGCAATCATATTATCCATAATTCGTGCCACATGCCCTAATTCTATCCAAGCATTTTCATCACCTCCACTTCCATGGAGTAAATATAGCACCGGATAGTTACGGTTAGAATGGTCATAACAAGGAGGAGTATATACTTGCAAGCGGCGATTCAAATTCAACATGTCAGAGTGATACCAGACTTCTGCCACATTCCCATGAGAGACATCATGTACTTGATAATAGTCAGCAGGCCCATCATTAATATAAAATATAGAGAATATGTTACCTACATCCCTACGTATAAACGGATTGGCAGGATCAATGATTGTTACACCGTCCATGACATAACGATAAGTGTACATCTCCGATGACAGAATATCTGTAGTAAATGTCCAAATACCTTTTTCCCCTTTTTTCATAATTTTACCTGCTGAATCATCACACCAGTCACCTATAACGGTCATTGTTTTTGCTTGGGGAGCCTCTATATAAAATGTCACACTATTATCACTGTTAATGATGGGTGACACAACTTTTGAAATACGGAAGTCTATGTTTTGCTGGGCTTCTGCTCCCAAAGGTAGGAGCAGAAACATAGCAAAAATAATATAAACATTCTCTCTCATGCCTATTTGCTAGAAATTAATATTGATACCGAACTGAGTTTGGAAGGGACGGATGTAAGTACCGGCAATTAATGTTCCGGCATATTGGCTACCGTCTGTAATGAGGGCACTTCCTGGCACATTTCCAGAAGGACCAGTCGCATTTAGGAAGTTTACGACATTCGCAGTAAAAGTAACATTTTTAAACGCTTTCCAGCTAGCGCCTGCAAATGTTTCCCAATATCCATCAAAGTCAATTGAGTTACCAACATTGGCATATTTTTTACTTGAATAACGCGCACTTGCCCAAATATTAAAATTTTTGTATTTATAACGAGGATTGAATTCCAAAAGTATCTTCGATAATCCGGTCATTTGCATTCCTGAGAAATCATAATTTTTGCCGAATGCACTGAATTCATACTTATGAAGTTTCGGATCTTGAAGTGTAAATATGATATTGAATGATAAATCCTTTATTGGAGTGAGCAAAACGTCTGTTTTCCAGCCGATAGTCTGAATTGCTTGTTCGTAAGGAACCATGACAGAACCCTCATTAGGGTCGTCGCTTGTGACAGTGATACGTCCACTGTCACCTTTACGGAATGAATAAGCAAATGAAGTTACCACACTAAAATATTTGGTGTTGTAGAACAAACCTGCACGGCCGAGAATATGTGGCCGGGTGTTTTTTAACGGTGGGTTAGCACCATAAAATCCTTGCAAATGTCTATACATGTTGATATAATTGATTTCACCGTCAAATCCAAAATTTCTAGTAAAGTTAATGGTCGGAATGAATGAAAAAGAATAGTTCAACCCTTTCAGTTTAGAGTTGGTCAATTGTACGGTTCCTGTACCATCCTTGGTCGGAGCACCAAGATAGAAGCCTTGATATCGGGCATCCATACTACTATTTGCATTCAGATAAAAATATTCTAAACGTGCTCCATATGTGAATTTTATATAGTCAGAAACTTGCCATTTATCCAAAGCATATACTCCAGCTTTGTTTTCCCATCCCTTTACATATTGTGCACTAGCATTATTGTTAAAGAATTGATTCCCATTGAAAAAGAGCTTACGGGGATTGGCAGCCACTTCATGATCATACTGTGTTGAAGAACCAGCCATTTCTGTATGTTCCAAATAATCAAAGATTCCGAAATTCCAATCATGATGAGTTGTCTTGTTTTGCAACGAGGCTACGATCATATAATCCTTGATGCTACAATCTTGAATCTGTATTAATCGGCGCTGTACATCTCCAGTATAGCTTCCACTGCCATCAATATATTCACGAGTTTGATTTCTGAGAATATTCTGTGTTGCATCACTGATAGCGTTACGGTCAGTATATGAAAACTTTGCCCGAAGATTAAATCTCATTTTATCTGAAAGGTAGTGATCCAACATGAACTTCCCTTCATGGGTATAAGCATGTCCAAGATCATAATAGTTTTCCGTCTTTTGCTTACCTGTTTTCATATCTATATAAGATACAACTCCATCATTAGAACCGTAATTGTCTTTGCCGATAGTGAAATTTTCGAACTCTTTAATGGAGCCATCACCAACCCAATAAAATGGAGCCTGCTGGATAGTGCTCAGTAAATTGTGTGTGTTGGTATGACGATAAAAAAATGTAAGCTGGCTTCCGTTAGGATTATACTTATGAGTAAGGGTACCTGTGTAGAATGAAGCACGGTCTGCATACGGTGTGAATTGCAATTTGACATTTCCTGGGTCAAGCGTATTGAATCCACTTAATGAGAAATACCATTTGTCGGCCACTTTGCCTGATACACCGATATCAAAGTTATGTTTACCAAGTGTGTTCAATTCATATTTGGCATTGCCTTGTAGTCGTTCTCCACCAAGCTTTGTATAAGTATCTACACCGACACCGATTTCACCTTCAAGGATAGCAGTCATGGACATGGGAAGTGAGGATGTCTTTTGTAGAGACCCCTCTTGTCTCCAATGAAGGTTAGTAGCATTCGGATCCCAAAAATAAGTAACAGGAAGCCCGTCTTGGCGTACTACAGTATAAGCAGCAGGTAAACCTATAGGGACTGCACGAGGCTCACTCGCACTAGAAGCATTGAGTAGGGCAACAGCATCCTTAGCGGATTTAACATTCTCAGATGTTACAACTCGTACCGTGTCTTGAGGATTTTTGTTGACAGCAGTAGCAGTTAAGGCAATACTCACACAAAAAACAGATAAATAAACAGATTTCATATTTTTAGTATTTAAAATTAACGACTATTTTATATTTAAATGATGTACGTTGCGAATTTCTTTTGTATAAGCTTTCCATTCCACAGTATTCTTATCGTTAGGATTACCATACTTAGCGAAGTTAGTCCAATAAGTTACCATCCGCTCAGAAAGTTCAAAATCTTCTTTTGTCATTGGTTTAGTACTGTTATGTACTTGCCCGAACATATAAGGAAGCTCTGCGGAATGTACTACACCTGAAGCACCAAATTCATCCCCTCCTTCTTTTGGAGAAGTTTTAGGATCTTTAGGTTGAGGATGATCATAACTGTATACATATATTGGACGACGTCTTAGATTATCCACTTGATTGTCCGCCCACGCACCAATGGACTTCGGGAAATTAGCTTTAGGGACATCATCTTTTGTGTAACCAATCATATAGTCAATATCCATGTACCGACCTGCAATAGTAGCATCATTAAAGTCCTCCGTGATCAGGTATCCGTCAATGGCAGGACGAAATTTGGGGATGAATGCAGACTTCTCATACAATTTTTCAAGAGTCACAGCATCAATCTGACGCATTTGTTTAAGGTTCGTGATACCAATACTCTCAAAGAATGATTTGCCTAATGCTTCATTCTCAATGAGAGGAAGACATTTTGCATCATCACGTATTGCACATCCACTCTGTAGAATGGCACGTTGGAACAGTTTGTTGGCTTGCGTAGAACAAATAATCCCCTGTATACTACGTGAACCGGCACTTTGTCCGAACACTGTTATATTATTAGGATCACCACCAAAAGCTGCAATATTCTCCTTTACCCATTTGATACCTGCCATTTGATCATATAGAGCATAATTCCCAGAACCATGTCCGCTTTCTTTGCTAAGTTCAGGATGTGCAAGATAGCCAAATACTCCAAGCCGATAAGCTATAGAAACCATAATAACTCCTCTTTTAGCATATGCGTCACCACGATATACCGGTCCATCGGTCCCACCGATATGAAATCCTCCACCGAATATCCAAATCATGACTGGCAACGGTTTCTCCGATTTCTTGCTTGGGGTCCAAATATTAAGGTATAAACAATCTTCGCTACAAGATGTATTCATCTCGTTAGTGTTTCTCCAGCCTTTCGGATACCGCGCAGTTTCCCGTTGCATCGGTGCTGGAGCAAATCTATCGCAAGTCAGCACCCCTTGCCAAGGCAGTACCGGTTGCGGAGTCTTCCAGCGAAGGTCTCCAACTGGAGGTGCGGCAAATGGGATTCCACAGTAAACTGTCACATTATCATTTATTATACCTCTGACCATACCACCCTCCACAGCTATTGGTTCTGTGTATGTCTGAGCAAATGTACTACAGCTCATGGCTATAGCAACAAAAAAAAGTGAAATTTTTCTCATAATAATATTAGTATTAAATTGGGTTTAACTCAGGTAAAATTATATCCCATACAAGATTCAACTCAGTCGCCATATCGGCAAGATCCCCGGTGATAGCTATTACGGCATCTTGATCAGGCATTATGATAATGAATTGTCCGCGGGCACCGTCAGCACGGTAAGTATTATGACGACCACGCCAGATTTGATAGCCATAACCTTGCAGCCAGTCGTTGTGTTCCGGATCTCTCTTCTTGTAGTTTTCATCGGTCATACCACCTGCCCGTGAGGAAACGTGTGCAGTTGAAGCCTCATTTATCCAGCTCTCCGGAAGGAGCTGTACACCATTCCATTTTCCTTTTTGTAAGTAGAACTGACCAATCTTAGCCATATCTTCAGTCTTTAGGTAAGCGCCCCAACCGCCACAATTAACCCCCTGGGGACTCTCATCCCATGAAATGCCTACGATACCCAGAGGACGAAATAAACGTGGGGTCAGGTAGTCGAAGATTTTTTGCCTACAGCTTTTTGTACAATGGCCGAAATCATATATGTTCCCAACCCATTATACACATAATAGGTGCCGGGATTCTGTGGAACTGGTTCTGCCAGGAAGGCCTCTACCCAATCCTGTTTAGTTTGACGTTGAGCAGTCGTATTTGCCTTTTCTTGACCACATGTCATGGTTAACAAACTCGTACCGTCATGGCTGCCAAATTTTCACTAACAGAGGCAGGTAGTTTATCGGGGAAAAAGGAAATCACCTTATCATCGAGTTTCAGTTTACCTTCTGTCACAGCAAATCCAACTGCAGTAGAAGTCAATGTCTTACTGGCAGAGTTCATGATGTGAGGGACCAAAGGGTCACCTTTACTTTGCCATTTTTCTCCTATTACCATACCATGTTGGAGTATCATCACGGAATGAATGTCAAGCCCTTTCATACCTGCAGTTTTCATATAAGAATCTATGGCAGTAGCTATATTCCTCGATTTTTTTCGAGGCAGTGCAGTCATTAAATCGTTAACGGTAACCAATTCCACATTGTTATCCTCAATGGCCTTCCTAATTCGACCACTTTTGTACATATCAGTTACTCCTTGACGATCGGTAGCTACATTTTCATATCCAATATGAAAAACATTTTCCATTTCCACGTCATTATATGCAGGGTGTTCGATAAACATGTATTTCTTGCCAGGTTTGAGACTCTTAAGCATATTGATGAAAGACTCCTCCTTTTCTGCCAATGTCTTATGTTTACCATGCAACATACCATAAGCACCATCAGCATAAGAGACAAATTCATATCCGTGTTTGGCTGCATGTGTCTTGTCCACGGAAGACAGATTGTATTCTTTGGCAAGCCTATTGACCAGTTCGTTGACTTTTTCGTCAAAGATGATGCTACCCATGTGTCCGGATATGTGGGACACTTGAGGGACATCAGCGATAACACGTTCTATTTGTGCCCGAAATTCACGTTCCACTTCCTTAAGGTCATACCCATGCTCAATGACTGACAGTCCGGGATAATTACTATTAGGATACATCATCGGTAGAAAATATCCTTTTTCGTCAGTTAATGAGGGACAGCTAGTGAGAGGACGCCATTTAATATTTTCCCATTCGCTAGTGATGGTCAGATGTACTCCAACGTCTAGGCCTGATGCATTTTTCAACATTTGTACAGCTTCCGGATACCAAGATGCCACTGGCATGATTTCCACAGACTTAGCAATACCATTACAATAAATATCCATAATGGCTTTATTGACTGAATGGAAAGCACCCATATCATCCATTCTTACGGCTAAAATAGCTGGTTGCTGTGCTGCTACCATAATGGATATTAAACTAATAAATAAGGAAGTTTTTAATCTTAATAAATTCATAAACGATAGTATTTATTGTTGATATTATTTCAAATAGTTGTCGTACCAGTCAGCAAACTTTTCATAATATATAGTCATATCGTCCCATTTTCCATGTGCTCCACCTTGTTTTATAATTAAGTCACAAGGTATACCGTATTCTTTCAGTTTGTCAATGAAACGGATACTCTGATCCAGCGCAATAGCCTTATCGGCATCTCCATGTGCAATAAATACTGGAGGAGTTTGTACGTCTACATAATAGTAGGGAGACAGCTGATGGGCAACAGAATCGATCTCGCTAGTATTGGAGAGCAATTCATACGTTTGCGTCATAGGATTTAATCGAACATGCCCGAATGGGCTCTGATTGGCTCTCTGTTTAAGACCGAGTCCGTATTCATCATGTTTGAAATCCCAATTAATGAAGTCTGTGAGTGGAAAAAAACAAGCCACAGCTTGTACCCGAGATGATTCACGTTCCACGGGATCTTCACTCCTAGGATTTCCATCATCACTCTGAGTAGCGATACATAGGCTGGTCTCTCCACCAGAAGAACCGCCTGTAATGCCGAGACGATTACCATCTATTTCAAATTTTTCCGCATGATAACGGATAAATCGGACCGCACGACGTACATCGTTTATTGCGTCAAGTGCCGCATAACGAGGTTGTGAACTATGGATAACAAAAAACAGTGTGTAACCACGGGCAGTAAGGGGAGAAGAGAGGTGTGACATGTTCAAAGCCTGTTCCCAGCTTGATTTAAATCCACCGCTGACGACCATAATCACACCGGCGCCATTGGGATTCTTAGGTTTCTTAACCCCCATTACAAGGTCCATACCGTCTTTACTTCCATAAGAAATTTTCTTTAACTCTTGAGCTTTTTAGAGTCCATATCATTCCCAAACAAAGGAAAACAAATAATGAAATAATACGTAGTTTCATTGTTTATTCATTTTAAATTATTCAATACAGGAAGGATGTATTTCCATACTAATTCAAGTTCTTTTTGCATTTTGTGAGTATTAGCAGTCATGACAACTACTGCATTTTGGTCAGGGAGTATAAGTATATATTGTCCCATAGCTCCATCTGCGCGAAAAGCATTATTACGACAACGCCACATTTGATAACCATAGCCTTGTACCCAATCTGGATCTGCAGTGGTCTGTATAAGTTGTGTAGTATTGATTCCTGCCGGAGCGCTATCAACTTGTTTTTTTGACATTTCCGTTATCCAACCTTTGGAAATGAGCTGTTTTCCATTCCATTTACCTTCTTGCAATAAAAGTTGTCCTACTTTAGCTAGATCCTCTGTTTTGAGATAGAGTCCCCAACCGCCATAGTTGATACCTTGAGAATTTTCCGTCCAATATGCATTTTCAATCTGGAGTGGAATGAACAAGCGTGTATTCAGATAATCAATGAGTTTTTCTCCTGTTGCTTTCTGTATAATTGCTGAAAGCATAAATGTACCTACACTATTGTAACAATATACTTCGCCTGGCTTAAATTCAACAGGATAATTTAGAAAACATTTAATCCAATCCATAGACGGATACTCTTTAGCCAGTCTTTGCATCTCATAAGTGTGATCAATAGCATGCCCACAAGTCATTGTAAGAAGATCTCTAACTGTTATTGCTGCAAGATTGTCACTAATATTAGAGGGTAGTTGTGTAGGAAAAAAAGATATCAGTTTATCACTGAGCTTGATTTTACCTTCATTTATTGCTATTCCTATAGCAATTGATGTGAAAGTTTTACTTACAGAATTGAGGATATGCGGTTTACTGGCATCTCCTTCATTCATCCAATTTTCAAAAATGATATTACCACCCTGGACTACCATAATACTATGGATATCCATGCTATCGGCTTCAGCCTCGGTTAATAGATGAATAATGGAATCATTGAGTCTTGCCGATACTTCTACTCGAGGAAGATTGGCAGTGGTTCCAACTTTAGTTTGTTTTTTCCCACGGCAAGAACTAATTCCTACTGCGAGGAGAAGAAGGATAAATAGACTAATTTTTACTTGTTTCATGGTATATTTTTAAATTAAAAAAAGCGAACTAACCATCGCTTTGATGATCAGTTCGCCACAAAATTACGCCAGCTGTTAGCTAGTGACAATTAATCTACTGAATATACACTCTTATTGTAACTATATACTTGAATATAAAATGGTTGTGCTTTTTAAATATACCTTTATTACACTTTACGACTTACATATCTACACTTATTTTCATCAATTGACTATAAAAATCATCCTTTTCAAGTCCAGTAGCATTAATTATCTTGGTTTTATAACTTTTAATTGTATTGACCGAATATCCCATGCAGTTGGCGATATTCTCGTTCTTCCTCACACCTATGCGCCAAAGAGCAAATATACGCATCTCAACCGGAAGTTTTTTAGGAGTAGTAATATCAAGCTTACTGTCTTCAGGAAGTAAAGCGTTGAATTGACTCGCAAAATTTGGGAAAAAGGCTAGTAATACTTCATCAATATTAGGGCAAAGTACATTAAATTCTTTTTTGCATACATCAACAGCGCCAGGTATGGTATCATATTGACGTACCTTAATTTTAGTCAATAAATCCTTTTGTAGTTTATTGATAAGAATATTACTTTGAGCATTATTAGTAATCATCTTTGCAACGAGAACACTAGCTATAGCGTAATTATCTCTAAAAATTTGATTGTAACTCTCTATTTCTTTGTTTTTTGCTTCTAATTTAACGTTATACTCTGAAATCAACTCTACTTGTTGAAAAATTTGTTTACGCTGACGTAGGATATAAATTAAACTCACTATCATAGATAAAACTACTGAAGCCAATACTATGACTACAATAGTAATCATTTGTTTATCGTGTTCTATTTCCTTTTGTAACAGATGGTTGATAATAGGATATCCTTTTGAACTTTCAATTATCCGATATTTAGAGTTGTATTCAGTAGCATTGTTCATTGCAACCTTTATATATCGTGATGCAGTTTTAATGTCACCGACAACAAACATCATTTCAGCTATTTTGCGAATAGCCGAATAATTATTTGATCCTTGTTGGATGGCCATAATTGCAGATTCTACCATGTTTTTCATGCTCTCTGTAAACTTGTTTTCCCCCATCTGATTAAATCCAAGATCACCGAGAGCTATAATATATTCTGATGAGTTCTTCGGTGTTTTAGTCAAAAGAATAGAAGCAAAACCTGCTCCTTCCTTATATTGATGGCGATAAAAAGCCATTGAAGTTTTAAGTCTATACAATTCATATGAATCGTCTGGACATAATGGCAACAGTTCATTATATAATTCTGTCATATTACTCAATGCCATATCAGGTTGGTAAAGTCTCCAGGCAAAAAAGAATCCGTTCTCGTATTCAAGTCTAAAACGAGCTAGCATCCATTTTTTATACATTTCATTACTACATCCTTCAGGATTATAATCATTGATGACATGGTCAGCTTCACGGAAATAGCCACCAGAAATAAACATATCACCTAACTTGATATGGGCGTCCGTTATTAAGTCTTTAGAACCTATTTGTTTCGCTAACGCAAGAGCCTTTTTTGCCACCGTATAAGCCGAATCAAAACTAAGATGCATATATTCCTTATACAGTGTATCATACCTAGTATATCGATTATAATTGGATATAGCCATTTCTTTTTGTAGATTAGTAATTCGTTCTAACTTTAGCTTACGATAGTTTTGTGATTTTGTCAATTCAGTGTCAAGCCGTGTTATATATGATTTTATTTCCTTTATCACCACCTTTTTTTTAGATTCCGGTAAACTATCAAACTGTGCCTTGAAACCTTTAATATATAGTTCAGATTGACGGTATGTATTTACCAACTGAACATCCTCCATATATGAACATTTTGCGAATAGACATATAACAGACAATATGATAACAACTTTTTTCATGCTAATTAAAAACTATTTGTTGCACAAATATATATATTATTAAAACACAATCAAATTTATGTATATCAAATGATGGTAAAATTCAATAGATTAGATAACTACCTTTTGAGATATAAGGAAATGAGTTTCTGTCATGGTTGCACCAAAATGCTTAAAGCAATCACTACTGCTATTTTGAGTAATAATTAATATGAGAATATATCCCTCAGGGAAATAGGAGAAAAGCTTTCATTATGATAAAATCATATTTCAAGGGACAGTATTGTAATTCATACCTACCCATAGTGCTAGAAACAGAGAAATAAAATTAAAGAACGTACTGTAATCCAATGTTTCCATAATCTATATACTCATGAACTATTGATTATTTCATCCAATGTGTAATTCTTCCAACTTCATTGGTAAAGAAATACATATTGCTTGGTAACCTCTTATTAAATCATCTATTAAAATTTCCACCTGTTTTTTACTCATCATGCATCACTTCTGCTTTGAATGTCAGCACGTTACTGTTCTTAATTTAATCAACTATTAATCAACAAATACAGAAATTCAAGCAAAAATCGCCTTTTTTTCGTATTCCCAAACAACCTTATGGATACAAAAAATCCTCAATAATCAACAGATTATCAAGGATTCTCTTTGTGACCCCGGTGCGATTCAAACGCACGACCTTCAGAACCGGAATCTGACGCTCTATTCACTAAGCTACGGAGCCAAATGTGGATGCAAAAGTATAAAAAAATTAGCAGATTCCTAACATTCAAACGCTTTTTATATCAAACCGAAGAATATTTTCATTGTTACTTTGAGAAGATTAACCGCAATTATACAAACATTTTGTTCTTTTTTCCCATAAAACAGAAGCAAGTATTAATATTATTCCTATCTTTGCCGAGCAATTTAATAGAAGTTATACTGAATAAATTTATGAGCTACCTGATAACACCTAAAGGTTACAAACCTTTATTGGACCTAAAACAGACTGAATTAGGGATTAAACAAATTAAAGAGTTCTTCCAGTTGAACCTCTCTTCCGAACTGCGCCTGCGACGTGTGACAGCTCCACTGTTCGTATTGAAAGGAATGGGTATCAATGACGACCTCAATGGAGTGGAGCGTGCCGTGACTTTCCCTATCAAAGATTTGGGCGACGCCAAAGCTGAAGTGGTGCACTCCCTCGCCAAATGGAAACGCCTCACCCTGGCCGAATACCACATAGAACCCGGCTACGGCATCTACACCGACATGAACGCCATACGCGCCGACGAAGAACTGGGCAACCTGCACTCCCTTTATGTAGACCAGTGGGACTGGGAACGCGTCATTACCGCCGAAGACCGCAATGTGGAATTCCTCAAGGAGATAGTAACCCGTATCTATGCAGCCATGGTGCGCACCGAATATATGGTATATGAGATGTATCCGCAAATCAAGCCTTGCCTGCCCCAGAAACTTCACTTTATCCATGCCGAAGAATTGCGCCAACTGTATCCGGACTTGGAACCCAAATGCCGCGAACATGCCATTTGCAAGAAATACGGTGCAGTGTTCATCATCGGTATCGGATGCAAGCTGAGCGACGGCAAGAAGCACGACGGACGCGCCCCGGACTACGATGACTATACCAGCAAAGGGCTGAACGACCTCCCCGGACTGAACGGTGACCTCCTGCTATGGGACCACATCCTGCAACGCAGCATCGAACTTTCCTCCATGGGTATCCGCGTAGACAAGGAAGCCCTGCTTCGCCAGCTCAAAGAGGAAGGCGAAGAGGACCGTCTGGAACTTTACTTCCACAAACGCTTGATGAATGATACACTGCCGCTTTCCATCGGTGGCGGTATAGGGCAGTCCCGCCTCTGTATGTTCTATCTGCGCAAGGCACATATCGGTGAGATACAAGCCAGTATCTGGCCGGAAGATATGCGCAAAGAGTGCAAGGAACACAATATACACTTGATTTGATATACATTTATCCCGTCATATAATATAAAGTTCAACCCCTCAAAAGGTTGGACTTTATTTTTTATTTTGTACTTTAGCATCCGAAACTACTAACAGATCCAATTATGAATGTTCAAATAGAAGAAAGCTGGAAAGCACATCTGCAACCTGAATTTGAGAAAGATTATTTCCGTACATTGACTGATTTTGTACGGGACGAATATGGGAAATATGCAATATATCCTCCGGGAAAGCTGATATTCAATGCATTCAACCTATGCCCTTTTGACAAAGTAAAGGTCGTGATAATCGGTCAAGACCCCTATCATGGTCCGGGACAAGCACACGGACTTTGTTTCTCCGTAAATGACGGTGTTCCCTTCCCTCCTTCCTTACTTAATATTTTCAAGGAAATAAAAAATGACATCGGCACTGATGCCCCCACTACCGGCAATCTGACACGCTGGGCAGAGCAAGGCATATTGCTGCTCAATGCTACCCTCACCGTACGTGCACACCAAGCCGGTTCTCACCAAAACCGCGGTTGGGAAACATTTACAGATGCGGCCATCCGCATTCTCGCCGAAGAAAAAGAGCATCTTGTATTTATTCTTTGGGGAGCCTACGCCCAACGCAAAGGGGCATTCATCGACCGTAGCCGACATCTGGTACTTACCTCGGCACATCCATCTCCCCTATCCGCTTATAACGGCTTCTTCGGGAACAAGCATTTCAGCAAAACAAATGAGTATTTGCGGGAACATGGAGAGACGGAAATAATTTGGTAAACATCAATACCACTGAATATTACTCTGGGTCTGGCTTCTCTGTTCCCATTTCAAGTCCTGCAGGATACTTGCATTGGCACGGATGGTAAAGTTATAGTATTTCCAGCGTCCGAAAGGTGATATGGCAGCCGTCATGCTGAAACAGTGCAGGTCACGTGTGATGTTGAAAGCGGTCTGCGTTATCTCCTTCGCATTGAAGTCATAACCGGAGTTGAAGCTGATAGCCCATTTGTTGGTAAGCTTGACGTTACCGTTTATATTAAGGGAGTTCAAGCTGAATTTGTACGGATAACGCATGTTCTTACGATTAATGGGCTTACTGGTGTCTTCCGTAATATTGAAACCGGTACTGAAGTTGATGGACCAAGGCATCTTGAATACCTGATAGCCGTCAGCATCGGCAGCAGCCTTTTCCTTCTTTTTCTTCGGAGTGCCGTCCTCGGTGGTTTCGCCCTCCATGTCACTGTCTCCCTCCGTCGAGGCATTCTGGTCTTGGTCCTGCTCCTCGTCATCCTTCTGACCGGTGAAGAAGTTCCTTATTTTCTTCCACGAATCATTGTTCACGGTCCAGCTGAACGACGTACCATATCCCGACCAACGACCGAAACGGCCATACGACCATTCCGTACGGTTACCGGGCACTACCCTTCCACTCTCATCAAATTCGTAGGCATAGGTGGCAAAGGTAGAATTCATACTCAACGTATAACTCTTGCTCAACTTCAGACGGAGATTAAAACTCAAATCACTCCACGGACGTACCTGCGCGGCAGTATTGTAACTGATACCCATACTCAAATCGTCAATCAGGCTCACCTTGCGGATAGAGTCGTTCTTATCCTTGAACTTCATTTCAAGGTTATTGGAGATATTGAAACTGATAAGCCCCTGCTTTCCTCCACTTGGCGGACTGAACACCTGACCGGCATAATAGGAATACTGCACGGTATCGCGAATGCCGTTCTGGTCTTTTATATAAGAGTCATAATAGCCAAAACGGGACGAAGTGAAATCGGGTGCAGCGCTGAAACTGATGGAGGGAGTGATGACGTGACGTATCTGTATCTCCTTCTTCTTCATAAACAATGGCTTGTACATACCATAAACTTTGGTATTGATACCCAGACTGGCACTGTAGTCGTATACACGATGAAAACCGTAGGTCGTATCATTCACCTCCTTGCCTTGCTCATCGTCCCAGTCCTTCTTCACCTTGCGGGTATACCAACGCTCCGTATAGTTTACGGTAGGCGTCACATTGAAGTACTTGAACAAAGTAAACGTAGCACTTACCGGAATCTCATGCTGCATACCGTTCTCCCAATCGCGTATCAGGTTCTTCTTGAACAACAGATTGTCCTTCGTCTTGATGCTGTTCTTCACACGGCCGGTATAGCGAACGGAAATCTTCTCATACCACTTTTCATCTCCCACTGCATGTTTGCGCTTGAAAGGGAAAATGGTACTCAAGGAAATGGTCATGTCCGGTAAAGTCACCGCGATAGAGGAGTCGCGCATGGTCTGGGCAATATTACCTGAAGCGGAGATGCTCAGATGCTGGTCGGGAAAGTTACGCGAATAACTGACACTGGAGGTCTTGGTATTCTGCGACATTGCCTGGGAGTTGTACATATTGCCGATATTGGTACGCTCATAACTACTGGTAGCAAAGTTCACACTGGCAGAAAAGGTAGAATTCGGACTCGCTTTCGGGTCCTGCCGGTGAGACCACACCACTTTGAAGTCTTTGGCAACCGAGTAATCGGGCAAGCCTTTGTCACCGGTCTTGGTCACCTGGTAGCTTGCCTGCAGCAAACCGGAATATTTGTAACGCTTCACATAGTTCGACTCCATATTCAGCGCCCAAGAACCTTTCGTGAAGATATCCGCCCTCAGCTTCAAGTCCATTTGGTCACTGATGGCGAAGTAATATCCACCGTCCGTCAGACCGAAGCCACGATTGGAGTCATCCATATAGGTAGGCATCAGAAAACCGGACTGGTAACTGCTAGAGAACGGGAAAAAGAAAAATGGAACGGCAAGCGGAAGCGGCACATCCTCTACTACCAGATAGGCAGGTCCCGTCACCACGTTCTTTTTCGGACGTACCTTGGCATAAGTCATCTGCATATAAAAGTGGGGGTGGTCGTGATGGTCACAAGTCGTGTAACGGCCGCTCCGCATATAGAGTTCATCATTATTCCCTTTCTTGGCATTATTACCGGTCACGTATCCCTCGCCCTGCTGGCTGACAACATTGCTGATAAGACCTCTTTTACTCTTGAAGTTATAGCGGATAGTATCGGTTTCGTAGGAGGTGTCCCCGTCTTTGAAGACCGGTCTTCCCTTGGCTGTTCCTACAGAATCGACCACGCCACGGGCAAAAACCGTACTGTTGTCCATATCCATAGAGATGACATCAGCCTCCAGGTCAGCACCCGGATAACTCACCTTTCCCTGGCCGTAAAGATGGGCAAAGCCACTCTGCGTAAATACAATGGAGTCATTGGCTTCGTAGGCTACGGGAGCATCCAATGCATCCTTCTTGGGAGGCGCAGCCGCTACCGTATCTTGTTGCAACGAATCGGCAGGAAGCCCCTTTCCCCCTTGCAGGGAGTCTCCCATCTGCAAACTATCCCCTACCTGCAACGTGTCTGTCCGCTGAACATTCGGAGGCGCGACCTTCGCTCTACGGCGCTGAGAAGCAGCCCCACCGGAGAGAAGAAGCAAGACGAATAGTAGTATGAATGATATGAATGTATTTGCTTTCAATGGCGTCATTAACTAATAGTTTACGCTTGGAGGGGCAAAAGTACGTAATTTATACGGATAATCTCCCTTTTTAAAGAAATTTAGATTGCTACAAGAACTGTTCGCACCAATTATCAAAGCGCCGTACCCCTTCTTCACCATAACGTTCCAAACTTTTACGGGCTTTTTCTACACTTTTCTCCTTTTCCAAATGAGTTTTTGAATAGAACTTATCGGCAAAACAGATAACTTGCTCTTCCAAGCTGACCGGAACCATTTCACGATGCGGCACGGGCAAATCCTGCGCAATGATTCCCTCCAATGAAAGTCCGGCACCCGTATGGCGTTCACAAACCAAAGCATGGCGGGGATATCCTTCGCCGCGCATTAAGTCGGCTCCCAAATAACCGTGACAGATATAAGGCTTGTCGCCAAAACAATGGATACCTGCCGCATCTGTAAGAAAAATGCCTATATCGTGCAGCATGGCAGCCTCGTACAGAAAATCCTTATCCAATGAAAGTTCCGGATGGCGGTCGGCAATCCATAACGACTTGTCGGCTACGGAACGGCTGTGCGTCAACAGTATATGCCGCAACTCATTCTCTTCCGGATAATATTTGTTAATGATATCTATCGGATTCATTTTAAGTTATGAGTTATGAGTTATAAATTATGGGTTATGAATGTCAATCGCCCTAAATTTATACATGCAGATTTCATTACGCATATCACAACTGCGTCTGTCTGTACGGAATATCTTTTCCAGATGATACGTCTGTTCCAGCTCTCCCAACATATTCTCCTCCTCCTTTACGGGAACCAACAAATAGCCCTCCTCGCTGGACGGACGTTCCTTTTCAATGTGCCGCATGCGGTCTTTCAGATAGAAGTTAACACCATAGAAACTCATTTTCGAGTAAGAATAGACCACACCTTCCGGAACATACGTATTGACCCTTTCAGCCAAATGTTTATCTGATTTCACAGCCAGCACCGTGGGCTGATAAACCGAATCCAATGATACGAAAAGGCAGAGCATACATCCTGCTATGCCATATAATAATGACCGGCTATCCGCACGCTTTATCACCATGCGTAATGTGCAGACAGCGGCTACTACGGGAAGCGCTACCAGGAGCCACTTGGGAACAGACAAAGCCACATCCTCCAACGCATGCATAAAGGCTACATTCTCAGCGGCATGGCGTCCGCTTCCAAAAACGCTGTCGGGAACCAGGCCGAGACGAACTACGACAAAAACAAGCGTAAGCAACAAGCCCAAAGAAGCAAAGATGATTGCACAAATCCTGAAAACTCGTGCCCCCTTTTGTACCAAAGCCAACAGATACTCAGCTATCAGCACTGCCATAAACGGATAGATGGGAAGCAGATAAACGCTCCGCTTACTCTTGGGGATGCAGTAGAAGACAAAGATTATCAGAATGACCAGCCACGTGAACAATTGTACCGGAGACTGGTTGCGGAAAGCAGTCCAGCCCTTCTTCAACCGCAACAGCAGGGTCTCCCCTTCCGGCAAGCAACGCATGTTTTTCCACTTCAAGCCAAACAAGGAAATTACCAGAACCAACGTCCAGGGAATCCATCCCCAAATCAAAGTCAGGAAATTATACCATATAGGATTTTCGTGGGACTCGTAGGACATTTTGCCCATAAACCGCCCGGTATTCTCCTCCAGAACCAAATCGAGGAACGGTTGTCCGCCTTGTCTGTAAGCTACGTATACCCAAGCTAAATAAGGAACAAAAGAAAGCAAGCCGATACCTGCCAACGAGAAAAACGCTTTCCAGAAAGAACGTCCGCGCAACAACTGATACACACCGATACATGCGCAAGGGAATATGGAGCCTACCGGCCCTTTGGTCAACGTGGCACATCCCATCAGCAACACCGCAAGCCAGGGCACTCCGCGGCATCCCTTCTCATCCCAGCGAAACAGCAGACAAAGGGAAATAACGATAAAGGCTACCTGAACCATATCGACCCGACAAGCGACAGCCGCCCGATGCACCTCGAAAGAAGACAAAAGAAGAATAGAGGCCAGAAATGCCGTTTGAACGTTTTTACGTTTTGCCACAAAGGCAAAGAACACCAACTGCATGGCTAAAAAAGCCAATGCAGACGGGAAACGGGCGGAAAACTCCGTCACCTCTCCAAAAAGGGAAGAAACGGCGGCTATTGACCAGTAGAAGAAAGGGGGTTTATAAGCAATATCAGTACCATAGTTCACCGGAAGTATCCAGTTTCCACTTTCCAGCATAGAAAGGGCAACAATCGCCTCCCGCGGTTCCCCCTTGGAATAAAAAATGGTTTCTCCCAAAAAAGGAACAACCACAAGCACACTCAGCAGCGCAATAAACCAGAACGCCTTCTTTCTGTCCGACATACCTTATTTGTTTTTTATGTTTTCTGGACGCAAAGATAGCGCAAACCGAAAGCAGATGCAAATTTATTTGCAATTTGCTGAGATGCAGCTTATTTTCGCAAAGCAAAATTACAAATAATTCTGAAACAATACCTAACTTTGCCGCCCTAATGATAATGGCAACAGAGAGTAGATATTTAATGTTAAGATGAAGCGGCTGAAACAACTACCGGAATTTGTACGCTTCGTAATGGTGGGCATCTTTGCGACAGCTCTGCACTACGGATTGTATTTTGTATTACAACGGGTTATCAATGTAAACATAGCCTATACACTGGGATATGCTCTCAGTTTCATCGCCAATTTCTATCTGACTGCTTACTTTACCTTCGGCCGGAAGCCCTCATGGAGAAAAGCCTTCGGATTTGGAGGGGCACACTTATGCAGCTATCTGCTACACATGGGGTTGCTGAACCTCTCTCTCTGGATGGGCATCCCCAAACCTCTGGCCCCCATTCCGGTTTTCGCCATCGCCATTCCGGTCAACTTCTTACTCGTACGTTTCGTTTTCAAAAGAAAAGAGTGATAATTTGTTTTTCTCCCGATTTCTTACGAATATTGCAAAAAGATTTGTTCTATGATGGAAAACTCTCCCATACTCGCCGTTGTCGTACCTTGCTACAAAGAAGAGGCAGTGCTGCATGAAACCCATAAACGATTGAGCCAATTATTCGACCGGCTGATACAAGCCCGGCAAATTTCCCCGGAAAGCTATATATTATATGTAAACGACGGAAGCACCGACCAGACATGGGCTATCATCAAAGAACTGCACCAAAATACGGCCTATGCCTGCGGACTGAACCTGGCAGGAAACGTAGGACACCAGAATGCCCTGCTAGCAGGACTCAATGCAGTAAAAAAGAGCGTTGCGAGATAGCCATCTCCATTGATGCAGACATAA
>VOFD01000134.1_pt1 | contig 82256 bp, 77 predicted proteins | sample 5384101 | NCBI WGS metagenome assembly VOFD01 (sample SAMN12384723, study PRJNA508395) | human gut metagenome | isolation source: healthy gut C | host: Homo sapiens
CCCAGCCCCCTCCGTTTGCGTTCAATCAGACCGTACTCTTCCAGTTCTCGCAGCAGCTTGGTGGCCTTTTTATCGGCACAGCCCAGTGAATCCTGCACCTCCTGCACAGTATAGATGATGAACACCCGCCCAGCTTTGTCCAACCAACCATTCCGGGCTGAAAGGCTCATGCGGTCCAGCAGGATGCCGTACAGCGTTTTGGCATCCGTGGAAAGCGGTTGGAAGCGGCTGTCCTGAAACAACAGCTTGGGAATCCGGTAGAAGGAGAACAGCTCGCTGGACTGCCCATAGAAGTAATCAAGGTCTGCGGTTCTTGTCGGCTTTCTTTCGGGCATAGAGAATATCCCATTTTTCAGGTGTGGAACGGAATACATTGACCTGCTTCTTATAAGGGCAGTGGGCATACAGGCAGGTGCGGAATTTGAAATCAGGCCGATAGTACGGACACAGCTTGCAGCTGTCCGGGGCACGGTCAGAACCTTCGCCAGCTGCGATCACATGGTGCATGGAGTGCTGAACATGGCGCAGAGCTTCGTTTCGCTTGTGGCTCACTTGGCATCACCTCGTTTCTCACAGCGAGTGAACGCGCTATGTATGGAGAAAAGTGTTTTACACGATTTTGGGTAGGAATGTGGAAAATAGATTTACACAAATTATTGTGTATTTACATGGATTTACAGGAAAGCGGCTACCAATTTTAGCAGAGAGCCGGAAAACAGGGTTCAAAAGGCGCTTTATGGGGCTTCATTAGCTGGAAGCCTGATTTTATTAGCTGGAACCGAAAATTCTGGTGATCCTGCTGCTCATTCAGGTGGGTGGTCTGGGGTTGGTCACCCTCACCAGCTTCTTCGCGCTGGCTATGCGGCGGCGCATGGGCTTCCGCGATCTGCGGCTGCTGGGAGAAAGCGTCTCAGCGGACGGATATGCGCAGGCCAAGGACGGCATTGTGCTTGTGCCGCAGTTCGGGCTGGAAGGGTTCTGGCTGGAAGGCATCTGGGTCAGCGTGTTTACGGCCATCTCGGCTTTCTGTAACGCGGGCTTTGATCTGTTCGGACGCTTCGGCGAGTATTCCTCACTGGCACCCTATGTGAACAACAACTACTATGTGCAGGCGGTCGTCATGTGTTATGATCATGGCCGGAGGCTTGGGTTTCATGGTCTGGGTGGAGCTGGGCGAATATTTCGCAAAAAAAGCGCCGCCTGTCCCTCCAGGCGCGAAGGTCGTGCTGGCGTTCTCGGCCATTCTGTGGGTCGGCGGCGCGGCGCTCATTTGTCTGATGGAGTGGTCGAACCCGGCCACCATGGGCGGGCTGTCGGTTCCGGGCAAGGTGATGGCGTCGCTCTTCCAGTCGGTCTCGACCCGTACGGCGGGCATGAACACCATCGACCTGGCGGCCTGCGGGCCGGTCAGCAAGCTCCTGATGAGCGTGTTGCAGTTCATCGGTGCGGCACCCGGCTCGACGGGCGGCGGCGTCAAGGTGACGACCTTTGCGGTGCTCATCCTGACCATCCGCAGCGTGGCACAGGGCCGCGACGACTGCGTGATCGCCGGGCACCACATCGAGTCCAAGACCGTTTACCGCGCACTGACCATCATCATGCTGGGCATCGTGGCATCGCTGGGCTCGGCGGTGGTGGTCTACTACAACACCTCGGATGCCGTGTCTGTCATCGACGCCATCTTTGAGTCCTGCTCGGCATTCGGCACGGTGGGCCTGTCGGTGGGTGTTACCAGCCAGCTGAATGTCGGGGCCAAGCTGCTGTACATGCTGGTCATGTTCATGGGCCGCGTGGGCCCGGTCTCGCTGGCCATCAGCCTGACGGTCAAGCCCGGTGACAACAAGCGCAGATCCTGCCGGTGGGGCATATCAACGTGGGCTGACAAACAAAAAAGGAAGAGCGACATCGCCGCTCTTCCTTTTTTGCTGTCTCTGTATTTACTTGCTGTAGATCTCCACGATATTCAGCAGGACTTCGGCCGCCTTGTCCATCCGCTCGACGGTGGTGCACTCGCACACGCCGTGGAAGTTGAAGCCGCCGGTGCCCAGATTCGGGCAGGGCAGGCCCTTCCAGCTCAGGACGGCACCGTCGGTGCCGCCGCGGACGGGGACTTCCTCCGGGGTCAGACCGGCCTTTTCGATGGCCTTGCGGGCGTTCTCCACCAGGTGGAAGTGCGGCTTGATCTTCTCGAGCATGTTGCGGTAGCTGTCCTTGATCTCCACTTCTACGGTGCCTGCGCCGTACTTGCCGTTCAGGTAGCAGGCAATGTGCAGAAGGTTGTCCTTCTTGAACTGCAGCTTGCCGGCGTCGTGGTCGCGCAGGATGTAGCCCAGCTTGGCCTCGGTCACGTCGCCGTACATCTGGCACAGGTGGTAGAAGCCCTGCCGGCCCTCGGTGGTCTCCGGGCGGGCCATGACGGGCAGGGCCTGGTGGAACTCCATGGCCACGTTGGAGGCGTTGATCATCGCGTCCTTCGCGGAGCCGGGGTGGACCGAGAAGCCGTGGACTGTGACGGTGGCGCTGGCGGCGTTGAAGTTCTCGTACGCATGAAGGTGGCTAATGTGGACTACCCGCCAAACGGCGTTGCAAACTTTGCCATTATGCTCATGCTGATGAGCCTGCGCAAGGCAGGGCACATCCTCAAGCGCGGCGAAGCGCAGGACTACTCCCTGCAGGGAAAAATCGGCCGCGATATTTCCACCTGCACTGTGGGTGTGATCGGTACAGGCCGCATTGGCCGCACGGTGCTGCAGCATCTGTCCGGCTTTGGCTGCCGCCTGCTGGCCTACGACCTGTACCCCAACGACGAGGTAAAGAAGATCGCCGAGTATGTGCCGCTGGAGACCCTGCTGGCGGAAAGCGATGTCATCACTCTGCACACCAACGCTACGGAGGAGAATCACCATCTCATCGACACCAAAGCAATTGAGAGCATGAAGCCGGGCGTGACCATCATCAACACCGCCCGCGGCAAGCTGATCGACAGCGATGCACTGATCGCCGGGCTGGAAAGCGGCAAGATTGGCGCGGCGGGCTTGGACGTGCTGGAAAATGAGAACGGCCTGTACTATTATAATCGCATGGGCGATGTGATCCCGAACCCGGAGCTGGCGGCTCTGCGCAGCATGCCCAATGTGATCCTGACCGACCACACGGCTTTCTACACCCACGAGGATGTGGAGAGCATGGTGCGCGGTGTGCTGGAAAGCGCGGTTGCCTTTGAAAAAGGCCAGCCCACCCGGCATGATGTGACGAACCTTTGATTTGTCCGGCGGACGATTTTGAATGGCCACCGTTGCACTCTGGCCATCTTCAGCGGAAACAGTATTTCTGAATAGAGCAGATCCCGGCAGACTACGGTCTGCCGGGATCTGCATTTTCACGGGAGGGGGTGCAGCGGAAAACGGCATTCCGTTTGTTTGAAGCATCTGCCGGTTGGGATCCTTCCGGTGAAAAAGGGATTCCTGAAAATCCGCAGATTTTCAGGAATCCCCAAATAAAAAATAATTATTCCGCTAAAAATGCTCAGAGCAAAGCGGAAAGCATTCAAATGGTAATCAACCCAGACTGATGCCCATGCGGCAGGCCACGGTGAGCAGCTCGCAGTTATCGGGCACGTTGCGGGTCTTGCCGGCAATATCGGCAAGACGGTTCTCGGTGACATGGCCGTTGAGCATGGCCACGGTCACGCCGTACCGCTCGATCTCCACCAGCTTTGCCGCATAGCTGCCGAACTCGGTGGCCAGCACGCGGTCGTAGGCGCTGGGGCTGCCGCCGCGCTGCATGTGGCCCGGGATGCACACACGGGTCTCCATGCCGGTCTTTTTCTGCACGGCCTGTGCGATGCGGTTGGTGGCGGTGGTGCCAAAGCCTGCCTCGGCGCGCTTTGCCATCCATTCCTTGCGCTTCATGCCGGCTTCCTCGCAGTTGATGGCACCCTCGGCCACGGCGATGATGGAGAAGTTGGAGCCCTTCTTGGCGCGGCGCTCCACGGCAGAGCACACACGGTCGATATCATAGGGCTGTTCCGGCAGCAGAATAATATCTGCACCACCTGCAATGCCGGAATACAGCGTCAGCCAGCCTGCCTTGTTGCCCATGATCTCAATGCACATCACGCGGCTGTGGCTGCCTGCGGTGGTGTGGATGCGGTCGATCACATCGGTGGCAATGTCCACGGCGGTGTGGAAGCCGAAGGTCACGTCGGTACCATAGATATCGTTATCAATGGTCTTGGGCAGGCCGATGATGTTCAGCCCTTCCTGCGAGAGCAGGTTGGCCGTTTTGTGGGTGCCATTGCCGCCCAGGCAAAGCAGGCAGTCCAGCTTGGCGTCCTTGTAGGTCTTTTTCATGGCGGCCACTTTATCGACGTTGTCATCCTCCACCACGCGCATCATCTTAAAAGGCGTGCGCTTGGTGCCCAGAATGGTGCCGCCCAGCGTCAGGATGCCGCGGAAATCGTCCTCGCACATCTCCTTGTAGTCCCCGTTGATCAGGCCGCTGTAGCCGTTCAGGATGCCGACGATCTCCACGTTGTCACCCATGCGGGCGTACAGTGCTTTTGCTACACCGCGGATGGTGGCGTTCAGGCCCGGACAGTCGCCGCCGGAGGTCAGGATACCAACACGTTTTTTCATTCAAAAGCCCTCTTTCATTTGGTATTCAGCGCCGCGCGTTCTGCCTTTCAAAGTCAGTCTGCCCGGAGACCTACCTGTTTATAGTATAAGATTATTCCGGATGGGGGCCGCTGTCAAGAGAAGCGCAGAAAATTTACACGCTTCCACGGTGCATTTCTGCGGGCAGGAGAACAGCGGGAAAACTTTTGCAGAAAAAATAAAAAAATGGTTGACAAGCGCGGGCCTTTTGAGTATAATATCCCTTGTCAGCAGCGCACGGCGCGGCAGATAAACTGAATAATGGGGATTTGCATAGTGGTAGTGCGGTAGACTCTGACTCTACTTGTGGGAGTTCGATTCTCTCATCCCCAACCAAGAAAACCGCAGTCTCAACTGGCTGCGGTATTTTCGGGGCATAGCGCAGTTGGTAGCGCGCCTCGTTCGGGACGAGGAGGCCGTGGGTTCAAATCCCGCTGCTCCGACCAAAAAGAACCAGTACACATTCGTGTACTGGTTCTTTTTTGTCTCCGCGCGGGATTTGAACAGGGCGGCGGTGCGAAGCACCGCAAACAAAGCCATAGCATGGCTTTGTTTAGCCCGCGGGTCCCAACCAGTAGGAAAGTCTAACAAGGTGCAAGCTGCTAACACATTCGTGTACTGGTTCTTTTTTTGTCTCCGTGCGGGATTTGAACAGGGCGGCGGCGCGAAGCACCGCAAACAAAGCCATAGTATGGCTTTTTATTTAGCCTGTGGGTTCCACCGGCTAGGAATGTCTAACAGGGTGCATGCTGCTAACACATTCGTGTACTGGTTCTTTTTTTTTGTCTCCGCGCGGGATTTGAACAGGGCGGCGGCGCGAAGCACCGCAAACAAAGCCATAGTATGGCTTTGTTTAGCCTGTGGGTTCCACCGGCTAGGAATGTCTAACAGGGTGCATGCTGCTAACACATTCGTGTACTGGTTCTTTTTTGTCTCCGCGCGGGATTTGAACAGGGCGGCGGTGCGAAGCACCGCAAACAAAGCCATAGTATGGCTTTGTTTAGCCCGCGGGTTCCACCGGCTAGGAATGTCTAACAGGGTGCATGCTGCTAGGAGCAGCGGGATCTGCAACCCGAAAAGTTTTGACTTGTGTTCTAAATATGATATACTGGAAAAGCAAAGCCATATTTGGCTGCAGAACGGACAAAAAAGCGAGGAAAAACAGAAACTATGCAGGAAACAAAAAAGAAAAAACGGGCGGTCGCGCTTTTTGTGATCGTTCTGATCTGCCTTTGCGGCTGGTGGGCTGTGCGGAAAGAGGGTTTCTTTCTGGATGAGATCTACTCCTACGGCCTTGCAAACAGCAGTTATGTTCCGTTTTTAAGCTGGCTCCATGGTGGAGAACAGGTGGCAACGACGGCAAGCTGCCGGAGGCAGTGTTCACGCAGAGCGATGTTTCTGAATTATGTTGCCCCGCAGGACACGGTTCGACTATGCGTCGGTCTACTATAACCAGACGCAGGACGTTCATCCGCCGCTGTTCTACTTTTTGCTGCACACGGTGTGCTCATTATTTCCGGGCAGCTTTACAAAATGGACGGGTCTGGGGATGAATTTTGTGCTGCTGGGCGGCACGCTGGCAGCGCTGTATGCGCTGGGCATGGAGCTGTTTGCAGACTGGAAAAAAGCATTGTTCGTCTGTGCATTGTATGCGTTCAACCGTGAAATGATCTCAAATGTGACGATGGTGCGCATGTATATGCTCATGACCTTGCTGACGATCCTGCTTGCGCTGCTGGTGGCAAAGTCTCTTCGCAGGCCGTCTGTGCCCAAATATCTTCTGATCGGTGTAACCATCTATCTTGGCATGATGACCCAGTATTTCTTTGTGGTCTATGCCTTCCTGCTGTGCGCAGCATATGACCTTTACCTGATGTTCCGGCGCGAATGGAAAAATGCTGCTGCATTTTCGCTTCCGGCACTTGCGGGCGTTGGCGGAATGCTGCTCACCTTTCCGTGCTGGTATGCACAGCTGCACTCGCAGGATACGGTTTCGCTGGAGTCAACAGCAAACAATCTGCTGGATTTGGCGCAGTACCCCAAAGGCCCGCTGGAGCTGATCGGCTGGAGCATCGTCGGCTTTGCTGTAGGCGCAGGCATTATGGCCGTGCTGGTCCTGACAAAGCTGGGGCAGCGCTGGCTGCCGGGCAAGTTGCGTGGCACTACGCTGATCCCCGGGGATGTCAAGCTGATCACGGTCCCGGCGCTTGCTGCATTTCTGGTTATCGCGGTGATCTCGCCGTATAAGTCGCTGCGGTATGTGTACCATCTGCAGCCGCTGGAAGCGCTGTTTTGTGGCTGCGGCCTTTTCTCCATTCTGGATACGCTGCGTGCAGGCACCAGAAAGCGCATTCTGCAGATCGTGTGCCTTGCAATGGTCGTGCTTGCATTTGTGATCGAGCCGGAGCGCATGTACAGCGGTACTTATAAGATAGACAAAGAACTGGAACAATACAGTCAGGCCGCCTGCGTGGATATTACCGGGGACCTTGGCAGTTTCACTTCCGGCGTGCAGGAGCTTCTCAAATTTCAGGAGGTCTGTGTTGTGCCGGACGATTCCAGTGAGCTGCTGGTGCAGTATAACACCGGCGAAAATGATACGCTGGTGCTGTTCATTGGAGGCCGGGGGCTGTGGCAGTTCGTGACGGCAGAACAGGTGGAGCAGATCACGGCCCAGAACATGGAAACTGCGTGGAACGTTGCCCGACAGGGCGGCTATGAGGATGTTTCGCTGCTGGCAACGCAGGAGTTTGAACAGATCTTTGTTTTGAAAAAGTGAACGCTTTGCGGCACAGCAGAAGGGAAAACTGCCTTTTTGCGCGTGCTATATCGTTTTAAGGTAAAGTGTGCTAGAATAGTACCATCAACGATTCAGGAGGGTATCCCATGCTCAAACGACTGCGCAAAGCGCACCCGATCTTATTCTGTGTTCTGGCAGAAGTGGTCTTTCTGGCAAGCCTGTTCGTAACAGATCTTGTCTTTACCATTGCATTGGTTCTTTTTCGGACGGATTTTGCGTCCATTGATACATACCTCTACAGCACTCTGCAGGAGCTGGTGGGGGCCATGGTGGCAGTGCTGTTTCTGGTACGGACAGACCGTGCTGGGCTGCTGCGCCGCCGCGGCAGCGGCTTTTTCAATGGCCTGCTGGTGGGCATGTACCCGCTGGTGTTCATTGGCTACAATGCCTTTGGGTCGCTGGTGCTGGGCCGGCCGGAGAACGGCGTGCTGCAGCCTGCGGCACGCATCTGCACCTTCCTTGTCAGCATGGCCATGGTGGGTGTGGCCGAGGAATTCATCTTCCGCGGTGTCATTGCCCAGACCCTGCTGGAGCACTTTGGCACCAGCCGCGCCGGTGTGTGGAAGGCCTGCCTTTTGTCCGGTGTGCTGTTTGGTGCGGCGCACCTGACCAATATCCTCAGTTCGGCACCCTTCGGTGTGCTGATGCAGTGCGTGTTTGCAGCATCGCTGGGCACTCTTTTTGCGGCGATCTACTTCCGCACCGGCAATTTGTGGGTGACGGTATTCCTGCATGGTGCCATGGATATTTCGTCCATGCTCATCGGTGGGTTGTACGGCACCACTACCGTGGCCGATGCGGTGAGCGGCTACGATGCATCCATGCTGCTTTCGGTGCTGCTGTATCTGATCCCCACCGCAGTTCTGCTGCGCAAAAAGAAGCTGCCGGAGGTACAGCTGTACTGGCACCAGTACGTAAAAAAATAAAGGCAGGATGCAAAAAATATCCTTGCATTTTGCACAGGGTTCTGGTATACTGTATCTGTTACCGTGGTACGGGGTTGGGAGTATGCCCGCTTTTTGGGAATGCCGTTTCCCGCCGCTGTTCCATTGGCACATAAAATTTTATAAAGAGGTATGTAACTATGAACAAGCAGGAAGTTATGGCCAAAGTCGCTCTGACCGAGAAGGACACTGGCTCTCCCGAAGTGCAGGTCGCTCTGCTGACCGCTCACATCAACGAGCTGAACGAGCACCTGAAGAAGAACCCCAACGATCACCACAGCCGCCGCGGCCTGATGAAGATGGTCGGCCGTCGCCGCAATCTGCTGGCTTATCTCCAGAAGAAGGACATCGAGCGTTACCGTGCTCTGATCGCAACTCTGGGTCTGCGTAAGTAATTTAAACAGAGGGCAGGTACCGCAAAGGTGCCTGCCTTTTGCTTTTGTATACAAATGGCAGCGGCTGCGTATTGCAGCAGTAAATCGAACGCCTGTGCCCCGAATGCTTTTTCATGGCGCGGACGGCTCACATCAACGGCAGAGACATTCCCCCGGTGGGGGGGGAAAAATATCTCAAACAAAACCGGATGTGAACGGCACGGACGCTGGATTTATTGCTATGATGCGCGTGCCACCGCCTTTTGGATAGAAAAAATCCGAAAAAACAAGGAGGCAAAAACAATGGCAATTGAATTTGGTTCCCGCAGAGAGACCTTTGAGAACTACAAGGTCTACGAGACCATGCTGGCAGGCCGCCCGTTCAAGGTAGAAATGGGCAAAATGTGCGGTCTGTCCAACGCCAGTGCGCTGATCCGCTACGGCGAGACCTGCGTTCTGTGCAATGTGGTCATGAGCCCCAAGCCCCGCGAGGGTGTGGATTTCTTCCCCCTGAACGTGGAGTATGAGGAAAAGCTCTACGCCGCAGGCCGCATCCCCGGCAGCTTTATGCGCCGTGAGGGCCGCCCCGGTGAGCGCGCCATCCTGACCAGCCGCGTGGTGGACCGCCCCATGCGCCCGCTGTTCCCCAAGGAGATGCGCAACGACGTGTGCATCACCATGACCGTCATGAGTCTGGACCCCGACTGCAGCCCTGAGATCGCCGGTATGATCGGTGCTTCTCTGGTCACTGCCGTGTCCGACATCCCGTGGAACGGCCCCATCGGCGGCGTGCAGGTGGGTCTGGTGGACGGCGAGATCGTGCTGAACCCCACGCAGGAGCAGCGCAAGGTGAGCGACCTTTCCCTGACCGTGGCCGCTACCATGGACAAGATCGTGATGATCGAGGCCGGCGCCAACGAGGTGGACGAGGTCACCATGCTGAACGCCATCAAGGCCGCTCACGTGGAGATCAAAAAGATCATCGAGTTCATCAACAGCATCGTGGCCGAGCGCGGCAAGAAGAAGATCGATTTTCAGGTGGTGGGTCTGGACATGGACATGTTCCACGCCATCCAGAACAAGTATCTGGACGACTTCAAGGCCGCCATGGACACCGACGACAAGAACGTGCGTGACGCCGCCCTGCTGCCCATCATGGACAAGATCGCCGAGGAGTACCCCGACCTGACCGCTGCAGACCTTGATCTGGTCAGCTACAAGATGCAGAAGTTCGTGGTGCGCCGCTGGCTGCTGGACGAGGGCAAGCGTGTGGACGGCCGCGGCATCAACGAGATCCGCCCGCTGGCCGCCGAAGTGGGCTTTCTGCCCCGCGTACACGGTTCCGGTATGTTCACCCGCGGCCAGACCCAGGTGCTCACCACCTGCACCCTGGGCGGCACCAAGGACAACCAGCTCATGGACGACCTGACCGACGAGCAGACCAAGCGCTATATCCATCACTACAACTTCCCGCCGTACTCTGTGGGCGAGGCCCGCGCACCGCGCAGCCCCGGCCGCCGCGAGATCGGCCATGGCGCACTGGCAGAGCGTGCTCTGGTGCCCGTGCTGCCCTCTCTGGAAGAGTTCCCCTACACCATCCGCTGCGTGTCTGAGGTGCTCTCTTCCAACGGTTCCACCTCTCAGGCATCCATCTGCGGCTCTACGCTGGCCCTGATGGATGCAGGCGTGCCCATCAAGGCACCCGTTGCCGGCATTTCCTGTGGTCTGATCACCGAGGGCGACCGCTGGATGACCATGCTGGACATTCAGGGCGTGGAGGACTTCCACGGCGATATGGACTTCAAGGTGGGCGGCACCCGCAAGGGCATCACTGCCATCCAGATGGACATCAAGATCGATGGCCTGACCTACGACATCATTGCCGAGGCCTTTGAGAAGTGCCGCAAGGGCCGCCTGTATATTCTGGACGAGATCATCAAGCCGGTGATCGCAGAGCCTCGCCATGAGCTGAGCCGCTACGCACCCAAGATGTTCAGCATGATGATCCCCACCGATAAGATCAAGGACGTGATCGGTAAGGGCGGCAAGGTCATTCAGGACATCTGCGCTACCTGCAACTGTAAGATCGACGTGCAGGAGGACGGCCATGTGTTCGTCTCTGCTGTGGATCAGGAGGACGCAAAGCGCGCCATCTTTACCATCAAGACCATTGTGGAGGACCCCGAGATCGGTGCCATCTACAAGGGCAAAGTGACCCGCCTGATGAACTTTGGTGCCTTCGTTGAGATCGCACCGGGCAAGGAAGGTCTGGTGCACATCTCCAAGCTGGACACCAAGCGTGTGGAGCGCGTGGAGGATGTGGTGGCTGTGGGCGATGCCATCGTGGTCAAGGTGACCGACATCGACCAGCAGGGCCGTATCAACCTGAGCCGCCGCGATGCCATTCTGGCGCTGGAAGCCAAGCGCGCCGAGCAGCAGGCACAGCAGCAGTAAACCCTGACTGCATAAAAGAAACCGAAAAAGAGGACCCGATGCAGATGCATCGGGTCCTCTTTGTTGTATCAGAATGGAATTATACTGTGCGGTATTTGCGATCCAGCGCCCAGCCGAATGCAAACAGCACCACACCACTGACAGCCAGCACCGGCACGGGCCAGTTCAGCTGACCGGTCTGCGGCAGACTGCTCATTGCCGGGTTATCCGGGTGGCCCGGCAGAACGGGGCTGTCCGGATTACCGGGTGCTGCCGGATGGCCCGGGTGGCCCGGAGCCACGGGATTGTCCGGATTACCGGGAGAGACCGGGTTATCCGGGTTGTCCGGCGGGGTAGGCGTATCAGGATAATCGGGCGTAGGCGGGGTAGGGGGCGTAGGCGGCGTGTCCGGCTTGGTGGGGGTGTAAGCACCCACCTTGGGGCTGGCATCCACCGCATAATTCCACTTGCCATCCTCCGCCATGGGCAGAGAGACAAGGAACGGATTGATCGGCTCATAGCCCTTGGAAGCCTCGGTCTGCACGATCAGATACAGGCCCAGCTCCAGACCACGGAAGGTTACGCTGCCGTCCGCATCAATGGTCTTCGTAGTGCCCTCGGCGCTTTGGGGCAGATACTCCTGCAGCTGGGCCGCAAGGGTGCTGTCGGTCAAATCACCCAGCGCAATGCCGCAGCCGTAGAAATCGCCGCAGTATTCGTAGATCAGGTTGCCGTTTTGGCGCTTTACCTCGGCCACACGGTACAAAGTGAGCTTGCCGCCGCTCAGCGCCTTATCGTTGGCGCTGTCGTACAGCGTAACGCGGATGGTGCCGGTAGTGGGATTGCCGCTGCTGTCCACCAGCTTGATGTTTGTCCAGCACCGTGATGGTGAACGTGTCGTCCGCTTCCAGCTCGTCCAGATTGGTGAACAGCTTGGCGCTGGGCAGGCCGCGGTGCGCCGATGACCGCATGGGTGCCCGCCCCGCCCACGGGGAGGCTGGTGCCCTCCAAGTGGCCTGCGGCGATCTGCAGCACACCATCGCTGGTGCCGTGGTAGATGGGCAGCTCCACACCGATCCTGGGGATGGTGATATAGCCCATGATGCCCGTGCCGGAGACGTCCAGCGTCTCTTCATAGGTGGGAAAGCGCTCCGGCGGGAAATAAAAGCATCCGGGTCTGCGGCGATCTGCGCATTGAACGCATCTGCCGCCTCGAAATAGGCGCTGTAGTCGGCATCGGTCAGATTGTCCACATCCTCGGCATAGGTGGCCACAGCACGGGACTGATGCAGCTGGTTGACGTAATCACTGACGGTGGGATATAACATCACGGATAGACCCACGAGAAAGACGAGGATTAAAATGATGGTACTGCGGTTCTTTTTCATGGGCTACTCCCTAATGTTATCAGGATAGGATATTTTTGCTCCGGGTTCTTGGGGGAAATGGAGCTTACTTATTCTCCATGCGCTTCTTGGTGACCAGCAGAACGATGGCCGCAACCATCAGGCCGCCGCCGACCACATAGAAGATGGTGGTGCCCATGCCGCCGGTGGAGGGCAGGAGGTAGTAGGTGCCAGCGTCCAGACCCTTAACATTGAACTGACCATCTTTGTTAGAGAGCATCTCAACGCCTTTACCCTCAGTGCTAAAGTCGCGAGAGTAAGTGCCGTCATCATTCATTTTGAGCTTGATCTCATCTTCAGCATTGCAAGCTTCATTGCTGTACAGACGGAAGCCAGCGCCCTCCAGTACGGGACCATTCTCACTGTCCTGATGCTTGGTGTTGTTCAGCTGGTAGGTGTACACACAGACTTCGCTTGTGGTAGTATGATCAAGGGATGTGCTGATTCTGGGATTGTTGGAATACTCGAGATAAACACTATTCTTGTTATCAGTACCACCGCCTACAGTATTGACATAGGCCTTTTCGTTCAGGTGTGCAGTATAGGTGACCGTAATAGTCGCGCCTTTATTCAAATCTGGTACACAGGTCTTGACATCATCAATGCTCAGTTTGAAGGAGGACTGAGGATTGTTCGGGTCAAGTGTATAGTTATTGATCACTTGTGGAGTACTGCCATCGCCATTTGTGATTTCCACCGTATCCAATTTGTCAAAGGTAATGCCGTCAGACAGAGTATCAGTGAAGCAAACAGCGTACTCTTTATAGTAATCGTAAGCATGGCCATTGTTTTCGCTTTCGGGCAACTTAGCAATCAGCCGGAACTGGAACTCTTCGTTGATTGCATGGTCAGCGGAACTACCCCAACCACCAGTAGAGCCAATGTCGTTGTTGTCGTAGACTTCCTTCTCAACAGTGGGCTTTACAACCTTATGATTAACTAGAACGACATAGGGTGTTTGGGGAACATTCAGCAGGAAGAAGGAATTGTAGGCATGATAGAAATCGTCATCGCTAAAGGTGCTAGTATCAACGATCAGATAATAACCTGACTTTGGAATGTTGATGCCACCGGTGTGATCTGTAGCGACGGGTGTCGGGTTTGCGTTTGCATCCGGGTAGAGATAGTGGCATACAACGCGCGCAAAAGCGATGCTGTTATCATCGGAATCATGCCATTTGCTGATAACCGCAAGAACGTCCTGAGCAGTGAAATCAGTTTCAAACTTACCGCCGATGGTAGGATCTTCCTTCAATTTGGCCAGAAAAATATCAGGTTCAGTGATGTTTCGGCCCCAATTAACGTCGGAAAGCGTCTCATTGTCCTTACTAATAACACCCTCGAAGATCTGGAAAGCGCCGTAATCGTGTTTTGTGTTGAGGTCCTCCTTAGTCTCCCCAGGGTTGTATGCAAACGCGGGGATCGCCATGGCGCACACCATGGCAACTGCCAGCAGTGCGGCCAGCAGCTTTTTGATTGCTTTCTTCATCATGATTTGCGAAAGTCTCCTTTCAAGTTTTTCTGATTCCTATTTTCAGGGTCTGCTTCCGGCGCAGAATCAATTTTGCCGCCGTGTCAGGAAGGATGCAGGTTTTTTAACGTGCCCTCCTTTCGCGTCTGCGCTTTCTGCAAACCCCGCACACCAGAGCGGCAAGCATCAGCGCGCCGCCACCTGCTGTATACAGTTTGGTACCGGCCCCGCCGGTAGAGGGAAGTTCGTAGTCGGACGGATCGGCCTGACTGGTGATCACAAGGCTGTCGGTTTTTACCGACTTTTCGGCATCATCGCTGATGGGCGTATCCAGAATCCTGATGTTATTGATTACTTTACCGTCAACAGCCGTTTCGCCAAAGTCCTTCAGCTTGACGGTGTAGCAGATAGAATAGGTGCCTGCGGCAATGGGGGAACCGGCAGAACCCAAGGTGATCTTGCGCTCACCATTATCATCTTCCCAAGTGATGCGGAGCGTTGTATCGTCTTCTTTCATGCTGAGCTGGAGCGAGTCTTCGACATATTCGGCGGTTACGCCGGTGGGCAGGGTCATGCTGTCCGCAAGCGTCAGCGGGCCGGCCTGTTCGTTCTGGACCACAAGCGTAACAGTGTAATCCAGGTAGGCATCGCTGCCATCGCGGCGCGGGTCCGTCACGCTCTGGTTAAGGTCATAGTTCTTATCGTCTTTTTTGTCCTCATCGGGGGTTTCATCCGGGTTGATGGTGATATCAAGGGCGTAATCTTTGTTGACCTCGATCTGATTAAAGCCGCTGCTGGTGACCTCGCTCTGGTTCCACTGGAAATTGAAGGCAACGTTGCTGGTGACCTTGGCATCAGAAGTATCCGCGCCTGCGTCTTCCGCCTCTTTCTGCTGGATATAGTTTTGGTCGTACCGCAGCACGGCGTACCAGCAGCCGTCATTCCCCTTGAGCAGCCGGTAGCTGCCGCAGGTGTCATAATTGCCGGTATCTTCCAGTTTGCCGGAGATAAGCTCGTCGTTCAGCACATCAAAGCTCTTGGGCAGCTTAACATGGACAAAGTAGTCGTTTTCCTGGATCTCTTTGGCCGGGATATTTGTGACGGTAAGGCTGCTGTGCAGAGGCTCCGAAATGGTGGTGACGTTGGTATCCTCGTATTCAGTGCCATTCTTGCGCTGCACCTCCAGAGCAGTGAGGTAATCCAGTGCATCCAGACCTTTGATGGTGGTAATGGCACCTGCGTCATCTTCAACTTTGTAATCCGGCGTAGCCACGCCGTAATCGGCCTGTTGCGCATTTGCCACAGACACCAGCGTTGTCACCTGCGAAGCATTCAGCGTGACTTTAGCCACCTTGCCGTCCACATCGCCGGAGATCACGGTCAGGGTGCCGAAATCTTCGTCCACATCGCTCACGATGCCAACGGTGCTGGCATCCACGGTGTATTCCTCAATGTGGGGCGCGGTGTCGGTGGTGGCCGCAGCATCCATGGAGAGCAGGGCAATGTCGGCATCGGCGGAATCATCCTGCACCTGCAACGGCTGGCTTTCCGCGGCCACAGCCTTGGTCACGGTGCCATTGTAAATGACGATATCACCGGGCATTGCGGCATCAGACTGCAGATCACCGTCAAAATCCATGGCATAGCCGCTGCCGGTCTCTTCGTTGTACAGCGCGCTGCGCAGCTGGCTGTGCAAAGACAGCACGCTGGAAACCTGCGGGATAGCGCTCTGGGGGATATCGGCATATTTCAGGCAGTAGGAAAGGAACATCACGTCCCATGGGCCGTAGTCGTTGCCGTAGTCGTTGCCGTAGCGGGTGTAGTGGCGCACGGTCTCGCCGTCGGCATCGTCCAGCTGGAAGTTGCGCTCGCTCTGCTCATAGCCCAGCTGGCTCTCGGCTACGGCCAGCAGGTCGTCGGCCCAGTTGCCGCTCAGCGTGGTGCCGGTCTGTGCCAGCCATTCGTCCTCGTCCTGCGTGCCGTCCAGCGGGTCGGACAGGCAGTTCACCGTGTGGTGGTGCTCCGGCAGGCCGCAGACCAGCACTTCCTCGTAGCAGGCATCGGTGTGGTGGTGCACCGGGGTCTCGATCACAGGATCGACCACCACGGGCTTTGCGGCCACCGGCTCCTCAAACAGGGCCACCGGGTCATAATCGGGGTTCACTTCTTCTACAAGCTCGCCCTCTTCCAGACCGCACACCAGCTCATAGGTGGTGGTGTAGCAGCTGTCGTCGTGGGTGTGCTCGAACAGCTCACAGATCAGGCTGCCGTCCTCAGGGTCAAAGCAGTCGTCGGTGTGCTCGTGCTCTTCTTCCAGGCAGGTCAGCTCCTGCACTTCCTGGTAGCAGTCGTCGGTGTGCTCATGGGGCACAAAGATGTACTCCGGCTCTGCGGAATAGGCTGCAATGCCGGGATCATCCGCATCCACGCCGAACGCATCATCATCCATGTCGAATGTATCATCAAAAGACATGCCGTCGTCCGTCATGGTGGCGTTCCAGTCCTCCGGTTCGCCTTCCTCATAGCCGCACACCAGCTGCTTTTCATAGCAGGCAGCGGTGTGCTCGTGTTCCAACTCGCCGCACAGATATTCGGCCGTTTTGGCAATGCCCACGCCGTGCAGCTGCCAGTTCACGAACAGGCTGGTGGTAAGCGCCAGCGCCAGCAGCAGCGCAGTATAGCGTCTGGCGCGCTGGTGGTTCCGACGGAACTTTTTCTGATATTCTTTCACAATATCCCGCATGATTCCTAAACCTCCTTAGTGGATCAACGAGAAGTTGGACAAGGGCCATACCCGCAAAAAAACCTTGCCTACGATCTGACTTTTTTTCCACACAGCCGATCACACTGCTGCGGCTGTCAATGGAGGTGGCCCGATGGTCACCCAGTACGAAATACCGGTTTTCCGGCACCTGATAGGGAAATTTGATGTCGCATTCGCCCAGAGCCAGTTCATCTACATAGGGCTCATCCAGCGTCTGGCCGTTCACAGTGACCACACCGTCCTCGTCCAGTTCGATCACATCACCGGGCAGGCCGATGATGCGCTTGAGCAGAAGCTTGTTCTGCCAGTAAAATCCGCAAAGGTCGCCGGTCTTCATGTCGCTGTCCTTGACCAGCAGAATGATGTCCCGGTCCTGCAGAGTGGGGTTCATGCTGTCGCCGGAGACCTGCAGCACCGGCAGAAACAGGGTGGCCAGCAGCACGGCAACGGCCGCGACCACCAGCAGCGTGTAGACCGTGCTGCGCAGCACCCGCATATAACGGCTGCGGTAGGCCAGACGTTCGCGCTCTGCTTCCACCTCTGCTGTGGATGGGATGGGCGTGAACCTGATCTTTTGCTCTTTCATTTGGCACGCTCCTCCGGCAGGAATTCCGTGCTGTGATAGCCGTCCAGCAGTTCGCTGGCCCGGCGGTCAAAAGCGGCCCGGCGCTGCTGGATCTCTTGCTGCGTCCGGGCAAGCATTGCCTTGCAGTCCGCTTCGGTCTGGGCGCGCTTGCGTGCGGCGGCTTCCGTTTCCGCGTCGCACTGCTGCTGGGTGCGGGCCTTCAGGTTCGCAGCCTCGGTCTGTGCCTGTGCAAGGATCTGCTGGGCTTCGGCTTCCGCCTGAGCGCGCAGAGCGCTGGCAGCGGCATCGGTGTTTTTGTTTGCTGCGAGCACCGATGCAACGTATTCATCAGCCGCAGCCTGCGCCGCTTCAAACACCTTGTTCAGCTCCAGTGCAGCCTGCGCAATGGAACCTGCGTTTTCAATATGGATCTGCCGTTCCTGCAGCTGGGCAGACAGGGCAGCGTTTTCTGCCCGGAGCCGGTCCTCGCTCTGCTTGAGCGCCAGAATGATCTCGACTAATTCGGTGCGGCGCATGTGCCGCAGTTCACGGTCTGGCATAATGATCGATTTCTCCCGCAAAAAGTGGTCGGATTGGGCGAACGAAAACTTTCGACAAATACGAAAATTTTCGCACCACAAAACCACATTTGATATATCAGTTTTCGGCGTGAAAGCGCCAGTTTGATGAATGACCTTCCACCTTATATGTTAGCACAGTATGCGTAACAAAAGCGTAACAAGAATGCCTTTTCCGTGCATTTTTTTGCCAAAGCCAAAGAAAAATTGTTTCTTTTGATGTAAACGATTAAAATGCGTTAAAAACAAAAAGAACTGTCCCCACAACGGAGACAGTTCTTGAAAAACAGATGAAAATAGAAGCCGGATCAGAAGCTCTTCAGCAGATCGCCCAGAGTCAGGAAGGACTGGTAGATCACGTTGACATTGTTGATGATGGAGCTTGCACCGGAGAAGATGCGGGCAATGGCGTTGAACACCTTACCGACATTCAGGAAGCTGTTGTAAGCGTCGCGGGCACCACCGTCCAGATAGACCATTTCCTCTTCGCTGATGGAGGCATAGTTTGCGGGCAGTTTCATAGTAGACATGGAGATTTTCCTTTCTATTGATAAAATTGATACAGTGTGTGAAAAGACTTAAATAAAGGCAGCCACGGCCAGCGTGGTGATCAGAGCACCGGCTACCGTCAGAACGCTCAAAATCGGGCCGTCATCGTATTCCTGCGCGGTCTGTTCCGGCTGAGCGGGCGTGGATGTGCTGGTGGAAGTGGTGGCATTTTTCACGGTCCAGTGTGCGTACACAGTGGTATCACCGGTAAACACCGTAGAGGTGCTGATTTTTGTGTAAGGCAGGGGACTTTGACTCCCCCATCGTAGGTTCGACTCCTGCTAGCAGGGTCATCATGCTGTCGTCGGGGTACAGCTGCAGCGTGTCGGTGTCAGAGGAATACTTCACGGGGATCTCTGCCAGAGTGTGGTCGGTGTCCAGCGCAGGTTGAATGGAGAAGCTCTGGAACACCCAGTCCATCAGGCGGCTCGTCTCGCAGAGGGCCGGGCGGCGGTTGGCATAGCCGAAAGCGTCACAGGTGTCGGGGCTTTGCATCACGCAGAAGATATAGGTGGCACCGTCCTGATTGGCCCATGAGACGTAGCTCTGATCGCCACGGTCGCTCTTGTATGCGGTCACATCGCACATGCCGCCCTGCATAGACTTGCGGTAGTAGTTGCCGCCGCTGGACTTGCTGAGCGCGGCGTTCTGGTTGACCAGAACAGACGAAGATTTGGCGTGTTTTTCCTTGGCGGGCATCGTAAAGCTGGGGCGCAGGAGATTTCCACGAAGGCGTCAAAGCTCATCAGATAGCGCAGGATCAGGTACATATCCACAGCACAGGTCACATTGCCGCTGTCGATGCCGCAGGCATCCGTCCATGTGCTGCCGGTGGTGCCGATGCGCTGAGAACAGGGCGTTCATCTGGCTCACCCAGCCTGCGAGGTCACCGCCCGAGAGGCTGTAGGCAAGGCCCATGGCGGCCTCGTTGGCGTTGCGCGTCAGCATGGCGTACACGGCTTCGCGGTAGGTAAACGTCTCGTTGGAGCGCATGTCGGCGTTGTCGCTGTTATAAACGTAATCCGAGATGGCAAAGGGCATCTGGAAGGTATCGTCGAGATGGTCGGCGTAGTTTGTCAGCAGCAGCGCGATGGTCATATACTTGGTCAGCCCACCGGCGGGCACCTGTTTCTGGCTGTCTCTTGTCGTAGACGATGATATTGGTATCCGTATTGACGATATAGGCACTTCTGGCCTTGACGTGATAGACCGGGGTGGGGTCGAACATGGCGCCGGCGGTCACGCTCAGGCAGCTGAACAGGACGGCAGCGAACGACAAAAGAGCGCAAAAATACGTTTCATGTGGACAATTCCTTTAAAAAGCGATATCATATAAAAAGACCGGGGCGGCGGTGCGTGCGCCAGAAATGAGCAACAAAAACAAAGCCGAACGGCTTCATACTTTATAATAACAGGTTTGGCGGGGTGTGACAAGGCTTATTTGCAGTTGTTTCACAAAACGGCAGGGAGGAAATGGATGGTATATCTCACAGGAGATACGCATGGCGAGCTGGACCGATTCAAGCACGGCAGGCTCCGCTGGCTGAGCAGCGGGACGTGGTGCTGGTGCTGGGCGATTTCGGCTTCGTGTGGGACGGCAGCAAAGCGGAACAGAAAAAGCTGGACTGGCTGCGCAAACGCCCCTACACGCTGCTGTTTCTGGATGGCTCCCATGAGAACTATGACCTGCTGGCCCAGTACCCGACGAGGAGCTGTTCGGCGGCAAGGTCCAGGCACTGGGCGGCCATGTCTATCATGTCTGCCGGGGCAGTGTGCTGAGCTGGAGGGGAAGAAATATCTCTGCTTCGGCGGGGCCGAAAGTCCGGACAAAGAGGAACGAGAGCCTGGGGTCAACTGGTGGCCGCAGGAGATGCCCTCGGATGAGGAATATGCCCGCTGCGAAAAGACGCTGGAAGCAAACGGCTGGCAGGTAGATTATGTGCTGACCCACGACGCGCCAAGCAGGTTCCTGGATTTTACTGCGCTGGCGCTGGGCGAGTCGAACCGGCTGCACCTCTTCCTCGACAAGATCCTGCTGAAGCTGCACTACGAAAAATGGTTCTTCGGCTGCTACCACAAGGACGTGCGCTCTCCACCAAGAGCCGGTGCGTCTTCTGCGATGTGGTAAGCATGGGGAACGGCACGAAAAAGCGTTCCAAGAAAATAGAATAAAAAAACGGGGCAGGCAGCGGCTTTTGCGGCCTGTTGCTTTTTATACCGATTCAATTCATTGCCCCGGCCTTCTCAAACATCTGCTGCACCTGAGCGGCCAGCAGGGCGTGGTCCGGGTGTTCCAGCAGCGGGTCTTCGGCCAGCAGGGCCACCGCCTCGCTCTGGGCGGCGCGGAGGGTGCGGGTGTCGTTCATCAGGTCGGCGACCTGTAAGGTCGGCAGACCGTGCTGGCGGCTGCCGAAGAAATCGCCGGGGCCGCGGGTCTCCAGATCGTACTGGGCCACCGCGAAACCATCGGCTGTAGAGCAGAGGAACTTGAGCCGCTTCTGGACGTTCTCGCTGGTGTTGTCGCTGACAAGAAAGCACCAGCTCTCCGCAGCACCGCGTCCCACGCGGCCGCGCAGCTGGTGCAGGGCGCTCAGGCCGTACCGCTCTGCGTTTTCGATCACCATTACGCTGGCGTTTGGCACGTCCACACCCACCTCAATGACCGTGGTGGACACGAGTGCGTCCAGCCGTCCGGCCTTGAAATCCTCCATCACCGCAGCTTTCTCCTTGGGCTTGAGCTTGCCGTGCATCAGGCCTACCCGCCGGTCGGGCAGCAGGGCCTTGGCGATGTCCTCATAATAGCTTTTGACGGCATTCAATCCGCCGTCCGGCGTATCCTCAATGGCCGGGCAGACCAGATACACCTGCCGCCCGCGCCGATCTCCTGATCGAGGAAGGTAGAGGTCGGCCCGCTTTTTGCCGGTGATGCACCGGGTCTTGACCGGCTGTGCGGCCCGGCGGAAGCTCGTCGAGAATGGAGATGTCGAAATCGCCGTACATCAGCAGCCCCAGCGTCCGGGGGATGGGGGTTGCGCTCATAACCAGCAGGTGCGGGTTCTCGGCCTTTTCGGCCAGCATCCGCGCTGGCGTACGCCAAAGCGGTGCTGCTCGTCCACGACGGCCAGCCCCAGCCGGGCAAAGTCTACGCCTTCGCTGAGGATGGCGTGGGTGCCGACCATGAGGTCGGCCTCGTCGTCCCGGATGGCAGCAAGCGTGGTGCGGCGCGCAGCGGCCTTCATCCCGCCGGTGAGCAGGGCCACCCGCATTCCGAAGGGGGCAAGCAGGCGGTTCAGGTTCTCGGCGTGCTGGCCGGCCAGAATTTCGGTAGGCGCCAGAAGAGCTGCCTGATACCCGGCCCGGATGCAGGCCCAGATGGCCGCAGCGGCCACCAGCGTTTTTCCGCTGCCCACGTCGCCCTGCAGCAGCCGGTTCATGGAGGTTTCGCCCGCCATGTCGGTCAGGATCTCTTCCACAGCCCGCCGCTGAGCACCGGTGGGAGAGAAGGGCAGGCTGGCCCAGAACGGGGACGGGTCGGCAAGCTGCATAGGCGCACCGGTGGCAGCGGCACCCCGGTTCTTCATGCGGCCGATGCCCAGCTGCAGCACCAGAAGCTCTTCATAGATGAGCCGCCGCCGGGCCGCAAAGGCTTCTTCTTCGGTGGCAGGGCGGTGGATGGCCCGGACGGCGTCGGCCTTGGGGAGCAGGCGGTATTTTGCCAGCATTTCCGGCGGAAGAGGGTCGGGCAGAAGCTCTGCATGGGGCAGCAGCTGCCGCACGCACTTGGCGATGGCATTGCTGGTCAGGCCCTCGGTCTGGGGGTAGACCGCTTCAAAGGGAGAAGCCTTGATCTGCTCGGCGGTGCGCACCTGCGGGTTGACCATCTGGCGGCGCAGCATCCCGCCGGTAACGATGCCCTGAAAATAATATTCCTGCCCCAGCTGCAGCTTCTGGGCGGCATACGGATTATTGAACCATGTGACCTCCAGACTGGACACATCGTCCCCGGCAGTGATGCGCTCCATCCGCCGCCCGCCCGGCAGGATACGCCCGCCGGGTTTGGCGAACACCTCGGCCCTGACGACGCACTCCACATCGGTGGGCGCTTCGGCGATGGAATAGGGTTTGGTGAAGTCGATATATCTGCGCGGGTAGTGGCACAGCAGGTCGGCCAGCGTCACGATGCCCAGCTTCTCGAACCGCTCGGCGGTCTTGGGGCCTACGCCCTTCAGGTAGCGCACCGGCGTGTCCGGGGTGAGGGTGATGCGGGTTTCGGCAGGCATGGCGTGTCAGCTCCTTTCCTGGATGCAATATAGCCATTGTAACACGGAGCGGCAGCGGATGCAAATGGCCCAAAAAGGAAAAACCGGCAGGACCTTTGCCTTTGGGCAGGAACTGTGGTACACTCGGAAGAAAAAGAGGGGAGAATATGTATGGAGATCCGCAAGGGGACCTTAAAGGATTTGGAGGCCATTGCAGCGGTGGAGGCAGAGTGCTTCCCGGCGGCAGAGGCGGCTACGGCAGAGGAGTTTGCCGGGCGGCTGCAGCAGTACGGCGATCATTTTTGGCTGCTGTGGGAGGGGGAAAGGCTGCTGGCCTTTGTGGACGGCTTTTGCACCGACTGGCCGGACCTGACCGATGAGATGTACGCCGACGCCTCCCTCCACCGGGAGAATGGTGCCTGGCAGATGATCTTTGGGGTAAACACCATCCCGGCCTGCCGCAGACAGGGGTACGCCGGGCAGCTGCTGCAACAGGCCATTGCCGACGCCCGGGCCCAGGGCCGGAAGGGGCTGGTACTGACCTGCAAGGAGGCTCTGGTGCACTACTATGCAAAGTTCGGCTTTGTGAACGAGGGGGTTTCCGGCTCCACCCACGGGGGCGTGGTGTGGTACCAGATGCGGCTGAAGTTCTGAGGGGGGGACGATCTGGAATGGCCTACGCCTTGCTCCGGCCGTATTCAGCGGAAGAATAATTTTTAAGAGAGCAATGCCGGAGCGTCCGCGGAAGCTCCGGCATTGCATTTTCACTGGAGGGGGCGTAAAGGTAGACGGCATTTGCAGTGCCGCTTTCTGCGAAAGTGCGGCACTGCGGCAGACTTTTCGGCTTAACTGCAAAGTGACCGGTTTCGCTAGAGGCTCTCCCTTTGAGGAAAGACTTCCCCCGTTCCGGGGGAAGATGTCACCGCAGGTGACAAAAGGGGGAGTCTGTCACCGTAGGTGACGGAGAGGGCGAGGAGGCTGATAGGGAACAACGCAAAACAAAAAAATCCCGGAAGCTTCAGCTTCCGGGAATCTTTTGGAGGTGACGACCAGATTTGAACTGGTGGATGAGGGTTTTGCAGACCCTTGCCTTACCACTTGGCCACGTCACCATATTTGGAGTGAATTACCACTCCTGTTGGAGCGGCCGACGAGGCTCGAACTCGCTACCTCCACCTTGGCAAGGTGGCGCTCTACCAGATGAGCTACGGCCGCATATTCGGTGCATTTAACCTTGCACCCGTCATTTCTGACGCCCTGAAAACAAGTTTCAAAGTAGGTGAAAGCTTGTGCTTCAAATGTGGCGACCCGGATCGGGCTCGAACCGACGACCCCCAGCGTGACAGGCTGGTGCTCTAACCAACTGAGCTACCGGGCCATACCGGAGCAACTGCTGCTGCTCCTAATGGAGCGGCCGACGAGGCTCGAACTCGCTACCTCCACCTTGGCAAGGTGGCGCTCTACCAGATGAGCTACGGCCGCATATTGGAAACCCTGCTGGGTTTCCTTGACTGGTGCCTCCGATCGGAATCGAACCAATGACACGGGGATTTTCAGTCCCCTGCTCTACCGACTGAGCTACAGAGGCGCACCGGACGATGATTATTATACCTGAAATTTCGATTTTGTAAAGGGGTAAATGCAAATTTTTTTCAGAAAATTGAAACTTTCTTGATTTTGGTCGCTCCAGCGCGTGAAAAATAAGAATGACTTTTTTCAACCTGCTTTCGGCACATCCGGCACAGGACGTGTGTGTGGGGCGCGCCAACGCGCCAAACAGAAATTGACAAATTCAACAACCTATGGTTTAATGAAAATAAAATAATTCAGGCACTTTTGCCCTTTTTCTCTGCATATACCTATATTATAGTAAAAAAAGGGCAGTGGCGTTTTATGATTTGACTACAGACGGCCCGCTTTTTTTGCAAGAAAGGCCGGGCCGGGAGGAGCAGCATGGCAAAAAAACAGGAATATGGCAACGAAAGCATTACCTCGCTGAAGGGCGCGGACCGTGTGCGCAAGCGCCCGGCCGTCATCTTTGGTTCGGACGGCGTGGAGGGCTGCGCACACTCCATCTTCGAGATCGTCTCCAACTCCATCGACGAGGCCCGCGACGGCCACGGCGATACCATCAACGTGACCCGCTGTAAGGATGGCAGCGTTATCGTCGAGGACTTTGGCCGCGGTATGCCCGTGGACTGGAACAAGGGCGAAGAGCGCTACAACTGGGAGCTGCTTTTCTGCGAGATGTATGCAGGCGGCAAGTACGGCGAGGGGGAGGATAACTACGAATTCAGCCTTGGCTTGAACGGTCTGGGCCTGTGCGCTACCCAGTATGCTTCTGCATGGATGACCGCCGATATCTACCGTGACGGATACCACTATCACCTTGATTTTAAAAAGGGCGAGAATGTGGGCGGCCTGCAGAAGGAAGCCTACAAGGGCCGCCGCACCGGCAGCATCATCCACTGGAAGCCGGACGACGAGGTGTTTACCGACATCGATGTGCCTGGCAGCTACTATAAGGATACCCTGCGCCGTCAGGCGGTGGTCAACGCGGGCCTGACCCTGAACTTTACCGATGAAAAAGAGAAAGACCCCGCCACGGGCAAGGCCTGGAAAGAGAGCTGGTGCTACGCCCACGGCATCGCGGATTATGTGGCCGAAGTAGCAGGGGAGGATAGCCTGACCCCCGTGTACAGCTGCGAGAGCGAGGCCTCCGGCCGGGATCGTGAGGACCAGCCGGATTACAAGGTGCGCATGAGCGCGGCGTTCTGCTTCTCCAATAAGGTGCAGATGCTGGAATATTACCACAACTCGTCCTGGCTCGAGCACGGCGGCAGCCCGGAGCACGCCGTCCGCACGGCCTTTGTCTATCAGATCAACAAGTATCTCAAGGACAAGAACCTCTATAAAAAAGGCGAGAGCGCCATCAGCTTTCAGGATGTGCAGGACTGCTTGGTGTATGTCTCGTCCAGTTTTTCCACCCGCACCAGCTACGAGAACCAGACCAAAAAGGCCATCACCAACAAGTTCGTCTCTCAGGCCATGACCGACTTCCTCAAGCACTATCTGGAAGTCTACTTCCTCGAAAAGCCCGACGAGGCCCAGAAGATCTGTCAGCAGGTGCTGGTGAACAAGCAGAGCCGTGAGCATGCCGAAAAAACGCGCCAGAGCATCAAAAAAGACGCTGTCCACCCAGATCGACCTTGCCAACCGGGTGCAGAAGTTCGTGGACTGCCGCACCAAGGATGCCTCCCGCCGTGAGCTGTATATCGTCGAGGGCGATTCGGCTATGGGTGCGGTCAAGACCAGCCGCGACAGTGAATATCAGGCCATCATGCCCATCCGCGGCAAGATCCTGAACTGCCTGAAGGCCGACTATGCCCGCATCTTTAAATCGGATGTCATCGTGGACCTCATCAAGGTGATGGGCTGCGGCGTGGAACTGGGCGGCAAACACAACAAGGAGCTGGCCACCTTCAATCTCGATAATCTGCGGTTCAATAAAATCGTCATTTGTACCGATGCCGATGTGGACGGCTACCAGATCCGCACGCTGGTGCTCACCATGCTCTACCGCCTGACCCCGACCCTGATCGAGAAGGGCTATGTGTATATCGCAGAGTCGCCGTTGTATGAAATTACAACGAAAGACCGCACTTATTTTGCCTACACCGAGCCGGAAAAGACAGCGTTTCTGGAAGAGATCGGCGAGAAAAAATACACCATCCAGCGCTCCAAAGGTCTGGGTGAGAACGACCCCGAGATGATGTGGCTGACCACCATGAACCCGGAGAGCCGCCGTTTGATCAAGGTGATGCCCACCTGATGTGGTGCAGACCGCGCAGGTGTTCGATATCCTGCTGGGTGATAACCTTGCAGGCCGCAAGGAGCATATTGCGCAGCACGGCGCAGAATATCTGGACGATCTGGATGTGAGCTGATGATTTTAAATTGCCTCCGCTTGCGCTCTGGCAATGACAGAGGTAACGTTATTTTAATTTGGTGATTTGTCGCAGCCTGCGGGCTGCTCCAAATCACGTTTAGGCCCCAACGGGTCACGGCATTTTAAGGGAAAAATGCAGAAAACCGGAACGGCTCCATCTGTGAAAGAGCAGCTCAGGATGGCCCGCAGGCCATCCTGAACTGCAAAAATAAAAAATATTTTCCGCTGAATATGGGCAGAGCGAGAGCGGCGCCCATTTAAAATCGTCAAGAGGTTAGAAGATGCCTAGAAAATCAACCAAGAAAACATTAAAGCCCGTCCGCCCGCAGCTGGGCGAGGGCGTTGAAATTTTAAACGCGGGCAGCGTGCTGGAAGACCCCATCACCCGCACGCTGGAAACGAACTACATGCCCTACGCTATGAGCGTCATCGTGAGCCGCGCCCTGCCGGAGATCGACGGCTTCAAGCCGGCCCACCGCAAGCTGCTGTACACCATGTACGAGATGGGCCTGCTCAAGGGCGCACGCACCAAGTCGGCCAACATCGTGGGCAGCACCATGCACCTCAACCCCCACGGCGACGCCGCCATCTACGACACGATGGTGCGCATGGGCCGGGGCAACGAGAGCCTGCTGGTGCCCTTCGTGGACAGCAAGGGCAACTTTGGCAAGGCCTACAGCCGGGATATGTCCTGCGCTGCTGCCCGTTACACGGAGGCAAAGCTCGAGGGTGTGTGCGAGGAGCTGTTCCGGGATATCGACAAGGAGACCGTGGACTTTGTGCCCAACTACGACGGCACCACCACCGAGCCCACCCTGCTGCCGGTGACATTCCCCACCATTCTGGCCAACAACACCCTGGGCATCGCCGTAGGCATGGCATGCAACATCTGCTCCTTCAACCTGGCCGAGCTGTGCGCCACCACCGTGGCCCTGATGAAGGACCCCCACCACGACATTGCCACTACCATGCCTGCCCCGGACTTTGTGGGCGGCGGTCAGATCTTGTACGATGAAGCGCAGATGCGTGAAATTTACGAGAATGGCCGCGGCAGCGTGAAGGTGCGCGCCCGCTACAACGTGGTGCCGGGCGAGAACATGATCGAGATCACCCAGATCCCGCCCACCACCACGGTGGAGGCTATCATGGACAAGATCGCCGAGCTGGTCAAGGCCGGCAAGATCAAAGAGATCAGCGATATGCGCGACGAGACCGACCTGAACGGCCTGAAGCTAACGTTGGACCTCAAGCGGGGCGTGGACGCGGACAAGCTGATGGCAAAGCTGTTCAAGGCCACCCCGCTGGAAGACAGCTTCAGCGCCAACTTCAACATTCTGGTGTCCGGCCAGCCCCGCGTGATGGGCGTGCGGGAAATTTTGAAGGAGTGGACGGCCTTCCGCGTGGAGTGCGTGCGCCGCCGCACCTACTACGACCTGCACGGCAAGGAAAAGCGCCTGCACCTGCTCAAGGGTCTTGCCGCTATCCTGCTGGACATCGACAAGGCCATCAAGATCATCCGCACCACCGAGGAAGAGACCGAAGTGGTGCCCAACCTGATGATCGGCTTTGGCATCGATGAAGTACAGGCCGACTATGTGGCCGAGATCAAGCTGCGTCATTTGAACCGGGAATATATCCTCAAGCGCACCAGCGAGATCGAACAGCTGGAGAAGGACATTGCCGACCTGAACGATATCCTTGCAAAGCCCGCCCGCCTCCGCCGCATCATCATCAACGAGCTGAACGAGGTGGCCAAGAAGTACGGCCAGCCCCGCCGCAGCGAAATTCTCTACGATCTGCCCGAGGAGGAGAACGGCTCCGAGGAAGAGATCGCGCCGGATTACCCCGTGACGGTGTTCTTTACCCGCGAGGGCTACTTCAAAAAGATCCCGCCGCAAGGTCTGCGCACCGCCGGTGCCCATAAGCTGAAAGAAGGCGACGAGATCGTGCAGCAGATCGAGACCCGCAACAACGTGGAAGCGCTGTTCTTTACCGACAAGCAGCAGGTGTACAAGGTGCGTCTGGCAGAGCTGGAGGACGGCAAGGTGGCCCAGATGGGCATTTATCTCCCGGGCCGGCTGGGCATGGACGAGGGTGAGAACGTGCTCTCCATGGTCATCACCACCGACTACAGCGGCTATATGCTCTTCTTCTTCGCCAGCGGCAAGTGCGCGAAGATCCCGCTCAGCTCCTACGCCACCAAACAGAACCGTCGCAAGCTGCTGAAAGCCTACTGCGACAAGGAACCGCTGGCAAAGCTCTTCTTCCTGCCGGAGGAGACCGAGCTTGCCATCCGCACCAGTGCCAGCCGGATGCTGCTGGTTGGCACGGCGCAGATCGCGGCCAAGGCCACCCGCGACAGTCAGGGCGTGGCAGTGGTGACTTTGAAAAAGAACCAGACCATCGCTTCGGTGGTGCCTGCGGACACGCTGGAGCTGGCGAACCCCCACCGCTACCGTGTGCGCAGCCTGCCCGCTACCGGCGCGCTGCTCCGCGCCGAGGACGAGGGCGAGCAGATGAGTTTGCTGTAAAAAAACTCCCCCAGTCTCGCATTCGCTCGACAGCCCCCTCTAGGATGGGGCCTTTGGCATGGTGGCAAAGCTTCTGGTTGAATTGCAAAGTGTCCGGTTTCGCCAGAGGCTCCCTCTCCGAGGGAGCTGGCACGGCGTAAGCCGTGACTGAGGGAGTTCAAGCAGTAGCGGAGACAAGTTTAAATCGTTTCTATATAAAAGAGGAAACTGCAATGCAAAATATCGACCTGATCTGTGTGGGCAAGCTGAACGCAAAATATTTCGCCGAGGGCGTGGCCGAGTACCAGAAGCGGCTTTCCGCCTTTGCGTCCTTCCGCATCATCGAGCTGCCGGAAGGAAAAGATCGAGGAGAAGAACGCCTCGATGCCGTCGTAAAAAGGCGCTGGACAAAGAGGGCAAGGCCATCCTCTCCAGCGTGCGCAAGGGTGCCTGCCATCGTGGCTATGTGCATTGAGGGCAGGCAAATCTCCTCCGACGAGCTGGCGCAGTTCCTTGCCGACCGTGCAAACAGCGGGGCAGGAGACGTGGCCTTTGTGATCGGCTCGTCCCACGGCCTGTCCGATGAGGTGAAAAAGGCGGCCGCTCTCAAGTTCAGCATGGGGCGCATCACCATGCCCCACCAGCTGGCCCGCCTTGTGCTGACGGAACAGATCTACCGTGCCTGCACCATCAATGCAGGAATGAAATACCATAAATAAGTGCAAAAACCGGTCTGTTCCCCAAAGCAGGCCGGTTTTCGGCTTTACAAGCGGCGCAAAACATGGTACAGTAAAGATACTGTGCTTTCCCTTTGAAAAGCACGCCCGGCAGTGGGGAAAGCTGCCCGAACGAACAACACACACGACACGGCAAACCAGCCGCGGACGGAAAGGATGTACTTACAATGGAACAGAGCGAAAAGACCCTTGATATGATCGTCAATCTCTGCAAGAACCGGGGCTATGTGTTCCCCGGCTCTGAAATTTACGGCGGTCTGGCCAATAGCTGGGATTACGGCCCCTCTGGGCGTTGAGTTCAAGAACAACGTCAAGAAGGCGTGGCTGAAAAAGTTCGTGCAGGAAAGTCCCTACAACGTCGGCCTCGACGCCGCCATCATCATGAACCCCCAGACCTGGGTGACGACCGGCCACGTTGTCCAGCTTCTCTGACCCCCTGCTGGACTGCCGCGCCTGCAAGGCCCGTCACCGCGCCGATAAGCTCATCGGTGACGAGCACCCCGAGGTGAACGTGGACGCCATGAGCTTCGACGAGATGGACGCGTTCATTGCAGAGCATGAGGACATCGTGTGCCCGTGTGCGGCAAGCACGACTTTACCCCCATCCGCAAGTTCAACCTGATGTTCAAGACCGCCATCGGCGTGACCGAGGATAGCTCCTCTACCTGCTATCTGCGCCCCGAGACCGCGCAGGGCATCTTCGTCAACTTTGCTAACATCCAGCGCACCACCCGCCGCAAGCTGCCCTTCGGCGTGTGCCAGGTGGGCAAGGCTTTCCGCAACGAGATCACTCCGGGCAACTTCACCTTCCGCACCCGCGAGTTCGAGCAGATGGAGTGCGAGTTCTTCTGCAAGCCCGGCACCGATCTGGACTGGTTTGCTTACTGGAAGGACTACTGCGAGAACTGGCTGCTGAGCCTGGGCATCAAGAAGGAGCATCTGCGCCTGCGTGACCACGAGCCCGCCGAGCTGGCCTTCTACAGCCGCGCTACCACCGACATCGAGTACGCCTTCCCGTTCACTGACTGGGGTGAGCTGTGGGGCATTGCAGATCGTACCAACTACGACCTGACCCGCCATCAGGAAGCTTCCGGCAAGAGCCTGGAGTACTTCGACAGCGAGACCAACGAGCACTACATCCCCTACGTCATTGAGCCGTCTCTGGGCTGTGACCGTGTGGCTCTGGCCTTCCTGTGCGAAGCATACGACGAGGAGCACCTGACCGACAGCAAGGGCAAGGAGGATATCCGCACCGTGCTGCACCTGCATCCGGCTCTGGCTCCCTACAAGTGTGCTGTGCTGCTCTGAGCAAGAAGCTGGGCGAGAAGGCCATGGAGATCCGCAACGAGCTGAGCAAGTACTTCATGGTGGACTACGACGACACCGGCTCCATCGGCAAGCGCTACCGCCGTGAGGATGAGATCGGCACTCCCTACTGCATCACCGTGGACTTCGACACCGTGGGCGACGAGGCCAAGGGCATCGCAGCCGACAACTGCGTCACCGTCCGCGACCGCGACACCATGGAGCAGGTGCGTATGCCCATCTCCGAGCTGAAGAGCTACATCGAGAGCAAGATCGAGTTCTGAGAAAAATTCGCTTTCAGGCGATAAAAAACAGCCCCGCCGTTGCATCACCCCCTTCGCTGCAAAGCGTCGGGGTACGACAAAAATGTTCGCCTTCCCGACGCAGGGCCGAAAAGGCATAGACCGCCTGCCGTATGTAGACAGCACTCTCAAAAGACAGTATAACAGACGTTTCCTGCTTTTTCAACAGCGGGAGGTGTCTGTTTTTTTTTACTGGACAGAACGGCTTGTACCGGGTATACTGAAAAACAGAAAAACATGATTTTTACACCGCAGGAGGTTCTACCGTGGAAAACTTTGACATACTTCTGAAGAAATATGCCGACTTCATCGTCCGGGTGGGCGTGAACCCCCAGCCGGGCCAGACCCTCATCATCAACTGTGCGCTGGAAGGTGCCCCGCTGGCACGGCTGTGTGTGCGCAGCGCCTATGAGGCCGGTGCCCGGGATGTGCAGGTGAACTGGACCGACGACGCCGTCTCCCGCACCCGCATGGAGCTGGGCAGCGAAGAGGCCCTGATCGACCACAAGGGCTGGCAACTGCGCCGCTATCTGGACTACGCCGAGACCGAGGGCGGCGTGTGTGTACTGCATCTCATTGCGGACGACCCGGAGCTGTATGCGGGCATTGACGGCAATAAGATCAGCCGGGTGAATGCCGCCCGCCGCGCCTTTATGGAGGAGTGGCAGGAGTACACCATGAACGACCGGGTGCAGTGGTCCATTGCGGCCCTGCCCAGTGTGCCGTGGGCAAAGAAGGTCTTCCCGGAGCTGGACGCGGATGCCGCCATGGAAGCGCTGTGGAAGCTGATCTTTGACGTCTGCCGGGTCACCGGTGGCGACCCGGTGAACGAGTGGCAGGCCCATATGGAGCGGCTCAGCACTCTGCGGGATAAAATGAACGCGCTGGACTTGGAAAGCGTGCATTTTGAGAGCAGCAATGGCACGGACCTGACCGTGGGTCTTGCGGATCAGGCCGTGTGGGAGAGCGCCGCGAGCAAGAACGAAAAGGGGGTCACCTTCCTGCCCAACATCCCCACGGAGGAGGTGTTCACCGCGCCCCACAAGGACAGAGTAGAGGGCATCGTCTACGGCACAAAGCCCTATGTGTTCAACGGCCAGCTCATCAAGAACTTCCGTGTCACCTTTGAGAAGGGCCGGGTTGTGGACTACCACGCCGAGCAGGGACAGGTGCTGCTGGGCCGTCTGCTGGACGGCGACGAAGGCTCCCGCAGCATTGGCGAAGTGGCACTGGTGCCGGCAAGCAGCCCCATCAATCGCAGCGGCAAGCTGTTCTACAGCACGTTGTTTGACGAAAATGCCGCCTGCCACATCGCTTTTGGTGCCAGCTACCCCGGCACCACGAAGGGTGGCACGGCGCTGACGAAGGAAGAGCTGCTGGCCCGCGGCATGAACCAGTCCCGCCTGCATGAGGATGTGATGATCGGTGCAGAGGACAGCCATATCACCGGCAAATGCCGCGATGGCCGCACCGTGGAGCTGTTCCGGGACGGCGTGTGGGTGCTGTAAAAGACCCTGCGGCGAATCTGCGAAAATGCTTGCATAATCGCGGGATGTATGGTATATTCTAGTAGTACGATATAGTTTAACCTGAAACGTGGGCCGCAAGGTCCGCGTTTCTTGTTTGTCAGGAGGTTTTTTATGGCGAAGCAGTCTGGCGGCAACACCGCCCAGAGAGTCGAAGCGCTTGTCCGCCCCACCGTGGAGGGCATGGGCCTGCGCCTGTGGGATGTGGTCTTTGAAAAGGAAGGGCCGGACTGGTATCTTCGCGTCCTCATCGACAAGGACGGCACCATGGACACCGACACCTGCGCGGATGTTTCCCACGCACTGGACCCCATCCTGGACGAGGCCGACCCCATCGACCAGAGCTACTATCTCGAGGTGGGCAGCCCCGGCCTGGGCCGCAAGCTGACCCGCCCGGAGCACTACGAGGCACTCAAGGGCGAGAAGATCGGCGTCAAGCTCATCCGCCCCAACGCCGACGGCGTGCGCGAGTTTGCCGGCATCCTGAAAGGCCGCGAGGGCAGCACCGTTACGGTGAACACCGATGCGGGCGCTGTCACCTTTGAGGTGAACGCCGCATCCAGCGTGCAGCTGTGCGACGACGAAGATCTGTTTGACTGATCGGATTTATAATAGAGAGTAAATTACAGGAGGAACCCGAAAAATGGCAGCAGCGAACAACGAATTTTTTGAAGCTCTCTCCATGCTGGAGCACGAGCGCGGCATTACGGCAGAGTACCTGATCGACAAGATCAAGGCTGCTATCATCATTGCCGTGAAGAAGAACTATGAGGTGGAAGAGGACCACGTGAAGGTGGATATCGACCCCGCCGCAGGCCGCTTTGATGTGGCCCTGATCCAGGACGTCGTGGCCGATGAGGACTGGTACGACGAGCACAGCGAGATCGGCATCACCGAGGCCCAGCACATCCGCAAGAGCTACCAGGTGGGCGACCGCGTCGTCACCCCCCTCAAGACCAAGGACTTTGGCCGCATTGCCGCCCAGACCGCAAAGCACGTCATCCGTCAGGGCATCCGCGAGGCCGAGCGCAGCCAGCAGCTGAGCGAGATCCAGTCCCGCGCCCACGACATCGTGCAGGCCACCGTCACCCGCGTTGACCCCGAGAAGGGCATCGTTGCCCTCGACCTGGGCAAGGGCGGCGAGGCCATCCTGCCCCGCAACGAGCAGGTGCCCGGCGAGGTGTACACCGAGGGACAGATGCTGCAGGTCTACATCGTGGACGTCGTCAGCAGCGAGCGCGGCCCCCGCGTCATGATCAGCCGCACCCACCCCGGCCTTGTCAAGCGCCTGTTTGAGCTGGAAGTGCCCGAAATTTTTGACGGCACTGTGGAGGTCAAGGCCATCAGCCGCGAGGCCGGTGCCCGCACCAAGATGGCTGTTTGGAGCAAGGACCCCAACGTGAACCCTGTTTCCGCCTGCATCGGCGAGCACGGTGCCCGTGTAGCTGCTGTTGTGGAAAAGCTGGGCGGCGAAAAGATCGACATTGTGAAGTGGAGCGAGGATATCTCCGAGTTCATCTCCGCAGCACTCAGCCCGGCCAAGGTGGTCAAGGTGGAACTGCTGCCCGGCGAGACCCGTTCCTGCCGTGTGACCGTGCCCGACCAGCAGCTGAGCCTTGCCATTGGCAACAAGGGCCAGAACGCACGCCTGTGCGCACGCCTGACCGGCTACAACATTGATATCCGCCCCGAGAGCGGCTATTATGGCGAGGAAGAGCCCAAGGCCGAAAGACCAAGACCGAGGAGACTGCAGAATAAGCTGGCGCCCCATGCCAAAGGAGGGAAACCGGATGGCACAGAAAAAGATCCCTTCCCGCCAGTGCATCGGCTGCATGACCAGCCGCCCCAAAAAGGAGCTGGTGCGGGTGGTGCGCGCACCCAGCGGAGAGATCAGCATTGATCTCGTCGGCAAAAAGCCGGGCCGCGGCGCGTATCTCTGCCCGAACCCCGACTGCCTGACCAAGGCAAAGAAGAAAAAGGCGCTGGAGCGCTGCTTTGAGCAGCCGGTTCCCGCCGAAGTGTACGATGCACTGGCCGAACAGCTGGCCGGTGCCGCAAAGGAGGCGGAGCAGAATGGCAAAGCAGACTAAAAAGACCGAAAAGCCCACCCTGCCCCCGCAGGAAGCCCTGTATCAGGCCATCAGCCTCTGCCGCAAGGCGGGCGCGCTGACCATGGGCTTTGACGCCGTGGAAGACGCCTGCGTCAAGGGCAAGGCCTGGCTCGTGATGACCGCATCCGACGCCAGCGCCAAGACCGTGCAGCGTTTGAATTATGCGGTGGGTGATCTCGTGGATGTGATCACCATGCCGCTGACACAGGACCGGCTGGCCGATATCAGCCGCAAACCGGTGGCGGTGTATGCCGTGACCGACCGCAACCTCGCAAAGCTCTGCTTTGACCGTCTGTCGGACTGCGGGGCAATCAAAAATGAGGAGGATATGAGCGAATGACCGTAAAATATAAAGTGAGCGATTTTGCAAAGGACCTGAACATTTCCGCAAAGAAGGTCCTGGATGAGCTGGCCGCGATGGGCAGCACCGGCAAGAAGAACAGCTCCACTCTGGAGGAGAACGAGCTGAATTACCTGCTGGAGAAATTCAGCAAGGACAACAGCGAGGCCGACCTGTCTGCCTACCTGAACAGCGCCCGGCAGCCGGCCCCGGAGAAGAAGGCCGAGCAGCCCAGAAAGGCCGAAAAGAAGGCAGAGCCCAAGGCTGAAAAGCCCGCAGCCCAGCCCGCTCAGCCTGCAAAAAAGGCAGAGCCCCAGAACAGCCAGAACAGCCAGAACCAGAAGAACAAGAAGAACGAGCAGCACAAGAAGCGCGAAGAGAAGACCGTTTCTCTGAGCGAACTGGCCCGCGAGACCGGTGCCAAGGCGGCCACCGCCCCGGCACAGTCGGTCTCTGTCCGCCGTGAGGACAGCCAGGTCACCGTCGATACCCGCACGGTGGACGTGAACGTGGACCGCTTCGATGCCCGTTACGACGATCTGGCCTCCACCAAGAACACCGAGAACCGCCGCAAGCCGACCCCGCAGGGCAACAAGCAGAAGTTCACCCAGCGCGGCCAGCGCCAGCGCCAGCAGTTCCAGAAGGGCAAGCGCGAGACCGAGTTCGAGCGGCTGCAGCGCATCCAGCTGGAGAAGGCCCGCAATGCACAGCTGAAGGTCTCCATCCCCGACGAGATCACCGTCGGCGAGCTGGCTGCCCGCCTCAAGCAGCAGGCCGGCAAGGTCATCGCCAAGTTCATGCAGATGGGTGAGATGCACGCCATCAACGACGTCATCGACTTCGATACCGCCTCCCTGCTGGCTGAGGAGTTCCACGCCAAGGTCGAGCACGAGGTGCATGTGACCATCGAGGAGCGCCTGTTCACGCAGGAAGAGGATGCACAGGAAGACCTCGTCGAGCGTCCGCCGGTCGTCTGCGTCATGGGCCACGTTGACCACGGTAAGACCAGTATCCTGGACGCCATCCGCAAGACCAACGTCACCGCCGGTGAGGCGGGCGGCATCACCCAGGCCATCGGTGCTTATCAGGTCAAGGTCAATGACAGCGTCATCACCTTCCTGGATACGCCGGGCCACGAGGCGTTCACCTCCATGCGTGCCCGCGGTGCCAACATGACCGATATCGCGGTCCTGGTCGTTGCAGCCGACGACGGCATCATGCCCCAGACCGTGGAGTCCATCAACCACGCCAAGGCCGCCAACGTCAAGCTGATCGTGGCCATGAACAAGATGGATAAGCCCACCGCAAACCCGGAGCGCGTGATGGAAGGCCTGACCAAGTACGGCATCATCACCGAGGACTGGGGCGGCGACGTCGCCTGTATCCCCGTTTCTGCGCTGACCGGCATGGGCATCAACGACTTGCTGGAGCGCATCGCGCTGGAAGCCGAGGTCATGGAACTGAAGGCCAACCCCAACCGCCGCGCCAAGGGTGCTGTCGTTGAAGCCCGCCTGGATAAGGGCCAGGGCCCCATCGCCACCATTCTGGTCCAGAACGGCACCCTGCATGCCGGTGACGTCATCATCGCCGGTACCGCCGTGGGCCGTGTGCGCACCATGCGCAGCGACAAGGGCAAGCTGCTGAACGATGCCGGCCCCTCGACCCCGGTCGAGATCACCGGCCTGACCGCCGTGCCCGAAGCAGGCGACCTGTTCGAGGCCGTTGCCGACGAGCGCCTGGCCCGTGAGCTGGCCGAGCAGCGCATCGCTGCCGCCAAGGAGAAGCAGTTCTCTGCCTTCCAGAAGGTCACGCTGGATAATCTGTTCAGCCAGATGGCCCAGAACGATATGAAGGAGCTGGCCATCGTCGTCAAGGCCGATGTGCAGGGTTCCGCCGAGGCCGTCAAGCAGAGCCTCGAAAAGATCTCCAACGACGAGGTCCGCGTCCGCGTCATCCACGCCGGTGTTGGTGCCATCAGCAAGTCCGACGTGGACCTGGCCGATGCGTCCAACGCCATCATCATCGGTTTCAACGTCCGCCCCGACAATGTGGCCAAGGAAGAAGCCGCTGCCACCAAGGTCGAGATGCGGATGTACCGCGTCATCTACGATGCCATCAACGATGTCACCGACGCTATGAAGGGTATGCTGGCACCCAAGTTCCGCGAAGTCTCGCTGGGCGAGCTGCAGGTCCGTCAGGTCTACAAGATCAGCAATGTCGGCACCGTTGCAGGCTGCCGCGTCACCAGCGGCAAGATCACCCGCGACAGCAAGGTGCGTGTCGTCCGTGACGGCATCGTCATCACCGAGGACGAGATCGCATCCCTGAAGCGCTTCAAGGACGACGCCAAGGAAGTGGCCGAGGGTTACGAGTGCGGCGTCACGCTGGCAAAGTTTGCGGACGTCAAGGAAGGCGACGTGTACGAGGCCTTCAAGATGGAAGAGTACCGCGACTAAATAAGGAGAAACCGAATGTCTCAGAAAAATATGGGGCGTCTTGCCCAGGATATGAAGCGTGAGCTCATCGCCATCATCGGGCGGCTGAAGGACCCGCGCCTGGAGGGCGGTCTGCTGACCGTCACCCGTCTGGATGTGACGCCCGACCTGGATGTCGCCAAGGTCTATGTGAGCGTGATGGGCCGTGCTGACGGCCCCAAGCCCGCCATCGAGGCGCTGAACCGCGCTTCCGGCCATGTGCGCACCGAAGTGAGCAAGAAGATGCACATCCGCAAAGCTCCGCGCTTCATCTTCGTGGAGGATGACGGCGCAGCCTATGCAGCCCACATCAATGAGCTGCTCCGTGAGCTGAATGTCAACGGCGACAGCGAACAGCCGTCGCAGACCGAGGAATAAACAGCCTGCGGAAAGGATGGATCATGGGATGACAGAACAGTTGAATGTGCAGCAGATGGCCGAAAAGCTCCTGACTGCGGACGACATTTTGATTCTGTGCCACAAAAACCCGGATGGGGATACCGTTGGCTGCGGCAGCGCCCTGTACTACGCGCTCAGTGCGCTGGACAAAACAGCGGCGGTGCTCTGCTCCGACCCCATTCCCAGCCGGTATGCGTTTACCAACCCGCGTCTGTACAAAGGCGAGTTCGAACCCCAGATCGTCGTGGCCGTGGACGTGGCAAGCCTCCAGCTCTTCGGCGAGAACAACGGGATGCCGCAGTTCAGCCGCCACGTCGATCTCTGCATCGACCACCATGCGGGCAACAGCGGCTATGCCGAGTTCACCCTGCTGGACGGCACGGCAGCGGCAGCGGCAGAGCTGCTGTATGAGGTGCTCTGCGCCATGGGCGTGGACCTGACCCCGCACATCGCCAACTGCCTTTATACCGGCCTGTCCACGGACACCGGCTGCTTCCGGTTCTCTTCCACCACGGCCCGTACCCACATCGTGGCGGCCAAACTGATGGAAGCAGGGGCGCGGGTGGAAGAGCTGAACACGCTGCTCTTCGACACCAAGCCCCGCGAGCGGATGGAGGCGGAGCGGATCGCGCGCAACCATCTGGAATATCATCTGGACGGCCGCTGCGCCCTCATCTACCTCACACGCGATGAGATCGAGCAGAGCGGCGTAGACCCCGCCGACCTCGAAGAGCTGACCAGCCTGCCCATCAGCATCGAGGGCGTCAAGGTCGGCCTGACCCTGCGCCAGCAGCCCGGCGGAAGCTACCGCATCAGTGTGCGCACCGCCAAGGGTGTGGACGCCTGCGCCATCGCGCGGCGTTTGGGCGGCGGCGGCCACACCCGCGCAGCGGGCTGTGAACTGCTGGGCAATCTGGACAACGCCAAGAGTGCGATCCTGGCTGAGGTGGAAGCCGTGCTGGACGCAGAAAAACAGCCGCAGGAGGGCGAATAAATGCAGGGCATCCTCATCGTTGACAAGCCCACCGACTGGACCAGCTTTGACGTCATCGCAAAGCTGCGGGGCATCCTGGGTACCCGGAAGCTGGGCCACAGCGGTACGCTGGACCCCATGGCCACCGGGGTGCTGCCGGTGTTCTGCGGCGGGGCCAGCAAGGCCGTAGACCTGCAGCTGGACCACACCAAGGCCTACCGCGCCGTGCTCCGGCTGGGGGCCCGCACCGATACCGGCGACAGCACCGGCACGGTGCTGGAAACGGCCCCGGTCACGGCAGGGGAGAAGGAGCTGCTGGACGTGCTCCCGCAGTTTATCGGCCCCCAGATGCAGACGCCGCCCATGTACTCGGCCGTCAAGATCAACGGCCAGCCGCTCTATAAAATGGCGCGGCAGGGCATCGAGGTGGAGCGGAAGGCCCGCCCCATCGAGATCCTGCACATCGAGTACGAGGGAAGTCCGGCAGAGAACGAATACACCCTGACGGTGCGCTGCTCCAAGGGCACGTATATCCGCGTTCTGCTGGAGGACATCGCCGCCGCCATGGGCCAGAAGGGCACCATGAGCGCCCTGCGCCGGGTGGCCGCCGGTGTTTACACCGAGGCCGACGCCCACACGCTGGAGGAGATCCAGGCGGCAAAGGACGCAGGCCCTGCGGCGCTGGAAGCGCTGATGCTGCCGGTGGAGAGCGTCTTTGCCTCGCTGCCGCTGCTGACGGTGGCCCCTAAGGTGGAACAGCACCTCTACAACGGCTGCCCCACCAGCCGCTACCCCGCAGCCGACGGGCGCTACCGCGTCCGGAACGAGGCCGGGCAGTTTCTGGGCCTTGCCAACATCGTGGGCGGAGTGCTCCGAGTCGAAAAGCTCTTTGTGGAGCGAAACTAACACAAGAAGGAACAAAATTTGATGCAGATCTTATCCTCTCTTTCGCCGCTGGCGCTGGAACACGAGGGCGGCACTGCCGTCGCCATGGGCTTTTTTGACGGCATCCACATCGGCCACCGTGCCGTGATCAACGGGGCCGTCCAGTGGGCCAGAGAACACGGCGCAGCCCCGGCAGTGTTCACCTTCCGGCTGCCGGCCGACAATAAGATGAAGGGCAAGCGCCTGCTCTCCACCGAGGACAAGCACGCCCTGATCGAAAGCCTTGGGGTGGAATATTACCTCTGCCCGGACTTTGAAGAGATCCGTGCGATGACGCCGGAACAGTTCGTGTACGGCATCGTGCAGGACTGCCATGCAAGGGCACTGTTCTGCGGCGAGAACTTCACCTTCGGGGCAAAGGCAGCAGGCGACCCGGATCTGCTGCGCAGGCTCTGCGCCCCGCTGGGCGTGGAGGTCGTGGTGGTGCCGATGGCCCAGTTTGAGGAAAAGCCGGTGTCCTCCACCCGCATCCGCACGGCGCTGGAGGGCGGCGACATCCCGGCGGCCAACGCCATGCTGGGGATGCCCTACGCCATCCGCTTTGCGGTGCAGCATGGGGCGGGCCTCGGCCATACGCTGGGGGTGCCCACCATCAACCAGCTCTACCCGCAGGGTTTCCAGCTGCCGCGCTTCGGCATCTACATCACCCGCACAAAGATCGGTGATGCCTGGTATCCCTCGGCCACCGGGCTTGGCACCCGGCCTACCGTCAACAACGACCCTTCCAAGGTGACCTGTGAGACCTTCATCCCCGGCTTTTCCGGCGACCTTTACGGCACCGACCCGGTGGTGGAGTTCCACGCGTACCTCAGCCCCAGCAAAAAATTCGATACGCTGGACGCGCTGAAAGCCTGCATCAACCATGCAGCCGAGCGGGCGCAGGCGTATTTCCGGGCAGAGGCCTGAGCGTGAATCGGAAAAGAAAGCACAGAATGGAGAATTTTTTCTTGCTTTTTACGTTGGTTTCTGTTATACTAGCTTTGTTACCGCAGCACGGGGCTGGGAGTATGCCCTTTTTTTGGGAGTACCGTTTTTCCCGCATTCTGTGCCGACGGCAAATAAAATTTTATAAAGAGGTACTGTTACTATGAACAAGCAGGAAGTTATGGCCAAAGTCGCTCTGACCGAGAAGGACACTGGCTCCCCCGAAGTTCAGGTCGCTCTGCTGACCGCTCACATCAATGAGCTGAACGAGCATCTGAAGAAGAACCCGAACGATCACCACAGCCGCCGTGGTCTGATGAAGATGGTTGGCCGCCGCCGCAATCTGCTGGCCTACCTCCAGAAGAAGGACATCGAGCGTTACCGTGCTCTGATCGCAACCCTGGGTCTGCGTAAGTAATAGAAAACAGAGGGCAGGTACCGCAGCTGTGGTGCCTGCCCTTTGCTTTTTTGTGGAACAAACGGCCGCTGCTGCGTGTTGCAGCAGTAAATCGAACGCCTGTGCCCACCCTTTGGGGCGGTCTGCACGGGCGCTGGATTTATTGCTATGATGCGCGGCGGGCAGCCTTTTGGAAGATAAAAACCGCTAAAAGGACAAAGGAGGCAAACCAAATGGCAATCGAATTTGGTTCCCGCAAAGAGACCTTTGAGAACTTCAAGGTCTACGAGACGACGCTGGCTGGCCGGCCCTTCAAGGTCGAGATGGGCAAGATGTGCGGCCTGTCCAACGCAAGCGCCCTCATCCGCTACGGCGAGACCTGCGTGATGTGCAACGTGGTCATGAGCCCCAAGCCCCGTGAAGGTGTGGATTTCTTCCCCCTGAATGTCGAGTATGAGGAGAAGCTCTACGCCGCAGGCCGCATCCCTGGCAGCTTCATGCGCCGCGAGGGCCGCCCCGGTGAGCGCGCCATCCTCACCAGCCGTGTTGTGGACCGCCCCATGCGCCCGCTGTTCCCCAAGGAGATGCGCAACGATGTCTGCATCACCATGACCGTCATGAGCCTGGACCCGGACTGCAGCCCGGAAATCGCCGGTATGATCGGCGCATCCCTCGTCACCGCTGTGTCGGAGATTCCCTGGAACGGCCCCATCGGCGGCGTTCAGGTCGGCCTGGTGGACGGTGAGATCGTCCTGAACCCGACCCAGGAGCAGCGCAAAAAGAGCGACCTGGCCCTGACCGTGGCTGCCACCATGGACAAGATCGTCATGATCGAAGCCGGTGCCAACGAGGTCGATGAGGACACCATGCTGAACGCCATCAAGGCGGCGCATGTGGAGATCAAGAAGACCATTGCGTTCATCAACGAGATCGTGGCTGAGCGCGGCAAGCCGAAGATCGACTTCCAGGTCGTGGGCCTGAATATGGACGTCTTCCATGCCATCAAGGAGAAGTATCTGGACGACTTCAAGGCTGCGATGGACACCGACGACAAGAACGTCCGCGATGCCGCGCTGCTGCCCATCCTGGACAAGATCGCCGCAGAGTACCCCGACCTGAGCGATGCAGACCTCGACCTCGTCAGCTACAAGATGCAGAAGTACGTCGTCCGCCGCTGGCTGCTCGATGAGGGCAAGCGTGTGGATGGCCGCGGCATCAACGAGATCCGCCCGCTGGCCGCAGAAGTGGGCATCCTGCCCCGCGTCCATGGCTCCGGCATGTTCACCCGCGGCCAGACCCAGGTGCTGACCACCTGCACCCTGGGCGGCACCAAGGACAACCAGCTCATGGATGACCTGACCGATGAGCAGACCAAGCGCTACATCCACCACTACAACTTCCCGCCGTACTCGGTCGGCGAGGCCCGCGCACCCCGCAGCCCCGGCCGCCGCGAGATCGGCCACGGCGCACTGGCCGAGCGCGCCCTTGTGCCGGTGCTGCCCTCTCTGGAGGAGTTCCCCTACACCATCCGCTGCGTGTCTGAAGTCCTGAGTTCCAACGGTTCCACCTCGCAGGCTTCCATCTGCGGTTCCACGCTGGCTCTGATGGACGCCGGTGTGCCCATCAAGGCTCCGGTCGCCGGCATCTCCTGCGGCCTCATCACCGAGGGCGACCGCTGGATGACCATGCTGGACATTCAGGGCGTCGAGGATTTCCACGGCGACATGGACTTCAAGGTCGGCGGCACCCGCAAGGGTATCACCGCCATCCAGATGGACATCAAGATCGACGGCCTGACCTACGACATCATCGCCGAGGCCTTTGAAAAGTGCCGCAAGGGCCGTCTGTACATCCTGGACGAGATCATCAAGCCTGTCATCGCTGAGCCGCGCCACGAGCTGAGCCGCTGGGCCCCCAAGATGTTCAGCATGATGATCCCCACCGATAAGATCAAGGACGTCATCGGCAAGGGCGGCAAGGTCATTCAGGACATCTGCGCGACCTGCAACTGCAGATCGATGTGCAGGAGGACGGCCACGTCTTCGTCTCTGCGGTCGATCAGGAGGATGCAAAGCGCGCCATCTTCACCATCAAGACCATCGTGGAGGACCCGGAGATCGGTGCCATCTACAAGGGCAAGGTCACCCGCCTGATGAACTTCGGTGCCTTCGTCGAGATCGCACCGGGCAAAGAGGGCCTCGTCCACATCTCCAAGCTGGACACCAAGCGTGTCGAGCGGGTGGAAGATGTGGTGGCCGTGGGCGACGCCATCGTGGTCAAGGTCACGGACATCGACCAGCAGGGCCGCATCAACCTGAGCCGCCGCGACGCCATCCTGGCTCTGGAAGCCAAGCGCGCCGCACAGGAGCAGGGCTGATTCGCGCTGAATCGTAAAGAATCAAAGCCCCCGAAGGGAATCGAACGCAAGCGTTCGGCCTCTTCGGGGGTTTTTTTGCGTTTTGAATGAAGAAAATGCAGAAACCCCCTTGACAAAAAACCAAAATCGTATATTATTGTATTAAGCGCTTAACACAGTAACACAAGGAGAGAAGACCATGAGCGAACAGTTTGATTCCAGCCGGCCAATCTATGCCCAGCTGGTGGAACGGCTCAAAGCCAGGATTCTGGCGGGCACCTACCAGCCCGGCGGGCACCTCGACTCGGTGCGGGACCTTGCCGCAGCGGCAGGGGTCAACCCCAACACGATGCAGCGGGCGCTGGCCCAGCTGGAAGCCGAGGGCCTGGTCCGCACCGAGCGGACGAGCGGCCGGTTTGTAACGGAGGATATCGATTTGATCGAACAACTGCGGGCGTCTGCGGCCCGGAACATTGCAGCAGATTTTTTGGAAAAAATGCGCAGCATCGGTTATACGCCCCAGCAGGCGGCAGAGCTGCTGCGCAGCTGGAACGAAACGGAGGGAAAACAGCATGAGTAAGATCCTGACCTGTGAACATCTGACCAAGGCCTACGGGAAAGAGAAGACCGCCCTGAACGGCATCGACCTGAACCTTGATTTTGGCCGCATCGTCGGCCTGCTGGGCCCGAACGGCAGCGGCAAGACCACGCTGCTCAAACTGGCAAACGGTCTGCTGCAGCCCACCGAGGGCGTGGTGAAGATCGCGGGCATGATCCCCGGCCCGAAGACGAAGGAGATTGTCTCCTACCTGCCGGATGCCGATTGGCTCCCCGACTGGATGCGGGTGGAAGAGCTGGTGAACATGTTCCGGGATTTCTACGGGACGCCCTGCGAAGCCAAAGCGTACATCGGGTTCGATGCCGCCAAAGCCAACGAGATGCTGGCCCGGCTGAACATCGACCCCAAGGCCCGGCTCAAGACGCTTTCCAAGGGCACCAAGGAAAAAGTTCAGCTGGCGCTGGCTATGAGCCGCGCCGCCAAGCTCTACCTGCTGGATGAGCCCATCGGCGGTGTGGACCCCGCCGCGCGGGACTATATCCTGAACACGATCATTTCCAACTACAGCAAGGACGCAACGGTCGTCATCTCCACCCATCTCATCGAGGACATCGAGCCGGTGCTGGACGAGGCCGTGTTCCTGAAGGACGGCAAAATCTTTGCCCACCGCGCCGTGGACGACATCCGCGAGACCGAGGGCAAGAGTGTCGATGCGTATTTCCGGGAGGTATTCAAATGCTGAAGCAATTGTTGAAATATGAGTTCAAGGCCACCAAAAGCCTGTACTTCGGGCTGTATCTGGCGCTGGCGCTGCTGAGCGTGGTGCTGGGCGTTTCGTTCCGGCAGGAAAATGCACGGGCCGACAATACGAATTTCGGGCGGCTCGAAGTCATTCTGATGGTCCTCTATCTCTCTGTCATCTTCGCCATTGCGGTGCTCTGCTTTGTCAGCACGGTCCAGCGCTTTTATAAAAATCTGCTGGGGCGTGAAGGCTACCTGATGCACACCCTGCCCGTGACCGAGACCCAGCTCATCCTCTCCAAGCTCATCACCAGCATGGTCTGGGTGCTGTGCAGCGGCCTGGTGGGCATCGTCTGCATCACAGGGATGGTCAGCATCGGTGTGCTGGACGCGGAAGTCCTCGGCACGGTGAACTGGGACAGCTGGATGCAGCTGTGGGGGATGCTGTATGGGGAACTGGGCGCGAAGTTCTGGCTGGTGACGTTCTGGACCATCCTCATCAATCTGGCCCGGCTGGCCGACCTCATCCTCTGCGTTTACGCCGCCTGCATGATCGCCCATCCATTCCAGAAGTATGGGATGGTCTCCGGCATCCTCGCCTTTATCGGCCTGAACGTCGTAGAGAACCAGATCGACAAGCTGCTGGGCACGAACCATGTGAATCTGTTTGTGGACATTACCTATCGGGTGGCCGATGTGGATGTGACCGGTGTGACCTATGGAGTGACCCCGATGCAGACCATGACCACAGCGTTCGGGGCCGTCTCTGGCTACCTGTTCTGCTTTGTTGTGACCTCGGCCTTCGCGGTGGTCTACTTCTGCCTGACCCGCTGGCTGATGAAACATAAACTGAATCTCGAATAAGAAAAGAAGCTGAACAACAGAAAAATGGCTTCCGGCAGTTGCCGGAAGCCATTTTTTGTCAGGTGTTAAAGATCAGCGGGCGTCGCGGTTGGCCTCATACTCCTCCATGGAGACGTAGTGGTCCAGCACATGAATGCCCTTCAGGCGCTTGTTGGAGAAGCCGATGGAAGCGTATTGGCCCTCCCAGTAGTTCAGGCGGGTGGCCAGATAGGCGGGCACGCTCATGCCGCGCGGGATGACCAGCGCGTTGTTGATGAGCAGGGCCTCGGCATCGGCGAAGGCCTTGTAGCGGGCGTCGATGTCATCGGTGATCTGCTTGGCAGCCTCAATGGCGGTCATGTACTGCATGATGGTGTCCGCAGTGTCGCCGGTGATGAAGCCGTCCTCCACGCCGGTGCGCAGATACGCATAGCGCATTCCGCGGGAATCCTCGGCCTGATAGAACGGGTCGGTCTCGGTCTCCGGGTCGGAGTAGTCGGCGCCCCAGTTGCAGAGCAGGAACTCGAACTTGCCGTTGCGGCGGACGGCGGACAGGAAGCTGTCCGCAGGGCCTTCGGTGATGATGACATCAATAAAGTCGAAGCCGTCGTTCAGCACACCCTCCAGCTGCTGCTTGAAGACCTGGCACTGCTTGTCCCAGTCGGTGGAAGAGGGGTTGTAGGGCAGCTGCACCTTGATGGGGAAGGTGGCACCGGCAGCGGTCAGCTCCTCGATGGCAGCATCGCGGAACTCCTTGGCCTTGGCCTCATCGAAGAACTCGGTGATGTTGGCCAGGTCGCCGCACTGGGTGTAGTCCACACCGGCAGTGGTGGCGCAGAAGTTCGGGGGCGTGATGGTGTTCAGCTTGTAGCCGTCGTAGCCTTCCGGGGCAGAAACAGCCAGTGTGACGGCGTTGTTGATGCCGTACAGGAAGGCCTTGCGGAAGTTGGTGTTGTTGATGGCCTTGGCCCAGTTGTCCGGCTCATACTCGGCGTCCATGCCCTCCACGCTCCAGTTGGAGAACTCGTGGGAGAAGGGCATGAAGTTGAACATATAGAAGTAGGTGTAGTTGGTGTTGGGGCGGTCCATGGAGACCATGCTCTTGGTGGTGTCGTCGCTCAGCCAGCTGTCCAGAATATCGGAGCCGATGGTGGCTTCGTCGATCTCGCCGCGCTTGATCATCTCCGGGCCGTTGACGGCGGCTTCGGCGTTGTAGATGCGGCTGATGGTCTCGATGAAGACGTTGTCGGCGTCGTAGTTCTCCGGGTTCTTCTTCATGATCCAGGTCTCCAGAGACTCGTAATCCGCCAGATAGAACGCACCGCAGCTGTACATGGTCTCGGCAGAGGTGGCGTACTGGTCACCCATCTCATCCAGCAGGGGGCCGTAGGCAGGCTCATAGGGCAGGTAGCACAGCAGGCTCAGGAAGCCGGGGAAGTCGTAGGTCAGGGTGTAGGTCAGGGTGTGGTCATCCACGGCCGTGACGCCCACGGTGTCGAAGTCCAGCGGCTCGTAGGTGCTGGCGGTGCCGTCCGGGGCGGTCACGGTGACCACACCGCTGGCATCGGCGGTGTAGGTGGTGCCGTCGTCGTCCACGACGCCGGTGTTGGCGTTGTTCAGGTAGACGTGGTAGCTGTAGTAGTCGTCAGCGCCTGCGATGTAGGCGGTGACCAGGCCGACGTTGGAGGAGGCGTAGTCCGGGGTCAGAACATACTTCAGGGCGTCCACAAAGTCCTGCGCGGTGACGGGGGCCACGACTTCGCCGTTGTTGTCCACCCAGTTCTCCTCCCGCAGATGGAACGTCCAGGTCAGGGTGTCGGCATCCCAGTCCCAGCTGGTGGCCAGACCTTCGCGCATGACGCCCTTGTTGTCGTACTCGACCAGCGTATCCACGCAGTTTGCGCCCACGACCATCTCAAGGTCGGTGCCGGTGGTCAGGTAGTTCAGGGTGGCGGGCTGGCTGGAGTACAGGATGGTGTACTTGGAGGTGTCCACCGTGCCGGAAGCCGTGCTGCCGGTGCTGCCGGCAGAGGAACTGCCGCCGCAGCTGGTCAGCAGACCGGCTGCACATGCGCCTGCGGCTGCCAGACCGCTGGCTTTGAGGAACTGGCGGCGAGAAATCGAATGATCCATGATAAAATCCCTCTTTCTTCGTATTTCGTATTTTTGTGTGCGCCAGCGGCTGGGGTGCACTGTTTCCCATCAGCGGGGAATTGCAAAAAAGGCGCAACGGAATCCTTCCGTTACGCCTTTGTAACAGTCCCTCCCGACCACAGCCGTGTGGTTACAGAAAAGTATAGCATCCTTTCGGGCGGACGTCAATTCTTTAATTCATTTTGGTTTCGGCAGCGGGCGCTTCCGGCACAGCGGCGGCGGGGACCGTTTCTGCGGCTGCGGCAGCCGACTCGGCCTGGACTTCCGCCGCCAGTGCCTTGGCGGCTTCCTCGGCGGCGCGCTTGGCCTCACGCTCGGCCTGGCGCTCCTTGGCCTTGGCCACGGCTTCTTCCTGCCGCTTTTTGGTGCGGATCTTGATGCGGCAGACCGAGCAGATGCCGTCCTTGCAGGTGGGGGCGATGGGCTTGCCGCACTCCTTGCAGAGGCTCTTGGTGCATTTGTAAACGCTCACCGGGCCCAGCGTGGTCAGCTGGCGGAGCTTCAGCCCGTCCAGACCGCCGTTGGAGCAGGTGGCAACGCAGACGCCGCACTCACTGCACTTCCACGGCGTGATGACCGCGCGGGTCTGGCCGTCGGGCAGATCCTCGAAGCGGATGGCCCCGGCGCGGCAGGCCTTTTCGCACCGGCCGCAGGCAAAGCACTTCTGGGTGAAATTGGGCAGGTGGTAGCCGTATTTGAGGGGCGTTTCGCTGGCGGCTTTCAGCTGCTTGGTGCGCTGGTGCAGCAACAGGCGGAAGTCCACCGCGCTCTGGTCATCGTCCCGCAGGCCGGGCAGCATCCGGAGCAGCTGCTTCGTGCCCGCCTTGGAGCCGGCCGTCACCTGCTCCATCATCTCGCGGCGGGAGTATTCCTTGCTGTGGAAGGGGGCCGCATCCTGCTCGTAGGCCAGGGTGAACCGGGCCTCGAAGAGGGGCTGGCCGAAAAATTCCACCAGACGGGTAAGCTCGTTGCGCAGATGTTCGGCGCAGACGTCGTTCTCGCACTCGCCGCAGGGGGTCAGATCCAGCACGATTTTTTTGTTCAGGGCCAGGTAGGCCAGCGCCTCCCACGAGAGGGCCGATACGCAGGCCCGGACGAGGGTGTTCTTGCGGGTGCTCTTCTCGCAGCCGATCCAGACGGTGTCGTTGTCGCTGTCAGCGGGGGCCGTATCCCGCTGGACCTGCTCCGGCGAGGGGGCGATGCAGCCGCTGCGGCAGGCGGAGACGCAGAGGCCGCAGTCGGTGCAGGGGTCCCAGTCCTTGACGAGATTCGGGCGGGTGAAGATCGCATCGCCGTAGGGGCAGATGTCCTTGCAGGCCGTGCAGGGGGTGCGGTGCGGGTGCAGGTTCCAGCACTGTCTGCGGTTGATCTCCGGGTGGGTGGTCTTCATCAGCGCATCCATGGCGTAGCGCGTAAAGAAACTCATCGAATCACTCCTTATCCGGGTCCATGACCGAGGTCACGACGGCATTGTCCAGCAAAAAGCGCTGGACCTTCTGGGCAGCCAGAGCAGCGGCCACGGTCTCCGGGGCCAGCACACGGCGGATGTCGGCTTCGGGGGTGTCCTGCTGCACGGAGAGGCGGCGGTATTCGGCGTTGACCTCTTCGGGCCGGACGGTGATGTTCTCGGCCTCTGCGATGGCGCGGGCCGCGTACATGGTGCGGATCTTCCGCTCAGCGTCAGCGCGGTAGCCTGCCCGCAGAGCCTCGGCGGTGGTGCGGCTGTTCTTGCAGTGCTGCTCCAGGGTGATGCCGCTGCGGCTCAGGCGCTGGCTCAGCAGCTTCATCTCGTTGTCGGCGGTGCGGTCGAGCACGGCCTCCGGCACGGTGACGGTCAGGTTGGCACCGGCCATCTCCAGCAGTTTCTGCCCGGCAGCGCGGTCGGCACCGTCTTCGTGGATCTTCTGCTTTTTGGCGCGGACGGCCTCCCGCATGGCGGCGAGGGAAGCATAACCGGCAGACTGCGCGAACTCCTCGGTCAGCTCCGGGGTGGTCTTCTCGGCCACAGAGTGGAGCGTGATCTCGAACTGCGCCGTCTTGCCGGAAAGCTCTGGTACACGGAACGCGGCCGGATAGGTGAAGTCGAACCGAAAGGTCTCACCGGCCTTGTGGCCATAGATGGCCTGCTCGGCGGCGGGCATCAGCTTGCCGTCGCCCAGCACGACCATGACCTTCTCCATCCGGCTGTCGGGGATCTCCTTGCCGTCCATGAAACCGGCGAAATCCAGCAGCACCCGGCTGCCGCGCTTCGCGGCCTCGGTGGAGTTGTGGTAGGTGGCGCGCATCCGGGTCTGGTGGACCATCTCGATGTCCAGCGTCTTCTCGGAAATGCCGCGCACATGGCGGGTGACGGCCAGCCCTTTATACGGTCCGAGCTTTACTTCAGGGAAATTGTTCTGCTGATTTTCCATTTTGCAATACTCCTTCTGACGATAGAACGTTTATTCAAAAAATGGGAGGGTGCGGTGTTATAACCCGTGGGCGGCAAGCCAGCTCTCGGCGACCTGCGAGAACATTTCGGGGTATTGGGCATTTTCGGCGTCGAAGACGTGGAGGTAGGTCTCCACTTCGGCACGGGTGGGGGCGGCGACCCGCTCCCAGATGGTGAAGGTGTAGCCGTTGCCCATATCGAATGTGGCGGCAAGGGTGTGGGTGCCGTCCCGCAGCTCGGCGAATTTGGCGTTCAGCTTGTGGCCCAGCTCCGTGTCCGATGCGTAGGACATGGGGTAGGGGTCAACGGTGACGACATACTTTGCCTCAAAGAAGCTCATGGGGAAGTTGTGGGTGCCCGGCACCGAGAAGCTGTCCGGCAGTTTGCCGTCCAGCGGCTGCTCCGGCAGCAGGCAGTTGCGCAGATGGCCGGGGTTGTAGAGCATGTCGTCGGTGATCATGTACGCGGTCTCGCCGTCGCCGAGGTGGACGCTGAGCCACTCGGTCACAGCCTGCAGCTGGCTCAGGTCCCTGCGGTCGCAGGTCAGGCCGTCGAGCCGGACAAATTCTGCGGTGCTCTTGAGCGGGAAGTGGTCGATGAAAAAATCGGGCAGGGCCACCACTGTCAGCGGCGAGCAGCGCACCGACACGGCAAACACCAGCGTGAACGCCCAGTAGCCCAGCTTGAGGGCCTTGCGGCGCTCGATGCCCTCCGCCAGCGCCGCAGCGCCTGCCAGAAAGAGCAGGAAGTAGGCGGGGAGGAAGAGGAGCATCTGGTGGGAGCCGGTGTTCTGCACCCGCGTGAAGAGCACGAGGCTGACCGCCAGCTCACAGGCACCCAGCGCGGGCAGGGCGAACCGCTTGCGGCGGAAGGCATCTGCGACGCCCAGCCCGATGAGGAGGAAGTTCAGCAGGCCGATGCGGAGGGTGTGGTAGTAAAGCTCGGTGGCCATGCCGCCGACGTTGTAGTAAGAATAGCGGTCGGAGTAGTCAAAGGCCAGGATCTTGCGGACCATGGGCCAGAGCAGGGCGACCATCGCGACCAGGGCGCAGAGGCCGAAGGCGATGAGGTTGCGCACCCGGCGGACGGCCAGCGCCTTGTCGGTCCTGGTGAGCTTTGCGCTGCTGACCAGAAGCAGCAGTGCGTAGGAAAAGTAGTAGCCGACCACGAAGTAGAGATACCACCGGCGGGTCAGAATGACCGCTGCCGTGGCCAGAAAGAGGAGGGCGAACCGGCCCGGCTCCAGCTGTTCAAAGCGGTAGTCCAGCGTCAGCACCAGAATGGCGAAGGCGAAGATGAGGCCGAACCAGTCCGGCTGGGCCAGCATCGCACTCATCCGCAGAAACGGGAAGGAAGGTGAGCAGCCACGAAAAGCCGATGAGGAAGTAATAGAACCGGTTCTTCACCCGGAGCATCTGCCCCACCTTGATGACCACGCCCGCCAGCAGCACCATCAGGCTGGGCAGGACGCAGAACACCTGGCTGAACGCATAGCTGTCGCCGGTGCGGGCCGTCAGGCAGAAGGGGAACTCGGTGAACAGGGTGATGAAATTGGTGTAGTCCTCTGCGAAGGAGCCGAAGATGTACGCGAAGCCCGCCGCCGGGCCGGCAGCAAAGGCCGCCTCGGCGCTGTACTGCTTGACGAGGTAGTTGGCGTAGTCCCAGGCGTAGACGAAATCGCGCCGCCCTAACGCCCAGTAGAAATAGAGCACCGCCGCCGCCCAGCAGCCCACAAGGACGGCCCGGTGGAAGAAGTCCAGCGTAACGCCGGACACCCGCAGCACCCACAGCGCCCCGTAGAACAGCGCACAGCTGCACCACAGGCTCACCAGCGGGAAGAATGCCGCCCCGGTGGGGGGGAAGAGCAGCCCGACGGCTGCCAGGACCAGTACCCCGATGCCGAGCGCGGCCCCCGCTTTGCCCCAGGGGGTGAGGCTGCGTTTCAGCAGGGTCGAACGTGTTTGTTCCATAACACAAAACCTTTCACAAAACCTAATATTTCATGTTACAGTATAACGGTTCTGCCCGGCGCTGGCAAGGCCGCAGCGGCGGCAAAACGCAAAATATCCCGCTGCATTTTCAGCAGACGGGATACTTTGAACAAAAAATTACTTTTTGGAATTGATTGCAGGCTTTGCAGCGGCCTTGCGCCGGGCAGCAGCGGCCTTCCGGGCCGAAGCCTGTGCGGCCTCGGCATGGGGAGCCTCCGGCGTCAGACGGAGCAGTCGGCTGCCCATGGCGGGCAGGTCGAGGGTCAGGGTGTAGTCCCGCCCATAGACGCCGCCGTCCGTGGTGTGGAAGCTCCGGGTCCGGCTCTTGTCGGCACCGTTCCAGCGGGAGGCCTCGCTGTTGAGCAGCTCTTCGGCCCCGCAGGGGAACTTGAGGTAGAGCGGGAACTTTTTGTGGGCGGTGTTCTGGGTGTTCATCACACAGAGCAGAGTCTGGCCCGCGCCCTTGCGCAGCCAGGCGTACACGCCCTCGTCCCGGCTCTCGCTGGCCACCCACTCAAAGCAGCCGGGGTTGTATTCGCCGTCGTAGAGGGCGGGCTCGGTGGCGTAAAGGCGGCCGAGTTCGGCAAAGTATTTCTGGAAGCTGTCGTGGAAGGGGTATTTCATCAGGCCCCAGTCCAGCTCTTTCTTCTCGTCCCACTCGCGGAAATGCCCCAGCTCGTTGCCCATGAAGTTCAGCTTCTTGCCGGGGTGGGTGTACATGTAAAAGTACAGGGTGCGCAGCTGGGCGCACTTTTCCTCGTAGGTGCCCCAGAGCTTGTCGATGATGGTCTTCTTGCCGTGGACGACTTCGTCGTGGCTCAGGGCCAGCAGGTACAGCTCATTGTAGAAATAGTGCATACTGAAGGTGAGCTTGTCGTAGGCATCCGGCCGCTCGCCGAAGGGGGTAGCAAAGTAGTCCAGCGTGTCGTGCATCCAGCCCATGTCCCACTTGTAATCGAAGCCGATGCCGTCGTAGCGGGTGGGGGCCGTCACCTTGAGGAAGTTGGTGGAGTCCTCAGCCATGTAGATGCCGGTGGGCCAGCGCTCGTTCAGGCCGTGGTTGAGGTTCCGCAGGAAGGTGACTGCGCCCTCGTTGACGCCCCGGGCGGGGTCGCCCTGCCAGTAGAGGGCGCGGGAGATGGCGTCCATCCGGATGCCGTCGCAGTGGTAGACCTCCATCCAGAGGGCGGCGGCGCTGTTCAGGAAGCTGCACACCTCCCGGCGGTAGTAGTTGAAGTTGCAGGTGCCCCACTCGCTGTGGCCCACATCGCTGTCGTACTCGTAGAGGTGGGTGCCGTCAAAGTTGGCCAGCGCGTCGGCGTTGGCGGCAAAGTGGACGGGGACAAAGTCCATGATGACGCCGATGCCCATCCGGTGGCAGGCGTTGACGAAGGCTGCAAACTCGGCCGGGGAGCCGTAGCGGCTGGTCACGGAGAAATAGCCGGTGGTCTGGTAGCCCCAGCTGCCGTCGAAGGGGTGCTCGGCCAGCGGCAGCAGCTCCACATGGGTGAAGTGGTGGTCCAGCAGCCAGGGGATCAGCTCCCGCGCCAGCTCGCGGTAGTTGTACCATCCGTCCGAGCCGTCCTCGCAGGTGGCGTTGGGCTTGTGCTTCCAGCTGCCCGCGTGGAGCTCGTAGATGTTCAGGGGCAGGTTGCGGCACTTGTCCCGCCGCTCCATCCAGGTGTGGTCGTCGAACGGGAAGTCCAGCTTGGTCAGGATGCTGGCCGTGCCGGGGCGCAGTTCGGTGGCAAAGGCGTAGGGGTCGGCCCGCATCACGGTGCTGCCGTCCCGCCCGTGGATGCGGAACTTGTACATCTCGCCCTCCTGCAGACCGGGGACGAAGCCGTTCCAGATGCCGGTTTCGGCCCGCGCTGCATGGGCACACCGGGGCCCCAGCCGTCAAAGCCGCCGCAGATCTCCACGGCCACAGCGCTGGGGGCCCACACCGCGAACCGCCAGCCGTCCCGGAAGGGATGCGCACCCAGCGTGCGGTAGGCGTCAAAGCAGTCACCCAGAAAGAACGAACGATCGATCGAAGGAAATTCCATGCCAAAAACTCCTTTTCTATTCACAGCCCTGCCCTCTCCGCCATTGCTTCGCAATGCCGCTTTCCCCAAGTGGGAGGGTTTGGCAGTCCATGCAGACGCGAAGCGGCCTGAGAGGGCGAGGCACCTTTCCTTTTGTCATTGTTACTAAGAAAACCAAATCGAAATCGTCAAACCTGCTGATTTTGCAGGAGACTTTGTATGAAAATTAGCAAAGTTCCACACTTTGGTCCGGAACTATGCTATACTATCTCTGTCGCCCGTATGCGGCGGGCGCAGGAAAAACTGCTAGAATGGGAGAGACTGTAACGATGGCTTGGTATGACAACGCTGTATTTTATCACATCTATCCGCTGGGGCTGTGCGGCTGCGCACATGAGAACGACGGCCAGCCCACACCCGGTGCCTTTGCAAAACTGAACGCCTGGGCCGAACACGCTTATGAGGACCTTGGCTGCACGGCCATTTATATCGGCCCGCTGTTTGAGAGCGGCTCCCACGGCTACGATACCATCGACTACCGTCAGGTGGACCGCCGCCTGGGCACGAATGAAGAGTTCCGGGAGTTTGTGGCCAACTGCCACGCCCGCGGCCAGAAGGTCATCGTGGACGGCGTGTTCAACCATGTGGGCCGCGATTTCTTCGCCTTCCAGAACCTGAAAACGGACCGCGAGAACGCCCGGTATAAGGACTGGTTCTGCGATGTGAATTTCTGGGGCAACAACGAGTACAACGACGGCTTCTCCTACGGCAACTGGGGCGGCTTCAACCTGCTGGTCAAGCTGAACCAGCGCAACCCGGAGGTCCAGAATTACCACTACGATACGTCCGCTTCTGGGTCCGTGAGTTCGACATCGACGGCATCCGTCTGGATGCAGCCGATGTGCTGGATTTCGAGTTCATGAAGGGCCTGCGCCGCCTGGCCAACGAGGTCAAGCCAGAGTTCTGGCTGATGGGCGAGGTCATCCACGGCGATTACAGCCGGTGGGCCAACCCCGAAATGCTCCACTCGGTGACCAACTACGAGCTGCACAAGGGCCTGTGGAGCGGCCACAACGACCACAACTATTTCGAGATCGCGCACACCATGCGCCGTTTGCAGGGCCTGTGCCACGACACCCGGCTCTATCTCTTCTCGGACAACCACGATGTGGAGCGCCTGCCCAACAAGCTGCGCAACCGCGACCACATCCGGCATATTGCTCTTCTAGTATATACGCTTTGGGGCATTCCGTCCATCTATTACGGCTCAGAATTTGGAATCGAGGGCAAAAGAGTGGGGGAGCGACTGGCCGCTCCGCCCCTGCCTGGAATTGGATGACTTCAAGGATGCGCTGACCACCAACCCGGTCACCAGCGTATACGCAGCGCTGGGCCGGCTGAAGGCCGCGTGCCCGGAGCTGACCTGGGGCGAGGTGAAAGAGTTGCAGCTGACCACCCAGTGCTATGCGTTCGCCCGTGTGCTGGACGGCAAAGCCGTCGTGGCTGTCTTCAACAACGGCGACAGCCCCGCGCAGCTGGAGTTCCAGCTGCCGGTGGAGGCCTCCGGTGCCGAAGACCTGCTGGCCGACTGCGTGGGCAGCCAGCCGATCCTGACGGAGATCGAGTGGGGCCGGATGAAGGTGCAGCTGCCCTCCAATTACGCCACGCTCCTCCGCCTGAAATAAACTTGCACATTCCTGCGGGGTCTGTTATTATAAGGTAAAATCAGAAAACAGGGGGGCATTCGGATGAATGCTGTACAGCGCAGAGAAGTGATATTGGAGCGGCTGAGCAACGCCGACGCACCGGTCAGCGCCAGTGTGATGGCGGCGGAGCTGGGCGTCTCCCGCCAGATCGTGGTGGGCGATGTGGCCCTGCTGCGGGCCGGCGGTGCGGCCATCGAAGCCACGCCGCGGGGATATCAGTTCCACCCGGCCCCCGGCGGCTACACCGGCATCCTGGCCTGCGTCCACCGCACGGCGGAGGAGATGCGCACCGAACTGTATGCGGTGGTGGACCAGGGCGGCACCGTGGTGGACGTGGCCGTGGAGAACCCGCTGTACGGCGAGCTGCGCGGCAACCTGAATCTGTCCAGCCGGTATGACGTGGACAACTTCATCCAGCAGGCGGCGGATACCCCCGAATGCCTGCTCAGCCGGATGACCGGCGGGGTGCATCTGCACACCCTCTGCTGCCCGGACGAGAAAACGTTCCACCGCATTGAAGCAGCGTTGGAAAACGCGGGTGTCCTGTATAAAAAAGAGTAACAAAACCCGCAGATTCTGTCTATCAACAAAATCCGAAAAGGGTTGGGTATCCGACAAAATACCGAAAGAGGTGGATTATTTTTGGACATCCGCATCGAAAAGACCGACCGCGCCATCGAAAAAGCGTTTCTGGAACTGCGCAGCAAAATGCCGCTGGAAAAGATCAAGATCAAAGACCTGTGCGCACTGGCCTGCGTGAACAAATCGACGTTCTATGCCCATTATGAGGATATCTATGCACTGTCCAGCCGGTTGGAGGACAAGCTCATTGCCGACATTCTGGCCAGTGTCTCGGCGGTGGAGCTGCACCCGGTCCGGACGGAGGCGCTGACCCGCGAGCTGTTCCGGGCCTTTGTCCAGAACAAAACGGCGGTGAACATCCTCTTCGCCGATTCCCGTCAGGGCATCTTTGCCAACCGCATCGAAAAGGGCCTGCGGGAGCGCCTGACCGCGCAGGACCCCACCTTCGCCAACGACCCCAAGCGCGGCATCCTGCTGTCGTTCTGTGTGCAGGGCTGTTTCTATGCCTTTACCAACAACAGCAGCCGGATGGACGAGAGACACCTCGTGAATCTTCTGGCAGAGATCGCCAGGGCGGCGCAGAAGGTGATGATGTAAAAGGTGAGACGGCTTCAATAGCACAAAAAAACTCCTAATACGATTGAACGTATTAGAAGTTAAGATAAAGACTTATTATAAGTTTAACGAGATAGAACACCAGAACGAGCCTGCTGTTTGCTATATTCCTGCTCCTGAGCAATGCGGTCCAAGTAAGAAGCGGTGGACTTAGCCATTGCAGACAGAGATGCAGAAGTGATAGTAATGTTTTGTCGAGGCAATGCCGTTTTTAACGAAGGAACGGATCTTTTGCCGGACAGTGTTGCATATCGCATGACTAATTAACACCCTTTCAAAATAATGAATTGATAAAACATAGATATAGTATACAGAATGAGCTATGAATTGTCAAGATAAAAATCTACTATACATCAAGAAAATTTGGTAAAAAATAGGGAATAAAGGTTTTCAACGAAAGGAGACGTTTACAAATGATGAACTATGAAGTTACTGGAACGCCCAGTCAAGTTGTAGAGAATGTCCAGTCGATTTTTAGTGTGACAAAAGCAGAAGCAGAACTGATTGTGATGAGTCTGCTTTATAACCAAGATGAAGAAGTAGTAGATGAGGTTGCAGTAAGAAATTTTATAGGGAGTTTGGATCAGGAAAAAGCTTCTGCAGTGATTCGTGGGGTTCCTTTGACAATTCAGATAACGGGAATTTTGCCAGATATTGTGAAAAAGTGTGTTCAAAAGTTGATCAAGTATTCAGCAATTCAAATTGTGACAGGCAGTTTGTCGTTAGAGAATGTGAAAAAGGCTACTGTGATAGCAGAAGTTTTGGGAGCTGTTTTTGATGTAATGCAGCAACATACAACATGGCTTGGTAAGGAGCTGATCCAAAGAGATTCATTTGTTGCGCTGATGGATTATACTGGATGCCAAGTAGCGAAGGGAATCCAAAGCTCTATTTATGATGTTCAATTTACGCTGGAGGATATCCAGAAGTGGATGCAGGATGAAATACCTGAAAATCCAGATGCGGGCAAAGGACTTGAAAAAGATTTTAAATTGTTTGAAGAAAAGAAACTAATTAAGAAAAGAGCAGAAACAATTGGCAATGACGGAGTAAAACAGGTTATTTATCAAATCGTATTTTGAAAGGGGATGAAGATATCATGGATCAATCCTCTTTATTGGATTATGTCAAGGTTGTCAAAAACGAGATGGATGCGGCTGAATTGATGCAGTATTGTCTACGTGACTGGTATCTGATTGAGGAACCAGATGAGAAAACGGCAAGCTATGGGAGATTTGAGATTCAAGATACGGTTGAGCAGCAAATCCTTGCAAATCTTCTTGGATATCATATCGTAAGAGAAGGACCGGATAACTTTGAACTGAAAAAATGGGACGAACATGAAAGAACCGTTATGACGGAGCTTTACTATGTGGATCGTGAGTATCGGGATAGCTACTACATGTATTATGCACGAAAACATTCAGACTATGAACGCTTTACGATGCGTATTATTATCTTTGATGGAGATGTGATGTCAGAAATTGAAAACTATCACTCAGATGCTCTCCAGAGATGTTTTATTGGTAGCTGTGTCCTTCGCCCTTTACAAGTGGGGGCGATTGGAAGGTCGTTGATCTCTCCGCGATACATCTTATGCCAGAAAGGAAAAGATTACTACATCAGAACTTCAACATACCGGATTTCGCCACTTGGAATTTCGCTGACCGTAGAAGCATTTCCCTATATGATGCAGGATGGCGAAACAGTTACCTGTGCAGAGGTGACGCTGGTCAACCTTTTTGATTATTTCAGTGCACAATATACCGATTATCGATATCTCTGTCCAAGTGAAATTCAAAAAATCGTTTCACGGCATAGCTTTGAAAGAAGCCTTCCGTCTAGAGGCCTGAATTATGAGATGCTGTCAAAAGTGCTTTCGGATCAGGGATTTGAGCCGAAACTGTATATGTCTAAGCAAAAGCGTGCAACATGGGATATCCGGCGATGTCTTAGCAGATATGTGGAGTCAGGTATTCCAGTAGCAGTGGAACTGAAAAATCCCTGGACAGGAGTATATCATTCGGTAATTTGCATTGGCCGAGAAAACAGAAAGACGGCAATGGATGTGGTAGGGAGTATTATTCGGAGGTACTCTTTGATTACAGAAGAGGATCAGAGTAAAAGCGTTCTCCATTTCTGTGATGCAGCGGATGCGTATACCGAGTATGTGATCATGGATGATAACTGTGTTCCGTATCAACCAGTTGAAATTGTTCCGAAGATGATTCCGAATGACAAAGGAAAGCGGAAAAAGAGTGTTTACTGTATGGGAGAGCAGGTCATCTATGGATTTGCTGTCCCACTTCATACGAGAATGGTCATTGATGCGGAACAGGCGGAATCATTGTGCCTGACGTTTTTGGCAAGCGCAGAGCTGAATGTCGCTACACTTTATCAACAGATTGATCCCCATAAGATTGACGGGGCAGATAGAGGATATGAAACGCTGGGAAAAATGGATGAGAATCCATTGATTATTCGTCTGTTTCTTACTTCAGCAGCAACTTATAGGAAACAACGTGTGGAGGCAACAGAACATTTAGGAATGCGGGATGTTTATACGCATCTTCCACTGCCACATTTTGTATGGGTCTGTGAACTGTATACACAATGCTCCTATGATGAGCAAAAAGCGGTCGGAGAAATCGTTCTGGACGGAACGGCATCGCCGAATGCAGAACAAGGAAGTATTGTTTTGATGCAATACCCTTATCGGCTTGGTTTCAGATATCCCGATGAACCGAGTGCAATGCTGTTTGAAAGGCTGAATGGAGTGATTCAAGATTGGAAGCCGTTCAAAGCATTCGATCGCAATGTGTTCAAAAACGGCATAAGGAAAAAATGGTAAGATGCACAAAGAGCTTCCGGCATCCCAAACGGTGCCGGAAGCTCTTTGTATCTGTGGGAGAGTTACACCCCCGATGCGCCGTAGTTTGCCAGCACACGGGCGGAGGGATCGTTGACGTTGCAGCCGGGCCATGCCTTGTTGGGCATCCAGAAATCGACGATGGTGCGGCTCTGGTCGTGGTAGTATTTCTCGAAGATCTCGCGGTAGAACAGGCTCTCCTTGGTGAACGGCATACAGTGGGCGGAATAGTTTGCCCGGCGGAGCTGGAACTCCTCGTCGGTATAGAGGCTCTCGGCGTACTCCTTGATGTCGTCCACCATGCTGTGGCCCACGGCGTCGGAGAAGGCGGCCTTTTCGCGCCACAGGATCTCCGGCGGCAGCCAGTCGCCCTCGAAGGCCTTGCGCAGCAGGTACTTGCCCTTGCCGTAGCTGTTCAGCTTCTTTTCGGGGTCAATGGCCATCACGTAGCGGACGAAGTCCAGATCACCGAAGGGTACACGGGCCTCAATGCTGTTGGAAGAGATGCAGCGGTCGGCGCGGAGGACATCGTACATAGAAAGCTCGCGGATGCGCTTCTGGCTCTCCTGCTGGAAGGCGTCGGCGGTGGGGGCATAGTCGGTGTACTTGTAGCCGAACAGCTCATCGGAGATCTCGCCCGTCAGAAGGACGCGGACATCGGTCTGCTCGTGGATGGCCTTGCACAGCAGATACATGCCCATGCTGGCGCGGATGGTGGTGATGTCCCAGGTGCCCAGCAGGCGGATGACCTCTTCCAGGCTCTGGAGGACCATCTCCCGGTTGATGATGACCTCGTGATGCTCGCTGCCCAGATAGTCGGCGGTCTGGCGGGCATACTTCAGGTCGATGGCGTCGGTGTCCATGCCGATGGCAAAGGTGCGGATGGGCTTGCCCAGCTTTTTGGCTGCGATGGAGCAGACCAGCGAGGAGTCCAGACCGCCCGAAAGCAGGAAGCCGACCGGAGCGTCGGCGTCCAGACGCTTTTCCACACCGGCGATGAGCTTTTCGCGGATGTTGGTCAAGGTGGTCTCCATGTCGTCTTCCATGGGGGCGGGCACATCGGCGATGTCCTCATAGCGGACGAAGCGGCCGTCGCAGTAGTAGCTGCCAATGGGGAAGGGCCGGATGTCGTCGCACCAGCCGATGAGGTTCTGCATCTCGGACGCGAATGCGATCTGGTGGCTGGACTTGGAGTAGCCGTAGAACAGCGGGCGGATGCCGATGGGGTCGCGGGCCGCGATGAGGCGGTCCTTGCGGGAATCGTAGAGGATGAGGGCGAACTCAGCGTCCAGATGGCGGAACATGTCGAGGCCGTACTCATAATAAAGCGGCAGCAGGATCTCACAGTCGCAGTCGGACTGGAACTTGTAGCCCCGGCGCTTCAGGATCTCTTTTTCAAAGCGGAAGCCGTACAGCTCGCCGTTGCAGACCACACAGTCGGCTCCGCGGTAGAACGGCTGCATCCCTTCGGGCGTCAGGCCCATGATGGCCAGCCGGCCAAAGCCCATCAGGCCGAACGGCCCTTCCACGACCCGCTGGTCGTCCGGGCCGCGCATCACGGTGCGCAGCAGATAATCCTTGAATTTGGCGGCACTCAGATCGTGCCCGGTGTAACCCATTACACAACACATCGTTCTTACCCCTCTCAAGTGACCGCTCCGTCATTGCTTCGCAATGCCGCCTCTCCGGATCGGAGCGGTCTCAAATAAAAAAATACGGCAGCTTTCATCCCACTTTGCTAGGACGAATGCTGCCGTATCCGTGGTGCCACCTAAATTACCGACACGCTGGGCATGTCAGTCACTTTTGTGCGCTCTCCCCGTTGAAAGCACTGCCGCGATAACGAGCGGCGCACGTCTGCCCCTACTTGCCGCCTTGCGCGGGTTCAGGGGGAAGCTCACGGGGGTTCGTTCGGGTCCGGCTCTCTGCGCGGCTCACACCTGCCCGCGCTCTCTGAAAAAGAGCGGTTGGACCTTACTTTTCCCGGTCAACGCTTTTCTTGCCTGAATTGTATCACGGCTTTTTGTCCGTGTCAACATCCGAATTTGAATTTTCTGCGGTTTGTTCAGCCTGCTCATTTTGCTGCGCACAGCGGCGGCAAAGTCCGTACAAAACGCTTCCCTCGCACTGGAGCGTAAAGCCGTGTTCGGCCATCAGATGGGCGCGCACCTCGTCCATGAAGTGGCAGTCCAGGTGATAGATCCGCCCGCACTGCACACATTTGAGGTGCAGATGCTCCCGGCAGTGCCGCCCTTCGTCCACATACTGGAACACAGCTTTTTCGCCCTTGTCAGCGACGTATTTCATGATGCGCTGTTCGCCCGCCAGCTTGTCGAGATACCGGTAGACGGTGGTGGGGTTGGGGCTGGCGCCCTCGGCCTCCAGATGTTCCAGAATATTCGACGCACTGACCGCGTGCTGCCGGTTGTTGATGAGATAATCCAGGATGAGCTGCCGGGTTTTGGTGTTGTATCCGCCGCGACCTGCCATGATATCCGCCTTCCTTTCCGCATCAAGTGTACCACAATTTATCCTTCGATGCAAAACAAGATGGGAGAGTTGGTGACAAGCACAAAAAACTTTGTGAATAATGCAAGAAAATACGGCAGAATATCTGTGCAAAACGGAAAAGCTCCCAATCTTTTGGAAAAACTCTTGTAAAGATTGACAAGTTGTGTGATAATGTTTATATGAGATGAGTTGGATTATTTCAGGGATACAAGCTGCCTTTCGGGCGGCTTTGCGTTGTTTGAGACGAACATCGGAATGAAATGATCTGTTCGGTTAGGAGATTGGAAAGATGAAAGAGATGGAACAGCAGGCAAAGCAGAGCTTGAAGCTCCAGGCCTACCAGTACCTGAAAACAAAGATCCTGAACTGTGAGTACCGTCCCAATGAGTTTCTCAACGAGCAGAAGCTCTGTGCGGAGATGGGCAACATCAGCCGCACCCCCATGCGGGATGCGTTGGGCCGGTTGGAGCAGGAGGGGCTCATCACCATTCTGCCCAAAAAGGGCCTGATGGTCTCCGGCATCACGGAGGACGATGTGCACAGCATGTTCGAGATGCGCCTTCTGGTGGAGCCGTATGCGCTGCGCAATTACGGCAACCTGATCCCCCGGCAGGAACTGGAAGATTATAAGGAACTGATGCACCACCCGGACCGCATCGACGACTTCTGCAAGTCGGACGATGACTTCCACGAGCTGCTGATGAGCAGCCTGCCCAACAAGTACCTGCGCTCGGCCTATGACCGCATCACCGGCCTGAACACCCGGTTCCGCATCATGACCGGCAAGGTGAGCATGATCAATCAGGATCAGACTTGCGAGGAGCATCTGCACATCCTGGATGCGGCCCTGAACGACAACTGGGACACCGCCGCCGATGCGCTGCAACACCATCTGGAGCTGGCCCGCGATAAGGCCGAAGGCGTCATCAAGGTCATCCGGCTGTGGTAAGACTTACCCTCTCAGGCAAACCCTTCGAGTTTGCCTGAGAGGGTACTTTTTTGCATGAAAACAGCACATTTATCCAGAAACAGTGAGATATGTATAAAAAATTCATAAAAATCATAAGAATTTGACATTGCATAGTTTTTAACAATGTGGTAAAGTAAAAGGCAGAGAGACCCGGCTGAAAACGGGTGCAATGATTTGGAGGATCGTAATTATGGCTGATCGTATCGTACTGAATACCATTTCCTACCATGGCCACGGCGCCATCGAGAACATCGTTCCCGAACTGACAGCCCGCGGCTACAAGAAGGCGTTCGTCTGCTCCGACCCCGACCTCATCAAGTTCGGCGTGACCAAGAAAGTCACCGACCTGCTGGATGCGGCAAACTTTGCCTACGCTGTGTACAGCGAGATCAAGCCCAACCCCACCATCGCCAATGTGCAGGACGGCGTGGCGGCCTTCAAGGCTGCTGAGGCAGACTGCATCGTGACCATCGGCGGCGGCTCTTCCATGGACACCGCAAAGGCTATCGGCATCATCATCAACAACCCGGAGTTCGCGGATGTCCGCTCTCTGGAAGGTGTCGCACCCACCAAGAAGCACGCTGTCTTCACCATCGCTGTGCCCACCACCGCCGGTACTGCGGCCGAAGTCACCATCAATTACGTCATCACCGATGTCGAGAAGAAGCGCAAGTTCGTCTGCGTTGATACCAATGACATCCCGGAGATCGCCGTCGTGGACCCCGATATGATGTCCTCCATGCCCAAGGGCCTGACCGCTGCCACCGGTATGGACGCTCTGACCCACGCCATTGAGGGCTACATCACCAAGGGCCACTGCACCATCTCCGATATGTTCCATCTGGAAGCCATCAAGCTCATCAGCGAGAACCTGCGCGGTGCTGTCCAGAACACCCCGGAAGGCCGCGAGGGCATGGCGCTGGGCCAGTACATCGCCGGTATGGGCTTCTCCAACGTCGGTCTGGGCATCGTCCACTCCATGGCACACGGCCTGTCCGCTCTGTATGACACCCCGCACGGTGTGGCCTGCGCCATCCTGCTGCCGGTCGGTCTGGAATACAACAAGAGCGTGGCCGGTGAGCGCTACCGTGCTGTCGGCAAGGCCATGGGCGTCCAGGGCATCGACGAGATGAACGACGCCGAGGCAGCCGATGCCACCATCGCCGCCGTCAAGCAGCTGAGCGCAGATGTGGGCATCCCCACCAACCTGCACGGCATCCTGAAGGAAGAGGACATCCAGTTCCTGGCAGAGTCCGCTTACGCCGACGCCTGCCGCCCCGGCAACCCGCGTGACACCAGCGTGGAAGAGATCGTGGAGCTGTACAAGAGCCAGCTGTAACCCGCTCCGGTCTGGCCTGCAGTAACATCCAAAACCTCAAAATGCCATCTTCGGCCGCAGCGCCGGAGGTGGCTTTTTTGTGGTTCGGGCTTGTCAAGCGCCCCGAAACCGGGTACAATCAGAGTATACTTTGTTTCAGGAGGGCAGCAGCCGATGGAATTGAATTTCTATACCCTCAGCGTCATCTATCTGGTCTACTCGTTTTTGGGCTGGGTGGGGGAGACGGTCGTAGCCACCGCCAAAGGCCGCCGGTTCACCAACCGCGGTGTGGCCTCCGGCCCGTTCTGCTTCGTCTACGGCACGGCGGGCGTTCTGCTGGCCGTGGGTCTGGCCGACCTGCGCAGCAGCTGGTTCGCGCTGTTCGCGGGCAGTTTTCTGATCGCGACCGTGGTCGAGTGGATCACGGCGAAACTGCTGGAACGGGTGCACCACCGCCGCTGGTGGGATTACTCCGATAAAAAGTTCAACCTGGACGGCTACGTCTGCCTGCAATATTCTGCCCTGTGGGGCGTGCTGGGCGCAGTAGCAGTCCGCTGGGGCAACGACCTGCTGCTGCGGTTCTGTGCCTGGCTGCCGCCGCTGCTGCTCCACATCGCGGTATGGGTCAGCATGACGATCGCCGTGCTGGACCAGATCGGTGCGGTGGTGGTCGTGGGGCAGTATGCCGCCAGACACCCCAGGCTGGAACAGCTGGGGCAGGAGCTGGGCAAGGGCACCGACCGGCTGCAGCAGAAGATCGCCGCCCGCGTCGAGCGCCGCATCCAGCGGGCCTACCCCGCAGCGGCCCGCCCGGAGCCGACCACCAGCGCCGAAAAGGCGATGAGCGTATCCGACCTGGTCTGGCTGTTCGTGGTGGGGGCCTTCCTCGGTGATGTGGTGGAGACCCTGTTCTGCCGCATTACGGCCGGTGTTTGGATGAGCCGGTCGAGCCTGGTGTGGGGCCCGTTCAGCGTGGTGTGGGGGCTGGCGCTGGTGTTGGCCGCCGTCCTTCTGCGGGGCAGCGAGCACCAGAGTGAGAGCCGCATCTTCTGGTTCGGCGTCATCCTCGGCGGTGCGTATGAGTATGTATGCAGCGCCGTCACCGAGCTGCTGTTCGGCACTGTGTTCTGGGATTACAGCGGCTTCAAGTTCAACCTCGGCGGGCGCATCAACCTGCTGTATTGCTTCTTTTGGGGCATTGCAGCGGTGACCTGGATGCGGTACGGCTACCCGCTGGTGTCAAAGTGCATGGGAAAGCTGAAATCCCGCATCCGCCCCTGGATGACGGCGGCGCTGGCCGTCTTTATGGCAGTGAACATGCTGGTGTCGGCGCTGGCGCTGGCCCGGTACGATGCCCGCACCAGCGGCGTGGAGGCGGCGAACCCCGTCGATGTGGTTCTGGATGCGCACTTTAACAATGCCCGGATGGAGCGCATCTATCCCAATGCGAAAAAAGTCTCTTCATGATCTGCATCTATGCCGCCTTCTGCGCGGCCCAGTTTGCGATGTGACGGCTCAACCCAGAAAATAAAACCGAGCAGCCTTCCCGCCCGATGACGGAAAGGCTGCTCGGTTTTTATTGTATTCAGGTTACAAAATCTGCCGCACCAGCACAATAGACTCATTTTGCGAAACAAGCTCAAAACCATTTTTCAGAAACAGTTGGTAAGAGGGGTTATCTGCGGCAATGTCGTCGTAAAGTGCGGGGATGTTGTTTTCCTTTGCCGCTTGGCACAGCAGACGAAGCCCCTGCGTCCCGAAACCATGATGCCGGTAAGCGGCGGAAATCAGCACATCGCAGAGATGAAACTGCTGCTGTGCATCGTAGTGGTAAGCAATCTCACCGACGAAGGTTTGCAGCTCAGCGTCGTAAAGATACCGGTAGTACCGCTGAGAAACAGGTGCCTGCATCCATGCGGCGTACCACCGTTCCCAGCGCTCTGGCGGGAACGCAATCGTCCCGCCCCACGCGCGGTTATAGGACATTGTCGCTTCATCGGCCAGAAGCTGTTCGCGGAACCATAACTCGGCCAAGGCGGGCTTATAGGCATGAATCATAAAGCTCCTCCGGTAAAAAAACAAGACCCCTTGCCGGGTGGGCAGGGGGCCTTGTAAAAACTTACTGCTGTGCGAAGATCTTCACGTCGTCCTTGTCCATGAAGGCGGCACCGGCGAAACCGGCAGCTTCGAGCTGACCCAGCTGTTTGCCGAGCTTCTTGCCCTGGGGCAGGATGGTGACTTCGTAGTTGTCGCGCAGAGCGGCGGCTTTGGCGAGGACGGCGGGGAAATCTGCCTCCTTGCCGTAGAGCAGGGCGATCTTCTGCTTGGCACCGGGGATCTGATACCCCTGTTCCAGCAGGATGCCGCAGACGCGCTCGAAGCCGATGGAGAAACCGACAGCGGGCACCTTGGTGCCCAGGAACTTGCCGATCATGTTGTCGTAACGGCCGCCGCCCGCCACGGCACCGCTGAACTGCGGGCAGGTGATCTCAAACACCATGCCGGTGTAGTAGCCCTGACCGCGGACGAGGCTGGGGCAGTAGGCCACGGCGAAGCGGCCGTCGGCGATGGCATTGGCCGTGGCGAGAACATACTTCAGATCGTCGGCGATGGCGGGGTCGGCGCAGCGGGAAGCGACGGCGTCCAGCGTGACGTCACCGGCGGCGATGAAGTCGGCCAGTGCCTGGATAGCGTTCTCCGGCAGCTGCTTTTCGGTCAGCTCGGCCTTGACGCCCTCGGCACCGATCTTGTCCATCTTGTCGAAGGTGATGCAGACGGAATCCAGCGTATCGGCGGCAAAACCCATGCTTTCCAGCATCCCGCGCAGGATGCGGCGGTCATTGATATTGACCGTGAAGCCGGTGAAGCCGATGCGCAGCAGGGCGCGGGCTGTCACGTCGATGAGCTCGACCTCGGCGTTGGGGGATTCGTCGCCCAGAATGTCGATGTCGCACTGGACGAACTCGCGCAGACGGCCTTTCTGGGGGCGCTCCGCGCGGAAGACGCGGTCGGTCTGGATGACCTTGAAGGGGTGGGGGAGCTTGTCCTTGTTGGCCGCATAAAAGCGGCTCAGGGGCAGGGTCAGGTCGTAGCGCAGACCCATGTCGGATAGCTGCTTCGGGTCGCCGGAGTCCAGCGCGCTGGTCAGCTTATCGCCGCGCTTGAGCACCTTGAAGATGAGGTTCAGGTTGTCGCCGCCGTCGGATTTGTCCAGATTCTCCATATCCTCCAGCATGGGGGTGGAGATGCGCTCGAAGCCGGAGGCGCGGTAGGTCTCCAGAATTTTGCCCTGAATGTAGTCGCGCAGGGCCTGCTCGGCGGGAAGAAGGTCCCGCATACCCTTTAATGCCTGTGTTTTCATGGATGATCCTCTCTCTATACCCTCTCAGTCACGCTTCGCGTGCCAGCTCCCCCAAAGGGGGAGCCATTGGCATGTCGGGCAGGTCTGCACGTTGTCGCCTTCGGCTCTTACGCGGCTGAGCCTTGTCCTCATGGGCAGCATCTGCCTGCCCTTTGCCGCAAGGCCCACGGCTTTTCGGAAGGATGGGCCTGAGCAGCCAGCAGGACCAGAACCGGCCCGCCAGAGGCTCTCCCCTTGGGAGAGCTGGCGCGAAGCGCCTGAGAGGGTTATTCTTTTCATAGTACCTACAATTATAAAAGAATCTGCTCGTTTGTCAATCAAAAAGGGCAGACTAAAGGCAGAGGTGATGCAAAAATGCAGCAGTTTTCTGCAAAACATCCGTGGGCCATCCTGGCGGCGGGGGCCGCCATTCAGGTGTTGACGGGCCTGCCCGCCGCGTGGGGCGTATTCCAGCAGCCGGTGATGGACGAGTACGGCCTGAGCGAGCAGGGGGCCGGGTATGCGTTCGGTCTTTTGATCGCGGCGTTCGGCGTCGGGTGCGTGATCGGCGGCTTTTTGCAGGACCGAAAGGCCCCCGGTGCGCTGCGCTCTGGGGCACGGCCCTGCTCTGCGGCGGTTTCTTTGCGGCGGCGCTGCTGCCGGGGGAGAAGGGCGGCTTTTTCTTTGGGGTATTCAGCATCCCGGCGGGGCTGGGCACGGCGTTTCTGTATCCGTCCATCCAGTCCTGCGCCCAGAAATGGTACAAGGGCCGCAAGGGGCTGGCCACCGGCGTCATCGGGGGCGCGGTGGGCCTGTCCGGTGCGTTCCTCACCGTCTTCGTCCGGACGGCGCTGAAGGGCTTCGGGCCGGTACAGGGCATCCGGGGCGCGTTCTGGGCGCTGGGGGCATTGACTCTTCCGGTCTGTCTGGCGGGCAGTCTGCTGCTCATCGACCCGCCGCCCGAAAAGCAGCGGCCGGAAGAACAGGGCCGGGGCAGGAACGCCCCGTCGCTCGACCTGGCCCCCTTGCAGATGCTGGGCACGAAGCAATACTGGCTCTGCGCGGGGGCGGTCTGCTGTTCCACCCCGGCGGTGCTGCTGTTCAGCCCCATCATCCTGAAGCTGGGCATGGAGCGAGGGCTGGATGAGCGCGCGGCGCTGTGGAGCGTGGTGCTGGGCAGCGTGGGCAGTGCGGCCGGGCGGCTGTTGATGCCCCTGCTCAGCGATAAAATTGGCCGCCGCCCGACCGATCTGCTCCTGTTCGCAGCGTCATTCGTGCTGTCCGGCGTGTTTCTGTTTGCGCAGGGGTGGGCCGTGGCGGCAGTGTATGCCAGCCTGACCTTCTGTTACTCGGCGCTGGCGGCGGTGCTGCCTGCCCTTTCCACCGACCTGTTCGGTCTGCCCCACGCGGGGGTGAACTACGGCTTTCTGGCTCTGGGGCAGAGCGTGGGCAGCCTGGCGTTCCCCTTTGCGGCCAACCTCTGGGGGCTGGAGACCGGGCGGCACTGGCTGGCCATCGGCGGGGCGGCGGCAGGCTTTGCAGCCATCTGGGCCTTGCAGCCGGTCCAACGGCAAAAACCACCAAAGAAAAACTGAACCTTTTGGCAGACCTGACAAAAAAATATCAAGCGAAACGGGAAAAGCATAAAATGTGGCGGTTAGCTACAAATAACCGTCAAAAACTTTGTAGAAAAATTGTCGGAAACGTCTTGAAAATTGCGAAAAGGTCCTCTATAATGAAGCTATGCGTGGTAGTACTGGGCGTACCGATGAGAGCGGCGGGCCCGGTCGAATGCAAACGGCAGGGGAGCCCCCCTGCTGCGTGGCATCAATTTGTCAAAAGGAGAGTATGATTATGACCTATTCGCAGCAAGTACAGAATATGTGCCCGATCACCAAAGGTCCTAAGCATGGTCCGGCTCCCATCCCCGAAGAGGGCGCATGGGTCAAGGCCTATGAAGTGAAGGACATCAGCGGCTACACCCACGGTGTGGGCTGGTGCGCACCTCAGCAGGGCACCTGCAAGCTGTCCCTGAACATCAAGAACGGCGTCATCGAAGAGGCTCTGGTGGAGACCATCGGCTGCTCCGGCATGACCCACTCTGCTGCTATGGCTGGCGAGATCCTGCCCGGCAAGACCATCCTGGAAGCTCTGAACACCGACCTGGTGTGCGACGCCATCAACGTGGCTATGCGCGAGCTGTTCCTGCAGATCGTCTACGGCCGCAGCCAGACCGCTTTCTCTGAGGACGGTCTGCCCATCGGCGCAGGTCTGGACGACCTGGGCAAGGGCCTGCGTTCCATGACCGGCACCATCTTCTCCACCAAGGAGAAGGGCGTCCGTTACCTGGAGCTGACCGAGGGCTACATCAACAAGCTGGCTCTGGACGAGAACAACGAAGTCATCGGCTACCAGTTCGTCAAGCTGGGCAAGATGATGGAGGACATCCGTCACGGCAAGACCCCCAATGAGGCATACGAGAAGAACGTGGGCACCTACGGCCGCTTCAGCGCTGAGCAGGGCGCGGTCAAGTACATCGACCCGCGTGAGGAATAAGAGAGGAGGAACAACGCATGGCAACTTTTGAATCTATGGATCGCCGCATGCCGAAGATCGAGGCATGCCTGAAGGCCAACGGCCTGGAGTCTCTGGACGCTTGCAACGAGATGCTCCTCGCAAAGGGCATCGACTGCGACAAGATCGTCCGCGGTGTGCAGCCCATCTGCTTTGATAACGCTGTCTGGGCATACACCCTGGGCACCGCCATCGCTGTGAAGCGCGGCCTGACCGACGCTGCCGAGTGCGCAGCTGCCATCGGCGAGGGCCTGGAGGCCTTCACCATCCCCGGCTCTGTCGCAGAGCAGCGCCAGGTCGGCCTGGGCCACGGCAACCTGGGCGCTCGTCTGCTGAGCGAGGACACCACCTGCTTCGCTTTCCTGGCAGGCCACGAGTCCTTCGCTGCTGCTGAGGGTGCCATCGGCATCGCCCGCACCGCAAACAAGGTCCGCAAGACCCCCCTGCGCGTCATCCTGAACGGCCTGGGCAAGGATGCTGCTTACATCATCTCCCGCATCAACGGCTTCACCTATGTGCAGACCGAGTACGACATCCCCTCTCAGACCCTGACCGTCGTCAAGGAGATCCCCTTCTCCAACGGCGAGCGTGCAGCCGTCAAGTGCTATGGCGCAAACGACGTCATGGAGGGTGTTGCCATCATGAAGAAGGAGGACGTTCAGTGCTCCATCACCGGCAACTCCACCAACCCCGTCCGCTTCCAGCACCTGGTCGCCGGCACCTACAAGAAGTGGGCCATTGAGAATGGCAAGAAGTACTTCTCCGTCGCTTCCGGCGGCGGCACGGGCCGTACCCTGCACCCCGATAACGTCGCAGCCGGCCCTGCCAGCTACGGCCTGACCGACTCTCTGGGCCGCGTCCATGGCGATGCGCAGTTTGCAGGTTCTTCTTCTGTGCCTGCACACGTTGAGATGATGGGTCTGATCGGCATGGGCAACAACCCCATGGTCGGTGCTACCGTCGCCTGCGCTGTTGCTGCTGCTCAGGCAAACGCATAAGTTCGTTTTTGAAATAAGCGTTTCTGCGGTCTCCCGGAACACTCCGGGAGACCGTTTTTGCATTTTCAGGGGCCAAAACTCCACAAAAACTTCCCTTTTTGTTAAAAATGTGGGGAAATGAAATTTGGACGCTTGTGCAAGCTGGAAAAATGCGATACACTACACTTATACAAGTCTGCAACCTGCCGGGCGGTCTGCCCGGACATATAGGAGGAGCATAGCAACATGAACTGGAAAAAGAAGAAGGACACCCCGGAAGCGCAGACGCCCGCAGCGGCTGCCGCAGGGAAGGGCCCGGTCCCGTTCCTGAAAAAGAACTGGAAGTGGCTGGTGCCGGTGCTCTGCGTGGCAGTGGCAGGCGGCGTGTTCCTGCTCCGGCCCCAGCAGGCCAAGCCTGCGAGTGTGGATGCCAGCTACACGGAGGCCGCCCCGGAGCGCCGGGATGTGACCAACACTCTGAGCGGCACCGGTACGCTGAACCCCGCCAATACCTACACCGTCAAGAGCCTGGTGGATGGCAAGGTGCTGACCGGCACCATTGAGGAAGGCAACATCGTGGAGGAGAGCAACGTGCTCTACACCATCGACAGCTCGGACGCTTCCACCAACTTTGAAAAGGCCGAGATCGCCATGCAGCAGGCGCAGCGCAGCTACGATAAGGTCGTGGACCGCCAGTATGTCCGCGCCGAGGTGGCGGGCGTGGTGAGCAGCCTGAAGGTGACGAAGGGCGATGAAGTGACCAGCGGCCAGGAGGTGGCTGTCATCCGCGACAGCTCCAGAATGCTGCTGACGCTGGAGTTCCCCGCAGCCGATGCGGCGAACTTCTCGGTGGGCCAGAGCGCCGCAGTGACGCTGGACGGCACTTTTGAGCAGCTGGACGGCACCGTGACCTCTGTGAGCGGCACCGATGCGCTGAGTGCGGGCAACCTGCTGACCCGCACCGTGACCATCACGGTGAAGAACGCAGGCGGCCTGACCACGGCGCAGGCGGCCACCGCCTCCATCAACGGGGTCAGCTCCATCGGCTCGGCCACCTTTGCCTATCAGGCTGAGCGCACTCTGACGGCGCAGGCGGCCGGCACGGTGACGTCCATCAATGTGCAGGAAGGCTCGGAAGTGGCGAAGGATGACATCATCCTCGGCCTGTCCGGCGATGACCTGACCGAGTCCATCCAGTCGGCGTCCGAATCCCTGCGCAGCGCGGAGATCTCGATGCAGAACCTGCAGGACGCCATGAACAACTACACCATCACCGCCCCCATCAGCGGCACCATCATTGAAAAGGACGCCAAGGTGGGCGACGCCGTCAAGGCCGGCGATACCCTCTGCATCGTCTATGACCTGAGCTATCTGGAAATGAGCATCAACGTGGATGAGCTGCAGATCAGCTCCATCTCGGTGGGCCAGAAGGTCCAGATCACCGCCGACGCAGTGCAGGATAAGACCTATGTGGGCACCGTGACCCGCGTTTCGATGAAGGGCACCGCCAACGGCGGCACCACGACCTACCCCGTCAGCATCCGCATCGACGACACCGACGGCCTGCGCCCCGGCATGAACGCCAACGCGGAGATCGTGGTGGCCGAGGCGAAGAACGCCCTCGTCGTGCCCAACGCGGCGGTGGTGCGCGGCAGCTATGTGCTCGTCACAAAGGATTCCCCCAGCGCCGCCAACGCAGACACGACGATGGAGGCTCCGGAGGGCTTCGTCTATGTGCCGGTCAAGACCGGTGTCAGCGACGACGACTATACCCAGATCGTCAGTGGCATCCAGGAGGGCGACACCATCGGCTACGACCCCAGCTCCGTCAGCAGCGACAGCTACTATGACGACGGCGGATATATCATGCCATTCTGATAGGAGGAACGATGAGCGCTCTGATCGAGTTTGATGAGGTCTGCAAGTATTACCAGATGGGTGATACCACAGTCAAGGCCGCAGACCACATCACCATGAAAATAGACAAGGGCGAGTTCGTCGCCATTGTCGGCCAGTCGGGCTCCGGCAAATCCACCTGCATGAACATCATTGGCTGCCTGGATGTGCCCACCCACGGCACCTACCGGCTCAACGGCAGGGACGTGGGCCGGATGAACCGCAACGAGCTGGCCTCCATCCGGAATGAGATGCTGGGCTTTATCTTCCAGCAGTACAACCTGCTGCCCCGGCTGAACCTGCTGGAAAACGTGGAGGTGCCGCTGGTGTATGCGGGCATCCCCCGTGCCGAGCGCCACCGCCGCGCCCGCGCCGTGCTGGAGCAGGTGGGCCTGGGCGACAAGATCCGGAACAAGCCCAATCAGCTCTCCGGCGGCCAGCAGCAGCGCGTTTCCATCGCGCGGGCGCTGGTGCGCAACCCTGCGGTCATCCTGGCCGACGAGCCCACCGGCGCGCTGGACTCGCACACCGGCCGCGATGTGCTGGGGATGCTGCAGCAGCTGCATGAGGAGGGCCACACCGTCGTCCTCATCACCCACGACAATTCCATCGCCGTGCAGGCCGACCGCATCATCCGTCTGGAGGATGGCCGGGTCGTCTACGACGGCGATTCCCATGCGCCGGAGGCCATCGTGCAGCCCACCCTGCTGCCGGAGACCCCGGAAAAACCGGCGGAACAGGAGGCGCAGGCATGATCATCGAGACCTTCCGGCAGGCCATTCAGAATGTCTGGAGCAACAAGCTCCGCACCTTCCTGACCATGCTGGGCATCATCATCGGCGTTATGGCGGTCATCGTCATCGTCGGCCTGGGCAACGGCATGACCAAGAGCATGCGGGACAGCTTTTCCGCCATGGGCACCAACACCCTGAACATCAACGTCTGGGGCTATGGCTCCCGCACCATCTCGGTGGATGACGTCTATGCCATCGCCGAAAAGAACCCGGAGCTTATCCAGTCCGTCTCGCCCCAGATCGACTTCAGCGGCAGCGGTGATCTGAAGATCGGCACCAGTACCTACCGCTGGCTCAACATCTACGGCGTGGATGAAGACTACACCACCCTGAAGAACTACACCATTGCCAAGGGGCGCGGCCTGCAGTATATGGACATCAAAGACAACAAGCAGGTCTGCATCATCGGCGACTACCTCAACCGCGTGGCCTTCGGCGGCAACGGCGTGGGCCAGACGCTGAAGATCGGTGCCAACAAGTTCCGCATCGTGGGCGTGCTGGCCGCCAAGGTCAGCGACCCCAGCCTGCAGGAGGGCTCGGATGACGCCTGCGTCTACCTGCCCTACACCACGGTGATGCGCCTGTCCAACACGTCCACGAATCAGAGCTACATCGCCATCATGACCGACGAGAGCAAGGCCAACGATGCCAAGGCCGTGATGGAGGCAGGCCTGTACAACCTGTTTCAAGAGCGAGAACGCCTACTATGTGTACAGCGCCAGCGAGTTCCTGGAAGAGATGAACAAGATGATCCACATGGTCATCGTCATCCTCACCGGCATCGCCAGCATCTCGCTGCTGGTGGGCGGCATCGGCATCATGAACATCATGCTGGTGTCCGTCACCGAGCGCACCCGCGAGATCGGCATCCGCAAGGCACTGGGTGCCAAGGAGCGGGTCATCCTGGCGCAGTTCGTGGTGGAGGCTGCCACCACCTCGGCGCTGGGCGGTTTCCTCGGCATCGTGCTGGGCTATGTCGTCTCGATGGCGGCCAACCACATCCTGCCCATGGTCGCATCCGGCGTGGATGTCACCGTCAGCCCGTCGTTCAACTCCATCGCAGTGGCATTCGGCATCTCGGTGGGCATCGGTGTGCTGTTCGGCTACCTGCCCGCCAAGCGCGCCGCACGGCTCAACCCCATCGAAGCTCTGCGGTATGATTAAGGAGGTTCCCCAGATGAAAAAAAACGTCTTCTCGCATTCCTTCTCGCGGTCAGCATGGCTGTGTCGATGCTGGCGCTCCCGGCCGCAGCGGCGGGCAATGCCAACACCGCCGTGCAGCTGTCCATCACGCTGGACGGCATGGACTCCACCCAGACGGCGGCGCTGAACGCCGTGGTCACCCGCGGGGCCTTTGCCCGGATGCTGGTGGCCTATTCTACCTTCCGGGAGAGCGTAGGCTCGCAGGGGGCCGTGGGCACCCTGTACAAGGACCTGCCCGGCAGCTCGGCGTATGCGCCCTATGTCCGCATCGCGGTGCAGCAGGGCTGGATGAGCGGCTACACCGACGGCACCTTCCGCCCGGATAACGCCGTGACGCTGGAAGAGGCCGTCACGGCAGTGCTCAAGCTGCTGGGCTATAAGATGACCGATCTGAGCGGCTCCTTCCCGCAGGCGCAGCTGAACAAGGCCAGCGAGCTGGGCCTGCGCAATCAGCTGGAACGTCAGCAGGGTGAGGCACTGAATTATGAGGAGTGCGCCATCCTGTTCTACAATGCGCTCACGGCCAACGCCGCCAGCGGCAGTGCCTACGGCACCTCGCTGGGCTTTGCGGTCTCGAACGGTCAGGTGGATACGTCCAGCGTCATGCTGAGCAGCCTGAAAGGCCCCTTCATCGCGGACGGCACCACGCAGCTGCCCTTTGCCCCTGTGAGCGTCTACCGCAACGACAAAGTCTCTTCTTCTGCTGAGCTGACGAAGTACGATGTGTATTACTACAGCGAAAGTTTACAGACTGTCTGGATCTATACCCGCCGCGCGGCAGGCCGCATCACGGCAGTCTCGCCCAGCGCCAGCGCCCCGACGTCCGTGACCGTGGCGGGCAGCACCTACACCCTCGGCTCCTCGGCCGTGGCCTCGCAGGTGTCCTCCCTGAACGGCGGCGGCGTGGGTCAGGTCGTGACCCTGCTGCTGGGCATGAACAATGAGGCCGCCGGCATCGTGACCGGCGAGGAGGCCGACAGCGTCTTCTATGGCGTCGTCCAGTCTTCCGCCCGCAGCCTCATCGAGGAGAACGGCGCGGACGTGCTGCAAAAAGTGGCCGTCCTCTGCACCGATGGCATCACCCGCACCGTGAATGTGGATAAGAGCCTGAATTTCCCGGCGGGCTGGCTGGTGGAGATCACCGTAGGCCCGGACGGCGAGAATGTGGAGCATGTCAGCGGCCGCTCGACCAGCGGCACCATCAACGAGAACGCCACGGCCCTGGGCGATGCCGCTCTGGCCGACGATGTAGAGATTCTGGATACGACTTCGGAGGGTGTGGCTGGGACGGTTCGTCCCAGCCGCCTATCGGGGGTCACACTGAGCAGTTCGGACGTCCGCTACTACACCGTCAATGAGGCTGGCCAGATCGACCGCCTCATCCTGAACGATGTGACCGGCGACCTGTGGAAGTACGGTGTGCTGGATGATGTGAAGAACCTCGCGGTCAATTACACCGACCTCAAGAGTTTCATCACCAGCTTCAACGCCGGTGCAAATTCGTCCGGCGGTTCGTCCACGGCGGGCGGAACCATCACCGGAACCACCACCGGTAACAAGAACGGGACAACGGGGTCTGCCGATTCCACGACGCAGGGGACCGTGACCGACCAGATCACGAGCCTTCTGGTGCCCACGACGAGCGAGATCCTGTGGGGCATCGTCTCCGGCGATATCCTCTCCACGGCCTGGCAGAAGCTGACCAGCAACACCGGTTCGCTGCTGAGCATCGGCTTCAAGCAGGTGGCCGAGATCACCGGCACCCCCTTCAAGCAGATCCTTCGGTTCATCGGCGGCGGCGCGACCTACGTGTGCTACGTGAACGGCTCGCCCGCCAGCTTCAGCACCGCCATCAAGTACCCGGTCATCGCGGGTGGCGTTGCAGTGCGGCAGGAGACTACCGGCTCGGTCAAGAGCATGGTCCAGCTGATGCCGCTGAAGATCGACCGCGTGGGTGCAGCGTCGGTGCTGTCGGGCAATACCCGCTATGAGATGGCCGACGATGCCCAGGTCTACCTGTGGTACAAGGGCCAGTATTACCCCACCAGACTGGCCTCCGTGAACACCGACGAGTACAAGCTCACCGGCTGGTACGACAACTTCGGCTGCACGGCAGGCAAAAAGGTGCGGGTCATCATCGCGGTCAAGAACGATTGATGCAAATCGAAAACAGCGGCGTTGGCCGCATTCTGCGGCAGCTGCGCTGGGTGCTTTACCCGCGCCGCTGCCCTTTTTGTGACCGGGTGCTGGGGTCGGTGAGCGCCTGCCCCGATTGCAGAGGAACTGGAAACGCTGCGCCGCCGCCCGACCTTTCGTCTGGCCAGGGAGCGGCACTACATCAAAAATTTGGAAGGTGCCGCCGCGCCCTACCGCTATGCGGGCTGCGTCCGGCGGGGCGTGCTGCGGGCAAAGTTCCAGGCTGCCCCGTGGGCTGCCGATGAGCTGGGCGTGGAGATGGCGCGGCTTCTGTTCGGGAGCGAAGTCCGGATGCGCGGCTTCGGGCCGGAGGTGGAGACCGTGCCCGGCCTTGCCATCGGCTACAACTGCGTGGTGCCGGTGCCGGCTTCCAGCCGGGTGCGCGGGTACAACGTGCCGGAGCGGATGGCCCGGTCTGTGGCCCGCGCGGTGGGCGTCCCGCTGGAGCCGAAGCTGCTGGTCCGCGCCCGCTCCGGCAAGCGGCAGGAGGGTCTCTCCTTCGATGAGCGGCTGGTGAATGTATCTGGCGCGTTCCGTGTGACAGATCCGGAACGAGTGGCAGGGAAGCGCATCCTTCTCGTGGATGATGTCATCACCACCGGTGCCACCGTGACCGCCTGCACCCAGGCCCTGCTGGCCGCTGGTGCCGAGAGCGTTTTCGCCGTGGCGCTGGCGACCGTGGAGCTCGACGCTCCGCGAAGCCCGACCGAAGCCATCTTGGAAAATTCTGAGGAGGATTTTTGAAAAAAGTGCTTGACAAAACCGCCCTCGTCGGGTATACTAAATGAGCTGTGAGCGACAGCTGCTTGCAGATATCCGGGTGTAGCGCAGTTTTGGTAGCGCGCTTGAATGGGGTTCAAGAGGCCGTGAGTTCGATTCTCGCCACTCGGACCATAAATCCAACGATTTCACGTTAGAAATTGTTGGATTTTTTTTATAGGCTGACCTCATTTGGTTTTGACCACAATTTTGACCACAATGCCAAAGATTTTATCTGGTCTAATTAGTGCCGTTCCGTCCAATTTTCAGGCCGAAAACGCCTCACTGAACAACTGGATCGCACTCTGCCGAATGGATTCCTGAACATGGAGATAATGCTCAGTCATTTCGGTATCGGCATGGCCTACGATGCTCTGGATGGTCTGAATGTCCACACCCAACGCCTGCATCTGCGACACATAGGTGTGGCGGCAACTGTGCGGCGTGAGCAAGCGGACATCGCCCGCTTCTTCCAGAGATTTGCGGAACACATCCCGGAAATGGGTGGGATTGCAGGGCAAGCCGGTCTTGGGGCTTTCCCAGATGAACTGGTCGGTGGTATCCCGCAGCTTGATGGCGCACGGGCGGACATTCAGCGGCACCGGAATATCCCGGATACTGTCTTTGGATTTCGGACTGCCGATGCTGACTGTACCTTTTACGACCTTTACTGCCTGCCGGATGTGAATGACAGAGCCATCTTCTTCAATAAACTGCGGCTCCAAAGCCAGAAGTTCCTGCATTCTCATTCCAGTGCCGAGCAAAAGCCGGATGCTCAAGCCCATGCGGTCATCGGGCAGCACCTTCATCAGGTGTGCGACTTCCGCCGTGGTAAAGGCTTCCTTGCGTTTTGCGGTGCCGGATGCCCGCATCTTTTCAGCAAGCCGGACCGGGTTACGGCGCACAAGGTCATTGGCTTCTGCCTTTTGAAAGATCTGGTAGAGCATCCCTCGTGCCTTGCTGATGTAAGAATCCGAGCGGCCATCGCGCCGCATCCCTTTCAGGAAGTTTTCAATGTCGATGGGGCGTATGACGGTCAAGGGGCGATGATAAAATCCCTCTTTGAGCATTTTCAGGCAGTATTTGTAGCTTTCCTGTGTCGTGGGAGCGATATTATCCTTGTGACCCTCGAACCATGTATCAGCCCAATCCTCAAAGTACAGGATCGTGTCCAGCTGGACACCGCTGATAAGCGCATCCTGATACTCTTTCAGTTTGAGCTTGACCTCCTTCTGGGTCTTGCCATAGAAGGTCTTGAAGCGCGGCGAACCATCTTTCTGGTAGCCGTCCATCATACGTAATTCCCAGCGACCATCGCTGCGGTGGCGAAGCGTACCCTCGCCGTGTGAACGTTTGCTTGGCATATTGCCTCCTTCCTGATGTCAAGTCGTCGAACGGAGCAGGATGTAAGCGTTGGCGCGGGAGATGCCCAGCGCAGCAGCGACATGATCGGCTGTCAGGGTGATGGGAAGCTGCTCATACGAAGTGAACTGAGAGCGCATAGAATACCTCTTTTTCTCTATATGTTGTGTTAAGTAAATACAGAAACACTATATATTGCACTTTGCTTAAGCTCCAGGGCATTTGCAGGCATAACGGAACCAATGGAAGTTCTGGCGGCATGCCTCGAAATCTGGATAGCCTTTCTTCGCCATGCGACTTTTTGGATGCTGTCACAAGAAGGTTTGTCAGCTTGGTGAGATGAATTTCTGAAATCTGTTTTGCACCGGGATATTCACTGAGGAGCGCATAAATCGGGGAACGAGCTTCTCCAGTTCTGGAAACAGAATCGTGACCAGTCTGGACACGACTGCTTCAGCTTGGCTCTTTCACGAACCTTATCGAATCGGTATCTTGTTAGTGACTTTAACTCTTCGTTGTGGTATGCTGTATCCGTGTAGGACTTGAGGTCTACATCGATAGCATAGTTGCAATCGTTCTTGCATCCACACGATCGGTTTTGGTTTTGCGAAGGCTGAGACTTTTTCGGTACAGGTTGGTATGCAAAGGATTCATGACATAGACGGCCAGGTCATTGTCAAGAAGAAATCCAAGAATGTTGAGCGGTAATGCCCGGTAGCCTCAAGTCCTGACTTTTATTTTGTCTGCTTTTTGGTACAGTCTCGAATCGTTTGAAGCAACTGCTTGCCATCCATGTTTTGGGGATGGATGCAGTCGGCACGAATCGTTCCGTCTCCCTCGAGAATACAGCAGTCGATGCTTATCCTTGGCAACGTCAATTCCAACACAAACCATTTTGCCCATCTCCGGCGTATTTATTTCGATGCTGTTCAGGACCACAGACTTCTTTGCTCTTGTAATCGTTCTAAATAAACCGTCTGGCGGTATCTAACTGATTAACATTTCAACAAAGAAGCTGTGGTTGGTGCCTCCAATAAACCGTCTTTACGGTAAATTTTCACCAATCCACCGCCCAAAACCATTGGCACGGCTGCTGTGGATGCCTGCCGCTGCGTACGGAGAAGCCGTTCTGCTCGGCAAAGAGCAGGGCTTCCTGCTCCACGGTCATGCCCGTGTACACCTTGCAGAGGACCGGCGATCTTTGCCGCCGTTGCGGAGGATGCGCCCCTCGATGGTGTGCTGCCCATCCGTTACGATGAACTGACCGTTGCGGAAACTGACCTTCGGCTCGTTTGCCACATACTCGTTGAAGTGGGCGGCAATCAGTTCCACACGCTCCCAGCGCTCCACACCACGCTGATTACAGTTCGCGGGGATAGACCAGCTTGCTGCTGTGGATGACCATGAGCTGGTACGGCGGGTTGTCTACGGTAAAAATCTGCTCTGCCTGAACGATGGACGGAACGGAGAGAAACTCGTTCACCAGCAGGCAGTGGGTCGGCTGGGTATACTTTTTTTGCCGCCTTGCTTGTCAATGTGGCCACGATCAGCGTGGGCGAGTAAAAATTTCCCACATCGTTCTGGAGAACGACTGCCGGACGATTCCCGCTTTGCTCTGAACCGATGGCGTTGTCGAAACGGGTGAAGAAAATGTCTCCACGTTGGAATTTCCAGTTTTGAATCAAAAGCTGCCCTCCTTTTTTGCAATATGTACACCGCCCGCTGCACCTCCTTGGCAGTGGGCGGTGTGCTTGTTCAGCGGTTCATTACAACGTAGTCATGACCGCGCCGG
>VOFD01000761.1_pt1 | contig 82000 bp, 126 predicted proteins | sample 5384101 | NCBI WGS metagenome assembly VOFD01 (sample SAMN12384723, study PRJNA508395) | human gut metagenome | isolation source: healthy gut C | host: Homo sapiens
TCTGCGTTATACATAAATAGATTCCTCCTCATTTCCTTTTTTATTAACAACGACAGATGTGCCATTTACTGATACACCTATCATATCTCTGCTTAGAGTAATCATTTCATATGAGATTCCGATAATGGCATTTCCACCTTTTGAAACGGATTCTTTTATCATGCTATCAAGTGCATTCTTTTTTGGCCTGCTTAATTTTATCTGAATAAGCTTCTGATTCTACACCAAATAAATCTGAAATATTGGATTCCATTGTTGAAAACCATCCTGTTCCAATGACAGATTCACCAGATACAAGACCTACATACTTTTTTTAATAGAACAGGTTTCAAAAGAATACCCGGTTGATAACAAATGTTCTTTATACCGCAACACTTCTTCTTGCTGTAATTGCTCTTGTTTTCTTAATTGTTCTTGCTTTGCAATGGACTGCATCTCGACTCTCTTGCGTTTTTCTTCTTGCTGTGCACGCTCGTAAGCTTCGACCGTATCACTAGTTGGAACACCGCATTGAAAGCATATACCGCTCGTAAGCATTTCAGAAGTTATTTCGTGGCCACACTTTATACAATTCATACAATCTCCCTTTTCAATCTGACGACCAATCAGAAAATACTATCTTTTATGGTGACCTCGGTACCACGCGAGGTCTATTATTTTCCAACAACTTTTCTTTGATCATCCGCTGCAACAGATGATTCGTTTTCGGATTCGTATTTTTTGAGAATGTCAATCATTTGTCCGACAGCCCATCGTTTGTCTATTTTTCGCAACTGACTATAATATGAAAGAACATCTTTGTCTTCACCAGAAGGAAGGTTAAACTGATCGGTCCGTCCTAAAAGATAATCAACAGATGTATTTAGACAGTCAGCAACCAATATGAGCTGTCTTACGCTTGGAACTTCGTTTACACACCAATATTCCAGAACTTCTTTTTCTAATCCAGTAGCCATAACAATATCATCCATTGTTATATGGCGAATTTCCATTAAATCAAGCAAAGCAGAGTGGCAACTTCCGTCACTAAGGATTGCTTTGTTAAAATCTTCGGATTGGTATTCGGCAACATTTGATATACCAATAAGAAAGTCCAAAGGAACATTAAAATAGTTACAGATTTTAAGTTTCATTTGGTCATTGGGGCAGCTTTTTTCCACTCTCATAAAGAGACACAGTTGATTTTACAATACCAAATATATTGCCAAACTCTTCTTGAGTAAGACCAGCAGAAGTACGCAGCATTTTGATTCTGTCGGATATGTTTGCCATGCAGACCGCCTCCTTTTGTTTAATATTTTCAAACATATTATAAGTGGCACCTCCTTGAAATTAAACTGTTTTCAACAAAGTTGATAAAAATTCAACTAAGATATTGACATAAATGAGAAGTTGAAGTATTATAAACATAAGTTGAAGAAACTAAAACATGAAAGGAGAAAAGTGATGAATCTTGAACTACTAAAATCCGAGAGGAAAGCTAAGGGCTACACTCAAAAAAAATATATGGCCGAACAGCTGGGGTTCAAAGACAGGAGCAGTTATTGCCTTATTGAGAATGGAAAATGCTCCGTAGATATAGAGTTAGCCAATCGTATCGCCTCTGTACTGGACTTATCGGAACGAAGAACATTTGAAATTTTTTTTGCTTCAAAAGTTCAAGTATCTTCAACTTAGTTAAAGTTTAGTCGAAATGGAGGAAAAAATAAATGGGAACAAACCCTACGAAAGCCGCTGACAATATCTACTGTAAATGCAGAAAAGAGGCTGCAAAATACAATGACAAGTTGAATAGCCGTGAAGGAGCGGCTGAACTTCTTGGAATTTCTGCTAGTACACTTGCTGATTATGAATTAGGTATTACAAAGATTATCCCAGCTGATGCGATTTTGAGAATGGCTGATCTTTATAATGCACCGGAACTCAGAAATCACTATTGCAAGTATAGCTGTCCTTTGGGACAGGATGTACCGCTGGTTGATACAGAAAGCTTAGACAGAATTGCTGTAAGAGCCCTTGCTTCACTCAAAAAGGTACAGGAATCAAAAGAAAATCTTTTAGATGTCGTAGCCGACGGAGTGATATCTGAGGATGAAAAACCAATTTTGCAGGACATACTTAGCAACTTGGATGAGCTGACAGCTGTATCACAAAATCTAAAAGTTTGGGTTCAAAAGAACCTGGAATAGGAGGTTTTATGGGAGCAGTAAGAACCGCACCGAGACCATTTCTGACCGTAAAGGAAGTTATGATTTTACTCGGTTGCAAAGAAGACTTTGCGTACAAGACGATGCGCAAAATCAATAAGGAATCCGAGAGCCAGGGATATATCAGCATAGGCTCCGGAAAAGTCAATAAGCATTTATTTGCGGATAAGTTGCAGATTCCGGAAGAGGATATTGAGCAGGCAATCCAGTATGTAGCTGCACAGGAGAACAGATAGGAGGCAATCATGGCATATTACAATGTCTGCCCTGTTTGTGGAAGCAATCTTGATCCGGGAGAACGGTGCGATTGCCAGAGCATAAGGGCAAAGGAACAGGAGAAGAACAGGCTGTTTTTCAGCCAGATGTTGAGAACAGAAAAGAACAGCGGTCAGATGTCGTTTGCATTCGAACATCCGGGAGGAGGTGCGATAGGAGCATGAGAAATAAGTGCCTATTTGCATTGGGAGTGGTATTTGCCATGTCCCTGACTTCAATTGTCGCATTTGCTTTCAGCTTTACCGGAGAGCCGGACGTGAAGAACGATCAACAACAGATTGTTGTAGTGAATCCTGCGACAGAGAGTGAGGAAACGACCTCAGAGCAGACGGTTTCGGCAGAAACAGAGGACACAACAGCAACCTTACAGTCGGCTGGCAGTTCATTGAGTGGAAGCATGGACTGGGATGCGGAAGATGCTTATATGCTTGCCAAGATTGCAATGGCAGAAGCGGAATCCGAGGACACCGAGGGCAAAGCTCTTGTAATGCTGGTGGTGCTGAACAGAGTTTGGAGCGACGAGTTTCCAGACACGATTGCAGGAGTTATCTTCCAAGACGGACAGTTCAGTCCAATCAGCAACGGCCGGTATGACGAGGACAAACCGGATGCCGACTGTTACAGAGCATTACAGCTTATCCAGATTGACGGATGGGATGAAAGCCGGGGAGCGACTTACTTCGAGAGCAAGAGCGAATCCAACTGGCACAGCGAGCATCTGACCTTTCTATTCCAGCATGGGAAACATTATTTTTACAAGGAGTGATGAAGAGTGAAGAGAGACTTGATAGCGGTTATTTGGTCATTGCTCGTAACCGGAGCAATAAGCAAATGGGCTTTCCACGTTGCGTATCTGGAAAGAGGGTACAAGGCAGTAGGCGGTGAGTACCTTGTGATACTGGTGGCTTATGTAGCTGCATGGAAAGCAATTAACTATTTATTTGATTCGTTGGAGGAATTGGAAAGTGAAAGAAATCGTAGAAAAAAAGAGAAGTAGAAGAACTGCTCGGATGCGAGATTACAGATGAACAGTTTGAGCAGGCATTAAAGTATGCCAGACATAAGCAGAAGTACATATATCAGCGAGAACAGAGAAAGGTCGTGTTACAGCACTGGTATCTCGTTAAACTGACAGAAGAATATGTGAGAAATCTTGCTTTTTTCAAAATTCACAATGGATTTATGCAGTGCACTGAGAGATATGGAAAAGAGTGCTCGGACAAAGTCCGGAACACCCTCGTAAGCAACCATATTGTATCACAGCCATCTGCTTAAAATCAATAAAATTATACTATATGGAGGTACAATATGGAAAACAATTCTAACGCTATTGCTGAAATTCAGAAAAAGTATGCCGGATGCAATTTGCTTATGCCGGCCGCAACGGACGTTCAGCTCAATCCTTTTTACAAGATTACGGTTATGGAAGTGACTGCAGATCTTTCTGAAAATTCTGGAGATATTTTTAAGGTCGGCTCTGTTAAGACTGGAACAACACGACAGGGCAAGGACATTTGGGAAGAAACCTATTCTCCGGCAAAACCCCTTCTTATGAAAATTGCCGCGGCAGCTGGCATACAGTTTGATCCTGATCATACTTATGGAACCAAAATTGATGCCAATACATATAAAGCCAAAGCATATGGAGCTATGAGAATGCCAGATGGTACTGGTAAAACACATGCTGATGAGAAAGTTATTTGCCTCGATGATGAAGAGGCTAATTACAGAGTAGAGTTCATGGATAAGTCTATCAAAGGTATAACAGATGAAAAAAGCTGCAAAGGCCGCAGCTGAAATGTTCAAAGGGAATTGGATCGATGCCAAAAATAAATGGGGAAAGGCTTGCAAAGCATATGTTATCGATGATTGTGACAGGGAGAAATATATTGAGCGTTCTGTTCTTGTAAATATGACATTGCTCCGTAAAACAGCTGCCGCAAAAGCCATGACAGGTGCAATTCTTCGTGTAATCAGAGCTCTAACAGGCATGAAAGGGCAGTATACCAAAAAAAGGAGTTGCAGAAGCCATTTGCTATTCCTCGTGTTACCTTTTCTCCTGATTATACAGATCCGGAAGTGAGAAAAGCAATGCTGTCTCAGGGAATGAATTCTATAGGATCTTTATTTGGAGCCGCTCCAACTATTGCGGCTATTCCGGACGCTTTAACTGGTATGGAAAGAGACGAATTCAATCCAGAAGAATTTGCTGATAATCCTGCATTTGCATCTGATGAAGCTATGGTAGAGGAGAATGCAGGAGGCGAACAGAACTGGTTTGATGAAACACCACAGCAGAATTCGGAGTCAGAAGCAAATGAACAGACAGGATACATCTGTGACGAATGTGGCGCTCAGATTTCCGACAAAGTATATTCCTACTCTATTAATAAATTTGGCAAGCCATTGTGTGTAAGATGCCAGAGAGGAGCCCACTAATGAAGATTATAAAAATAACCACTGAAAATGAAATTACAACACTTGAATTTCCAGAGGGAGATATTACTTCGGTAAATAAGCGGTTATATGAAATGATTGGACCGAAATGTGAATTGATGGAGCATGTGATGCCGTCTCGACTTTATAAGATTTTAGGAGCGTCTAACAGACCTAAGAAAGAGAAAGGGAGCTGCACAAGCATTCTGATGGATGAGGAAGCATACTATCACGATCTGGAAGTGAATGTGGTAGGAAGTTGGCTTTATGAAAGCGATTTGCACGGAAACCCGATTTTGGGAAACATTTTGGTCATTGGAGAATACTGGGGTGGAGATGGAGTTGAATTCTGCGGAATGTCAGATGAACAATACAACTTATTATATCCACAACTTGAAGAACTTACGAAGAAAGCGAGGGAATACAGATGAAAATATTACATACTGCAGATTGGCACATTGGTTCATTTAAGGGACCAGAAAAGGAGGGGGTAAATCTCCGTTCTGAGGATACAATGAAGTGTCTGCGTAGTTTGGTTGAAACAGCTGAAAAAGAAAAGCCGGACTTAGTACTTGTATCCGGTGACATTTTCCACCAGGCAGAAATTTGGCAGGGCAGAAGCCATAAGGAAGTATTACAGGCAAGAGAAATTATCCTTGCTCTTTCCAGAGCGGCAGGACAGGTCATTGTAATGAGAGGTACTCCAAATCATGACAGTGAGGAAGCATTTCTCGAACTAAAGGCTCACTTTGAATTCATTGATAATGTAAAGATTGTGATCACACCGGAACTTGTCAGAACATCTTATGCAGATATCGTTGCGGTTCCGGGATTTGATAAAGGTACATTCAGAGCACAGCATCCCGGAATTTCTAAAGAGGATGAAAATATCGTATTTTCTGAGGAACTTGGAAAAATCGTAGTTGGAATGAGGGCTATGTGCAGCGGAGATGTCCCTGCTATTCTCATGAGCCATTACACAGTACCTGGATGTAACACAGAAAGCGGTCAAACACAGTTCCTTACTCAATTTGAACCGGTTATCACACAGGACATGCTTTAGCGGCAGATTATGATTTGGTTGCCCTTGGCCACATTCATAGACCTCAGATGATAAATGGACTCAGGAATGTTTACTATTCCGGAGCAGTAAATGCCATGAATTTTAACGATGAGGGGCAGGACAGAGGTTTTTGGCTGTATGAGATGAAACGGTTCTCAAATGAAAAATGGGATATCAGTGATGCATGGTTCAGAAAAACACCATACAGAGAATTTATAACATTCCATTTTACAGACACAGACATAACCGCAATCAATCTTGGACATATTGAGGAAGTTGCATTTAATTACTGGACTTATAACGGAGCTGTCGCAGATAAGATTGTCCGTGTTTTATACACCTGTTCCGCAGAGCAGAAGAAGATCTTCAACACGGCTCTTCTGGAGAAAGCATTATATGAAGCTGGGGCATTCTGGGTAGCCGGTATTGAAGCGGAAAAGATTGAATCAGCCAATAGAACGGAGCTTTCAAAGCAGGAGGATCCGGAAACAAACCTTATTCAGTACTTGCAGGAAAAACTTATTGAACCGAATAAGATTGACAGTATTGTCGAGAAGGCAAGACCTATTATTGCAAAGGCAAAAGCAAACTCGGCAGTATCGGAATTCTTTGGGACATTCGTTCCAAAGGAAATAGAAGTCAAAAATTATCGCAATTATGTTGAGCAGTATTTCTCCTTTGAAGATATCAGCTTCTGCACAATCAATGGCAGTAATGGTTCTGGAAAATCCTCGCTCTTCATGGATGCTATTGTTGACTGTCTTTATGAAGAACCGAGAGAGGGAACTAATACAGGCTGGATAAGAAATGATGAAAAGGCACGTTCCGGATCAATCTCATTCACATTTGGTCTTGGAGATAAGATGTTCCGTGTTGTTAGGACTAGAACTAAATCCGGTAAGCCGACACTGAATCTTTCGGAACTTCTGGAAAATGAGTGGGTTGACCGTTCCAAAGAGAAAATTGCTGATACACAAAAGGAAATTATCCGCCTGCTCGGGATGGACAGTCTGACATTCAAGGCATGCGTCCTAATCATGCAGGATCAGTACGGATTATTCCTTGAAGCAGGTAAAGAAGAGCGAGTCGGAGTTCTGTCAAACCTGCTCGGACTTGGAATTTATGGAATTATGGAAGATTTAGCCAAGGATGAACTTGGAAATCTGAAAAGAGATATTGCAAAGAAAAAGACAGACCATAAATATCCATTCGGCAACGATTGAAAGCTATGGAAAACCGGAAGATGAAAAGACAGAGATTGAGTTAGAACTGAATACAGTATCCGAGGACAGAAATAATCTTGCAAAGCAGAAAGAAGATAAATCTTTACTGTTGAGGATGCAGAGGGAGGCACAGGAACGTCACGATAAGGTGCAGGCATCTGTTAATACCTTAATGCAGAAAAACGAGCAGGAAGGTCAAAATATAGCCGCTCTTGAACGCAATATTGAGAGCTGTAATGCGTTTCTAGCCGATGAAGAGGAAACCAATTTAAAGGTTGAACGTCATGATTTACTTTTGGAACAGGACAGGGAATATGCAAAAGCTGCTGTTGCCTATATGGGTAAGCATGAAGAGCTTGTGAGGATTCACGATCAGGAAATGTCTGAGGAACAAAATATAAGCAGACTGAAAACAGAACTGCAGGGAAAACAGGATGAAAAGAATGAAATGATACTGGATTCGGCTAATGATGGTGAGGTCAGACAGAAAGCAGGAGAATATGAACAGGCAAAGAAAGCCTTAGATGAAGCCTTTGATTCTGACCGAACATATAAGGCAAAGATGCAGGAACTGACGGACGTCCGATATGAGAGATCCACATTGATTGCAAAGTACAATGCGGTTCGTGAAGGTCTTGAAAACAAGCTTGCAGGATTGAAGAAACAGGCAGAGCTTCTGGACAACGTTGAGTGTGTTGACATTGAAAATGCAAAGTGCGGATTTCTTGCGGAGGCTATTTCTGCAAAGAAAATTCTGGAAGATTACCCGGATTTTGTGAAGCAGAAAGAAGAGGAGCACCAGAAGGAACTTGAGCCGTTGGATGAAAAGAAAGCGACTATAGAAGAGGAACTCTCGCAGATGGAAAATCCGGAGGGAAAAATTATTGAACTCCAGTCAAGATGCAATGAATTGAAGCCCTGGACAAAGAAGCTTGATGAAGTTGGTGTAAGAGAAAATCGAATGGCACTTATACAAGCTTCTATTGAAAGTATTAAGTCAAATATAGCTGAAGCAGAAAAAAGGCTTTCTGAGACGAAATTAAAGGGCACAGAGGTGGAAAAAGAAATGCTCTCATACCAGTCACAGACAGAACAACATAAGAGCATTCAGCAGGAATTGTTTGGTCTTGAAGACTATGTGGCAAAAAAGCAAAGAATATCCGGTTTATAAAGAGAGACGTTCCAATGCTCAGAGAACACTTCTTGAGGCACAGGAACGCAAAAAGGAATTTGAGAAGGAGCTTGAGGATGCAAGAAAAGAACTGGCAGCTACAGTAGGAGCGACGATGGATACAACAGCACTTACGGCAGAAGTTGCGGATATTGACAGTAAGATAGCTGATATTGATATCCAGATAACCTCATACCAGCAGAAGATTGGTTCTCTCTCCCAGAAACTGGATGAGATTAAGAAACTCAAAACTGACATTGCGGAACTTAGTAAAGATGCTGGTGTGTTATCAGTGGACATTTCAGAATATGAACTGCTAAAAGCAGCTTTCTCACAGGATGGAATACCACATCAGATTATACGCTCACTGGTTCCAAAGTTGACAGAAATTTCAAGTAGTATCCTTGGCCAGATGACTGGTGGAAAGATGGGAATTGAATTTCAGACAGAAAAAGTCATGAAGAGCAACTCCAACAAGGAAGTGGTAACACTTGATATTTTCATTGAAGAATATGGGAAATCAGTTCTTCCTTACCTTTCAAAATCTGGTGGAGAAAAAGTAAAGGCTTCACTGTCAGTAATCCTTGCGCTTGCTGAGATTAAATCTTCAACAGCAGGCATTCAGCTCGGAATGTTGTTTATTGATGAACCACCATTCCTTGACAGTGATGGAATCCAGGCATATTGCGATGCGTTGGAGACAATCCAGAGCAGATATCCTGATTTGAAGATTATGGCAATCACCCATGATCCTACAATGAAGGCACGATTCCCTCAGAGCTTGGATGTTGTGAAGACTGATGAAGGAAGCAAAGTAATCTATTAAGTAAGTATGGAGCTGTAGTTGCAGCTACAGCTCCTAAAAGGAGATAAGTATGGCAGACAACAAGACATATTATTACCTAAAGCTCAAGGAGAACTTTTTTGATAGTGAAGACATGAAGCTTCTCCAGGGCATGAAGGACGGATACTTATACAGTGACATTCTCCTTAAATTGTATTTAATCAGCCTTTCCCAAGATGGACGTTTGATGTATAGAGGCATCATTCCATATACACCGGAAATGGTTGCCACAGTTACGAGACACCAGGTGGGAACGGTGGAAAAGGCAATGGATGTTTTGGAAAAAATGGGCTTTATCGAAATCCTTGATAATGGAGCAATTTACATGCTTGATATTCAAAATTTTATTGGACAAAGCTCAACAGAGGCGGACAGAAAACGAGAGTATAGAAATCTTATTAACACTGAAAAAAAGCGGATTTGTGGTAATTCAAATGTCTCAGATGTCGGACAGATGGCAGGACAAATGTCCAAACAAAAGTCCGACAAATCTACACCAGAGTATAGAGAACAGAGTAAAGAGATAAGAGAAGAGAGTTTAGAGAGTAGAGAACAGAGTACAGAGATATTTGCAGTATCTAAAGATACTGTTAGTCGCACTGATGTGCAACGAGCGGTGGAAGAATGGAACTCACTGGCAGTCTATGGATTAAGGCCTGTAAGTAAGTTGAAATCAGGAAACCAAGCAAGCTATGCTTGAATGCCAGAATTAAAGAATACGGCATTGATGAAGTACTAGCTGCTATTGAGAGGATAAAAACAGCGATTTTCTCAAGGGGAACAATAAGAGTGGTTGGATGATAACGTTCGATTGGTTTGTCTTACCGAACAATTTCCCAAAGGTTCATGACGGCTACTATGAAAATTCAACACCGCAACCTCAGAACGGAGGATCACAGTCTCACGTAGAACAGTTCGCAGATTTTGCAAGGGGATGGGCCGGAGATGAATAAACAGGAATTTGCAGTTATAGCGGTAGGAATCAAGTCAGCATATCCAGCTTCCAAAATTCTGGAGGACGATGCATCTATGAATTTCTGGTACCGGATGCTGAAAGACCTCAACGGGAAAGTCGTTGAGAATGCGGTTATGGAGCACATAAGCACAAGCGTTTATCCTCCTAACATTGCAGAAATCAGAAAACTGTGTATGGAAAGGTGCAAGCCTCCTGTCCTCGGTTTTGACGAGGCATGGGGAGTGGTCCAGAGGGCAATGTCGGAGTATGGATGGTAGCACCCGCAGGAAGCATTTGCCTTGATGGACGATCTGACAGTATCGGTGGTTAAAAACCTCGGATGGAACAGGCTGTGCCAGAGCGAAAATCCGACAGCAGACAGAGCCAACTTCCGAGAAGCGTATGAGGCAAAGGCAAGGGAAGCGGTCAACAGCAATATGTTATCGGATTTTATTTCAAATGAAAAGCTGATGCTGCAACAGCAGTATGCTCCCCGGATTGAAGCCAGAGAACCTCCTGCGATAGAACAGACTGTTGCTCCGGAAAGGAAAGAGCTGACACCACAACAGCGTGAGGAAAGAGCACGACAATTTGAAGCAGTAAGGAGGCGGTTGATGGGTGGCGGTACAAACGAATGATGAAATAAAGGGCACTGAAAAGGAATTCTTAGACCTGTTCAATCATCTGTGCTACAGCAGAACGGCATGGCAGGTATGGTCAGATCTTATGTCGGCAATGGCTTGCACGATTGCAAATGTATTTGAGACCAACCCCAAAAGGAAAGCTGACAGGGAAAAAAGAATATGAGAGGTGCATCAAGGAACTTGGCGGAGATGTAGAGATACCGGCAAAGCTGTTCGCCATTGTAACGATGGCATTAGAAAACAATCCGGATCAGGATTTCCTCGGAAAGCTGTATATGCAGCTCAATCTTGGAAGTCACTGGCATGGACAATTCTTTACTCCGTATGATGTCTGCAAAATGATGTCCCTTATAACAATCGGGGACACCGTCAGAAGCAAGGCAGAGGACAGGGATTACATAGCAGTTTCGGACCCGGCATGCGGAGCAGGTGCAACGCTGATATCCGCTGCAAACACATTCAAGGAACGAGGGATAAATTATCAGGAAAAGGTTCTTTTCGTAGGACAGGACATTGACAGAGTGGTTGGCCAGATGTGCTACATTCAGCTGTCACTGCTTGGATGTGCCGGATATATCTGCATAGCCGACACGATTGTAAATCCTGTTGTAGGCTCGGTATTACAACCGGACGAACAGAAAGGACAGGAGTTCTGGTACACACCGCTCTACTACTCTAACAGGTGGCAGATGCGGATATTTATACAAAACATGAAAAGACTAATGCCTCTACCAGAGGCGGAGCAACAGAAAGAGGATGAATATGTATTCTTCTTCGATTTTGACAAAAAGGAGGAAACCTATGGGAACAAGTAGGACAGTGGTGCATTACGCATCAGGAGACAACAGAGATTATGAATTTGAGTGGAGCAAGGCAGTTTTGGAGTATCTGGAAAAGGGATATCCGGCAGAAGAAAAGAACTGCGAGCTGGAGGTCGGGAGCACGACTTACAAGGTTCTAAAAAGAGATACTGTAACCGCATTCTATGATGCAGACGGTAACACATTGTTTGATGTTACGAATGACAGGCTCAAAGAGGAATACGAGTCAATGGAAAGTTTGGATGAGACAGAGCCGAAGTCAGAGATTGGAAGAGCCATTGCAGGGATTGAGAAACAGGCATTTGACGAGGCTGTGTATATGGGGAAGACTTCCCTTGCGGATATTGTGACAGGGAATGTTCCTGATCCGACACCGGAAGAAGTGCAGAAGGCAATGGAAGAGCAGGCAGGAGCAGAGGAAGCAGAAGGTGATGAACCGGGCGATGATTCTTGCGGCCAGGATATTGAGGAAACTCACGATACTGAAACGCAGGAGGCTTCTGAAAATGGTGGAGAGGAAGAAAAAACGGATCCTGAGCCGACAGCAAAGGGCATCGATGGAGCTGTTGCAAAGCTGCAGGGAGAATTGAAAAAGGCAAAGGAAGGCTATGCCGAGCCTATCCTGTCACACATGATTGACCGGTGCAAAGAGTCGGAGACATTGGCTGATGCGGTATGCCAGACGCATAAGACCTGGGAGAAGTGCTTCAAGTACATCATGGATCAGGCACGAAAGCTCAAGAGTGGAAACTGTGCCATGGTAAAGGATTCCGTAGTCTACGAATGGGCAGAGGACTATTACAGACTGGATGATAAAGCTCTTGAAGAGAAAAAGGCTGTGGAAGCCAAGGAGAGAGAAAAGAAACAGAAAGCCGATCAGCAGAAGCGTCTGGACGGCATGAAGAAGCGTGCTGAGAAAAAGGCGGAGACAGCTGGAAAAGATAAGACTGCCAAGGAAACCCGAAACCGGAAGCAAAGGCGGACAAACCGAAGAAAGAGCCGGAGAAAAAAGAAGCTCCTAAGAAGAGGTCGAATGAACTTGAAGGGCAGATGGATCTGTTCTCAATGATGGGGCTGTAAGGAGGAATGTACGATGGAAAAAAAGCTGTCTGCATTGCCTAGACCAGAGGCAACAGCAGAAATGGTTGAAATGGCAGATAGACTGGACGGAATGGAGCACATTGTGACTGCGGAGCTGGTTGATGATAACAAAATACTGCTTCTGAATTTCTATGAGGTGTCGAAGCTCAAAAAAAAGGAAAACGGAAGCAGCATTTAGGACATTTCTGTCGAGTGATGATTATATCACGCAGGACCTGTCACAGTCAAAGGTTAAATGGCTTACAGCTGCATTTGATAATATGCAGGGTTTCCGGCTGTGGGAGTACAAATGGGATCAAAAACATGGAAAAGCGAACACATTCCAAAGGTGTTTATCTGGACAGCAGAGGACAAGGGCATCATGGAGAGCTTTTTCAAGGCTTACTGCAAAGAAACTGACGAGAACGTATGGAATGCTATTGACAGATTCCAAGACAAGGTCAAGGCAGAACGACTGGCAGAGAAGCACAGAAAAGTCCTTGCGCCGATTGATCTGCGGATGGAGCCGATAGGAGAGCCTTCACAGGATTTTACCGACTGGGTATGGGAGCAGGGCATGAGTTTCAGCCGGTACGGAATTTATAAAGAGACATCCAAGGGAAAAGCTGAATTTGAGTGTACGCACTGCCAGAAGACAGGAATCGTTGACCGGAGCAGGATAAGACTTCGGAACAATGAAAAGGGGGAATGTCCTTTCTGCGGAAGCAGAGTGACATATAAGGCAAGAGGAAAAATGCCATGCCAGATATCAGATGAAAGATGGTTCATATATGTGGATCGGCAGGAGGAAGGTTTCTTACTCCGGTACTTCAAAGCATGGAGACACATAAAGAATGACGCAATGATAACAGGCAGCATATGTAAGAAACGCATTGAAGAAACCATGCATGAGTACAGCCGCTGTTTTTGCACATTCTTCGGAGAAAAGCTGATGAAGGAAAGCTATGAATGGGGAGTGTACCACCAGAAGGGGAATTCGCGCTGGATTCCAGACGAGGGAAATATCGCATGCATGGAGTGTATCTTATATCCCGGAAATCTTCCAGAGGCATGGGAACACACACCTATGAAGTATTCCGCACTGGAAATTCTGGCACAGAACATTCCGACCACGGCTTTCAGATACGAGGATGCCATTGATATTTATCTGAAATTTCCGAAGCTTGAGTGGTTCTGCAAAATGGGCTTGAACCAGCTGGCGAAGGATGTGGTAAAAGGCTACAACTACAGCGGGAACATGAGCAAGGTCAATTATAAGGCTGACACCATCTATGAAATCTTAGGGCTGAATAAGGTCAATACGAGGACACTACAGGCAATAGACGGCAATCATTACGAACTCCGCCTGTTGCAGGTAGCACAGCAGCTTGATATCCAGATGAAGCCGGAGCAGTTAAAGGAATTTTACGAAACCTTTGAATGCAACACAGATCTTCTGAAGGAGAAGAATAGAAGGGTATCGCTCCATAAGCTCTGCCGGTACATAGACAAGGAGAGTGAGAGATACCCGATTGGAGAAAAGAATGCCTGCATGTGGGGCTATTCCTACAACAGGTACAAAGAGAGAACAGATCCACGAATAGAGAGAAAACAGAATATGGCACATGACTGGCTTGAATATATAGGGTGGTGCCGGGAACTGAAATACGACCTAGATAACAAGTTTATCTACATGCCAAACAATTTCAAAAAGGTGCATGACAGGGTGGCGGGAGAGTATAAGGCATTGCAGGATAAGGCTGCAGCTGAAAAGTTACGCAGGGAGAAGCTGGCCGCCAAGAGGATGGAACAGACGAAGAAAGCAATGGAGGAGATATTCAGTAAGAATGATGGAGTGGATGCTTTCCAGATAAAAGGAAAGGGGCTGATCCTTGTAGTGCCGCAGAGCGGGGATGAAATCCGCAAGGAAGGAGAAGCTCTTCATCACTGTGTAGGAGGTTACGTTGAGAGAGTGGCAAAAGGAGAAACGAACATCTTCTTTGTCAGAAAGGCAGATCATCCGGAGCAATCTTATTTCACGATGGAATGGAAAAATAACAAGGTCGTACAGTGTAGAGGTAAAAGCAACTGTGGGATGCCACCGGATGTGAAAGCCTTTGTGCAGGTGTTCGAGAAGAAAATGCAGGATGCAATCCAGAAAGGAGATACAAATGGCAAAAAGAAACAGAATTTACAGTCTGCGTAAGGGTTCAGTCCAGTGGAATGAAGAGGACAGGCTTTCATTATGCGGAATGCTGATCAAAGCAGGATATGCGGCACGTATCGGCAGAGGAATGATTCCCGGAACAGAAGGCAGGAAGACAGCACAGTATGAATACTTTGTTGAGTATTGGGAGGAAGGAGATGATACAAATGCTGGGACAGGTAACTAATTTAATAATGCCAAAGTTTATTGCGAGAAAGCCCAAGATTAAGCATGGGACATACAACAAGTATGGATTCGCTATTACTCTTCATCAGTATTGTATCTGTCCTAGATGCAACCATATCCTCAATGCCGGTCCAGATTATCAGCCGGATTATTGTAGCAAGTGCGGACAGCATGTTAATTGTTCAGATGTTCCATGGGAAGAGGAAGTCCAGCTTGGATATGTCAGAAAGGAGGAACGTTGTGAATAAATCAAAAATTGAGTGGTGTGATCACACATGGAATCCTATTACGGGATGCAATCATGGATGCCATTACTGCTATGCAAGAACTATGACAGCCAGATTCAGCGGAGACGTAAGGCTCAATAAAATGTGTAAGGCGGATTATTCGACGCAGACTGGACCGGACGAAAGCACTTTATATATTTTGGATAAGCCGATGCTGAGTGAGACAGGGCATCCGCTGGTATATCCATTCGGATTCGAGCCGACCTTTCACAGATATCGCATGGATACGATTGGCAAACTGAAAATGGGTAACAACATTTTTGTGGGAGCTATGGCTGATGTATTCGGAGAGTGGGTACCGGATCAGTGGATTGAGGAAATATTCACGGCGTGCCTGGAGCATGACGAGCACAATTATTTGTTTCTGACAAAGAACCCGGAACGATACATGAAGCTGGCAAATGCCGGGAAGCTGCCACAGCAGAACAATTTCTGGTATGGCACGACAGTGACGAGACCGGATCAGGAATACGCATGGTTTGAATCCGGCACTTATAACTGGTTTTTGAGTATCGAACCGATACTTGAGGATTTCGGCAAGTTTGGGGCAACGGTGAAAACGGCACCGCCATGGATTATTGTCGGAGCACAGACAGGGAGGTCAAAGAATAAGGTCATTCCAGAGTTTGAGTGGATTAAGAATCTGGTGCTTACTGCAGATACGTTTGGAATACCAATTTTTATGAAAGACAGTCTGATTCCGATTGTTGGAGAAAAGAATATGCGGAGGGATTTCCCAAAACAGCTCCTTGAAAAGACAATCAGCGAAAAAATGCAGAACAAGCTCTATGAAGCGTGCTCTGAGTGCGGGAAAGTGCTTCGCAAGAACCAGATGGTTGCATTGATGGCAAGATCAAAAAGAGGTACACCAGCTAAACAGTATGCCTACCTGTGCAGGGCATGCTTTGAGAACAGTTGTAAAAATATGGGGGTTGAACTCCCAAAACTTGACTATATGGAGGATTAAAAGATGAGTAACAATGCAGAAAACAGATTTGAAAATAACGCAGTAGTATTAGCAGGAGAAGTTGCAGGAACACCGGTATACAGCCACGAGGTGTACGGAGAAGGATTTTATGTTTTTGACATGAACATTCCGAGAGAAAGCGGAAACATTGATACAGTGCCGGTTATGGTTTCAGAAAGAATGTGCAATATTGAAGACATTAAGGTGGGAGAATTGTATGAGGTTGTCGGTCAGTTCCGCTCTTATAACAGACATGAAAGAAAAAAAGAACCGCCTGATACTCTCTGTGTTTGCCGTAGAATTGAATCCAGTAACTGAAGATGAATTTATTGGAGAAAACCATATTGATCTTGATGGATACGTTTGCAAAGAACCAGTTTATAGAAAGACTCCACTTGGCAGGGAAATTGCAGATTTGCTCATTGCTGTGAACAGAGCTTATGGAAAGTCAGATTACATTCCTTGTATTACATGGGGCAGAAATGCGAGATTTGCATCAACATTAGAGGTTGGACAGAGAGTGCAGCTGCAGGGAAGAATCCAGAGCCGTGAATATGTAAAGAAAATTAGTGAGGATAATTCGGAGCGACACACAGCTTATGAGTTATCAGCCAGTCGGATTGTACTGAGTATGTAATATGTGGTGCCGGAACAGCGAGGGCTATAAAGATTACACTGCTGGTATTGCAATATCGCATGCCAGCAGGAACGAACGAAAGGAGCATAAAATGGCGAAGAAAAGAAGCTGTCGCAGAACAGTTGATGAGGACAAGATTCATGAGAAAGCGGTCAAAATCCGCAAAATGACAGACGAACAGCTGGTACATTACGTGGAGGATAGAGTAGAGAAAGCAAGGAGTGAGGGCTTTCATCGTGGGAAAGAAGTTGCTCCTGCCAAGCCTGCTGTAAATATTGTTGAGATTATCGGCGAGATTGGCAGCGTAAAAGGCATTGGAACCACAAAGCTTGCAGATATAAAGGCAATTCTGGAAAAGCACCTGGGAGCTTCAAATGGTTAGGGCATTTACAGTGCCGGGGGAGCCAAAAGGGAAAAGGACGTCCGAGGTTTAATCCCATGAATCCTGCGGCACATCCAAGGACACCGGAAGCCACGCTGGTGTATGAGAACTTGATCGGATGGGAGTACCGGAGGCAGTGCAAGGGCAGCTTTCCGGAAAAGGTTCCTGTGATGATGCAGATCAAGGCATATTACACCATTCCGGCCAGTGCAAGCAAGAAAAGAAAAAACAGATGATGGCAAACGGAGAGGAACGTCCAACCAAGAAACCGGATATCGATAATGTTGTCAAAGTATATGCAGATGCGCTGAACCATCTGGCATACCATGATGATTCGCAGGTAGTGAGCATTACCTGTGAGAAATATTATTCAGAGGAACCAAGGGTAGAAGTTATTTTGAGTGATACGGAGGAAGAACTATGAGGATTAATAAAAGTGAGCTGTCAAAGAAAATAGGACAGCTGAAAGGAATAGTACCATCAAGGACCACGATTGAGGCATTGAAAGGAGTTTTATGTTCGGACGGGTATTTAATCGCCTCGGACACAAATCTGACCGTTAAGGCGAAATTAGAGGGCATGGAGGAGAAAACAGAACCATTCATCATCCCTGCGAAAGCCTTTGATTTCATCGGCAGTCTTCCGGATGGGGAGCTTGAAGTCAGCGTGAGCAAAGGAAACCTTGTTATCAAGACAGGAACGATCAAGAACCAGTTCAAGACACTGGACGCAGAGCTGTTTGCCTACACAAAGAGCATTGATACAGACAAAGAGCCTGCCAAGATACCGGCATTAAAGCTGAAAAAGGCAATCGACCATGTAATTTATGCGGTTGCTGTAAGCGGATCCAATCAGCAGATGCTTGGCATGTATCTTGAATGCATGGATGGAAAGCTGAATTTTGTCGGTCTGGACGGACACAGGATTGCCTGGGACTGCATCGATTATGAGGGCGAGTTCCAGATTATCGTTCCGAGAGCAGCTATGGAGAATGTAAAGAAGATGGACTTCGAGGGTGATGTCTCCATCTACCATGACGGAAACGGAGCATTGTTCAAGTCGGAGGAATATGAGGTCTACACCAGAATATCCAGGGCGAGTATTTCAAGTACAAGAAGATGTTCATGAGCGGGGAAATGTTCACAATCATTGACCGCAGGGTGTTAATGGAAGCTATCAATCGTGCAAGGCTTTGCGGCTCGGCAGAAGACAAGGCACCTGTAATCATGGACATGAGCGGAGACACCATTGGACTTACATACAGAAGCACCATGGCAGACTTTCACGAGGAGATTCCGGTAATCGAACCATTTGAGAAAGATTTGAAGATCGCCTTTGATCCGAGGCTTATGATGGACAGCCTCAAGGCTTTTGAATGTGACACAGTAACGTTGGAACTTACCTCGGCCAAACAGCCTGCTCTTATTAAGGCAGATGATAGCGATATGACAGCCCTGGTACTTCCGGTAAATTTCAAGGAGGCATAAATGGCAGGATTTACAGATGCAATGGTAATAGACGGAAAAGCAGTGATAAGAAAAATCCGCAATGGAAAGAGCCTACGGAAAGGCGGAGCAGTCAATCTGGAGCAGTGTGATATTAAAATCACATCAACTGTGCAGGGAGGTATCATTACATTAGAGATACCGGAGAAGAATCTGCTGATCACATGCAGATTACAGGATGTGCTGGCAGTTATATCAGCCGCCAATAAGAAATATCTGGAACAGCAATCAGGCACCAAGCTACCTCATGGTCAGGAATAATGTATATCACGAAATAAAACAGGGCGGTCGTGGTGCACCGCCCGGAAAGGAGAGTAATGGATCCGGAGGAAATGTGTAGAAGCTGCATTCATGTGAATTACTGTATGGGTGCATACCGCAAAGACCATTGGTGCGGCAATCACACCGGCCATGAAAGAAAATATGAAGTGTCCGAAATGTGGAAGAGATACAGAATGGCTAAGAGCTCTGTCGAGGGTGGACAACAAGACGATGATCTGTGATGAGTGTGGAACAAAGGAGGCTCTGGACGCAATGGGGGGCTGACGGAGGGAAGCTCCGTAAGGAAATCCATACTCGCATGTGTTGGCAGAGGTTCTACACCACAGGAGAGAGTTAGAGCAAATGTGCAGGCAACCGGTAATAAGTGGGCAATGGAGAACTTTAGAGATACACATAATTAAGATTTAGTGGAGGTAGTAATCATGAGTACAGGAAGAAAAATATTTGCAACAGCACAAATTGTTAACGGAAAAATTGTTATTGATTTGGGAGATACCGCAAATTATATGACAGTCAAAGGAAGCGATGGAATCATTTTTATCGTAGAGCGTAATTCAAAAGAGTTTGTTGAAGTTAAAGACAAAAGATATGAAAATTAGAAATTAGCGGAGGTAGAACAATGAGATACAGTATTGAAACAACAGAAAATGGTGTAAATGAAACATTAGAGGTAGATGGAAACTTATATAAAAAAGAGTGGGAGAGAGGGAAACGGTCTTTTTAGATGTAAACAAAAAGGCTTTGCAGACCAAATGGAAAATGAGGGATACGATAACGAGCCATTGCTTGAAAAAATTGATGAGGTCTTTGACAGCTTCCTTGCTAGTTCCGTTGACGATATAAGAGACTACTTGGATTAATAAACTGAACATATTTAGAATTTAAAGGTAAAAAACATGGCATGGTACGCACTTTATAAATGGTATAAAGATTGGAGCAGAATAGGATACCCTAATATGATTAGTTGGTATTCTGAAAAGCTTAATCCACCAAAATGGACAATATTAAAATTCAAGTGAGGTAATAAGTAATGAGAATATTCAGATTTATAAGAGCGTGGTTTTATTATTCGACTTTCCGAAACTATCTATATTCAGAAGGTACAAAACCTGCTCAAACTCGTTTTCAGTATGCAAAGAAGCATAGTAAAACAAAATGGTATAGTTGACTAAACTGAACTTTAGGAGGAAAGAGACATGGCAAATTTTGATGAAGATATTAAGAGAATCACAGATGAAATCCTATCGGATGGAACTGTTGACCAGATTATTAGAGAAAAGGTGACGGATGGAATAGAAAAAGCAATAGCTAGTTCATTTAATTATGGAAAGCTTGAAAAGGCGGTCAAAGAAAGAGTTGAGCAGGTTTTAGTTCCGTTTATTGAAAGCTACGACATGAGTGGATACATTGTAAAATTGGACACACTTCTTACGGAAATGGTCAATAAGTCTGTCCTTACTGACAACAAAAATTTGTTGGAAAATTTTAAGTTTATGATGGAAGAACCGCAGGAAACAGATATAAAGATATCTGATTTGTTCAAGGAATATAAGAAGTTTGTTGCCGGTGATATGGAGGTAGAGGGCCGAGAGATTGTGATAGAGGATAATGCTGAATACGAGGCGATGGATGTACATTTTGAATTCGAAGAAGAGGGTGAGAGAAGCTGGAGCTCATTCAAGTATGCAACTATTGACTTTACAGTGGATGATGAAGAACAGCAGGATAAATTAAACAGAACAGTACGTCTTTCGCACTGGACAGGGGATAGAAAAGCCGGATGGGAAATTAGAACAGACACAAATCCTGACATATATTCACTTAGGCACATGAATAAGTTTGATTTGCTTCTTGCGAAACTGCAGAGAGCGGATGCACGAATTATCATAGACGAGACTGCAGACGAGGATTTTGTTTATTCCGATACAAAGCCAGAGCCGACCTATGAATAGCCATGAACGGTCAGCTAACATTTGATAAATTTATGAATATAACAGAGGAAAAGCCACCGGAACATAAGCAAGAGAGAGTTCCGATGGTGGATCCATGTTACTACTGTTTATGCAGGTCGTGTATCAATAATGCAGAGAGCCTTACTGTTAATCCGGAAGAAGTACCATATGACTGGCACCCGTGCTTCTTTTGCGATATATGCAATAATTTTGATGGAGAGAGCCCAGAAAATATGGAAAGGGAAGAGTGCGAGGAGTATATGATAGACGATTATCATGCGAGGAAGAACAGAGAAAAACTAAGGATTGTGAGGTGAAGTCAAATGCGAAAACCGATTCCAAAATCAGTGCGAAAGCGGGTGTACGCAAAGTATGACGGACATTGTGCGTACTGTGGCTGCAAAATTCCGGAAAAGGGATTCAATGTCGATCACCTGTATTGCCTGAGAAACTATGAGTACACAGAGGATTTTACAGGTATCGATGTGCATGATATTAAAAATTTCATGCCGGCCTGTGGCTCATGCAATCGTTATAAGGCAACCATGGATTTGGAAGAATTCCGGAAACAGCTCCAGAAGATACCGGACAGGCTGGCAAGGGATGTATGCACATATAATATTGCAGTCAGATATGGCATGGTACAGGAGAACAGAGAACCTATCAAATTCTATTTTGAGAAAATGGAGGAAACAGTGAATGAAGAGAGAAAAGCTTGAAACATACATAGGCAGACAGGTCAAGGTGCTGCTGTTTGATGGAAGAGCCTACGAGGGCTGTCTGCAGAAGACCAATACAGACGCAGTTAAGCATAATCCGAACCTATACTTGAAGCATAATTATTATGCATTGCTTGACAAGGGAGGGAACACTATGGGACCAATCTTCCGTTGCTCCCATGTTACGAGGGTTAAGGAGGTGGGCTGATGCAGGTACATAGGCTGGAAGACTACAGGATTCGCAACAGACAAGGTAGGTCAAGAGGCACCGGAGGATATTACGTCAATCGCATGGGGCACAAGAAAGAAACAATGGTGTACTCGGTGTATTATGAGACCGATGCCGGAGAATTTTCTCCGGAGCAATGGCTTGAAATCATGAGAGAATGCGTAGCTGCATCCGGATCTGAGGCACTGTTACAGCGGATTATAGACCATGTAAAGGCAAGTTGCGTGTGGCTAAAGAAAGATGCTGAACGTGAAGAGTATGCTTTGGACATACTTGCCGGAAGAATTTACAGGCAAGGGCATGCGTGGAGCGACTTTTTCGACAGAGGGTATCTCCGAAAACACAGCGTATGTCTTTGATTTCCAGGGAGAGAGTGCATGATATGCGAGAAATGCGGGCGAGCCTTAAAGGATGCCGAGAGCATCCTGAGAGGTTACGGACCGGTATGTTACAAGAAGATAATGCCACCTCGGCCAAAGAAAACCAGAGCAGCCAAAGGAGATTGCAGTCCTGTGGATGACTGGGATTATGAGGTGCCGGGACAAATGGAACTGAGTGATTTTATAGAAATGCCGAAAGGAGGGAATGACGATGATTAAGTATTTTTGCGATCGGTGCGGAGTGGAAATGACAAAGGAGAAAAGGCATGGTTTCGTGTCCGTAAATACCAGAGATAAAGCAGAGGGAGATCTGTTGGAGGAGAATGAGTTTGAAAGCTGGCTTTTCTGCAAGAAGTGTACGGAGGATATCCGGAGATATGTGCGTACATTGCCGTTAAAACCGTCTCAAAACGATGAAAAGCGTGATCAAAATAAGGAAAAATGTGATCAAAACGAGGGAAAGCGTAGCGAACCTGCTAAAAGTGAAGCAAAAGCGCAGGAAACCGTATCTGAGGCGGCGGAAGATGAAAGCACGACCGGAAAGAAAAAGTATGATGTAGGCAAGATTATGGCTCTGAAAAAGGCAGGGTGGAAGGTTAAGGACATTGCGGATGAAATGAAAATGACACCACAGCAGGTTTCCAACCAGATTTATCTCTACAACAAGAAGATGCAGGAGAACGGAGCTGAGACAGAGGTACACATGAGCCGGATCGAGCCAACAAATAGACCAAAACTTTAACAACGAATTGGAGGAATAATGTAAAATGTCAGAAATCAAATGTACAACGATAGAAAAAATTGGTATAATAAGACAAGGCACCAACGGGTGGAACAAAGAACTCCGATTGGTAAGCTGGAATGATGCTGATCCTAAGTATGATATCAGAGACTGGTCGCCTGATGATGAAAAAATGGGAAAAGGCATTACACTTACAGAGGAGGAAGCAAGAAACCTGTTAGGTCTTCTTGAAAAGCATTTCGGATAAAGCGGTACCAGGAACCGGAATATTTTTAGGGAGGTCTGATCAATGGATGGAAATGAAAACGCACACTCTACCCTCATAGCATTAAGTCCCGAAGATTTACACGATCTTCTTGAAAAGGCGGCTGAGGTAGGAGCAAACGCAGGCATAGACAAGTATGTCGAAGAATTGAAGAAATCGCAGAAGAAACGGGGAGACAGAAGGCTCCATAACACGAAGCTTCTGCTCCGTAATTTCCGCATGTTACAGGAGAATGCGGAAAACTCCGTATTCGGAAGGACACAGATGGAGGAGTCAGCTGCAGATATCCTCGAAAGCATGATGAACATTTACAATGATGTCCTGGTGGTGGAGAGTATTAAGAACAGTGCCACAAGAACCGGCATTATCGTAAGCCACGTCCGGACGATGTTGGAAATCTTTGAGGTATGCTGCGAGAAGTCTTCAAACGAGCTGGACAAACGGAGATATGATATCATATACGGATTATACATATCCGAGGACAAAATAAGTAGGAAAGAGCTTGCTGAGAAGTGGAATGTATCCAACGACACGACATACATTGACGAGAAAATTGCTCTCGAAAGACTGTCAGCACTTATTTTTGGGGTGGATGGCTTGACATTACAATAAATCCCCATTTCAAAAAAAAAGTTTCGGTTGACGTTCAAATATATAAGTGGTAAAGTGAAATTCGTAAAATTCTAAATCGTAAAGCATCGGGCAAAAACTCGGTGTTTTCTTTTTTGTTGCTCCTTCGACTATAAAAACCGAAGGAGGTAACAAAATGCAAGGGATAATCGTATTGATTGTCTACGCACTCTTGATGGTGGGTGCGACAAAAGCTTTTACGAAAAGAGAAGACGGAGGCGAGAGCTTCCATGTAGGACACAGAAATATGGGAATGGTGGTATCGGCAATGAGCATTGCGGCAACCTGGATATGGGCGCCGGCTTTATTCACGTCGGCAGAGAAAGCCTACTCGAATGGCATTGCAGGGCTGTTCTGGTTTTTAGTGCCGAATATTTTATGCCTGATCCTGTTCATTCCATTTGCAAGAAAAAATCCGGCGGGATATGCCGGACGGAATCACGCTTTCCGGGTATATGCACAAGAAATACAAGTCTGAGCCGGTGAAGAGAGTATATCTCTTTCAGCTCACAGCACTTACAATCCTGTCAACTGCGGTTCAACTGTTAGCAGGAGGCAAGATACTGAGTACGGCAACGGGCTTACCATTATGGGCTATGACTATCGTACTGGCAGTCATAGCTTTTTCTTATTCGCAGATTTCCGGAATCAAGGCTTCTGTCTTTACGGACACAATCCAGATGGTGTTCCTGCTGTTGGCATGTGCAATCTTCGTTCCATGGGCATTGAAGCTTAATGGGGGAACAGCTGCCATTCAGATTGCAGGAGCAAGCGGGGAATACGGACACCTGTTTTCAGAGAAAGGTTTGGAAGTATTTCTGGGATTTGGACTGCCTACGGCAATCGGACTGTTTGCCGGACCTTTTGGAGACCAATGCTTCTGGCAGAGAGCTTTTTTTCAATCAGAAAAGACAGGATCGGACGCTCATTCGGTCTTGGAGCTGTGATGTTTGCGGTCGTTCCACTTTCAATGGGAATCCTCGGATTTATCGCGTCCGGCACAGGATTTATTCCGGCAGACACAGGAATGGTAAACTTTGAGCTGATCAAGGCGATATTCCCTGCATGGGTAATCATTCCATTCATGTTCATGCTGATTTCCGGACTGCTTTCCACAGTGGATAGTAACCTGTGTGCAATCGCATCACTGACAACGGATCTGAAAGCCACAGCGAGATTGAAGGATGCAGACCAGATAAAAGTATCTAAGGCATCCATGATCGTCCTGCTTATTGTTGGAATACTGATTGCAAATATTCCGGGACTGACAGTAACACACATGTTCTTGTTTTACTGCACGCTTAGAGCCACAACAATGTTGCCTACCATGCTTACTCTGATGAATGTGAGGCTTACGGCAAGCGGAGTTGTCGCAGGAGTGCTTACAGCGTTCCTTGTGGGGCTTCCTATTTTTGCCTACGGGACGATTTCCAACCTGTCAGCATATAAAACAGCTGGAAGCCTGATAACTGTCCTCTCGTCTGGAATAATCGCACTGGCTGTCTCAAAAATCCCAAAAAGAAGGGAGCGAGACGGGCATGGGAAATGAAAGACTTGGAAGAAAGCAGAAGATAAGCAATGATGCATGGCTGAATGTTATGAAGCACATAGAAGAGCTTGTCCCAAAATCAGAACTTGATGAAAAAGTGGGACAAACAGTAAAAGCAATCATGGATACAGCAAGGGGAAAGAAAGCCGCTGTTGCATGGAGTGGTGGCAAAGATTCCTTGGTGCTCGCAGATGTCTGCAGACAAGCAGGAATAGAGGATAGCGTCCTCGTAGTGAGTAATTTAGAGTATTCAGCATTTACAGAATGGGTGGATAGGAATAAGCCTCCTAAACTGGAGATTATAAACACAGGGCAGGATATTGAATGGCTTGTGAAACACCCGCAGATGCTGTTCCCGCAGGATTCCAACACTGCGGCGCAATGGTTTCATATTGTTCAACACAGAGGACAGGCAAAGTATTATAAGGCTCATGAGCTTGATATGATCTTGCTTGGACGCAGAAGAGCTGATGGAAACTACGTCGGAAAAGGGAGCAATATATATACGGACGGAAAAGGTGTCACACGTTTTAGTCCTCTGGCTGATTGGAGCCATGAAGAAGTATTGGCATATATCCATTATTACAATTTGGTAATGCCTCCAATTTATGATTGGAAAAACGGATATTTATGCGGCACCCATCCATGGGCGGCACGACAATGGACGGGATCCATCGAAAACGGATGGAAAGAGGTCTACGAGATTGAGCCGGATATAGTGAAAGAAGCTGCCAAGAAAATTCCAAGTGCAAAAGAATTTCTAAAGGGCTTGGAGTAACACACCATTTGCAGATGGTTTATACGTCACTCTCCTTCAAAATAATATTTTGGAGGAAACATTATGAATAGCATTACTATGAAGCTTACCGATATGGTAAGACCTGAGAAAAATGTCCGCATCCATACAGAGCAACAGCTCAGAGAATTTGAGCGAAGCGTGAAGATGTTCGGGCAGATTAGACCGATTGTTGTTGATGAGAAGAATGTAATCCTCGCCGGCAACGGATTATATGAAACCCTGCTCCGTATGGGGTATGAGGAAGCATTGGTGTACCAGTACACTGATTTGACAGAGAACCAGAAGAAAAAACTTATGATTGCTGACAACAAGATATTCTCACTGGGTATCGAGAACCTTGACACACTCAATTCTTTCTTGGAAGATCTGCAGGGGGACCTTGATATTCCTGGTTTCGATTCAGAGATACTGAAACAGATGGTATCAGATGCCGAAGAAGTGACCGAGAAACTATCGGAATATGGCACTCTTGATGAATCAGAGATACAGGCGATTAGAGACAGGACAGAGAAGCCAGAAGCCCACAGAACCAAATATGCCGGATTCTGGTTCTAGTACCAATGAAAATCCACAGAATACAGCTATTACAACCACAAGTGATGCTGTCCATGAGGAGCAGGACGAAGAAACCGCCGAGGTAAAGAAATTCGTTATCTGTCCGAAGTGCGGTGAGAAGATATGGCTGTAAAGAGATGTGAGTCCAGCATCGATGTTGTAAAGGCTGCTGAAATACGGATCACAAACGTATTCAACAACGGACTGCCGGTATATATGTCCTTTTCCGGCGGGAAGGACAGCTTATGCATGGCACAGCTGATTTACAACCTTGTGCAGAGAGGAAAGATCAATCCAAGCCAACTTGTAGTGCAGTTCATAGACGAGGAAGCCATATTCCCATGCATTGAGGAGACTGTAAAGACTTGGAGAAAGAGATTTCTTCTCATGGGTGCCAGATTTGAATGGTATTGTCTGGAAGTAAAACATTACAACTGCTTCAACGAATTATCGAATGATGAAACCTTTATCTGCTGGGATCACACAAAGAGAATGTGTGGGTAAGAAGACCGCCTGCATTTGCAATCAGGAATCATCCGCTCCTCAGACCGAGGATTGATGCGTACCAAGACTTCCTTCCGAGAACCTGTCAGAGTGGAATCACAATAACAGGAATACGGACAGCAGAATCGGTGCAGAGATTACAGAACATTGCATCCATGATAAAGGCAGGAAAGACAATGACGAATAAGCACCAGGTCTTTCCAATCTATGACTGGACAAACAATGACGTATGGCTTTACCTGCTGAATGAGCATGTTGACATTCCGGAGATTTACCTGTTCTTGTGGCAGGCAGGAACCCGAAAAGGTCAGCTGAGGGTATCACAGTTCTTTTTTCTGTGGATACTGCACGTAGCCTTGTGAAGATGAATGAGTATTACCCTGACCTTATGGAGAGGGTAACACGCAGAGAACCTAATGCATATCTCGCAGCACTGTATTGGGACAGCGAGATGTTTGGCAGGAGCACAGCCGCACGAAAGAACAATGAAAGCGGGCAGGGGAAGAAAGACTATAAGGCAGAGCTTATAGAGATGTTCAATAACATGGACATTTATTTTACAACAAAGCATAAACGGTATGTGGCTTCCAGATACCGAAATTTCTTCATATCTGTTGCGGCAATAGCAACGGATAAGGATTACAAAGCTATTTACGAGGGGCTTATCTCCGGAGATCCTAAGCTCCGTTCTTACAGGGCACTCTATCAGAGAATATATGGCCGGTATATTACCGAGGCTAAGAGGGAGGAGGCGAAGAAGAATGGATAAGCTTATGGAGCCTTCCTCTACTCTCCAATGGGTAGACAGGACATTGGTAAAGCCGAATGATTACAACCCGAACAAGGTATCAAAGCAAAACCTTGAACTGCTCACACAATCTATTTTCACAAATGGATGGACGCTTCCGATTGTTGTAAGACCAGATTATACGATTATTGACGGATTCCACAGATGGACTGTTGCAGGTCCGGAATGGAAGTATGTGCCACCTTCAGAAAAGGACAAGAGAACGCTGTTTGAACGTCTTGGAGGTAAGGTGCTGGTCGTTATCGTTGATCACAAGGACAAGGCAGGTAATATTTACGGCACCGTTACCCATAACAGGGCAAGAGGTACACACCTGCTCGAACCAATGAAGAAAATCGTCAAAGAGCTCATGGAAGAGGGCAAGTCGGTAGAAGAAATCGGCAAGCAGCGGCATGAGACCGGAGGAAATATTCCGTTTATCAGAGTTTTCAAGGAGGACTTCTTGAAAATGATGGTACAGGAGAAGAAAAACTTTTCCAAAGCGGAATATATAACAAAGATATAATGATAAAACGAGAAATATTCGTAATTGCGGGGGAGTGTGAGTGCTTCCCCTTTTTCATGTACCCACGAAACAATATCAAAGCTGATGGGAGGGAGGTAAATGCCAACACCAAGAAGTCCAAATGTGGACAAGAGAAGTGATGAACGCAAGCAGGCTGAGAAAATATATCTGGAAAGCAAAGGAAGCCTTAAACTTGTTGAAATTGCTGAAAAGCTAAAGGTTCCGGCCAACAAGGTACGGAAGTGGAAGTCCATGGACGGATGGGAGGCAAAGCTTAGCCCAACCAAAGCTGATAATGGCAAAAAAAAACAAGTGGAGCGTTCCACTTCGGATAAAGGGAGCGTTCCACGTAAGAGAGGTGCTCCGAAGGGCAACAAGAATGCAGTGGGAGGTAGAGGCAATCCGAATGCTAAGCCGCCAGATGCGACAAAGCATGGAGGGTACTCGGCTGTCTACTGGGATACGTTGGATGAAGACGAGAAGAATCTCATTGAGGATATGCCAAAGGATGAGGAAGAACTGCTGATAGAGCAGATACAGCTTTTCTCGGTCAGGGAACGACGGATTATGAAAGCAATCAACAAATACCGCAACAGCGAAAGCCCTGTGGCATTGGCATTTTCGCAGAGGTCGGAGCGGAAGCGGACATTTGAGAATGACGAGGATAAAGAGGAATATGCCAGAAGGATAGCAGAAAAGGTTGCTGCCGGAGAAAGACTTCCGGGCAATGAATATTCGGTATTTACCCAGACAGATAACAAAGACCAGATCATAGCAAGGCTGGAATCAGAGTTATCCAACGTACAGTCCAAGAAGACTAAGGCAATCGAGGCATTATCTAAGATGCACATTGAGCACCAGAAGATTGACGGCGGCAATAAAGGCAATGACGTTGTAAGGATGTGGGCTGAGAAGGTGCTACAGAACAGGAGGGATTCGGATGGGTGATAACCAATGGCTGAATGACTTCCTGGAGGACAGCATACCGAAATGGAAAGCTGATCCGGTAATGTTCATGAGAGAGGTTCTACTGTTTGAACCGGATGACTGGCAGATCGAGGTTGCACATGATCTGAGGGATTACCCGAGGGTATCGGTCAAGTCTGGGCAAGGTGTCGGAAAGACAGGTCTTGAGGCGGCACTGCTTCTGTGGTTCTTGGTATGTTATCCATATCCAAGAATAGTTGCGACAGCTCCGACGAAGCAGCAGCTCCATGATGTACTGTGGTCTGAGGTTGACAAGTGGATGAACAACTCTCCTTTGCTTCCTATGCTCCTTAAATGGACAAAGACCTATGTTTATATGATTGGCTATGAAAAGCGTTGGTTTGCTGTTGCTAGGACTGCTACGAAGCCAGAGAATATGCAGGGCTTCCATGAGGATAACATGCTATTCATTGTGGACGAGGCTTCCGGTGTTGCGGATCCTATCATGGAGGCAATCACAGGTACTCTTGCAGGAGAGAACAACAAGCTTCTGTTGATGGGGAACCCGACAAAGACCTCCGGAACATTCTACGACAGCCACACTGTAGACCGTTCGCTCTATAAGTGCCATACGGTCAATTCAGAACACAGCAAGCGTACCAACAAAGAGAATATCGAAGCCATGAAGCGGAAGTACGGAGCGGATAGCAATGTTGTTCGTGTTCGTGTTTATGGAGAGTTTCCACAGCAGGAAGATGATGTATTCATCCCCATTTCATGGTTAGAGCAGAGTTGTAAGACGGAGATATCCGAGAGGACAGCAAGGGCATTAGGCATATATACAGACGATAAAGGGCGGAAATATCCACAGGACCCGTCGCTAATAGATAAGATTGAGATTGGCTGTGACGTTGCCAGATTTGGTGATGATAAGACATGCATAGGCTTCCGCATCAATGAGGTTGTGAAGATATTCAAGAAGTACAACGGGCAGGACACAACATGGACAGCCAGTAATATAGCAATCCTTTATAAACAGCTGAGGAGCAAATATAAATATACTGGTCCAATAGGTATTAAAGTGGATGATGGCGGTGTTGGCGGCGGTGTCGTTGACCAGCTTCGCAGTTATGCCAGAACAGAGCCTGCGGTATGGCAGGATTCACACCTGCTTCCAGTCAATTTCGGACAGCCTATCAGCCATCGGTATTACGTGGATTCCACAACGTACATGATGGGTGTGGTTAAGGACTTGATTGCTCCGTTTGATGAAGAGGGGCGACCGCATAAGCCGGAGATACTGCTTCCTGATGATAACGACCTCATAGGTCAGCTGTCGTGTAGGAAGTATTCTTTTACAAGTAACTCAAAACAGAAGGTTGAAAGCAAGAAAGATATGAAGGACAGAGGGCTTACGTCTCCGGATGAAGCCGACTGCATACTGCTTGTCTGCTTGCCTATGACGTACAAGAAGAAAGGAGGGAAAAAATAATGTCTGAGGAAAAACCGGTCAGACAGGTTGGTGTCAAGATTGTGAAGGCAGATAACTTCGGGGAGACACCAACGGTTTTTGTTGAAAGCCAGAAACCGATTGAAAAGTCAGATAAAAGCGAACAGCTGAGCATGGTAAATGCTGTAAATGCATCTGAATGGATTACGCACCCTATCGACATGAGAGGGTTGAAGGAGCTTGTAGACAATTCCACTATCCTTCCGCAGTGCATAAGAGCATATAAGAGCAATATAGCAGGCTTTGGAATCAGCGTTGGATACCGCGAGGACTACGAGGAAGAAACCACAGAGATGCAGGCGGAATGGAATGCGATGGAGAGAGTCATCGATCTGCTCAATATGGACTGCATGTCGAAGGAAGTCTTCGAGAATGTGATTCGGGACAGAGAGACATTCGGAATATCATATTGCGAGGTTATCCGGGATATGAAAGGGAATGTCGTACAGCTGGAGTTTATCATTGATACTCCGTCAATCGACATGACATATCCGTTAGAGCCTTATATCGAGGCAGAGTTTTTCTATAAGGGCGAGAGAATGATGCGAAAGAAGAAGTTCAGAAAGTTCCGACAGAACGTAGCCGGCAGGACAGTTTACTTTAAGGAGTTTGGAGATCCTCGAATTATGGATAAGAGAACTGGAAAATATGTCACTGAGGAAGATATGGAGCCGGTCGATATTGACGATCAGGCGAATGAGATAATTGATTTCAGACTTGGCAGTATGCCTTATGGAGAAGTGCGGTGGATAGGGCAGGTACTCACTGTTGACGGAAACAGGAGAGCAGAGGTTCTGAATAACGCATACTTCCGCAAGGGCAGGCACACACCATTGATGATACTGGTTAAGGGTGGAACGCTCTCTGATGATGCATTCACGAAGCTCCAAACATACATGAATGAGATCGAAGGGGAAAAGGGACAGCATTCGTTCCTGATTCTTGAAACAGAGAACAATGAGACGGGTGCAGCGTTCCAAGACCAGAAGCAACCGGAGGTCGAAATAAAAGACCTTGCCTCAATCCTACAGAAGGATGAATTGTTCCAGGAGTATCAGGAGAATGGCAGGAAGAAAACACAGTCAGCTTTCCTGCTTCCAGATCTGTATGTCGGATACACGACAGATTTTAACAGAGCTACTGCACAGACAGCTATGGAGGTTACTGAAAAGCAGGTATTCCAGCCGGAAAGAACATCTCTTGCGTGGGTAATCAACAACAAGCTGCTGAATGGATATGGATTCAAGCACGTTGAAGCTAGGTTTGATGAACCGGATATAACCAATCCGGACGATATCCAGAAGATACTCAATATCACAGAGAGAGCCGGAGGACTAACACCGAACCTTGCCAAGGAGTACACCTATGAAGTCCTCGGTAAAGATGGATGTGCTGACTATGACGGAGAATGGGGAAACGTTCCTCTGGCATATTCCAGAACAGTCACCCAGAGCCAGCTACAGGCGAATTTAGGAGCGGGAGCAGGAGAACAACCGCAAACGACCGGAAACGAGCCTACAGGTCAAAATACAAAGCCACAGGGCAATGAGAAAACGGTTACCGAGGAAGAACTTGCCATACTTGACGGACAGATAAAGAAAGCAGAGCTGAATGATGCAGAGCTGGTTCCAATTATGAAGGAAATCAGAAACGCATTGGGAGCATACCGAGAGAAAGCTGGTGATTGATATGGCTGACAAGTCGAAGTATTACCAGATGGTGGCGGAAGCATTATCGCTCATGCTGATCCAATCTATGATGCTATAGACAGATACTTGGCAAAGGCTGACGAAGACCTTGAGGACGAGCTGAAGGAGGAAGGCTACGCAGAGCCGAAGGATACAGTGTCGGAGATAAACTCTTTAGAGGAGGAAATCGCCGACATTCTTCATTCCCAGACTACTGCTCTTGTCACTGCTCTTAAAGCCGCAGATGGAGATTGGGATGCCGCACAGGAGAATGTCTCTGATATGATCGATGAAGACGACATAGCGGAACAGGTTACCGAAGCAGCCAATGCGATGTATGAGCTCAACATCCCGAAGCTGGCAACAGTATATATACAGGAATCAGATGGAGAGCTTGTGGTAGACACTTTACGGCAGAGAACATCTGAATGGTTCGCCTCATGGAGCGAACAGCTCGGCAATCTGATGAAAGTAAACACCCATAAGCAGATCACTGACCTTATCCAGGAAACGATAGCGAATGGGGATGATATTGCAACGCTGACACGCAAGATTATGGACGGAGGCTGGCGAACGGAATACTACCAAGCGAAACGTGTTGCTGTAACTGAGGTACTTAGGGCACACAGTGTAGCGAAAGAGGAAGCCATTCAGCAAAGCCCGGTTGTTGATATGAAAGAGTGGCGACACACAGGGGTACATAAGATTAAGCCTCGCCCGAACCATGTTGCTATGGACGGGCAGATGGTGCCGAAAGACCAGCCTTTTGAAATGCAGGGCAAGGACGGTGGCACATATTATCCTATGTTTCCTCGTGATCCGAACCTTCCGGCAGGCGAAAGCATAAACTGCCATTGTATTCACAGGGGAATCGTTAATCAGGAAACCTTGGGATTGTCTATAGACGAACGGAAGAAGATGCAGCAGGCATTCATTGACAATGACGATGGAAGCTGGGAGAAAGAGCAAAGCGAGAAAGAAAAAAGCTAAAGCAGGAATTGTTCCGTATGAAGCAACGCAGAGCAGATCTGTTTCACAGGCAAACACCAAAGCTGCAGACAAGTGGGCAAAAACTCACCTAGGTGTCAAGAAGACGAATTATACGAAACAGGACATTAAGGCTGTTAATCGGGTAAATCGTGCTATGCAGAGACTTTACAAGGAATATCCGCAATTAAATGGCTTCATTGATGAAATCCGTTTTGTTGATAACCTTGGAACAGATGCCGCCAGAGCTGCAATCAGCAAGAAGGGTTCAGAGATAAAAACAGTTCTGAAAATATCAAGCTCTCATTTTGCGGACCAGAAAGTTATCAATAATCTGATAAAATCACAGGTTGAGGAAGGAAATTGGACACCGAAGTCCGGTGCTTATGGAATTCTGAAACATGAGATGGTTCACATGGTTACATATAAGAAAACCATAAGTATGTATGACAATCTGGATGATACATGGAAAGCCATTGATGGAGATGTGTTCTGCAAATCCATTATGGAAGATGCTATGAGTGCTTGCAATTTAAAGGTTGATCGTAGTATAATTAAGCAGAAGTTAGGTATATACGCAGCAAAACGTCCAGATGAATTTGTTGCAGAAGCCGTATCTTCCACAAAGAACACTAAGTTGGAGAAAACGGTCAAGAAGCTGTTTAAGGAAAGGACTAGTGAATAATATGTTAATTTATCCTTCGGAACTTGCAGGAAAAATTGAATATGATGAATCTGGTACCTTGGTGCCGACGTGTGAGCTTACGGAAGAGGAACAGAAAATCTTTTGATGAGTTTGCCGAGGCTGACAAACGAGAATCTGAGGAAAGATTTAATACAGACTAATTATTGCGAAATTAGCATCCGAGAGGGTGCTTTTTTTTTTATTGCCTTTTTTCGGGAGGGAGGTGGCATCGTGAGTTACAAGCAAAGGCATTCGTATCTGATGAAAAAGTTGTACATTTTCCGCTACTTGCTATGAGGAAGGAGGTGATCCTATTATCTCGGAGCTGTCCGTTAAACAGTAAATAAACCAGAAGGAGGTTTGAGAGTATGCCTAAGATTGCGAAAGCATACGCAATTACAGATGCAAAAATCAGCTTCGTATCGTTGGTTGACAAGGCTGCGAATAAAAAGCAGTTCCTGATTACTAAATCAGAGGACGGTGCCGCAAATTTCGCCACGTTTGGACGAATTTTGAAGGCAGACGCAGACAGCCACTTTGTGACCGGTATCGTGTATGAGCCCATGGTAGAGGATACACAGGGCAATTACATGACGGAGGAGGAGATTACCAAGGCTGCTTATTGGTTCGCCAAGAACGGCAATCAGGTAGACCTTCAGCACTGCTTCAAGAAGTGTGACGGAGCAGAGGTGGTCGAATCCTATGTTGCAAAATGCGATATGGAGATTGAAGGAGAAACGATCAAGAAAGGCACATGGCTCATGACCATGGAGATTACGGACTCTGATGTATGGGATTCCATTCAGAAAGGGGATATCACAGGATTCTCTATGGGTGGTGTTGGTGTCTACTCTGAGGAAGATGTAGAACTTCCGGTAGAGAAGCAGGAAGAGCCGAAAGGGCTTTTTAGAAAGCTTGCAAAGGCTATGGGCTTCGATGTCGTTGAGAAAGGTGCTGTGAAGAACAATTTCAAACGACGTGTGAAAGAGGATAACTTCTACTCTGCATGGTATGCGCTTAGAAGCTGCCTGGAAGGCAATTTCTACAATCCCGATACTGGCTCCTGGGAATGGGGATATAACTCTGACGAGGAGACCATCAAAGACGCTCTCACAGATTTCAATGATATTGTCACGCAGCTTCTTACGAGTGATGGCAGTATTGTTAAGTCATTGGAGAAGGCGGCAAAGGAAGCTCCTGCGCCTGTTGAAAAAGCAGGAAAGAGTATCAGTACCAAGAATCTAAGTGCCCTTAAAGGCATTTATGATACGCTGGGTTCATTTTTGTCTGAGTTCACTGATAATTCAGAGGGCGAAGGTGGAGACACAGTAGCAAAAAAAAATAACGTCAAAAAGGAGGACGACGAAATGAAGCGAGAAGAAGTTCAGCAGATGGTAGGGGATGCAGTGGCAAAAGCCATGGAACCTATCACAAAACAGCTCGAAGCTATCACAAAGGGCGAGGGCGGCGAAGGAGAAGGCACACCTGCAGAACCTGAGTCTGATGTAAATGCAGACGATGTAGCTAAGATGGTGGGTGAGGCAGTTTCCAAGGCCATGGAGCCTGTTACAAAGGCAATCGAGCCGCTCTTGAAGAGCAGAGCACTTCCGGGCAACCTCAATGCTGCCGCAGGCACTGTTGAGAAGCAGGAAGCAGAACAGCACTACATGACAGGCATGTTCTAAGCAAAAAAGAAGGAGGAAAAATATTATGCCTACAAATCAGCAGATCATTAACAAAGCCGGTACCGCTATTCAGACCGGCAGCCTTACTCATGGACTTTACAGCCGGAGCAGGCAAGAAAATTTATTCAGCAGACATTCGAAGCGACCAACCTCGGACCTCTGGTAAGACACGTCATGAGAACATCAAAAAGCGGTGAGATTGACAAGATTGGTATCGCATCCAGAATTCTTCGTGCCAAGGTCGAGAACACAGATGATGGCTACAGAGCTGGTGTAAATACCAACGTGATCGAGTATGCCTGCAAGGCCGTTCGTTTACCTTGGGAGATTACTGAGGAAACCCTTCGTGAGAATATCGAAGGTCAGCAGTTAGAGGAAGTCATTACAAACCTCATGACCACACAGCTTGGTGTTGACCTTGAGGATCTGTATCTCAATGGCGACGAGAAAGCTTCCCAGGTAAAGGAGTTTAACAGCTCAGATGCATTCGCTATCGGAGACATCGTAACCAATAACAAGAAGCTGTATAAGTTCATCAAAGCGCATACTGCAGGTGCATGGAATGCTTCCGAGGCGATTGAGATTGGAGCAGCTGCAGATGCAGACTTCTTAAAGCTCAATGATGGTTGGATTAAGCAGATCAACGGCGGCGGTCATGTATATGACGCTTCCAGTGAAAACTCCATGAAGCTGGACATCTTCTACAAGACACTCCAGAAGCTGCCTAATAAGTACAACAATGGAAAGCTTCGTTGGCTCATGTCCCCTAAGAGAGCACAGGAGTGGGAACTTTATCTGATGAATCAGGTAATCGGCAAAGGCGGAGCTGTTCCGGAGAATGTTTACACTCAGCCGGTACACATTCCTACTGTTTCCTGCCCGTCTATCAGTGATGACAAGATTATCCTTACGGATCCGAAGAACCTCGTTGTTGTAAACACCTACGGTATGAAGATCAGAAAGACCACTGAGGGCAAAGAGGCGATCATGCAGGATAAGAGATTCTATGTATGCCACCTTGATTATGATCCGATCATCGAGGAGCTTGACGCTACTGCGATTATTACTGGCTTGCCTTCTCTTGATTAAGGAGGTGCCTTATGAAACGATTATCACTTAATACCGGGCTTTCTTACTCTATCAGAGGCTTCTCCTGTGTAAAGGGGGAGCCTTTTTGAAGTTGAGGACGGACTGGCAGAACAGCTTCTTGCTACCGGCAGATTTGATGAACAGCCAGTGATTGCTAATCCTGCGGAGGAATTGGATACCGATAACACGGGAACTGGTGCAGAAGACGAGGAGCCGGAAGCTCCGGAGAATGGAACTGGCGCAGAAGCAGGAGTTGAGGACGGTCTGACAGCAAGCAAAGTATCCCATATGCGTAATGCCGACCTTTTAGCTCTGGCCGAAGAGAAGAATATCAGCCTTGAAGGATGCAGCAAGCATGACGAGTATGTTGAACGTATCAATGGTGCTCTCGGACTGGTAGATTTTTCTAAGCTTGGATTAGAGTAGGAGGAACACATGCAGAGACCTTGGGTACAGCCTGCGGAGGTAAAAAGAGTATTCTGAATCTGCCAAGGTGGCGGCAAGGTCTGATGTTCGACTTGCCTATGATATAGCCAGAGCAGAAAGATATGTTATTTACCATACGCATAACAGATTTGATACAGAAGAGTACGAAAAAGAGCTGCCACAGGATGTCCGGATGGCAGTTATTTTATTGGCTGAAGCTTATGCCAAGCAGGCAATTACACAGAAGGAGGGAGCGAAAAGCTCAGAGACCTTTGATGATTACTCCTACACCATGGACAATGATTCAGACATTGCCGAAAATCTGGGGCTGGCTCTGATGTTAGATGATTACATCATCCAGCCTGATAACGGCAAGGTGACAATGAAACTTAGGAAGTTATAGGAGGCGCTTATGGCATTTGAGGATTTACTGGACCATAGGTGTGATATTTATCACATGGTAAAAGGGGGAAAAGGATATGGGGTTTGCAATCAAGCAGACAGGTTTCTCATATCCGAAGGTTCCGGACGTTGAAGATGTAGCGTGTCATTTCAATGTGAATGCTAATGCAGAACTTACTCAGACGGAATCAGCGAACGAATTCATATACTCTGGGAAATTACAGCTTCCGGCAGGTACGGACGTTCGTGTCAATGACAAGGTTGTTGATAAGAATACCGGACTGGCATATACAGCGGAAATGCCTCACAACATTAGAGACCATCACATTATGGTAAATATTCAGCGGAAAGGAACTGTGAAAGGGGCATTATAGTGGCTACAACTTATGTAAAGATTGACACTTCAGATCTGAAAGGATTTGTTGGAAAACTGGATAAAGCAGCTCAGGGAGAATTCAAGAAGGAATTGGTCAACTTCATGGAAGGCTTAGGGTATGAATTCCTCAGAATTGTGCAGGACGAGATCATCCGGAAACAGACAGTTGACACCAGACTACTTCTGAATAGCTTCTCAAAAGGGGAGCAGGATAACATTTTTTTTGTGCTGAATGAGGGAAGCATGACTATAGAAGTCGGCACCAATGTGAAATACGCAGAGTATGCGGATAAAGGTCACTGGCTGAACCCCAAAGGGGTAAATACCAGGTTTGTTCCGGGATACTGGCAGGGAGAGCATTTCATCTATGAGCCGGGAGATAAGACAGGAATGCTTTTGAAGCAGAAATGGATTGAAGGCTCACATTACTGGGGAGACGCAGTCCGCTGTATTGAGGATATGCTTCCTGGGCTCATGGAACAGAAGATGGAACAATGGTTACAACAATTTTTTATGTAGGAAGGTGAGGAAATGCTGGAATTTGAGATTGCGGCTCTTTACTACTTTGTTGCCGGCATTCTGAACCTGCCGGCATATTTTGATGAAGTGCCAGAGGATATGGAAATCCCTTGTGTATTTTATCCTTCTCCGCACCAGAAAAGCGGGGATTTCTCAACAAACACATACGCTACGACATTTACCTTATATGCGAAGGTGATGGACATTGACAATGTTTCCGCAGGAGGAAAGTGCTCGCAGATAGTACATGCAATAAGCGGCAATCGCTATAAAGGGCCGCTGGTAGATGAAAAAGGAAAACGGACAGGAAATAACTTCCGAATAGACAGCATGGAAGCGACCAAGGCGGACGAGGGTGTGTGGCAGATTGAGATTTCATGGAAGCGATACACGAGATTTAACGAGAAAGCAGCAACACTGGCAAGGGAGTTCTATTTCAATGGCACTCCTATTGCTGAGCAAATAGAAGGAGGTCAAAATGCCGAGTAGAAGACAGTCAGATGCAGATAAAAAGGTTATGGAACAGCCGACTGCAGAGAAAGTTATGGAAGAAAAGAAGTTCTCCTTAGATGAGATCAGAAAGAGTTGCATGAAGCTGTTTCATGTGACATCAAGCACTTTTTGCAGGAGCAACTGCAGATCTTCCGGATGGTGAGTATTCCATCCAGGAAGTACATGAACACATTAAAGCATGGTTAGAAAAGGAGGTATAGTAAATCATGGCTGGTGGAACTTTTTTGAAGTAAATGTTTCAAAGAAAAGACCTGGAGATTATATTAACTTCAAGTCAAAACGTCAGCAGAGCCCTAACGGATCCACAAGAGGTACCGCACTCATTCCATTGATCGGGCTTGGATGGGGACCTGACAAGGGGATTCTGAAATTGACCTCTGCGTCTCCGGATGCGGAGGTGGCAAAGCTTGGACACAGTATCTATGACACAAACGACTTTATGCTGCTAATCAGAGAGGCATTCAAGAATGCTGTTACCGTTATTGTTTACATTATCAACAATGGAGACAAGGCAACGAAGACAGCAGGAGGAATGACCATTACGGCCGCATATGGCGGTACCAGAGGAAATGATATTGCTGTTGCATGCGTGGCAGAGGCAGGAGCTTCTACTTTCGCAGTGAGGGTATATCTTGGTGCAGACAAGGTGGAGGAGTACACAGGGCTTACCACAATCGCTGATCTGATTGCGGTAAACTCTGGTAAGTATGTTGTGTTTTCAGCAACATCCACATCCGCAAACCTTACTGCATTTGCATCCACAAATCTTGAAAGCGGAACGGACGGAGCTGTGCAGAACACCGATATCACAGCATTTTTGGATGCTTCCGAGAAGATCAAGTGGAATACAATGGCATTCCCTAAAGACGAGTCCTCACAGAAGACTGCGGTAATCACAAAGATTAAATATCTTCGTGAACAGTGTGGAAAGACTGTGCAGGCAGTACTTCCAGATGCCGAATCTGACTACGAAGGAATTATCAATGTGACAAACTCCTATGCAGTAGACGGTCAGGAGCTTACCAATGCACAGGCTTGTGCGTGGGTGGCAGGTGCGACAGCAGGAGCAGACAAGACCACATCCAATACCTATGTTGCGGTTGAGGGTGCTACGGATGTTGTCGGCTTAAAGACCAACGAGGAAGCAATCGAAGCTATCTCCAACGGAGAGTTTTTTTCTTCTCTATATCCGAGGAGGATGAAGTAATCGTAGAGTATGATATCAACAGCCTCCATAAGTTCACAACGGAGAGAACATCAGATTATTCCAAGAACAGAGTAATCCGCGTGTATGACAGCTTTGCAGATGATCTGAAGCTGACATTCCCTCCGAATAAGTTTGACAATGACCCGGATGGATGGCTTGTCATGGAAGGCCTTGGAAGAGCACTTCTCCAGAGTTATGCGAAGCAGGGAGCAATCACGAACGTGGATGCAGAAAACGACTTCTACGTTGATCAGAGCAAGAGTATCGGAGACGAGACGTTCTTCAATGTCGGACTGCAGGCAGTAGATTCAGCAGAGAAACTGTACTTCTCTGTATCAACAAGATAAGGAGGATGAAAGAATATGGGCGAGAACAGAAAACCACTCAGCCTTAAAGAAGGTCACATCTATATTGATGGAGTAGAGGTAATGGACGCAGTAAAGCTTACGATTGTTTACACTCCTACGGTATGGTCTGGCAAGATGCTGGGCGATAAGGGAACAAACAGACGCTGGCTTGGCAGAGATATTACCGGAAGCATTGACGAGTACCGCACTACTGCAAGATGGAATAATATCGTTAAGCAGTATGAGAACTCTGGAATCACTCCGGAGCTTACAATCCAGGGCATCAGAACCGATAAGGATTCTGATTTCTACGAGGTAAGCGGAAGCGAGTCTGTAACAGTGACTGGAGCTGTACTGACAGGAGATATCAATCTCATTTCGCTTGACACAGATGGAGATGTAGTAAAGGACAGCATCAGCTTTGGTGCCAAGAATATGTCCTAAGCAGGACAGTCATGAACAGCAGAGGCATACGCAGAACTTCGGTTTTGTGTGTGCCTTTTTACGTTCAAAATCATGCAGACAGATTAACTACTGTCTATGGAACTTAAAATGTGCTACAGGTCAAAATAGAGGCCTGAGAATAGAAAATAGGAGGTCATTATGGCTAATAAAGATTTGAGATACTTCATGCGTGAGGAAGCAAAGGTGGAGCAGATTGTTACGGTTCCAGGTCCTGAGTCCATCAAGGACGAGAATGACAATGTGATTCAGCTGGAAATTAAGCAGTTGCACAACGACACTATTGCGAAAATCAATGAGATGTATGAATCCAAGACACCTCTCAAGGATAAGAAGGGTAATTTCATTGTTCAGAATGGCAATGTTGTATATAAGGTCGAGAGAGACAGAAGTAAGGCGGCTCGCCACCTCATGGTAGAGGCTCTCGTTTATCCTGATCTGAAGGACAAGAAGCTCATGGAATACTTCGGATGCGTGGACATTACCGAAATGCCGCTAAAAGTATTCCCTACCAACAAGGAATACGGACACGTAAGCAAGCAGGTGTTAAAAGTTCTTGGTCTGACGGAGGAGGACGATGAGGCTAAGGAGACCGAAGACGCAAAAAACTGATTGAAAGCAAGGGTACTTTGGAGTATTGGGCACACGTCCTCTGGCAGAGGCATGGTCTCAGACCAGAGGAATTTGAGAGAATGTCCAAGCGAAAAAGAGGTTTCTTTATAGCTTCCGAGCTTGTAGAAACTGAAGACCCTTGCAGACGAGGAGTATATTTGCTGTCCGGTCGGAAGGGAGGCGATAGGTAGTGGCTGGATTATCGGTAATATTTAAAGCCATCGATGAAATAAGCGATAAGTTGGATGCTATGTCCAGTGCCGGTAATAAAACACTTGACGCTTTCGACAAATTATCGGATACAGCGGATAAGGCATTTGCAAATACCACAGAAGAAACACAGAAAGCCACAGAAGCAATGGAAAAGGCGGCGCAGGCAACCGATTACTGGACGGATGCAGTTGGCAATTATGATAAGGGCTGTCTGGAAGCGGTTTATTCAACAGAAGAACTTGTAAATATGGGCTTTAAGACAGAGGATGCACTGAAAGCAGAAGCGGATGCGGCGGAGGAAGCGCAGAATAAGACAGAACAGCTCGGAGAGGAAATGGATAAAACGAGTAAGAAATCAGAGGATTTCGGGGACAAGTCAAAAAATGCGGTGGTAGGACTGGATGATATTCTTGCTACAGTCGGAATTGTGGCGGTACTGAATAAAATAGCGGATGCATTTTCAGATGCCTCTGATAAAGCTACAGAGTTCGAGACGAATGTTGCCATGGTATCTACGGTAGCCGACACCACCGTGCTGTCCGCAGATCAGCTTTCTACACAGATATCTGGATTATCAAAGGACACTGCAAAGAACGTAAACGAGCTTGCGGATGCCACTTACAATGCAATATCAGCCGGTGTCGCCACGGAGGGAGCGGTAGAAACTGTCGGAGAAGCGTCAAAGCTTGCCACAGCGGGCTTTACATCGTCTGCATCTGCCCTGTCTGTATTAACGACAGCCCTCAATGCGTATCAGCTGGAAGCTTCCGAGGTAACGAATATCTCGGATAGCTTGATTACATCCCAGAACTTGGGTGTTATGACAATCGACCAGTTGTCAAGCAGCATGGGTAAAGCTATCAGTACGGCATCCGCTTATTCGATTGATCTTTACAATCTGGAATCAGGATACATCAGTCTGACCAAGGCGGGTGTAAGCGTTGAAGAATCCACGACCTATATCTCCAGTATGTTCAATGAGCTGGGTGATTCCGGCTCGGAGGTTGCCGGAGTAATCATGGAGGAAACAGGACAGTCCTTCGGACAGTTGATGAAGTCAGGATATTCATTGGCAGACGTTCTGGAAATTCTCTATAACAGCGTGGATCAGGACAGTGAAGCATTGATGAACCTGTGGGGCAGTGCAGAAGCCGGAAAGGCTGCCAACGCTGTTATCAATCAGGGACTTGATACATTCAATAACAATCTGGATAAGCTGAGAAATTCAGCAGGAACAACGGAGAGAGCTTATTCTGCTATGACGAATACTACGCAGTATGCGACAGAACGTATGCAGAATAGCTTCAATAACCTCGCAATCGCCATTGGAGACGACATAAACCCTACGGTGGCACAGTTTAAGAATGGTATAGCAGATATTACAGATGGATTTACAGAACTTATCACGAAACATCCAGCAATTTCCGCACTGCTTACTGGTGCGGCTGTTGGGATTGGTGGTGTCACTCTTGCACTTACTGCGTACACCGCTGTTACAAAGGTAGCGACTGTAGTTACAGCGGCAATGGGGACTACTATGTCGGTAGCCCTTGGACCGCTTGCGTTGGTTGCAGCAGCAATCGGAGGAGTTACAGCGGCAGTTATTTATCTTAATAATACAGAAGATGAGATGGCAAAGGCGCAGGAGAATCTTACTCTATCGTCAAAGGAGACACAAAAGGAACTCGATAAATTACAAGATCAATATGCAGAACTTGAAGAAGCTGGACAGGCAGATACAGTTGCGGCATACGAATAAAAAACCAAATCGACGAGTTGAGTGCTTCGTTTGAGGAAAATAAAGAGACTATAGCAGATCTTGTTGCACAGACCGAGGAATTACGAACGGCATTGGATGAAATTGATAGCAAATACGAAGAAACAATGAGTGGAATTGATGATAGCGAATCTTCTTCAAAATCATTAATCGCTCAACTTGTAGCTATGCAGGAAAATACAAATCTATCTGGTGGGCAGTTGGAAATTATGCAAGGCATAGTCGATAGACTGAACAATTCCTATGAGGATTAAACCTCACGCTTGACTCTACAAACGGAAAACTGAACATGTCGGTGGAAGATTTATGGCAGGCGGTTACAGATTCCGCAAATCAGGAGAAAGCACAGGCAAACATGGATAAGCTTATGGATTATATAGGACAGTACCAAAATGCACAGTCCACATTTGATGAAGCTAATAAGTCCATGAATGCAGCATATGAAGAATATCAGAAAGCTCTTGATGAAGATTGGTCGGAAGAACATCCATTCTTAGCATGGTCTGGTTTAGCTGATGGAGCTGAAATGAACTGGTCTGGATCGGTAAAAGATGCCTATAACGAGTATAGTGTGCTTAAAGATGCGACTGCAGATGCAGAAGAGGAATTTAATCGTGTCACAGATGCCATTCGTGAATGCTATGAAGAAATGGGGTACTCTGAGGAAGAAATCGACAGCATGATGTCAGAACTTGCTCTTGCGTCTGCATCAGCAACAGAGGCTTCCGAGATATATGAGCAGCAGAGAGAGGTACTGGAGAGTACATCTGACGGATACAACGAGGCAAGCAGTGTCATTCAAGGCTATTCGGCACAGCTTGAAGAATTGTGCACAGCCTATGATGATGCTTACGATTCAGCTCTGCAGAGTGTTCAAGGTCAGTATGATTTATGGACAGAGGTTGAGGACGTAACAGCAATGACATCCCAGAGTATCAAGGATGCGTTGCAGTCACAGATAGATTACTGGAACTCATACAACGAGAACATGAATTCTCTTACAGCCAGAGCAGACGAAATCGAAGGATTGTCTGATATGCTGAAAGATTTGTCAGATGGCAGTGAGGAGTCAGCTGCAATGCTGGCCGGCATGGAAAGCATGAATGATGCAGATCTGTCAGCAGTAGTGAAGCAATACAATGACCTGCAGACAGCTCAAGGCGATACAGCAACCAGTATGGCAGAGTTGGAGACGGATTTTTCTAATTCCCTTACCAAGATACAGACGGATATGGAAACAGCTGTTGATAATCTAAACCTGAGTGATGAAGCGAAGGCAAATGCGAAATCCACTATGGATGCCTATGTGAAGGAAATTCAAGACGGAGTATCGAAAGCCCAGAGTGCAATCAATTCCCTAAGCTTTGCAAACACCACTCTAAAGGGCGGTGGATATCATGCATACGCAGAAGGTACCGTAGATGCGGAACCGGGACTTGCACTGGTCGGCGAGGAAGGTCCGGAGCTTGTCAATTTTGGTGGCGGAGAAGTTGTTTATACAGCTGATGAAACAGCTAACATACTTGCAAAAGATACATCTTCGGACAGTTTCTATGTGGAGCCGGAGCAGGCGGCTAATGATACAGCAGGCGGCGACAGGACAGTGACTTTTAGAGTAGAGGGTGCTGGAGAAATGAAGGTAACCGGAAATGGTGTCACAAAGGAAGATGTTGTAAGCCTGTTAATGTCGAACATGAAGGATGCTCTTATGGGTATCATTCAGCAGGAAATTGAGGAGGAAGGAGATTTGTCGTATGAGTTCTAATTATCAATTAGCCATGAAGCTGAACAGCATTTTTCGGTTTCCGGTTCTTCCAGAAGAAATAGAAGTGTCGTATGGCAGTGACAACTCCAACCTCAAGGTGTATGGAGTTGGTGAGTGTACGATTATACAGGACAGTGCAGCTGCGAACATTAGCTTTTCGAGCTTTTTCCCGAAGACTTATTTCAGCGGATGCAATTACAGCAACATTCCGGATCCGAACACAGCAGTAGCACAGGTTTTGGCAATGAAGAACACCAAGAAGCCGGTGCGGCTTACTCTTACCGGAGGCATGGGAATATCCATGTATGCCACCATTGAGAAATTCAAAACCTCAGAGGTTGGCGGCGATCCTGGAACGGTGCAGTTTGACATTACCTTCAAGGAGTACAGAGAAATCACCATGCGTCAGATCAAGGTGAATGTTACCACACAGAAAGCTACTGTTTCACAATCCTCTCCAAGGGTGGATAACACTCCGGCGGCACAGACATACACAGTGAAAAAGGGCGACTGTCTTTGGAACATCGCAAAGAAGTTCTACGGATCAGGAGCTAAATATACCGTTATTTACAATGCGAATAAAGGTGTTATTGGCAGTAACCCAAATCTGATTTATCCCGGACAGGTTTATACCATACCGGCAGCATAGGAGGTAGCCATGGCAATACAATTTGTAATTATCCATAACGGAACGGGCTATGATGTGTCAAATATGTTCGAGGAGATCACTTGGAGCGGCAGGAAAGGAGCTGCTCCAAGGTCTGTCAGTATCACTCTGATGGATGATGATGGATACAATCATTCAAGGGTTACGGTAGATTGTGCCAATGGAGACCAATGTGTTTTTTATGAGGGCGGCAAAGAGCTGTTCCGGGGCATAATCACAAGCCATAAGCAGAGTAATTCTAAAAAGCTGGTGGTAAAAGCCTATGACAATGCTTATTATCTGGCGAACAACAAGGATTCATTCTGCTATACCAACAAGACGGCCACAGATATATTCAATGATTGTATGTCAAGGCTGGGAATGACAGGAAATGCGGTTGATACAAGCTATGTAATACCGGAACTTCCAAAAGCAAAGACAACTTATTATGATGTGATGCTCGATGCGTTAAGCACAACGTATAAAGCCACAGGGGAAAGATATTATATTTCTTCCGAAAATGGCACGATTTATTTAAGAAAAAGAGTGGAAAATGCCATGCAGTGGGTATTGGAAGCTGGGAGCAGTCAGTCAAACCTCACCAGTTACGAATACTCCAAGAGCATTGAGAAGATAAGAGCCAGAGTAAGGCTCCTGTCGAAGGAGGATGCGATAGTGTATGAGAAAGCCAATACCGAGCTGGAATCGAAGATTGGTACCTTCATGGAGGTAAAGTCGGTGGACGATTCCTACACAGCCGCACAGATGCAGGAGCTGGTCGAATCAATCTTTGATGAAAAGGGGACACCGGAGCAGAGTTTGAAGGTCTCTGGCATGGGAGTATCGGAAGCTGTATCCGGAAAATGTGTTTATGTTATCATCCCTCATCTTGGATTAAAACGGTCTTTTTTTATTGATGAAGACACCCACAAGTACACAAGAGAAAGCCATACAATGACCTTAAAGCTTAACTTTGCAGAGCCTGTGACAAAATCATCAGGCTCAACACAGACAAGCTCTGAACACAAGATAGGAGACGTTGTGCAGTTCAATGGCGGTTACCACTATGTGAACAGTACCGCAAGCAAGCCTACCGGCTCCAGATGCAATGCAGGTCCGGCCAAGATTACTCACATTGCAAAAGGCAAGGCTCACCCATGGCACCTAGAGCACACAGACAGCAAGAGCAGGGTGTTTGGTTGGGTTGATGATGGCACATTTAGTTAGGAGGATGGATTATGGCAGATCAGGAAACACCTACCGGAATAAAACAGCTGATACAATCAATGGCACCGGAAGCACCGAGTGTGAAGGAGGGAATTGTAACATCCGCCTCCACTGGAAGTCACGCTGAAGAATGATGCAAAAATGGTATTAACCGCCAATTCGCTTGTGGTACCGAGAAGCCTTACGGACTACCAGGTCGAGGTTGATCTGGAAACGGGAGCCGGCTCTCTCATATCAAAAACGAAGACGGACGGACAGCATACACATGAGGAACTAAGCGCAAGCGATGATGGAGCACATTCCCATTTTCTGGCAACATTTACTGTCAGAGACGGAGTTCTTATGATTCATAACGCACTAAAGAAAGGCGATACCGTTTATCTGCTGGCATTCAACAGCGGAAAACAATATTACATTTTGGACAGAAAGGGGTAATCAGATGGCGGTTGACATAGCTATTCCGGTTGCTGCCATTGAAGACGAGGAAACGATCACATCAAGAACCTACGCTATAGACTGGGAAGCTGGTCGGATTGCCGGATTCATAGATGAGCAGGAGGCTGTTAAGCAGTTCATAAAGAAAGCCCTTCTGACACCTCGTTTTCATTGCCTTATTTATGACAGTCAGTATGGCAGCGAAATACGTGACAGTGTTATAAGGAACACTGCAACAAGAGAGTATATAGAGGCAGAAATGCCCTTCCTTATCAGAGACACACTGATTCATGACGAGAGAATTCTGGATGTTTATAACTTCGGGTTTGAATTTAAGGATACCTATCCGCATCAGGACAGTGTGATCATATCGTTTGATGTAGACACAATTTACGGAAGCATACAGACAAAGGAGGTGATTTAGGTGTTTGAAGAATTTACGGAAGATTACTTTATGGATCAGGCGAGAGCTCTTGGTGAAGAATACGGGGTGGATACCAGACAGGGAAGCTTATTCATGGATGCTGCCACAGGTCACTGCATCCGTATTGCAAAATTCATGAATGATCTCAGTACAGCCTTTGAAATGCTGGCAGTTGATACCTGCACCGGAGATGTTTTGACGGAAAAGGCGGCTCAGGATGGCATTTACAGACAAAGTGCCACTCCATCCTACTATGAAGTTTCATTTACTGGCACAACTCCGGAACTTGGAAGCAGGTTCTTTGTAGAATCCTGCTACTTCAAGCTTATATCGAAGGATGACAGGTTTTTGTTGGAGTCAGAAGTCCTTGGAACTGCGACCAATTCTGTCCTGCCCGGACAGAATGTCGTGCCAGTCTACGAAGTCAACGGTCTTGAAGCATGTACGCTTGGTTCTCTTTATATTCCGGGAGCTGAGGAAGAAACAGACGATGATTTAAGAAGCAGATGGCAGGAAAAGAAAACAGGACCGGCACAGAATAATAATCGTTCACAATACAAAGTCTGGTGCGAGGAAAGAGCGGGTGTGGGCAGGGCACACATATTGCCGTTGTACGGAGGCGAAAATACCGTTAAGGCTGTCATATATTCCACAGAGGGCGGAATCCCCGCTAAGAGCATATTAGAGGACGTACAGAGTTATATTGATCCGATTGTGGAAGGGTATCAAGTTACTGTCAACGGCAAGGCTCTTACGTTCAGTGATGGCTTAGGAGATGGGGTATCTGATCTGGGAGCTCATTTTCTGGCGGCTGCTCCGGAGGCGGTTGATATTTCGGTATCATTCAGTGCAGATTTGAAAAGCGGGTACAGCAAGCAGACAGCACAGACGGAAGTCCAGAATGCAATCAAGACTTATTTCAAGACACTGGTTGTCGATGGAGACGAGGATATTACTGTGAGAGTGTCCTCAATTGGTTCACTGATTGCGTCGGCAGAAAGCATATTAGACTATGTTCCTGCTTCTCTGAAGCTCAATGGCTCTACTGAAAATGTAAAGGTAGGGAAGGAGAGCACACCTGTTCTGAAGGAGGTGCTGATCGATGCTTAGTACAGTATTTTACAATCAGCAAAGAAGCGGATACGAGGAATTACTTTCCTACGGTCCGCTTTTTTATCGGGATTTGTTGGAAATGGACACCAACTACAGATTTGCAGGAAAAACGCTTGATGTAGGTGCGGAAGGGCTTGAAAAGCTTATGCAGGATCAGTTCATCGATACTGCAGATGAGGAAACGATAAGCCGGTGGGAAAAATGGCTCAATCTTCTTCCTGATTCACAGACAGATCTCGAATACAGAAGAAAAAGGGTGAAGCTGTTCTGGAATGGCGGAGACAAGTTTTCCGGTTCACTTATTAAGAGCATAGTGAAGAATTATACAGGATGTGATGAAACTCCATCCGTAAGAATGACAACAAGACTTACCATTTCGGTACAGATAAAAGAGGAGAATCAGGTATATATATCAGACCTTGAGGCTCTGATAGAGAAAAATGAAGCCAGCACATATCCTGGCAGAAGTCCTGCTCATAAGCACCACAAAGATAAAGTTCCATACCAATATCACACATTATGTATTTCCATATGAATTGTGTGGAACAAAGCCGGATATAGCAACCGTAGGTGCATACATTCCATCCGGCATGAATGTCGGCACAATCAGCAATGATGTGGTATATCCGCATATGCCAAGTGACGAAAACATGCTCGCAGGAACGTATCCAACAGATACCACCAAGGGCATGGTTCTTGAAAATGGTGTAAATATACGTACCAGTTCATCTGATATGGTCTACGGTCATTTACCGAGCTCAGAGGAGCAGGAAGCCGGCACATATCCGGAGAACACCACAGTAGGTATTTCTTACGAGGATAAGATTACTATTAGCACAAATGAGAGTTCCGCATTGATAGCATACGAACAATGTGGAACCAACCCTGATATTGCTACATTAGGTCAGCAGAGCGAAAACAAAGTTTCATTTGGAACTTCCGAAAGCTCTGCTGTTTTAACATATGTAGAATGCGGTACAAATCTATGTGGAGAGGAGGGATTGTAGTGGCTTGGCAGAAAACCTTTTTGGATAAAAACCGCAGATGGTGGCTGCGCAAGATTGCCCGAGCACAGTATTATGCTTCGGCAACAGGGAAGTGGTACGAAGGACGATTCACTGAAAAGAGTATGTCTGGAAATACCATGACATTCAAAATCGAGACAACCGATGAAATGTCAATAACGATTACCAAAGTACGACTGCTTGATGCAGACGGAGACGTTGCGTATGAAGGCAACCGGTCTATTGTCAAGAGCTCAACGGAAGGTGCGTTGATCCAGATCGACGTGCCTATGGTAGAAGAATAGAAGGAGGAAAGACATGTTTGACAGAATGCTTTGGCAGGACAATGTAAGAGATCCTGCAAGAACATACAAAGCTACTCAGAATGCGGACGGAACTGTGACAATGGAGCCTGCCGGGAAACTCATGCAGCAGGGCACCAATCAGAGTGCAGAGAACTTCAACCGCATGGAGGAAGCTATCCAGGATTCACAGATTGCACAGCAGATTATCTTTCAGCATCAGCTTCAGTTTGAAGCCGATCACGAAGAAAGAGTAAGCGGGCTTGAGGCGGAGAACATTGTGGAAACGGGTACTGTTACCCTTACCAACACCTTGAAGTATCCGTTCAATAACAGCGATAAGACCATAAATCTTACCAAGACAAGGAAAACAACTAACTACCTTGTAGAGGCAAGGGTGACGGGCTTTTTCCGGTGGGCTTCCGGGGAATTATCGGTATCAGATAAGGCTCTTAACGGATTCAAGCTTGGATTTGACGGAAGTGCCACATCAGTAACAGTTAAATACATTGTAAAAGGAGGAATTCTTTCATGAAAATTGTAGAGAAAAACGCAGGCACCAAGATCGATTTCGAAGTGAGCGGTACCAAGATCACGTTCGCTGACGAGCTTATGTTGAATCTGGCCAAGCTCCAGAAGGATGAGCCAGAGCATAAGGATATCTGTTTTGATGATGATGGAGATCTTGTAATCGGCACAGCATCCGGAAAGTGGTATGTGGCAGAAGTCGATATTCCGGCCAAGGAATATGAGGAGCATGAGACAGAGGGCGAAGATGGAGAGAAAGGCATCCAGATGGTTGCAAAGCCTCTTAACATGGATGATGTCACACTTACACTTTGGAGCGTTGATGAGAGAGAAAGAGTAGAGGAGGTATAAGCACTATGGCAAATTTTGATTTAGCAGCAATGGCACTTAAAGCGGTGTGCCCTACAAATGATATTCTTTATGATGATAAGGGGCTTCCTTCCGTCATGGTTAAAATCCCGAAATTCAAAATCTCACAGGTTATCCCTGGCGGAGCAGATTCCGTACATCCTGCCTTTATCGTCAATGGGCAGGAAGTTGATGCAATCTACATTTCCAAGTACCAGAATATTGTGAACAACAACAGAGCGTACAGCCTTCCTTGTGAGGACCCTAAGACTTCTGTTAATCTGGATCAGGCAATCAGCTACTGTACACAGAAGGGCGACGGATGGCACCTTATGACAAGGGCTGAATGGGCGGCAATCGCTTTGTGGTGCAAGGCAAATGGCTGTCTGCCTAAAAGGTAATAACAACTATGGCAAAGATGCTTCTGAGGGTGGCTATAAAGCAATTCCTGCTCCAGGAGTAAATGATTCCGGAAGAACAGCCAGAGTATTGACCGGAACTGGTCCTGTATCATGGAGCCATGACGGCACTCTGGAGGGTATCTGGGATTTGAATGGAAACATCTGGGAGTGGAATGGCGGTTCCAGAACTGTAAAAGGAGAACTGCAGGTGCTTGTTAATAACAATGCTGCGGATCTCGACCATTCACAGGCAGCATCCAGTGCACAGTGGAAAGCCATTGATGCGACAACCGGAGCGTACATTACCCCGAACGGATCTGGAACTACAGCGAACTCTATTAAGCTTGACTGGGTATCTGGCAAGATTACCTATTCTGCAACAATCACCACTCAGGCTGACACTTCTCGTGATTGTGCTTTCGCAAGCGTTACCTGTGCGTCTTCTGTATCAGCGGCAGCTCAGGCGGTGTTAAAGGCATTGGCCTTTCTGCCTGCAAGTGCGACTGCATCTGAATACGAAGACGACCATATGTGGATGAACAATGGAGCCGACGAGAGAGCGTTCTTCTCTGGTGGCAGTTGGGGCGCCGGTGCTAATGCGGGTCTGTTCGCCTTGGGCGGCAACGGTCCCCGCTCGGGCTCGAACTGGAGCCTCGGCTTCCGCTCCGCTTATGTAGACCTGCCTACTGAGTAATGTGTTCTGTCTACCCCCACGATAGTGGGGGTATATTTTTTGGATGTTACGATAACGGAATACGTGATAATGTAACAAAATGGCATAAATTCTAACAAGGATGCTAAAATAACTTGTGTTTTTAACGGGAGGATGAAAAAAGAATGGAAGAAATGAAGATACAGCAGAAGGTCTTTGAGATGATGGAATATGCTTACGTGTGTTTGCAACAATTTCCAAAGTCTGAGAAGTTTGCCTTAGTTGTGGATATAAAGCGGTGTATGAACCTTATCCTCGAAAGAGTAGTCGAGGGGTCTAAGAAATATTATAAAAAGACAACTTTGCAGGAGCTTGATGTTGAAGTGACAAAGTTAAAGGCATATATCCGTCTTTCTTACAAGCTTGGATTCCTCCCGATCAAAAAAATACGAAATCTGGGCTGAGAAAGTCGTTGAAATTGGTAAAATGGTAGGCGGCTGGATCAAGAATGTCCAGAGATAGGGATTGCGGTGTAGCGTTCTACTCTGGTGGCAATTGGAACAACGGTGCTAATGCGGGTCTGTTCGCCTTGAACGGCAACAATCCCCGCTCGAACTCGAACTGGAACCTCGGCTTCCGCTCCGCTCTACCAAATAGTCAGATGCTGACAGCTCAAGGGCTGTCTCCCAGTACATGGTAGGTAAAGGACTGCTTTTCCTTGCCATAGGCAAAAAATTAAAACTGTGCACACACCGATAGTAGGCATATCCGAATTCCGTGTGTGCCAAACTGGAGAAACAATGTCGATAAAGAATGTTTATTATGAAATAACATCATTTGAAAATCTGCTCAGAGCAGATAAGAACTGTGCGTCACAGCACACTGACAAATGGGAGATTATAGAGTTCAGAAGGAACCTTGAGGAAAATCTTCTGAACTTGAGAGACAGGCTCAGGAGACTGGATATTCCACCAGTGCGGTATCGCAGCTTCCTTGTATTTGATCCAAAAGTAAGAAAGGTTATTTACACTGATTACACCACGAAAGTGATTCAGAGGGCAATATATGACGTTCTATATGAGCCAATTCAGAGAGGATTCATAACTGACACATACGCATGTGTTACGGACAGAGGACAGCACGAAGCGGTTAGGAGACTTGCTTCGTGGTTTCATGAGTTTAATGGTAGAGGACAGTATGCGTATTATTACAAGTTTGATGTTAGAAAATTCTTTTACCGGATTGACCACGAAGTTTTGATGAATATCATTAAAAAGAAGATCTCCGACAAATACACTGTAGAGCTTATGCGGTACTATATGTGCAGCACACAGCGACCGTTCGGGATGCCACTTGATGGCAACCATCTTACAATTACGGACGATGAAATGCTCTGGGATAAGGGAATCGCCATAGGAGGCGGACTGTCACACATGATTGGGAATATGTATCTTGATCAGCTGGACCAGTACGCAAAAAAGAACCTTGGGGATAAAAAAATACATCCGATTTGCAGATGATATCATTATCACTGATACAGATAAGGGAAAGCTGAAGGAATATGGGAAACTGCTCACTCAGTTTCTCAATGAAAAGCTGCTACTTGAATTTAATGATCGGTGTGCACTCCGGCCAAACAGGTGTGGGTGTGAGTTCGTGGGATGCGTAATCTATCCAGATCATGTTCTTTTAAGGAAAAGCACTACTCTGAGAATGAAAAAGAACCTTCGGAGAGTGGCGGAAAAATACAAAAAATATGAGGTATCCTTCGATTACTGCAAGCAGGTGGCAGCCAGCTACGCAGGAATGCTTGAGCATGTTGATGGAAACCGCTTTAAGGATAATCTGTGGGAAGATTTTGTACTCACACACAATATGGAGGAATAGCATGGGTAAGAATGATTTAGAGCTTCTTGAAATCTATATGGACATGGTTGAAAAGCAGGATGAAATCATATATCGAATGACAGCTTTACTGAAAAGCTATGTCAGAGAGATACATAACCTGCGGACTATAAATGGATTCTTTGAAGTGGATTCAAACCAGGAGATTGACGAGAAAATTTTGGAAGAATGTATGGATCAGTACGAAGAAATGAAAGAATGAGAGCCGGAAGGCTCTTTTTTTCTTTGGAAAGGAGGCAGTGAATGGAGGAGCCAATCACAAGGGCAGAGTACGAGGAGTATCAGAAACGCATTGAGGATGAAGACCACCGCCAGAACAAGAGAATTGAACAGTTGGAAGAAAACACCAAGCAGATCAATGCTCTTACGGTATCAATCGAAAAGCTGGCACAGTCTGTTGAGAGCATGGTCAAAGAGCAGGAGGCACAAGGAAAACGTCTCGTGTCTTTAGAAAGCAAAGACGGTGAGATGTGGAGAAAGGTCGTTGGTTATGTGATCACAACGATAATTGGCATTGCTGTAGGCTTTATGTTTACACAGATAGGTATGTAGGAGGTATGTATGCGAAAAAGGCGAGGCTTCCACCTGTGGAAGAACATTAAAAAGCAATAGGAAAGGTAGGCACTCTGAATCTGGTATTGATTCTGATGTTTGCCTTTTTATTTGGTTTAATTGGCAGATGCTGTGCATATTCCGGGAGTACGCAGCCATACCGGAAACGTATGCCTGTGCTGTTATTGCAGCGACAATCGGAGAAGCCGGCATTTGCGGATGGATCCGCACGACCAAGGACAGGAAAAGGGAGCATGACTGGGAACGTGCAGACAGAAAAGAAGATAACAATTCAGAAATGGAGGAAATGAATGATGAGTCTTGAAGTATTTTTATTAGGTTTACTTATTGTATCCACACTGACTGGTCTTTTTACGGAGGCTATTAAAAAGTGGTTGGACGAGCGGGGAACAAAGTATTATTCAATGCCCTTGCAGGATATGTAGCAATCGGTCTTTCAATTGCGGTTGGCATTGCCTATATTATTCTGGTCGGAGCTGTACTTAATGCACAGACAGCGGTATATCTGATTGCACTGATTCTGTTGTCCTGGTTATGTGCAATGGTGGGATATGACAAGGTAATGCAGGCAATCGCACAGTTTAAAAGGTAGGCGATCGTATGGCTTTAACTGGAAAAACAAATGACGAGAAGATTTGGAATTACTTAAAAAGCAATGGTTTCAATGAGTTCGGTACAGCCGGACTCATGGGGGAATCTGTATGCAGAGTCCGGATTAAAACCGACCAATCTGCAGAACAGTTCCGAGAAGAAGCTGGGGCTTACCGATGATACATACACAGCTGCCGTTGATAACGGAGATTATCAGAATTTCGTTAAAGACTGCGCCGGGTATGGACTGGCTCAATGGACGTACTGGAGCAGAAAGCAAAATCTGCTTACATTCGTGCGAGCCAAAAAACATCAATCGGAGATATGGAAACGCAGCTTGCATTTCTTGTTAAGGAACTGAAGCAGTCGTACTGCTCCGTATATCAGATTTTGAGAACCGCAGGAAGTGTCGCAGAGGCATCCAATGCGGTTTTTTTGCAGTTTGAAAGACCTGCTGACCAGAGTACAGCGGTTCAGAAGAAAAGAGCCTCGTATGGTCAGAATTATTACGAAAAATTTGTAGGAGGTACTAAGAGCATGAGTAGAAAGAGAAGTGAAATTGTGGCACAGGCACAGAGCTGGATTGGATGCAAGGAAGCTGATGGAAGCCATAAAAGATTATCGACCTTTACAACAACCACAAGCCGCTGGCGAGAGGATATAAGGTTAAGTACACTGATGCATGGTGTGCCACTTTTGCAAGTGCGTGTGCCATTGCCAAGGGATATACAAACATTATCCCTACAGAGTGCGGCTGTGATAAGTTGATTGCCTTATTCCAGACGTTAGGATGCTGGGTGGAGAATGATGCCTACGTTCCGAGCCCTGGAGATTATATCTTTTACGACTGGCAGGATAGCGGTGTCGGAGATAATAAGGGTTCTAGTGATCATGTCGGTGTTGTTGAAAAGGTAGAAGGTGCCCTGATTACTGTAATTGAGGGTAATTATTCCAATGCGGTCAAGAGAAGAAGCCTTGCTGTGAACGGAAAATACATCCGGGGCTTTGGAGTTCCGAAGTATGATAAAGAAGCATCCGTCAAGCCGGCAACTCCGGCGGCACCTTCCACTCCTGCAACAAAGAAGAAATATGTGCTCAAAAACGGTTCTGCCAAGGTCGGATATGCAACGAGCAGGAATAATTCTCTTGCCGGAACCTATGTAACAACATCTGATCTGAATATGAGGACAGGAGCCGGTACTGGCAACACTGTAATCCTCACTCTCTTAGAGGGCGCAGAAGTGAAGTGTTACGGATACTACAGCACTAAGGATGGTGTAAAATGGTATCTGGTCGCCATTGATAAATACGCAGGATTTGTCAATAGTAAGTGGCTCAAGAAAAAATAGCATGAAATGGATGTGATATATTAGATGATGAGGTCGTCATTGCTCAATCCCACACGATAAAGAAATAACGAACTACGTGATAATCTAACAAATACCCCTTTTCTCTCCGGAAAAGGGGTAGATTATAACGGAAGGAGCAATGACGTATGATTAGAATTTTACTTTCTTCACGACTTGGTGACCGAAAGTGGACTCAGGCAGATCTTGCGAGAAAGACCGGTATACGACCAACTACGATTAACGAGTTGTACCATGAGATGGTAGATAGGGTAAATTTGGACCACCTGGACCTTATCTGCGAGGCATTGGACTGTTCTCTCGATGAGTTAATTGTAAGGGTGCCGAATAAAACTCCAAGAACCACCCACACCATTAACGGTTCACAAAAGTCAAAAATTGACGAGTAGGGAGCTGCAACTCCTCACTTGTCTAAAAAGGGGACGTTTTACAGAACGTCTCTTTTTTACACTCCTGCGAATTCAAAGCGTGACCGTTCTAAGTAGAGTATATCCAGATCGTTTGAAATATATCCCTCTCGGATGGATTCTACATACCGCTGATTCGGTCTGCCTGGCTTCCGTTTCAAATCCATGATATAGACCATTGCTTTCTTCTTTCCGGATGGAAGATCTACCATAACATTCTGCTTGAAATAAAATCTGGGATATCCCTCATAAATGTCAAGACTCTTCTCGTCGTTCTCCATTATACTCCACACCACAACCGGAACCGCAGAGCCTTTTTTCTTCTCCTTATCGTTGCGTATGATCCGGTCATACTGCCTCTGTAAATAAGCTCCCAGTTATTTAATAGGCCGGTGCCATAAATATGTGCTGTAGGGCACCTGAGAGCCATCTGTGCAATATTGAGATTGCTTCCGTATGCTACATATAATTTCTTCATGCTGATACCTCCTCAATTCTGATTATTTTTATCCATGGATTAAGTCCTCCTTTTGCCATAGACCTGGCAATAGTCTTGTTTGAGCTTTCACAAAATGCTCATTGGAAAGCCCGCCAGAGATAACGATCCTGTATTTTTTCCAGAGCCCTATTGGGATATTTTTCTTATTTGCCATATCGTCTCCGTTCTCCCCGTCATGCCGATAGGTCAGCGCATTGTGTGCTACGCAGCTTCTCTTACAGCCATGCCTGCGGCTTTCTTCAAAGGGTTCATCATGTGAAGCCGGCAGGTCTTAAACTCGTCCCCATAGAGACCAAGTCTGTGAGTAAGGATGTTTCTCATGATTGTAACTTTCTGCTCTGCAGTGTAATTATCCATGGAACGGAACACCAGCTTGTCGTTGGAGGTGATAGCCCATGCAGATACAGCTAAACAGAACTGAATGTATGCCTTGATTTTTCCGGCATGAAGTGTGCTGTTGAAAAGTCTGAATTCGACTGTACCTTTTGTGAAAAAAAAAGCATGGAGATTCACACCATGGTATCTTGTGGAATTGTAATGCTGATGGTCTATGCCCCCACAGTAACCGTCATTTGCACTGCTATACCAGATTTCCTCTGCTTTTTTCGTTCGTGAGGTTCTTGTCCTTTTTCATTGCATTAAGGAGTGTTTTGTTAAGCTTGTGACACCAGCTGTTTTCACGATCACCGATTTCAAGAGCCTCATAGATCAGATCCTGCCTAGCTGTCATGAAGCTTACCAGTCTTCTGAGAGATGCCGCTGTGTGATTGGCTCCGTCAACATGGATGTGAATACCACAGCTGCGATGGGATTTTGCTCCGTTCTCGCGGAGCTTTCTTATAACGACCTGCAGGAGCTCAATGTCTTCATAGTTGAGGGGTGGTGTAACCATTTCTACTCTGTATTCATCCATCGGAGCATTTGAATTGTCGTTTCTTACCGGTGTGATAGATGAATCTCTCATGACTTTCCATTTGCGGTTCTTCTGGTCCTTGATGATGCGTGTGTGATAGCAGGTACCGTCTGGCTCACCTGCGATTGCTCCGAACACTTCTGCAAGAACATCTGCAGCTTTCTTTCTGCTGATTCCTGTCATTTCAACTTCTACTCCAAATCTCTGTTCCTTTAACATATTGTTTTCCTCCATTTTGTAAAATTAAAATTCTAATCTGTTGTAAATTTATTCTGTTCTGTTGTTGGTTGTATATTACCATATGTATACTGTACGTCAATAGTTTTGCTACAAAAAGTTGAATAAAATTTCTAACAAGTTAGAATAAAATGTTGACAGGAATAAGGCATTGAATTATAATGAGTAAAACAGGAAACATAGTTACGGAATTGATAAAAAGGAGCAGATATGATATCATATAGACCATTATGGAAGACACTTATCGACAAAGATATTAAGAAGACACAGCTTATGAACATGGTGGGATTCAGTACCGGGACTTTGTCGAGGCTGTCGAAGAACCAATATGTAGAGATGAAACACATTGACGGAATATGCCAGAAGCTGGGGTGTAGGATAGAAGATGTAATAGAGATCTTGCATTATAATGAAGAAGAGGGAAAATAGTACATGTCAAATGAGCGTTTTGGAAATATAAACAGAATACCAGAAGCAACCGGAAAAAGTGTCTGGGGCTGGTACACTGAACCGGAGCAGGTGACAGAAGAAAAAAAGACGGGCAAGGACAATGACAGAAAGTCTTGCTGCTGCACATGAACACATTGCGCAGGTTGCATACGAAAATAGGAAATATAGGAGAAATATACAGTGATGTTATCGTGATGTTAATAATTCAAATAGATACAAATAATACGAATTTTAAGACTGAAAAGGCATGGAGAATAATATTTAATATGTACAAAAATACCTAAAATCAGCCTTACGAAATCGAGTTTGAATAAATCGAGTTGCTTAAAAAAGCCAGTGTTTATGCGGGTTTCAGCGATTTCGATTAGTCTTTTGATAACAAATTGATAACAGTCATAGCAAGTGCCATTATTCTTGTTATCCAGTGGTTTATGGGTAACGGAACAATTAACAGGTGGCTTGCAGACTAAAGTTCGGAGCTTGGCTCTGAACAAATTCCATATTATAAACTAAGCCCTTAGCTGTGGTTAATAACCATAGTTAAGGGCTTTTTTGTCGTTGCCAAAGCATCTGTAGGGGAGCTGCCAGTGGCAGGTCGTGTAGGTGCTTATTTATCTTTCAAGTGGTCTTTGAATGCTTCCACGAGAGCGTCACTAAGTTCCTGTGATGGCACTTTCGCCCAACGCTGTGTGGTGTCGAACTCTGGATAATGGTAACGCCAGTTATCGTATTCTTCTCTGTTGATTTCTTCGGAAGATAGCTTGTCTGCCTGTTCTTTCCAAGCATACAGCATTTTGAGGAGTTCATATGCTTCTCTGCTTTTGTCCTTGTTGACCTTTAAGCATACCTCTCCGTCTGCTTCACTGACAGTAAGACCGTAAATATCTTCAAGGGTAAACAGAGTGTGCATAAGACCGATATAGCTGTCTATGTCAGGAACATCAAGAGCCTGTGGAGAAACATCAAGCACCTGTGCCAATGCATTTGTAAGGTCTGCTTTCGGTTTGCGTGTACCAGTTTCGTACTGTGCCAAACGCACATCAGCACTCTTTTCTGGAAAACCGATTGCTGTACCGAGATACTTTTGTGTCATACCACGCATTAGTCTGAAAAAATGTATTCTTTCGCTGATAGCCATAATGATACGCTCCTTTTATATTTAGTGAAATAAGTATAGCAGAAATGTTTAGTGGAAGTCAAGAAAAACCGAAACAAAAATGTTTAATATTTTCTTTGCAACCACTTGACAATAGCAAATATGTTTAGTAAAATAAATTACGAATTAAACAAATATGCTTAATGCGACAACTGAATGACCGTCCGAAAAGCCAAACCGCCAAGACCTCGTCGGAGCAAGTTCCGTATCGTTCGCTTGTGTGCAAGCACAAAAGCTCATTCGCTGCACTGCTCCTCCTCTTCCCCAAAAGTCTCCGACTTTTCGGGAACCCCTATACGAGCGAGCGCCTGATGTACTGCGGTGCATTGGGACAGCACAGCGCCTGCCGACAAGCAGGAGTGCCTGTTGGAACTTTAACACGGAGAAAGCGGCAAGCAAAAAATTATTTTAAGAAAGGAAGAAAAAGGATATGGAAAACAGATTTATCCGAGCCGAAGATGTGGCTCAGGAACTAAACGTATCAAAACCTTATGCATATAAACTCATCAGACAATTAAATGAGGAATTGAAAGCAAAGGGCTTTATTACGATTGCAGGGCGTGTAAATCGCCAGTATTTTTACGAAAGGCTCTACGGAGCAGGAAAGGGGGAAATGTAAATGCCGGTATTTAAGAATGAAGATAACGGTACTTGGTATGTGATGGCAAGGTATGTGAACTGGAAAGGGGAACGCAAGCAGAAATGCAAGCGTGGCTTTGCTACCAAACGAGAAGCACAGGAATGGGAAAGAATGTTCAAATTGCAGACTTCTTCAGACCTTGATATGAGTTTTGAAGCCTTTACGGAGCTTTATATCAATGATGTGAAGAACCGTTTGAAGGAAAACACGTGGCTTACCAAAGAGCATATCATCCGCACAAAGATACTACCCTATTTCGGCAAGCTGAAAATCAGCGAGATTTCCACAAAGGAGATTATCACTTGGCAGAATGAAATGCTTGCCTACCGTGACGAGAAGAAAAAGCCTTATTCACAAACCTATCTGAAAACACTGCACAATCAGTTGTCCGCTATCTTCAATCACGCTGTACGCTATTATGAACTGCGTTCCAATCCTGCCGCAAAGGTGGGAAATATGGGACGTGAGGAACACAAGGAAATGCTGTTCTGGACAAAGGAAGAATACAAGAAATTCTCTTTTGAGATGATGGACAAGCCTGTTTCCTTTTATGCCTTTGAAATGCTTTACTGGTGCGGTATCCGAGAGGGCGAGCTGTTAGCTTTGACTCCGGCAGATTTCAACTTTGATAAGGAAACAGTCACAATCAATAAATCCTATCAGCGTTTGAAAGGGCAGGATGTGATTACTTCTCCGAAAACGAAAAAGAGCAACCGCACGATTAAAATGCCGAAGTTTCTGTGTGAGGAAATGAAAGAATATCTCGGTATGCTTTACGGATTGAAGAAGAAAGACCGTATCTTTACGGTGACGAAAAGCTATCTTCATCACGAGATGGACAGAGGGGCAAAGGCGGCAGGCGTGAAGCGTATCCGCATTCACGATCTCCGTCACAGCCACATTTCACTCTTGATTGATATGGGCTTTTCTGCGGTGGCGATTGCTGACCGAGTTGGTCACGAAAGTATTGATATTACTTATCAGTACGCACACCTCTTTCCGTCAAAGCAGATTGAGATGGCAGAAAAATTAGATGATTTAGGGAAAGGAGATTTTGAAAATGTCAGCTAAGAACAGAGATAACAAAAATCGTTGGAGGAATATCACAGTAGGGTTTCGAGTATCGCCCGAAGAAAACGAACTCATTAACAGAGCTGTAGCTCTATCAGGATTGCCAAAACAGGAGTATTGTTACCGCCGTTGCTTAAATCAGGATGTGGTGGTACAGGGCAATCCGAGAGTGTATAAGGCGTTGAAAACGGAATTTGCCACAGTCCTTGCGGAACTGAAAAGGATTGAAGCAGGAAAAGGTGTGGATGATGAACTGCTGAGTGTAATAGAACTGATTTCCATTATTCTCGGCGGTTTGAAAGGAGAGGATGCGAATGGAGAATAAAAAAGAAATGACTATTCCAAATGTATCTGCGGCAACAGATGCGGAACAGTCACTTTCCAAATGTACTGACAATAGTATAGTCAATCAGGATACGGATTTCAAGGGGTACGAGCAATCTTTTGAAGAAATGCAAAGGGAAATACTCAGACAGTTAGACCCTTCCTATCTGAAAACAGTATCAATGACAACGCTGTATGATACGGTGTTTGAGGTTCAGACACCACTTATCGACGGTCTGCTCCAAAGGGAACTTACCTTTTCGTAGGTTCCCGAAAGTGGGAAAGAGCTTTATGATGGCACAGCTTGCCTATCATATCAGCACAGGCACACCGCTTTGGGAGTATAAGGTGCGTAAGGCAACGGTGCTTTATTTTGCCCTTGAAGATGATTACCCACGTTTGCAGAAGCGATTGTTTCAGATGTTCGGTGCAAAGGAGACAGGCAATCTGTATTTCGCAACGGAATGTAAAACGGTCAATGGCGGACTGGAAGAACAGATAAGAGGGTTTATGAGGGAACACCCAGACACAGGCTTGATTATCATAGACACCTTAAAGCGTGTGCGTGAAGCAGGCGGAGCAGATTACAGCTACGCAAGTGATTATGATGTTGTGGCAAGGCTGAAAGCGTTGGCAGACAGTTACAAGGTTTCAATGCTTATTGTTCATCATACACGCAAACAAAAATCGGAAGATATATTCGATATGATTTCAGGCACGAATGGTCTGATGGGTGCGGCAGACGGTGCATTTGTTCTCAGTAAGGACAAGCGTACTTCCAACAATGCCACACTTGATGTTGCTGGCAGAGACCAGCAGGATATGAAAATCCATCTTGTAAGGGACAGCGAGCGATTGGTGTGGAACTTTGCAAAATCGGAAACGGAGATGTGGAAAGAACCGCCCGAACCTCTGCTTGAGAAGATAGCGGATACGCTCTTTTCGGAAAGTGACAGATGGGAAGGAACTGCTTCGGAACTTTGCGAAAGGCTTGCGGTGGATATAAAGCCGAATGTACTTTCTTTAAGGCTCAGTATCAACGCAAGCAGGCTGTTTCGTGATTACGGTATCCGTTATCAGAACAGCCGCACACACGACGGAAGAAAGGTTTCACTTTGGAAAGAAACCGAGCAGACGGCGTGACAAACGGTGTCAAAGGTGTCAATGTTTTTGAGAGCAGCACGCTGTGAAAAACATTGTCACCATCGTCACACTTTGACACCGGATAAAGTTTAGGGAGTGTGCAGAGAGTGCCTTTTCAAAGGCGGCTCTTTGGTCTCGCCTGCTGGCTCGGTCGGTTCGCAGGCGTGTGTGCCACCGGCACACGCTCACCCCTCGGAGAGCCTTCGGAGAACGCAAAACCTGCTTGCAGGTTGCATTTTTGATGGGTGTACCCGTCAAAAGTGCTTTTGCGTTACTTTCGACGAAAGTAACAAAACCTGAGAATGTTGAAATTTACAGATGGGAGATGAAAAAATGCAGAGAACGATAAGTGCAATGGTCGGTAAAGGCTCGGTCAATCACAATAGCCGAAAGTTCCGAGCAGAAAATGTAGACGGAACTCGTACTCATCTCAATATCGACTACTGCAATGAAAATATAAAGACAGTTTATCACGAATTGTTTGATGAAGCATTGGAAAGATACAATGCCAAGCAGATAAGGTCAGACCGAAAGATAAAAGATTATTATGAAAAAATCCGAAGTTCCAAGCAGGAAAAACCGTTCCACGAAATGATTTTGCAGATAGGCGATAAGGGAAATATGAACGCCGATACGGAAAACGGAGAACTGGCAAAGCAGATTTTAGATGAATACTATCAGGGTTTTCAGGAGCGAAATCCACAGCTTCGGGTGTTCTCGGCTCATCTGCATATGGATGAAGCTACACCACATCTGCACATAGATTTTGTACCTTTTACCACAGGCAGCAAGCGTGGACTTGATACAAGAGTGTCACTAAAGCAGGCTCTTGCAACGCAAGGTTTTAAGGGCGGCAGTCGTGGCGATACGGAGTGGTCGCAATGGATACAGTCCGAAAAAGAACAGCTTGCGGCGGTGATGGAACGTTATGGGATTGAGTGGGAACATTTAGGCACACACGAAAAACATCTTTCTGTTTTGGATTATAAAAAGCAGGAAAGAGAAAAGAAGTGGCGGCATTAGGTGCGAAAATCGAGCAGAAACAGATTGAATTTGATGTGTTGTCGGAACGAGTATTGAACTATGATAAGGCAAAAGACGAGCTGTCAAATCTTGAAATAGAGCTTGATACTGCACCGAAATATCAGTTGCCAGAACCAGAGAAATTTATGACTGCAAAGGCATATAAAACCAAAATGGCAGAGCCGGTTGTAAGGAAATTGAAGCAACTTGTCAAAACGGTGCTTGCCCGCTGCTTTGAGGGGTGGGACAACTATCATAGGCTGAATACAGCGAATGCACAGTTATACCGCACCAATCAGCGTTTGGAGAAAGTCAATGAAAGATTGACCGAAGAAAACAAAATCCTAAAAGCAGAAAATAAAGATTACAGCCTGCTCCGTAAGGTTTTTGGTCGCAAACAGATAGATGATTTGTTGGAGCAGGCAAGAACAGTTAAAGGTCGCAAGCGTGATAATACACGATCACGATAGACAAAAATCACAGGAGGAAAAGGAAAATGACAAAGACAATTTTTGAAGAAATGGGCGGAACTTATAGACAGGTGGGTGATTATTTATTGCCGAACATCACAGTACCAGCCGAAGAAGAAATAGAGCCGATTGGTTTATGGGGGAAACGACATGCAAGGCATTTAAAGGAACACTATAAAGTGTTATATATGAACCTGCTGACAAGCGGAAAGCTGCATAGTTATCTTGCAGAAGTCGATAAGCAAGCAGAGGATATGTTTCTTCGACTGGTAAAGGAATATGCCGACAGACAAGATGTGACGGAACAATTAAAGAAAGATAATCCCTACGAATGGATTGGAAGAATGAATAATATTCAGGCTTGTGTGAGGGAAGTTGTAGGAACGGAGTTGATTTACACATAAGCGTTTTACGGTATGGTGCTCCTGCGTTTGCTGGAGTGCTGTGGTTGTGGTTGTAAAGAGGTTGTGAAAGATTGAATTTCGTAATGGTTGGATGTATAATTAGGAAGTGAAAATTTTAATTTGCACTTCCATAAGGTGAAATGTATTGACACAAAAAATACAGTATGATAGTATTGCCATTAGAAGAAAGAAAGGCACATTTTGTGTAAGGTGAGGAAATGATTAATAGATAATTTGATTTAAGTAAGACACATATAGTTATTGAGCCTGTAGAGAATAGGTTTGTTTTGTGTACGCTTAAGTTGGATTATCGCAAGAGGCATTTCCTTTGTTTTCCTTTTGGAAAAGAAATAAGGGTCTATTTAGCGAGTCTATTTTTGCGTATGCAAAAAGACTCGTTTTTGTGTGTTCAAAATAATAATTGGCTCAGACTTCGAAAAGGAGAAACTTTAATGTTGCAGATAAAAAATTAAATTTAACACATAAAAAAGACCTGAGAATAATTCTTAATGATTTCAACCTTGTGCTAAATGATGGAGATAAGGCAGTTATTATTGGAGAAGAGGGAAATGGGAAATCGACATTAATGAAGTGGATATACAATCCGTCGCTTGTAGAAAACTATATAGAAGCAGATGGGGAAAGGATAATGGGACACGAACGTCTTGGTTATCTTCCGCAGGAGATGCTCGATGAAGATAAGGAAAAAACAATATACGAATATTTTTCTGAAGAGGAAATATTCTGGGAGAAAACGCCTAAAGAATTGTCTGTTATTGCGGGAAAATTTGGAATGAAAAATGATTTTTTCTACAGTAACCAGACAATGGGTAGTCTTTCAGGAGGCGAAAAAGTCAAGACACAACTTATGAGGCTTTTCATTCGCGATGTTTCTGTGCTGTTGTTGGACGAACCTTCCAATGACATCGACATTGCGACGCTTACATTACTGGAAAAAATCATAAATGACTGGAAGCACATTGTGCTTTTTATTTCACACGATGAAACGCTGATAGAGCGTACTGCCAACATGGTGATACATATCGAGCAGATTATACGAAAAACAAAGGCGAGATATACCGTGGCAAAGCTTCCCTATAGACGCTATGTGGAAGAACGGCTTCATAAATTTGAAATCAAAAACAGCGGGCACTGAGTGACCGTAGGGAGAAAAAAGATTCGCGATGAAAAATATCAAAGAGTTATGCAGAGTGTACAAGGTGCATTAAGAGTTGTACCAGACAAGCACCGTCTGTTGCCAAAAACTTAAAGGACAAAATGCATACGGTTAAGGCAATGGAACGAAGATTTGAAAAAAGAAGATGAAAATATGACTCAGATGCCGGAACAGGAAGAAGCAATCTTTGTCAAATTAGGGGATGAAAACTCACACATTCCCGCAGGAAAAACGGTCATAGAATATGAACTTTCAAAGCTTGTGACTCCGGATGGCAAAAGAATTTTAGCAGAAGGAATTCATTTAAAAATAAAAGGTTCAGAAAAAATCTGTATGATAGGAGCCAACGGGGCAGGAAAAACGACTCTTCTAAAAAAAGATAGCGGAAGAACTCCTAAATCGGAATGACATTAAAGCAGAATATATGCCTCAAACTTATGAAGACCTGCTGGATTTGGATGTTACACCGGTTGATTACCTTGATAAAACAGGAGATAAAGAAGAGCGTACAAGAATTAGAACATACCTTGGTTCACTTAAATACACACCAGATGAAATGGAGCATCCGATTCGGGAGTTATCAGGCGGACAAAAGGCGAAAGTGCTTCTCTTGAGGATGAGCTTAAGTGGTGCAAATGTTCTTATTCTGGATGAACCGACAAGAAATTTTTCACCATTGTCCGGTCCGGTAATAAGAAAAATGCTCCGAGAATTTCCGGGGGCTGTCATTAGCATTTCTCACGATAGAAAGTATATTGAAGAGGTGTGCGATAAAATATATCAGCTAAATCCTAATGGATTACAGCTAATTGGTGATTGATAACAAAAAGGATGAAAGACTGACAAATTTCAGGCTTTTAGTGAGTTGGAAAGCATACAAAGATTTGAATTTGGAGGATCGATTATGGTACGTACAGAAGATGCATGTGAAATTATAAAATATGCTTTGCAAAACGAAATTAAAGTATATTTAGATGGCGGATGGGGTGTTGATGCACTTCTTAAAAGAGAATCAAGAATACACAATGATATTGATTTGTTTGTTGAACTGAAACATTATCATGATTATATTTATGTGATTAAGCAGCATGGATTTGAGGAAGTAAATACTGATTATACAACGGATGGTCATACTGTCTGGAAAGATGATAAACAAAGAATCATTGATTTACATTGTTTTGAATTTACAGATGACGGAATTGTTTATGAGGGAGATATATTTCCATCAAAAACTTTTTCCGGTATTGGAAAAGTTGGAGATATAACTGTTTCTTGTATTGAACCATTGAGTCAGGTAATGCTTCATTTGGGATATGAACACGATAAAAATGATGTGCATGATGTGATGCTGTTGTGTGAAACATTTCAAATAGCAATACCAGATGAATATAAGGAAAAGTAAAATTTCAGTTTTGTGTTGAATCTCTAAGCAAAATAGCTTATAATTTGACATGCTACATATAGTTATTATCCACAGTTATCGAGTAGGTGTTATCAATGCCGATAACAAAATGATAACATTAGCTCGTATAGGCAGGATAATATGGATATATCAAATAATCAAAAGAACGAGAAACATTACAGAGAATAATTCCTAAACAAAAAGCGTTAGTCTTTGTAGAGTTTGAATAATTTCAATTATAAAAAGGCAACGCCCTTTATCCTCAAGGGGCAAAAAATCTTTAGCCTAGGGAATGAATAAAATAACGAGAAAATATAGACCTTGTAGAGCGGAAAAACCGTTCTATGAGGTCTTTTTCTTTACTTAAAACCATGGAGAAAGCCTTGAAAATAGAGGAATATCGAGAGATAAGAGAGAGTAAGCCAAGACTTTGAAGGAAGACCTAAGATGCCTTGAAAGAGAAGATGGGTGAGGATAAAGGATTTTGCCTTTTGAGGATAAAGAAGGTTGCCCGAATATATCAATTTGATACTGATTATTTTATATGGCAGGTAATCTATATGATTGCCTGCTTCTTCTATATTATTGTAATTATAGTGGGTATTAGGGTCGAGGTTACTAGGCAGAGTCAGAGGTGGGGCAGATATTGTCAAATTACATTTTATTGAGAAAATAAGGTTACTATAGTATAATATATTCTGAAAATATAGCAATAGAATAATGGGGTTTGTGAAATATATATAATAAAACTCGCACCACTGGTGCGAGAAATTAGCTGGATTAATAATATCATCATTATGGAAAAATGTAAGGATGATTCGCAACGTGAATTTTACATTCAAATGACGAAAAGATATGGTTGGACTAAGCGAATTTTAACTAATTTTATTGAGACACAGACCTATGAGAAATATTTATTGAATCAAACGAAATTCGATTTAACAATTCCGGCTGAGCGGAGAGTACAGGCTAAGCTGGCAGTAAAAGATGAATACACATTTGATTTTGCGGAATTGACACCGGAATACTCTGAATATGAATTAGAAATGCAGTTGGTAAATAACATAAGAGCGTTTTTGATAGAAATGGGTAGAGATTATACATTTATTGGAAATCAATATCATCTTACGGCGGGAAACAGAGATTTATATATTGATTTATTGCTATTTCATAGAAGGCTGAGAAGCCTGATAGCCATAGAACTGAAAATAGGTGAATTTGAAGCAGAATACGCAGGAAAGATGCAACTGTATCTGACAGCATTGGACGAACAGGTTAAATTACCAGACGAGAATCCATCTATTGGTATTATTATTTGCAAGAGTAAGGATAAAACTTATGTAGAATATGCTTTGAAGAATATTAATGCGCCGATTGGTGTGGCTGCATATCAGTTAAGAAATACGTTACCGGAAGAGATGAAAGCATTGCTTCCAGAGCCGGAGGAGATTGTGAGGAGGTTAAAGATATTGGAACGATAGCTAATATATAGGATGATTTGTTGTTGGAAAAGTTCCGTGTCAGTAATTGAATATATTATGAAAAAGACATACAATTTTTACATCTGGATGAGAAGCAACCATGGACTCCAATTTCAGGACAAAGTGTATTCTTATGACAGCCGGGGCGGTGAATACAATCATTTTCGCCAATAAGAGGTATTCTACTGGTAAAGCAGCGATAATGTAAAATTTCACGAGCAATAGTAGAGGCAGATCGGTCAAGATTTCTGCCAATGGAGGCAAATGAATAATCTTTATGAATCATTTGCTCATTAATAATACGTTCAGGTAAGGATAGTTGTTTAGCCATAATAGCTCATCCTGATCAAACAAAGGTAATTTAAGTATACGCTTTTGCAAGAGTAGTTGCTAGCAAAATCAAGCGTTTAAAAATGCAATTAAAGTTTGAGAGAACATAGATAGAAGTACAGATTATGGGACACCTATTTTGAGATAATCAACAAGAACATAGCTAAAGAACAGTGTTCAGCAAGGAGTTGGCTGATATATGAATGCGATAAATTCAAATGAGCAGATGATACAGAAAATTAATGAAGTCCTTCAAAATAAGAAGGATGCAATAGTTAATATTGTAAACGATAAGCTGACGATATCGGTCTTTTCTTTGCTTGAGAAGAACTTGCAGAACGTGAAGGAAATTAATTTTGTAATTCGTGATGTGAAGTTCCTACCACATCAATCAGAGATGGCTCACGAATTTGAAATTAATCCGACAGATATATTGTTCAATGCTTATGATATTACAGAGAAGAACAAGTTACAGCATTTTTCCAAAGCTAGAAGTATGCACGATTTTATTGAGAAGCATGTCAATATTCGTAAGGTTAATGCAGGTATCCACATAGGTGGGAATATCCTGATAATAGATGATGACTTTATGATTCAGGGTAGTTCGTCACTTGAAGTTTCTAAGAAGAGTAGCAGAGATGCTTTCAGCAATATTAATTTTGATACGATATTAAATGGTAGTGCTGACAAGGAACAGATATTAGGAGCTTTGGAAACCTTTAAGAAGATTTGGTTCAACGAACAGATATCTGTAGATTACAAGGATGAATTGCTTGCAAGTCTGCAATATGTGTATAAGGAGCATGCTCCGGAATTTCTGTATTACTTTACATTGAATGAGCTGTTTGGTAATCAGCTGGATGCTGGTGTAGAGCGTTTTGAGAGAGATAGTGTCAGGTTTAAAAAGACAGAAATTTGGAATGCACTATATGATTTTCAAAAAAAGATTGCGTAGTATCTGCAATTCGTAAGCTCAATACCTATGGTGGATGCATTATCGCAGATTCAGTAGGTCTTGGCAAAACATTTGAGGCTCTGGCGATTATAAAGTATTTTGAAATTGGAATGAACAGAGTTCTTGTACTAACTCCTGCAAAACTCTACGATAACTGGAATTCTTTCAGAGGAGATTATAAGGATTCATTCTTACATGAGACATTTAATTACAGAATTATGTTTCATACTGATTTGTCCAGATATAGCGGAATGTCAAGGTCAGGACAAGATCTCAAAAAGTTTGACTGGGGAATATATGACCTTGTAGTTATTGACGAGTCGCATAATTTCCGTAATAGAAATGATAGATATGATGATAACGATCAGCTGATAATGACCCGATATGCGAGATTAATGCAGGATGTCATTAAGCATGGAAATAATAATACAAAGGTGCTGATGTTGTCAGCTACTCCTGTAAATAACAGCTTGGTAGACTTGAAAAATCAGATAAGCATTATTACACGAGATATAGATTCTGCATTTGAGGAACAGGGGATTACGAGCGTTGAAAATCTTTTGCGTAGGACTTCAGCAAGTATCAATACATGGGAGAAGATTCCACATCATCAGAAAGACCAGTTGTTGGATAGCCTGCCATCAGATTTCTATAAGTTGTTGGAGCTTATGACGATATCACGAAGCAGAAAGCATATTACCAGTTATTATGGTGATAAGGGGTGGGGCAGTTCCCAGAGAAGAATAAGCCAGATACATATAATAGTGATATTGATACAAAGAAGGAACTTTTACATTTCAGAGAGACCAATGAGCTTCTTGAAGCCTTGATTCTGAGTGTCTATACGCCTACAAGATATATCAAGGAAGAATACAAGAAACTGTACATTGAAAAGTATTCCCTTAAAGGTAAGCATGGTGGAGACATGAACTTTGATACACAGGCGAATGGTATGATTATTCTTCATAGATTCAATCTGTTTAAGCGTTTGGAAAGTTCTGTGTATTCCTTTGAAGAAACCCTTCGTAGACTGTTAGAAAGAATTGAGCGTACAGAACAGTTATTGTTGAAAGGCAGCGGAAATATATCTGAGGAAGATGCAGACTTTGATGACAACGATTCAGAGGATGTATATATCGAAGGAAAGTACGAGATAGATGTCAAGCATTTAAGAATGGATGACTACTTGGAAGATTTAGCCAGCGATAAACATATTATTGCTGAGATTCATAAAAGTGCAAAGCGTATCCTCGATGAACAGAGAGACCAGAAACTTCAAGACCTTATGTGCATCTTGGAAAGAAAGGTCAAGGAAACTCCATATAATGATGGCAATCGCAAGGTTATTATTTTTACTGCATTTGCAGATACAGCAGATTATTTGTACAACAGTCTTTCAGAGCATATGAAGACTTTAGGAGTATACTCAGCATGTGTTACTGGCAAGAGAGTTGTTACGAATAACAGGAATGTTGATAGTGATTTCAATTCAGTACTATGTGCATTCTCGCCTGTATCGAAGATGAAAAAAAATGATCCCAGCAGAAGAACAAATTGATTTATTGATTGGTACAGATTGTATTTCCGAAGGTCAGAACCTGCAGGATTGCGATACGGTAATTAACTTTGATATCAATGGAATCCAGTATCTTTGATCCAGAGATTTGGTCGTATTGATCGTATAGGAAGTAAAAATACCAATATTCAGATGATAAACTTCTTTCCTAATATGGAGTTGAACGAGTATCTTGGATTAGAGGCACGAGTAAAAGGCAAGATGACCACATTGAATTTGGTATCTACTGGTGATGAAGATGTGCTTACTCCTGAAATGAATGATTTTAATTTCAGAAAGCGTCAGCTTGAAAGATTAAAGGATGAAGTTATTGATATAGAGGACGCAAACGACAATATTTCTCTTACTGATTTGAATATGAATGAGTATTTGAATGAGTTGTCGGAATACATTCAAAATGTGCCAGAGATCAAGAAAGTTCCAAAAGGTGTGTATTCCGTAACTGATGGAGATAATGCTGGGGTATTGTTCTGCTTCAAGCATCGTAATGATGCCAACAAGCCTAAATCTGACAGCTCTTTGTATCCATATTATCTCATATATATGAAAAACAATGGAGAGGTATTCTTTGGAAATGGACAGGCTAGGGAAGTGGTAAAACAGTTCCGTAAGCTATGCTATGGCAAGAGCAAACCTGTCATGGAACTATTCCAGAAATTCTTTGTACGCACAGATAACGCCAGGGATATGCAGTTCTATTCAGACCTACTGAATAAAGCAATAAAATCAATCAAGGGCGAGGAAGAGTCAAAAGCTACTCAGCTTATGTTTGACTTTGGTGGATTCAACAATGCATTTGCTGACGAAACTGCCGATGATTTTGAATTGATTTCATTCTTGGTAGTTGAGTAAAAGGCATGAGTATTGGAGGCGATATTGTATGTTTGATTTGCCAGATACATACAGGGTAGATGTCAATGTGGTTTTAAAAGACTTCATTCCAACGGATTTAAAGCCTAATGAAAAAAAGAGAATAAAAAGATGCTGTTAAGTTTGTAAGGCTTGGGTATCAGATTGCTGGAGAGGAGATTCCGTCAGTAAACAATGAAGAGTATCGATGTCAGGTCATACAGTTTTATGACATAGAAGTGGCAAATATCAAGGAGGCAAATTTTCTCGCAGCCACTTATCAGAACCTTATCAAACCTTTATGTGTGCTTCATATGCATGACACCAAGGATGAAGTATATTCAATGGCGGTAAAGCGACTCAACCAGACTGATGAGACACAGATAGTAGTGGAACAGACTTTGCTTACAGATAAGTATATGCTTGGTATTCCTGACAGTAACAGGGATAGGCTTATGGCATATATGAATTATGCCACATTAAAGAATAAGAATGACAAGGTACAGCTTTATAAGGAATGGTTCTATAAGGCTTATATGATTGTTAATGAGAGGGCATACATTCATACAGATAAACTGCTTGATGGTAATGCTTGGTATGATTCCGGCAGGACTGCCAGAATATGTCAGAAATATGTAGAGTTGGTAACATCCAAGGGTAAATTAAAAACGGCAGTTACTAATGCCGAGCGAATGAAAATCAATAAAGAGATTAAGACAGAGATACAGGAACTTAATAGTGAAGAAATATAGGAGGAATATTCTTGGAAAATAGCATTAAGCCAGTAGAAATAGATGATGGTTATGCAGATATTCTTAAGATAAAAGAACAATACGCATTCAGATTTGGATATACAAGACCTAAAGAAGATTTGATAGCATTTAAAAATAGGACAATTGCAGCAATTGCAAGCAATATATATGATGAATTTGATTTGCAGTTTTATACGAGAAAGATATTTGAACTTTTAGGTTATCCATATACTGGCGTTAAGGAACGAGTGTTTGATGGTTCGTTATTACATCAGGCATTGGGGACAGTTAAAATTGAAAAAGACAAGTATATATTATATATATGGTTTCAAATTTTAGAATTTGTTGCTAATAGTATCCCTAGAACAGATGATTGCTCAAGGCAATATGCATTTGTTCAAAAGGTTGCAATTGCTCTAAAATTATCTGGAGTAAATGCAGTTATATGTATAGATGGAGATGAATATAAGTTTTTCCCTTATAGTGAAGCGTTTTTTGATAAACCAATGGTTGTAGATGTGATAAATTGGCTAAGTGTATATGAAAAGGCACAGAAACAATATCGTCAAGCGTTAAACGATATGCTTAAGGGAAAATATGATAGACAAGTAGTTGACGCCTTACGATTAACTTTAGAATTATTTTTTGAAACAATTTTTAGGTAATAATAAATCATTAGAAAATCAGACAAAAGATTTAGGTGTATATTTAAGGATAAAAATCTCTCTCCAGAGGTATCAAACATGTTTTTTAAGTTAATTGATTGTTATGCAAAGTATAATAATTTGCACGCCAAGCATGATGACTCTGTAGATGAGAATGAATTAGATTTTTTATTGTATTTAACAGGAAGTTTCATACATTTTTTAATAAAAATAAATAAGAAAAATGTGATTACAGCAGACAGTTAGGAGGAAACAGGCTATGGATAACAAGGTGCCACAGCAGATAAATGATATCGTTGGAGATAATATAAAGAAACTTGCTCAGTTATTTCCATCCGCAGTAAAGGATGGAGAAGTGGATTTTGAAGCATTAAAAGAAGAATTGGGGCAGTTCAAGGAAGTTGGAAGTGAAAAGTATGAGCTTACATGGGCAGGAAAAAAGAATGCGAAAAAGATTGCTCTGGAAGATGTTATTGGAAGAACACTAAAATTTATTCCAGAGGATAGTAAGGAGGTTGATACAACAGGGAATCTTTATATTGAGGGAGATAATCTGGAAGTGTTGAAGTTACTTAGACAGAATTATTATGGTGCTATTAAGATGATTTATATTGATCCGCCATATAACACAGGAGATGATTATGTGTACAAGGATTCGTTTTCAATTTCTCAGAAGCAAAGTGATTTAGAAGAGGGATTGATTAATGAATCAGGTGAAAGATATGTGGTTAATGCAAAATCAGGAAATAGGTATCATGCACATTGGTTAAGCAATATGTATGCAAGGCTGAAAGTTGCGTTTGATTTGTTGACGGATGATGGGGTTATTTTTATTAGTATAGATTACAATGAAAACTTTGATTTAAGACAAATAATGGAAGAAATTTTTGGATCTAACAGATTTGTGGGAGAAATCTATTGGGAGTCAAAGACGAAATCACAAAATACATTGACATCTTTTAACAAATTACAACCTAAAGCAGAGATGATATTTGTCTATTCAAAAGCAGAAAAAAGACGATTTAACTTGATAAAGGTTGGAAAGAAGTATGATTTGTCAGATTCAAAAGGAAACTATAGAGAACATGCATTGGAGGTAATGAATGCAAATGGAATAAGAGGTAGGGATACTATGATATTTGATATTTCTGATGGTGTTTCTAGCGTTTCGCTGCCTGAAGGAAAACAATGGCAGATAGGACAAGCACAGGTTGAAAAATATAAAGAAAATGGAGATCTATTTATAAGGGATAATAAAGTAATAATTAAAATGCGACCTGAATATGAGCGCTCTGAGACAACGGAACCATTTTGGGGATTTTTTGGTAAAAATTTGGGAACGACAGAAAGCGCTAAAAAAAAGAACTGACGAATTTAATAGGTGTACATGGATTTGAAACAGTTAAGCCAGTTGAGGTTATTAAAAGGTTGATTTATCACGGAACAGAAAAAAAAGATGATATTGTATTAGATTTTTTCTCAGGGAGTGCAACGACAGCACATGCGGTGATGAAACTTAATGCAGAAGATGAAGGACATCGTAAATTTGTTTTAGTACAGTTACCTGAACAAACAAAAACAGATAGTCAGGCATTTAGCGCCGGTTATAAAACTATATGTGATATTGGAAAAAACGTCTTATAAAAGCAGGAGAGAATGTTATGCAAGAATATCCTGATGCAAATATTGATATAGGCTTTAAAGTATTTAGAACCGCTGACACAAATATTAAATGGAATTCACTCATGGATATGGGACAGATAGATATTAACCAGATGGAAACATCGCCAGATACAATTGATTTTATGCCAGGAGCAAAGGATGTGGATATTGTGTATGAACTGATGCTTAGACAAAATAGTGTACCATTATCATCAAAAATCGAACAAATTTTCGGTGGGGGGGGGTACAAACGTACTTACCTTTATGCGGATAGTTACTTGGTCTGCCTTGAAACAAAAGTTACAAATGAATTAATAGATAAATTGGCAGAGTTAGATCCTTTGCCGATTAAATTCATTTTCAGAGACTCGGCATTCGATGATATAGCATTAAAAGATGAGACATTTAGACGATTAAAAGCATTGATTGAGAAAAATCACGGAATGCATAAGATGACATATACAGTAGAATTTTTGTAATATTGTAATTACTGATTTTGCTGGAGTTGCCAGAGTCATAGTGCTGAAAATGAAAAATTGGAGGACACTATGGAATACAAGAAAGTAAATCAGAATATTAACAATATTGTAAATGATCAGGTTAGAAAATTGGCTCAATTATTTCCGGCTGTGGTAAAGGATGGCGAGGTGGATTTTGAAGCCTTGAGAGAAGAATTGGGGCAATTCAATGAAGTAAATAATGAAAAATATGAGCTTACATGGGCAGGAAAAAAGAATGCGAAGAAAATTGCTCAGGAAGATATCGTAGGAAGAACATTGAAGTTTATTCCAGAGGATAGTAAGGATGCAGATACTACAGAAAATCTCTACATTGAGGGAGATAATCTGGAAGTGTTAAAATTGCTTAGACAGAATTATTATGGTGCCATCAAGATGATTTATATAGACCCGCCATATAATACGGGAAGTGATTTATTGTATAATGATAAATTTTCAATGACTAAAGAGGCATCTGATATGGCTGAAGGAGCAATACAGGAGAATGGCGAACGATTTTATATAAATAAGAATTCTGACAATCGATTTCATGCAAATTGGCTTAACCTTGTGTATCCACGATTGTTACTTTCAAAAGACTTACTGTGTGACAATGGAGTTGTATTTATAAGCATTGATAATCATGAAATAGACAATTTGTTAAAGATATGTGATGAGATTTTTGGACAAAACAATAGAGTCGGATGTATTGCAAATGTGAATAATCCTAAAGGACGTTCAGATGAAAAAAATATAGCCACTGCACATGAATATTTAGTAGTTTATCAAAAAAGTGATACCATATTGTATGGATTTGAACCTGAAGAGAAAGTGTTAAAAAGATACAATAAAGAAGATGAATTGGGAAGATTTAGATATATTGATTTAAGAAAAACAGGTGATAGTGATAAGAGAGAAGACAGACCTAATATGTTTTATTACTTTTTTGTATAATAAGAATACAAATGATTTTTACCCCACATTTGATGATACCATTCCAAGTGGTTACATACAAATTAAACCAAAGAAAGATGATGAGAGTGATGGTAGATGGAGAGTTGGAATTGATACAGCTTTAAAAGATTGGGATTTTTAGTTCCTAATTATATGGCAGTCAAAAAAAAAGATGGACGGTCATGGAAAAAGATTATTTGTCTGAAGATGATAGAGTAAAGGCAACTAGTGCGTGGACTTTTAAAGATGTTAATAGCGAAAGAGGGACAGAACAGTTTACAGAACTTGGTTTTTGTCAAAGAGGATTTTTTGAGACCAAAACCTGTTGGAACAATCATGAGAGCTATTACATTGGCAACAAAAAAAAAGGATGATATTGTTTTAGACTTTTTTCTGGTTCAGGTACAACCGCTCAATCTTTATTTATGGCAAACATTCAAGATGCTGCAAATAGAAAATTTATTTTAATTCAAACAAATGAAGAGAATAACAATATTACTGATATCGGGAAAAAACGCATTCACAGAGCCGGAGAGAAAATAAAATCAGAGCATCCAGATGCAGATATCGATATTGGATTTAAAGTATTTAGAACTGCCGATACCAATATAAAGTGGAATTCCATCATGGATATGGGACAGGTCAATGTAAATCAGCTTGAGTATACACCAGATCTTGTTGACTTTATGCCAGGTGCAAATGACATAGATATTGTATATGAATTGATGCTCCGTCAGCGTGATGTTGCGCTTTCAGAAACATTAGAACATTTATCTGATATTGGCAATCGTACATACCTTTATGCAAGCAGTTATTTGGTATGCTTGGAAACAACAATCACAGAGGATGTGGTCTCAAAGCTTGCGAAGCTTGAACCTTTGCCACTTAAATTTATTTTCAGAGATTCGGCATTTAAAGATGATATTTCTTTAAAAGATGAGACATTCAGAAGATTGAAAGCTCTAATTGAAAAAAATGCAGGAACTAGCAAACCTACATATACAGTGGAATTTATATAGAAAATATGGCAGAGATACATAATCTGCCTTAAGGAGGAATGGCAGGTGAATGAAGTTATGAATAGTGCAAATAATGCTATTATGGATAATTTTCAAAAAACAGACAATATACTAAAGGATGTTCAAAATATTATAGAAGTATCTCAAAAAGAGGCATATCGTTCAGTGAATACGATACTGTCACAACGAAATTGGCTGATTGGATATAGAATAGCGGAGGAAGAGTTAGCTGGGGAAGAACGAGCTGAATACGGTGCAGAAGTTATAAAGAAATTATCAAAGGAACTAACCCAAAAAGTATGGAAGGGGCTATACAAAAACGAATTTATATAACTTTTATAGATTCTATAAATGTTTCCCAGAAATTTTCCACTCACCGAGTGGAAAATTTGCTATACAATTGACATGGACACATTATAGAATTCTACTTCAAGTCCATGATGAAACAGCTCGCAAATGGTATGAGAAAGAAGCTTATGAGCAGACATGGAGTGTTCGCACTTTGCAGAGAAATATTGATACCCAATATTATTATCGTATGCTTCAATCACAGGATAAGAAAGTTATAGAGTCTGAAATGAAAGAAAAAACATCCTCATATCAGAATGATAAGCTTGAGTTTATAAAAAATCCTTTAGTAGTGGAGTTTTGGGCTTAACGCCAGATACATCTTTTAATGAAACAAAACTGGAAGCGAGTATTATAACAAATTTACAGAAATTCCTTATGGAGATGGGAAAGGGGTATGCCTTTGTAGCAAGACAACAGCATATTCATACAGAAAAGCAGGATTATTTTATTGATTTGGTTTTTTACAATTATATTCTAAAATGCTTTGTGTTAATTGATTTAAAGACAGAGAGGATTACGCATCAAGATGTAGGGCAGATGGATATGTATATTCGGATGTATGATGAATTGAAGAAATCCCCTGATGATAATCCAACGTTGGGAATTGTTTTATGTTCAGAAACGGATGAAGATATTGCCAGATATTCTATCTTGCATGGGAATGAGCAGTTATTTGCGAGCAAATACAAATTATATCTTCCTACAGAAGATGAACTGCGAGAAGAAATAGAAACACAGAAAGCAATTTTCTATTTGCAGCAGAAAGAAACGGAAGATGCGACTGGAGGAGAATCAGATGTCTAAACGTATTACATTCCAATTTGAGGATGACCTTGATTATCAGATGCAGGCGATTCATTCTACTGTTGAATTGTTCAGAGGTTTGTCACGACATGTAGATGGAGTTTATAGATATAATAGAATACATGATGTTACACAAGGTAATCCTATTAGGAATAATGACATTGTGGTAGGGAGCAGATTACTGGAGAATCTGCGTAAAGTACAGCTATCCAATGATTTATTTGCTGATAATGTTTTGGCTGAGGGGAATAACTTCACAATTGAAATGGAGACTGGTACTGGTAAGACCTATGTGTATCTTCGTACAATTCTTGAGTTATATCAGGAATATGGATTTCGTAAGTTCATGATAGTAGTTCCATCTATTGCTATCCGTAAGGGGGTAGAGAAATCGATGGAGCAGTTAGCTGATCATTTTAAGAGGCTTTATAATATTGATATTGGCAAGCATAGCTTTATCTATGATAGTAATAATCCAAAACAGATTAGTTCAAAGCTGGTAGAGAGTAATGATTTAAGTATCTGTGTTTTGAATATTCAGGCTTTCAATAAGGATACCAATAAAATTCGTAAGGAAGATGAGTATGGTCAGAACCTCTGGGAAAATATCAAATATATCAAGCCAATTGTAATTATAGACGAGCCACAAAAGATTGAAGGTACTGCAAAAGAAAAAGTCAAAATCATTAGTTGCTATTGAAGAACTAAAGCCGCTTTTTACTTTGCGTTATTCTGCTACACACAAGCAGTTATATAATCAGATTTATAAGCTAGATTCCTATGCAGCATATCAGAAGGATTTAGTTAAAAAGATTGTTGTTAAGACAGTCTATGGTGTGATTCCAAAGGATTATCCATATGTCAGATATCTGGCATTTACTTCTGATTTGAAAGCAAAGATTGAGATATTCTCACAAGATCAAGGGGGAACAATCAGATTTAAGTCTTTCAATGTAGGTGGCGGAGCATCATTGGAAGAATTATCTGGTGGATTATCTCAGTATAAGGATTATCGCATTGCTGAGGAACCTCATAAATTAAAGCCATTGTCGGTTGCTACTAAGGAAGGATTTTTGGTTTGGAACTTGGACACAGTAATCATGAGATAGAAAAGAATGAGGCTGTGCGAATTCAAATAAGATTGGCGATACAGAACCATTTTACCAAACAGCTAACTATCATTCGTTCAGGTAGAAAAACAAAGGCTTTGACGTTATTCTTTTTTGATGAAGTAGATAAGGTGGGTGATGATTCAGCTCCTGATGGAAGAGGCG
>VOFD01000774.1_pt1 | contig 82000 bp, 88 predicted proteins | sample 5384101 | NCBI WGS metagenome assembly VOFD01 (sample SAMN12384723, study PRJNA508395) | human gut metagenome | isolation source: healthy gut C | host: Homo sapiens
ACCGTCTGGCCAAGCTGCCTGCTGCCGAGCTGGTACTGGACAAGGGCTATGATGTCCTGCTCCTGACCGAGGATGTGGATGAGTTCTGCCTGCAGATCCTCCGCACCTATCCCCGCAAGGATGCCGAGGGCAAGGACGGCACCGTGGAGCTCAAAAACGTCAATAGCGGCGACCTGGGCCTTGAGACCGAGGAAGAGAAGAAAGCCGCGGAAGATGCCACCGCCGAGAACAAGCCTCTGTTCGACGCCATGAAAGACGCCCTGAACGGCAAGGTCAAGGAGGTCAAAGTTTCTACCCGCCTGAAAGATCACCCCGTCTGCCTGTCCGCCGAGGGTCCCCTCTCCATCGAGATGGAGAAAGTGCTCCAAGCAGCCCGGCAGCGAGGACGTCAAGAGCGATAAAGTCCTGGAGCTGAACGTCAACCACCCTGTCTTCGCGGTGCTGAAAGCCGCCCAGGAGGCTGGCGATGCCGACAAGGTCAGCAAGTACAGTGCCCTGCTCTACGCACAGGCACAGCTCATTGAGGGCCTGCCCGTGGATGACCCCGCCGCTTACGCGGAGGCCGTCTGCAGCCTGATGAAGTAATCCCCCTGAATTTCCGGGGAAGAGTGCTGCTCCCTTGCGCTCTTCCCCGTTCCCCTCATACTCATCCTGGTACTCCCAACAAAAGAACGATTTCCTTTTCCAAAAAGGCCGTGCTCCGCTCTCAGAAAGCGGAACGCGGCTTTTTTGTCCCCGTGTCCTCCACACGACCGTATAAAATCCAATCCTCCATATCGGCAGGCCCTGCGCCGCGTCACCGCAAAGAACGGTTCTTTGTGGTTTGTGCCCAGTGCTTTTCCGGTTTGGAGGATTTTTTTGGCCCACTTGCAGGAATTTATGCACAAAAATCCGCCGCAAAATTTTGGCAACTTTGCATTCAGATGCAACAATAACGCATGGTCTTTTGGGCGCGGATTCTTTATTATAGAGACAGAAAGATTTCCCCGCGGCCTGCCCTGTGGGCTGCGGCTGCAATTTGCACCATTTGTTCAGAGGAGGAACATGCCATGATGAAGCCTATTTCCGTTTGGAAGCAGGAGCTGTCCGGTGGGGCTCACGCTGCCCGGCTGGCAGCGCTCTACTGCTGCGCTCCCGAGCAGACCCCCGCACAGGCCGCCCGGTACGAGGCTGTGCTGGAGGGGCTGGAAGCAACGTTTGGCCCCCATGCTGAAGCTGGTCTTTACAGTGCCCCCGGCCGCACCGAGATCGGCGGCAACCACACCGACCACCAGCATGGCCGGGTGCTGGCGGGCAGCGTCAACATTGATATGATCGCCGCCGCAGGCCCCAACACGCTGGGCCAGCTCCGTGTCCAGAGCGAGGGCTATGACCTGTGCGTCATCGACCTGAATGATCTGGCCGCCCGCAAGGAAGAGGAGAACACCAGTGCCGCCATCCTGCGCGGTGAGTGCGAGGCGTTCCGCCAGCGGGGAGCCAAGCTCTCCGGCCTGGACGTCTACATCTCCTCCAACGTGCCCAAGGGCAGCGGCGTTTCGTCCTCTGCCGCCTTTGAGGTGCTGATCGGTGTCATCCTCAACGATCTGTTCCTGGCCGAGAAAGTCTCCCCCATCGCCATTGCACAGATCGGCCAGTGGGCAGAGAATGTCTACTTTGGCAAGCCCTGCGGCCTGATGGACCAGATGGCTTCCAGCGTGGGCAACATCATCACCATTGATTTTGCCGACCCCGCCAAGCCCATCGTGGAGCCTGTGCCCGTGGACTTCTCTCAGGCGGGCCTCGCCCTCTGCATCCTGGATTCCGGTGCCGACCACGCCGACCTGACCGACGAATATGCCGCCATCCCCAATGAGTGCCGCGCCGTGGCCGCTGTCTGCGGCGGCGAGGTGCTGCGGGATGTTCCCTTTGAGACGTTTATCGCAAAGCTGCCGGAGTGCCGTAAACAGTGCGGCGACCGGGCTGTCCTCCGCGCGTTCCATATCTATGCGGACAATGACCGGGTTGCAAAACAGGTCGCTGCCCTGCGGGAGGGCGATTTTACCACATTCCTCAATCTGGTGGGCGAGTCCGGCCAGAGCAGCTGGGAGTACCTGCAGAACGTGATCCCCGCCGGTTACAAGGAGCACCAGGAGGTGGCCGTGACCATTGCGGCGGCCAAACATTTCCTGGGCGGCAAGGGCGCTGTCCGCGTCCACGGCGGCGGCTTTGCCGGCACCGTACAGGCCTTTGTGCCCGTGGAGCTTCTGGCGGAGTTCAAGACCAACATGGAGGCCATTCTGGGTGAGGGCCGCTGCCATGTCCTCTCCATCCGCCCGGAGAGGAGGCGCAGTCCTGTGAGCGATATCTCTACTGCCATCCAGCAGCTCGTCAACTACGGCCTGGACACCGGCCTTATTCTGCCGGACGATGAAATTTACATCCGCAACCAGCTGCTCATGACCATGCAGCTGGACAGCTTCACCGCGCCTGAGGGCGAAGTGTGCTACACCGACCTGGAATCCATCCTGAAAACACTGCTGGACGACGCCGTCGCCCGCGGTGTCTGCGCGGACAACTCCACGGCCCGCGACCTGTTTGACACCAAACTCATGGGGGTGCTCACCCCCCGGCCCAGCATCGTCCGCGCCAACTTTGAGGAGCGCTACGAGAACGAGGGCCCGCAGGCCGCCACCGACTGGTTCTATAAATTCAGCCAGGACACGGATTATATCCGCCGCTACCGCATCAAGCGGGACCTGAAGTGGGTGACCAAGACCCCCTACGGCGATCTGGATATCACCATCAATCTCTCCAAGCCGGAAAAAGACCCCAAGGCCATTGCAGCCGCCAAGCTGGCCCCCCAGAGCGGCTATCCCAAGTGCCAGCTGTGCCGGGAGAACGAGGGCTACGCGGGGCGGATGAACCACCCCGCCCGGCAGAATCACCGCATCATCCCGCTGACCATCAACGACAGTGCGTGGAATCTGCAATACAGCCCTTATGTCTATTACAATGAGCACTGCATCGTCTTCAACAACAACCACACCCCCATGAAGATCGAGCGGGCCACGTTCCGCAAGCTGCTGGACTTTGTGGCCCAGTTCCCCCACTATTTCGTGGGCTCCAACGCCGACCTGCCCATTGTGGGCGGCAGCATTCTCAGCCACGACCATTTCCAGGGCGGCCACTATGAATTCGCTATGGCAAAGGCTCCCATCGAGAAGAAATGGGTCTTCCCCGGTTTTGAGGATGTGGATGCGGGTATCGTCCACTGGCCCATGAGCTGCATCCGCCTGACCAGCGAGGATGATGCCCGTCTTGTGGAGCTGGCCGATAAAATTCTGACCGCATGGCGCGGCTACTCGGACGAAAAATGCTTCATCTTTGCCGAGACCGACGGCGAGCCACACAACACCATCACCCCCATTGCCCGGATGCGGGACGGCAAGTATCAGCTGGATCTGGTGCTGCGCAACAACATCACCACCCCGGAGCATCCGCTGGGCGTGTACCACCCCCACGCAAAGCTGCACCACATCAAAAAGGAAAACATCGGCCTGATTGAGGTCATGGGCCTGGCCGTGCTGCCCAGCCGCCTGAAGCAGGAGTTGTTCGACCTTGCTGATGTGCTGGTGGCACACCTGCCCACCGCAGAGTACCCCGAAGCCCTGCAAAAGCACGCTGCGTGGGCAGAGGAGATCCTTGCAAAGCACCCGGAGTTGAACGCCGACAATGTGCACCTGATTTTGCAGGACGAGGTAGGCCAGGTGTTCGCACAGGTGCTGGCCGATGCCGGTGTCTACAAGCTGGACGAGGCAGGCCGTGCAGGCTTTGTGCGGTTCCTGGAGAGTGTGTAAGATGATCCTGGAAGTCTGTGTTGACAGCACGGCCAGCGCCCTTGCAGCCAAACGCGGCGGGGCCGACCGGCTGGAGCTCTGTGCCGACCTCATTGTGGGCGGCACCACCCCCAGCCTTGCGCTGGTGCGGCAGGTCAAGGCCGAAACCGGCCTCCCCGTGCGGGCACTGCTCCGCCCCCGTTTTGGCGATTTCTGTTACGACCGCTATGAGCTGGCCCAGATGGAGCAGCTGGCCGCAGAGCTGGTTGCCGCCGGGGCTGACGGCATCGTGACCGGTGCCCTGACACCGGAGGGAGATTTGGATACAGCGGCGCTGCGGCCCATCTATGCCGCTGCCCGCCGTGCCGCGCGGGAGGCCGGACGCCCGGCAGCTTGCACGCTGCACCGCGCCTTTGATGTCTGCCGGGACCCGTTTGCGGCGCTGGAAGCCGCCAAAGAGCTGCAGCTTGCCACCATCCTGACCAGTGGGCAGGCAGCCAGTGCCCCGCAGGGAGCGTCCCTGCTCCACCAGCTGGTGCAGGCCGCCGGGAATGACATTGAGATCCTGGTGGGTGCTGGCGTCGGCCCCGCCAACCTCCCGGACCTTGCCGCCCAGACGGGTGCCAGGGCGTTCCACCTCTCGGGCAAAAAAGTCCTTGACAGCCGGATGATATTCCGCCGCGAGGGCGTGCCCATGGGCCTGCCCGGCTTCTCCGAGTTTGACATCTGGCAGACCGATGAAGCCACCATCCGGGAAGTACGAACGATTTTGGATACGATTGCATAAGAAAAGAAGCTCTCCGCGCAGGAGAGCTTCTTTTGTGTAGATCCGTATAATAATCTCAGACTTTCCGGCGAAGCAGACTCATGGGAGGCAGCTGCGGCGTGGGAATGGTGTATTTTTCCATGGCATGCGGGGTGCTCTCCACCCGCTCACCGGCTTCGTTTTCGATCCACTCAGGGTTCAGCGGAATGCTGCGGCCATCCGGGCAGAGGGCTTCCAGAGTGTCGCCTAGGCTCCACTTGCCGCGCTGCTGGCAGGAGGCAACGCCGTTCTCCCAGCCGTCCACCGTGCCCACAAACTCCCACTCGCGGATGTAGGTGGCGCTGTCGGCAGCCTGACGGGCCTGCTCCCGGCCAAAATAGAAGCCGGGCGAATAGTGGCGGTGGCTGGTGCGGGTCAGCTCCTCCAGCACCTGCTCCGGCAGAGCGAAATCATCGTTGAGCGGGTCGGCCAGATAAGCGTCCAGCGCCCTGCGGTAGGCGGCGGTAACGCTTGCCACATAGTAGAAGGTCTTGGCACGGCCCTCGATCTTCAGGCTGTCCACACCGGCCTTGCAGATCAGATCAAGGAAAGGCGCGGTACACATATCATTGGCGTTGAGGATGTAGCTGCCGTTCTCGTTCTCGCCGATCTCGTACAGCTGGCCCGGACGGGTCTCCTCGCTGAGATAGTATTTCCAGCGGCAGGGCTGGGCGCACTGGCCGCGGTTCGCGTCGCGGCCCGCCATGTAGTTGGAAAGCAGGCAGCGGCCCGAGACGCTCATGCACATGGCGCCGTGGACGAAAGCCTCGATCTCCAGCTCCGGCGGGGTTTTGTCGCGGAGGATCGCGATATCCTGCAGGGTCATCTCACGGGCCAGCACCACGCGCTTTGCGCCCATGTTGTAGGCGGCGCGGGCCGCGGCCCAGTTGGTGATGCCGGTCTGGGTGGACATATGCACGTCGATATCGGGTGCAAAGGTCTTGCAGGCATCCAGCACGCCGAGGTCGGCCACAATGAAGGCATCCACGCCCGCCTTGGCTGCTTCCTTGATGGCCTGCGGCAGGCGGTCGGCTTCCTCGTTGGTGGGCAGGGTGTTCATGGTCAGGTAGACCTTGCGGCCCCGGGCGTGAGCGTAGATGACACCCTCGGTCAGCTGTTCCGGCGTAAAGTTGGCCGGAGCAGACCGCATTCCAAATTCAGGCAGGCCGCAGTACACGGCATCGGCACCGTAGTTGATGGCATAGCGCAGGCGCTCCAGATCGCCTGCCGGGGCCAGCAGTTCCGGGATCTGTAACATAACGTTATCGTTCTGGTTCACGTATTCCCCTTGCCGGGGAGCTTATGGATTTACTTCAGGCTTTTATTCACGCTGTCGGCCTCGGCGCAGTTTTTCTGGTGGTCCGCGTAGGTCTTGGCGTAGTAATAATGACCGCTCTGGTCTGTCACAAAGAAATAGCAGTCCTTGACTTCCGGGTCACACTGGGGGTCCAGCGCCGCCCGGATGGCCGCAAGGCCGGGGTTGGAGATGGGGCCCGCCGGGAGACCGGTGCAGGTGTAGGTGTCGTAGGCCTCCCGGATGTTGGCCGGGATGCTGTCCCAGCCGCCGTAGTAGGGGGCCACCCAGTTCCAGAGGTAGTTGTTGTCGGCGTCGCTCTGGATGTGGCTGGACGTGTTGCTCTGCAGCTTGGGGTAGGGCGAACCCTCGGCCAGACGGTTGCGGAACACCTGGGCCACATTATCGTCCTGGTCGTTGCCCGCTTCCTCCTGCACGAAGGATGCCAGCGTGATCAGCTCCGGCAGGGTCATCCCCTGCTCGTCCAGCTGCTTGTACATGGCGTCGGTGATCTGCTTGTCAAAGTGGGCGTAGAACGTGGCCACATAATGGTGGACGGTATCGTCTTTCAGAAACTCGTAGGTATCCGGGAAGAGATAGCCCTCGCACTTCAAAAAGCGGTCCGGGGCGTCCTTGTCGTCCGGGACATCCTGCCAGAACTTATATTCACTGAAATCGCCGGTGTTGGCCTCTTTCAGGAATTCCTCAGCCGTGCAGAGGCCGGCATCCTCCATCTTCCGGGCCATGGCGATGGCGGCGGTACCCTCGGGGAACGTCAGGCGGACGCTCTCGGCCTTGGCATACTCCGACAACATCTCGATCAGGTCGTTGTAGGAGCTGCCGGGTGCAAGCGTAAACTCGCCGTACTGCAATTTTGCGGCGGCTCCCTGTTTGCCCACATACCAGCGGAACAGGCGCGGGAATTTGATCACCCCCGCCTCTTTCAGCGCGTTGGCAATAGTGCCCACGCCGCTGCCCTGCTGGATGCTCACGGTAACTTTCTCGCCCGGCGTGCCGCCGTCGATCTCCCGCTTTGCCATCCAGACACCGCCGCCCGCGACCACGAGCAGCAGTACCAGCAGCACCAGAACTATTTTCAGTGCCCCGCCCTTTTTGCGGGGAGCACTGTGGGAATTTTTGTGTGCCATACCCACTCCTTTAACCGTTTTCCAGCATCAGCCGCATGTAGCTCTCGCTCACATCAAAGGGTTCGGCATCAAAGCGGATCATGCCGTAGTCCTGCCGGGTGCCCTCGCCGAGGAACAGGTTCTGGGCAGCACCCACGGTGATAACAGCTTTTTCCACGATGACCTCTTTCTCCCGGGCCGCTTCCATCAGTTTCTCGGCAGAACGGTCATCCTCGGCCATCAGCTCCACAAAGTAAAGCGTATCCTCCTTGCGGAAATAAATACCATAGCCGTGGGCGCTGGAAACGATGGTGGCACCGGAGGAGTACAGATCTCCCAGCACCACGGCCATCTTCTCCGGCGTCAGCATGACCGTATCGGGCCAGAAGCGCTCCCGCAGCTCGCAGAGCTTTTTGGCGGTGACGGAGTCAAACTCCGCCTGGCTCCACAGGTTGCGCTCCACCTCCGCGCGGCAGGCAGCGCAGGGCAAAAGCTTTCTGGAACCCCTTATCCTGCAGCAGTGCAGCCTGCTCCGGGCTGGTGGGCACGGCCACCGTAAAGCCTGCGCCCCGCAGCTTCTGCTGGGCGCAGAGATAGTCCACCAAACCCGCCAAAATCAGGCTGCCCTGCCCGCACAGGCCAAACAGGTAATTGCCCGGGCGGCCCTGCAGCGTAACCGGCACCGCCAATGCCGCAGCCTCGATCTGGCCGTTTTCTTCGGCCACGTAAACATTCTGTTCCCCGGCAAAACGGTCCATGGCGGTGTTGATAAACTCCGCCGTATCCCCCCGCTCTTTCTGCCAGAGTGCCACCACCGCCGCACGATCCGACGGCTGCATCAAACGATACATGAATAGGATGCCTCCTTTATTCTCAAATAACCCGCTGGGCCAATTTCCGCACTTCGCTCTGGATGTCCTCGATGCTCCGCATGGCATCGCCCTGGGTGCAGTGGACAGTCTCCCAGCCCAGATGGGCCGCACAGAATTCCGCCGCGTTCCGGCTCCGGGCCAGGTACTCCACGTCTTTTTCGTGGACGTCTTTTTTGCTCTCGTCGCCATGGTAGCGGCCCGTCATCAGCTTCTGGCTCACGGCGGGGTCTACCTGCAGGTAGATGACTTCATCCGGGGCAGGCAGTCCCAGCAGCCGGAACTCATAATCAAACAGCCACTGCAAAAAGCTCTCCCATTGCTCCGGCGGGAGCTTGGAGCACTGGTGTACTGCATTCGATGTGGTGTAGCGGTCCGCAATGATGACGCCGCCCGCCTCGTAAAAGCTGCCCCAGCTGGTTTTGTAACTGGCGTAACGGTCCACTGCATAGAAGCTTGACGCCGCGTAGGCGTTCACATCATCGGGCTTGTCCCCAAACTGTCCGGCCAGGTACATCTTGACCAGGGCGCTGGAATCGCTGGCATAATCCGGGAATGTGATCTCCTGGACATTTTTGCCTGCTTCTTTCAGGTGTTGGGCCAGCAGTTTAGCCTGAGTCGCCTTGCCGCTGCCGTCCAGCCCCTCCAGCACGATGAGGGGTACCTTTTTTTTTGCATCAGCCATTCTGCGGTTCCCCTTTCAGCGCGGCATACCGGGCACGGACTTCCGCCGTGCGGCCACAGCACATTTTTCCCTCCGGGCAGGGGCCGGAAACGCAGGCCGGGCCCGCCTTGGCAAAGATATGGGGTGCCACCGGGTAGACCAACCGGAGCATCTCTTCGGCCAGTGCCCGGATCTCCCACTGGGCACGGCTGCAGCACCGCAGGTGGAAGAAGTTCTGCAAGCTGCGGGCGTTCATCGTTACTACCATTTTCGTCTCGCAGGCGTTGGGCAGCACAAAGCGCGCGTCCTCGTTGGCCTGCTTGGAGGCCTTAGCGCGGGCCTGCTTCTCAGGCATTCCCTCGGCCATGAGGCGGGCGGTGTGGCCGTCCTCCAGCTTCTGCACGAGATCAAGATACCGCTGGGCATCCTCGTTCATACTCTCGATGAACGCTGCCTTTGCCTCGGGGATGGCCTCGATCTCGGGCGGGATGACATAGCGGAAATCGTCCAGCCGGACATACCGCTGGCTCTGGACGCTGAACGACGCAATGCGGTGCCGGGTGATCTGTGCCAGCAGGGTGCGGCTGACTCCCTCAATGCCAAAGGTAAAGCTGGCGTGCTCAATGGGGCTTGCGTGGCCCAGGTCACTGAGCATGGTCAGGAAGCGGGCGGTCTTTTTCCTCGTCCAGCCCGTCCAGCAGGTCGGTGATATGGGCATCGGAGTAGCAGAGCTTGGCCGCTGCGGCCACCACCTTTTCCGGCTCCGGGGTGTGGGCAATCAAACGAACAGTCATCATACTCTCATTCCTCCGTAATTTTGGTCAGCGGCGCAAAGTTTGCCATGGTCTTTTTGATGCCGACCTTTTCAAAACGAATCTCCACGATCTGGTCCCCGGCAGCAGGCTTGACCGCCACCACCGTGCCTCGCCCGAAGACTTTGTGCTCCACCACATCACCGGGCTCGTAGTGTTTTTTCGTGTTTGCGTTTGTTTTTGCAGCAGGCGTGCCTGTAAAGTTGATTTGCTTTGCAGGCATTTTGGGTACTGCCGGGCGGCTGTAGCCGCTGCCAAAGCCGCCCGGACCGCCCACGCTGCCGCTATGGGAGCCATAACTGCTGCCGTAACCGCTTGAAGAACTCCCCCGCCCGGCGTAACCGGAACCGAAGCCCCGGCTCTCCCCGGCGTTGTACTCACGGTTCAGGTAGCCGGAACGGTTTCCATAGCCTGTACTGCCACCGCAGCTGCCGTAAGAAGACGAACCGCGGCCCCAGCCCGAAGCCCCGGAATAACCGGAGGCACCGCCGGGCACCGTGTCGCTGTAGTTGCTGCCCCAGCCGCCCAGACGGCTGCGCTGTTCCAGCACCGGGCTGCGGGTCTCTTCCAGATACTCCGGCTCGATCTCCCGCAAAAAGCGGCTGGGCTCATTGCGCTGGGTGCGGCCATAGAGCATCCGGGTGACGCTGTTGGAGATGTACAGCTCTTTCTTGGCACGGGTGATGCCGACGTAGGCCAGGCGGCGCTCCTCTTCCAGATCGGCCTCCGAGTATTTGCTCATCTCACTGGGGAAGACCCCCTCTTCCATGCCGATCAGGAATACATACGGAAACTCCAGGCCCTTGGCCGAATGAATGGTCATCAGCACCACCTGGTCGGCACTCTCGTTGTAGTTGTCAATGTCGCTGATGAGGGCGATATCTTCCAGATAGCCCTCCAGCGAGGCCTCCTCGCCCTGCTGGTCACAGTAGTTTTTCACGTTGTTGACCAGCTGGCCCAGGTTCTGCAGGCGGTCTGCCGCGTCCTCGTGGCCCTTGGCGGCATCGGCTTCCAGCATCGCCTTGTAGCCGGTGATCTCAATCACGTCGCTGGCAAACTCGTCCAGCGTCTTATTCTCCAGCGAGTCCTGTAACCGCTCATAGATCTGATAGAACTTATACAGTGGTGCAATGGCCCGGCTGAGCTTCGCGTACTGGTCCGCATGGCGGATGATCTCCAGCATGCTCACGCCCTCCTGCCCGGCCAGGTCCGCGATGACGTCAATGGTGGTCGCACCAATTTTACGGGCAGGCTCGTTGATAATGCGGCGGAGACGCACATCATCCCGAGGATTGGCCACAATGGACATGTAGGAGTGGATGTCCTTGACCTCTTTGCGGTCGTTGAACCGCTGGCCTCCCACGATCTTGTGTGGGATACCCGCGCGGGTGAAGTAGCTTTCCAGCGGGGCCGACTGGGCGTTCATCCGGTAGAGCACGGCGTGATCGGCCAGATGGCCGCCCTCCCGCAGGTGCTGGCCGATGATGTCCGCGATGTGGCTGGCCTCGTCCTGCTCGTTCTCTGCCGTGTAGACCTGCACTTTGTCGCCCTCACCGTTTTGGGTCCAAAGGGTCTTACCCTTGCGCTCCGTGTTGTGCTGGATGACGCAGTTGGCGGCGTTCAGGATGTTGGAGGTGGAACGGTAGTTCTGTTCCAGCCGGATGGTCTTGGTGCCCGGGTAAACGCGCTCAAAGTTGAGGATGTTCTCAATGGTAGCCCCCGGAAACGGTAGATGCTCTGGTCGTCGTCGCCCACGACGCAGATGTTCTTCTCCGGGCCGGTGAGCAGGCTGACAAGGCGGAACTGTGCCACACTGGTGTCCTGATACTCGTCCACCAGCAGGTAACGGTATTTGTTCTGGTAGAAGTCCCGCACCTCTTTGTGCTCGGCCAGCAGCTGCACGGTCTGGTAGATGAGGTCGTCGAAGTCGAACGCGCCGGCCTCTTTCAGTTTCTTTTCATAGGCGGCATAAACGCGGGCCGCCAGAGCGCCTTTGGTGTCCTTTGCCGGGGTCTGCAGTGCTTCGGCCGGGCTGATGAGCTGGTCTTTCCAGCGGCTCATCTGGTTGATGGCGCTTTTGATGGGGAAGAACTTGTCGTCCACGCTCAGCTCTTTGTACACAGCCTTCATGACACGCTGGGAGTCGTCGGTGTCGTAGATGGTAAAGCTGCGGGGGTAGCCGATTTCCTCGGCCCAGCGGCGGAGGATGCGGACGCAGGCCGAGTGGAAGGTGGAGGCGAAGACCTCGTCCCCCTCTTCCCCGCCCAGCATCCTGCGCAGGCGCTCTTTCAGCTCTCCGGCCGCCTTGTTGGTAAAGGTAATGGCCATCACGTTCCAGCTGCGGACCGCGTCCTTGCGGAGCATCCCGTCCAGCCAGCCGGGGGCGTCGGTGCCGGTCATGATGGCGGTGCGCAGGGCTTTCACGTCCTCCTCCGTGACCTCCCGGGGCGTCCATTTCGAGCCGTGGGCCGAGCCGAAGCGGATGAGGTTTGCAATGCGGTTGACCAGCACCGTGTGGTCTTGCCGCTGCCTGCGCCTGCCAGGATCAGCAGCGGGCCGCTGGTGGTAAACACCACCGCGCGCTGCATCTCGTTCAGGCGGCCAAACTGCTTTTCAATGTAGGTATCGCGCAGTTTACAAAATTCCTGTTGAAGATTGGTTGCCATGGTTTCACCTGTTCATTTCATCAGAATCATACAAGATATAGTATAACACAAAAGTGCCTGGTTTGACAGTGCTTTGGGCACAAAAAACGCCCACCCACAGCGCTGCCATGGGTAGGCGGAAAATATTTTTTCAGGAAGCTCTTAACCGAAGATGTTGATGAGGATACCAGCAGCAACGGCAGAGCCGATGACGCCGGCCACGTTGGGGCCCATGGCGTGCATCAGCAGGAAGTTGGAGGGGTTCTCGCTCTGGCCCACTCTCTGAGAAACGCGGGCAGCCATAGGCACGGCGGAAACGCCTGCGGAACCGATCAGCGGGTTGACCTGGCCGCCGGTGAGGGCGTACATCACCTTGCCGCACAGGACACCTGCAGCGGTACCAAACGAGAAAGCAATCAGGCCCAGCACGATGATGAACAGGGTGCGGGAGTTGAGGAACGTGTTGGCGGAGGTGGTGCAGCCGACAGACAGTGCCAGGAAGATGGTGATAATGTTCATCAGCTCATTACCAGCGGTCTTCTGGATACGATCGACAACGCCGCACTCTTTCATCAGGTTGCCCAGCATCAGCATACCGACCAGAACAGCGGCATCCGGCACGATGAGGGAAACGATGATGGCGACCATGACGGGGAAGATGATCCTCTCGGTCTTGGTCACGGCGCGCAGCTGCTTCATCACAACAGTGCGCTCTTTCTTGGTGGTCAGCGCTTTCATGATGGGCGGCTGGATCACGGGCACCAGAGCCATGTAGCTGTACGCTGCCACGGCGATGGAGCCCAGCAGCTCCGGAGCCAGACGGGAGGTAACGAAGATAGCGGTAGGACCGTCTGCACCGCCGATGATGGCGATAGCAGCGGACTGCTTCTGGGTGAAGTCCACCAGACCGGTAGCAGCCAGCAGGCGGGCGCCCATGTAAGTACCAAAGATACCGAACTGAGCGGCAGCGCCCAGCAGCAGGCTCTTGGGGTTGGAGATCAGCGGGGCAAAGTCGGTCATGGTGCCGATACCCAGGAAGATCAGCGGCGGGTAGATGCCCAGCTTGACGCCCATGTAGAGCATATCGGCCAGGCCGCCGTTATTCAGGATCTCGACCCACATCGGGTGCTCGAGGCCGTCACCGACGAAATACTGCATGTGGATCACGCCGCTGCCGGGCAGGTTTGCCAGGATCATGCCAAAGGCCATGGGCAGCAGGATCAGAGGCTCAAACTCTTTGACAATGGCAAGGTAGAGCAGGAAGCAGCCCACGCAGATCATCACGGCGTAGAGCATACCGCCCGGCTCACCGAACCGCGCGAAACCGGAGCTCTGGAAAATACCGACCAGAGTATTGATAAACTGTGTCATATTTTTCCTCCCGTGTTAAAAAGGTGCGGTGGTGTCGTTGACACCAGCCTTGCCCCAGCCGTTTTTGCCGCGGCGCACTGCCTTGAGCACATACTTGCCGTTGCCCATCGAGTAGATGGCAGCCATGATGGCGGCCACAACATCGGCGGGGATGCCCTGCTCCACCTGGGGTGCAGCAGGAGCCTGTGCGGCAGCGGGCTTTGCGGCAGGCGCTGCAGGCTTTGCAGCTGCCTTGGGAGCGGCCTTGGCAGCAGCCTTTTGCCATTCATGGCGTCAAAGATCTTGCCCTCCAGCGTGATGATGGCCATTAGCAGCACGAGGATCGCGAACACCAGAACGATACCGGTGATAGTCACGACCACATCAAAACCTAAATCCATGGTCTTCCTCCTATTTTGTTTGTATTTTTGCCCTCCGGAGCCAACCGGATCACAAAAGCGATTTGAACTTATTATACATTATTTTCCGGGCCGATTCAACAACTATGAACAAAAATCATGCTCAATATTAAGGGCTTGTTAAGATCTTGTCCAATCTCAGCGGCTCTCAGCGGCGGCCGATCCGGGGCGTTGCATCGGTAAAACCGGTCTCCAGCTTATCGCCGATGCCAAGGCTCATGGCCGTGCCCAGTGCCACGCAGTTGACGGGGTCGGGGGAGACGGTCACTTCCACCTTCAGCTCCTGGGCCAGATACTCGGTCAGGCCGTGCAGCTGGGCACCGCCGCCGGTGAGCATGACGCCGTTGCGGTAGATATCACCGGCCAGTTCGGGCGGGGTCTTCTCCAACACCTGATGGGCTGCCGTGCCGATCTGCTCGCTCAGCATCATGACCGGCTCGTACAGGTCGCTGGTGGAAACGTTGACACGGACGGGCAGGCCGGTGAGCAGGCTGCGGCCCTTGACCTCCATCGTCTCGTTGAAATCCGCTTTCTGGGGGCAGCAGGCCACATGCTTTTTCAGCTCCTCAGCCGTGCGCTGGCCAATGGCAATGCTGAACTTGTTGCGGACATGCTTCAGGATCTCGTCGTCGTAGTGGTTGCCCGCCACCCGGACACTGGTGGCCTTGACCTTGCCGCCCAGCGACAGCACCGCGATATCCGTGGTCCCTCCGCCGATATCAATGATCATCCGGCCATCAGGCACGGTAATGTCGATGCCGGAGCCGAGGGCCGCGGCAATGGGCTCATCAATGAGGTAGACCTGCCGGGCACCGGCGGCCACGACCGCCTCCACCACGGCGTCGCTCTCAATGCCGGTGATGGCCGCCGGCACGCAGACCGCCACCCGGGGCTTGACCATGTGGGAGCTGTACACCTGATTGACGAAGCGGCAGATGAGCTCACGGGTCATAGTGTGGTCACTGATGACGCCGTCTTTCAGCGGGAAAATCGCGGAAATATAGTTGGGCGTGCGGCCCACCATAGCCAGGGCCTTATCGCCTGCTTCCAGCACGGTCTTCTTGCGGGTATCCATTGCCACAACGCTGGGCTGGTTGAGCACAACGCCCTGCCCTGCCTGCGCAATGATAATGGTAGTAGTACCAAGGTCAATGCCGATATCTGTCTGTGCCATAATCCAAAAGTCCTTTCTCTCGTCCCCAAAAATCCTTTTTCTGTATCAAAACGCCCTCGCGGGCCGGGAAATCAAATCATCTTATAGTATAACATAGTGCTTACGCTTTTTCCACTGTAACTTGCTCCGGCGGCAGGGCTTCCTCCAACAGTTTGGCAAGGCCGCTGTACCGCAGGTTCTGGCGCACATTGCTCATCATCCGGTTGACGACATCCCGCCGCCCGGCCACGATGCACAATTTGCGGGCGCGGGTAACGCCGGTGTAGAACAGGTTGCGGTAACACAGCCTTGGCGGCACCTGCGCCACCGGCAGGATGACGGCCGGGAACTCACTGCCCTGGCTCTTGTGCACCGTGATCGCGTAGGCGATCTCCAGCTCATTGAGGCTCTCCGCCGGGTAGACCAGACGGCGGTCATCCATCCGAACCACCATCGAGCGGTCACGGGTGTTGATGGATTCCACAATGCCGATGTCGCCATTGTAGGCACCCACCCCCTGTTCCCCGCCGACTCTCTGCCAGACGATCTCATAATTGTTGCGCACCTGCATCACTTTGTCCCCTACCCGGAACACCCGAGCCGCGCTCTGCAGCTGGGGCTTTCCTTTCCGGGCCGGGTTGAGCAGGTTCTGCAGCTCCACATTCAGCGCCTGGGTGCCAGTGGGGCCCAGCTTGGTAGGGCAGAGCACCTGGATATCCCGGATGGGGTCAAACCCGTAGCTGCGGGGCAGCCGGGTGGTGACCAGGTCGCACACCAGCTTCTGGGCGGCGTCGCCGTCCGCTTCGAGGAAGAAGAAATCGTCCGTTTTGCCGCCCTTCTGCAGCGGCTCGCCGAGATGATGTGGTGGGCGTTCTCCACAATGAGGCTCCGCCTGGCCTGCCGGAAGATCTCGTTGAGGCAGACGGTGGGCACGCACCCGGAGCGGACCACCTCCCCCAGAATGTTGCCCGGGCCCACGCTGGGCAGCTGGTCGGCGTCCCCCACCATAATGATGCGGCAGCTGTACCGCAGCGCCGCAATGAGAGCCTGGAACAGCTTGACATCCACCATGCTCATCTCATCCAGAATGACCACGTCACACTTGAGGAGGTTTTTATCGTTGTGGATAAAGCTGACCACGCCGCCTGTGTAGTCCACCTCCAGCAGGCGGTGGATGGGTGGAGGCCTTGCGGCCCGTCAGCTCACTCAGCCGCTTGGCGGCACGGCCGGTAGGGGCGCAGAGGGCCACCCGCTCGGCCTGATTTTCCAGCAACTGCAAAATAGCGTTCACGGTGGTGGTCTTGCCGGTGCCGGGGCCGCCTGTCAGCACCAGACAGTTTTCGGTCATGGCCTTGCGGATGGCCTCTTTCTGCAGCGGCGCATAGGCAAAGCCCTGTGTCAGCTCCAAAATCTGGATGTTTTTATCCAGATCACGGGCGGTATTCTTCCCCCGCCGGGTCAGCATGGCCAGCCGGTCGGCAATGTCCTGCTCGGCGTCCAGCAGGTCTGGCAGGTAGATATAGGGCACATCCTCGTACAGTTTCACCCGCAGCTCTTCGGTCTGCAAGCAGCGGTCCAGAGCAGACGCCAGCTTTTCCGGCGGCTGATGGATGAAATTGGAGGCAGTGTCCAGCAGCTGGCTCCGAGGCAGGCAGGTATGGCCGTTGCCCGCGTTGTGACGCAGGGTGCGCAGGAGGGCAGCTTCCAGCCGCTGGGCGCAGTCCCCTGCCATGTGGTAATACTGAGCAATGCTGTCCGCATGGCGGAAATCCAGCTGCAGCGGCTCCCCGCAGAGCAGATAGGGGTTCTGGGCAATGGCGTTCATGGCACCGGAGCCAAAGGTGCGGAAGACCTCCATAGCCCGCCGGGGGCTGATCTCAAACTGAGCCAGATAGGCGATGAGCTCCCGCATCCCGAACATCCGCTTGAATTCCTGCTGGATGCGGTCGGCCTTATCCGCCGAGATGCCTGGGATCGTGGTGAGCTGGGCCGGGTCATTGGCGATGATCTCCAGCGCCTGGGCACCGAATTTATCAAGGATCTTGTCCGCCGTCCGGGCACCGATATAAGGCAGTGAGCGGCTGGCCAGGAACGCGTACACGGCTTCCAGATCCTTGGGCATGTCCGTCTCGCACTCCTGCGCATGGAACTGGCGGCCATAGGTGGCATGGTTCTCATATTTTCCCCGGCAGATGACCGTCTCGCCCGCGTGCAGCTCACCTACCACGCCGCAGACCACGGTCATGACACCGCCGCCGGACACCTCGAACACCATATAGCCGTTGTCGGTGTTCTCGTAGATGATGTCCTCCACGGTGCCTTCCAGTTGTTCCAGCTCCTGCTCCATTGGCTCACCTCCCTGTTTCTGGCATAATTATTTATAGTATAACATTTTTGAGGCGATTTGTAAATCCGGCACAGCAAAAAGCCGCTCACCCCGGAGGATGAACGGCTTGATTTTATGGTTTACAGATTGTTCCGCACCGCGTGTCCCTGCTGATTTTCTTTTTTCATTCATCAGCTTTTTGCGCACCACAAAGTACGCCGGGATGAGGAAAAAGCAGGCAAAGAACCAGGCCACCGGGTTTGCGATGCAGGCAGCAAAGTAGCCCCACAGCGGCACAAAGAGGAAGCCCACCATGGCGCGGGCCACCATCTCAGCCACACCGGCAAACATGGCAAGGCCCGAATAGCCCAGCCCCTGGATGGTGTAGCGATAGATGATCAGCACCGCCAGCGGGATGTAGAAGACGCTGTTCCAGAAGATGAAGCTCTGGGCGTTTGCCATGATCTCCACCTCGCCGGCGTCCAGGAAGAGGCCAATGAGCAGCTTATCCGCAAAGCGGAGGATGATAAAGGAAGCAATGCTGTACACACAGCCGATGCCCAGCGCCGTGTTGACGCCGCGGTTCACTCGCTTGAGGTCGTGGGCACCCAGGTTCTGGCTGGCATAGGTGGTCATGGCCGTGCCGATGCTCTCCAGCGGGACAGACAGGAACTGTGCGGCCTTGCCGCCGGCCGTCTGGGCGGCCACGATATCACTGCCCAGACCGTTGACGGCACCCTGCAGCACCACGCTGCCAATGGCCGTAATGCTGCACTGCAGGCCCATGGGGATGCCCATATTGCAGAGCTTGAGGCAGTGATCACGGCTGAGTTTTCCCTCTTCTTTGGACCAGCGCAGCTCATGGTAATGCCGGGCAATGTACCACAGGCTGCCAAAGCCTGCCACGGCCTGGCTGAACACCGTGGCAAACGAAGCGCCGAACACGCCCATTTTGAAGACGATGATGCAGAGCAGGTCGAGGCCGATGTTCAGAAAGCTTGCCATCAGCAGGAAATACAGCGGACGCTTGCTGTCGCCCAGAGCGCGCATGAGAGCGCTGGTAACATTATAAAGCAGGGTGAACGGGATGCCCCAGAAGATGGTGCGGACGTAGATGTCCGCCAGGTCGATGATATTGGCCGGGGTATTCGTCCAGACCAGGATGGGCCGGGTGAGCGCCACGGTCACGATGGTGAGCACCACCGCAAAGGCGATGCTCAGCCAGACCGCGTTGGCCGTGTAACGGCGCATCTGGCTGTAATCTTTCGCGCCAAACGTCCAGGAGATGGGGATGGAGAAGCCGCAGGCGATGCCATTGACAAAGCCCAGCACCAGATAGTTCAGGCCGCCCACGCTGCCCACCGCCGCCAGCGCTTCCACGCCCACAAAGCGGCCCACGATGATGGTATCGGCCAGATTGTAGAACTGCTGGAACAGGCTGCCCAGCATCAGCGGCACCGCAAACGCAAGGATCAGCTTGAGCGGACTGCCTTGGGTCATATCTTTTGTCATACCATAGCCCCTCCCATGGGCGGTTTTCTTTGCTAAATTTTTGCCGATAAAAACGCCCTGCCGCAGAAAAAAGGGCAGGACGTCTCGGTTTCCATGAGTGGTATTATAATCAGGGGGCCATTTTTTTGCAAGAGGTTTTGCAAAGATTCCCCGGTACAACATTCACAGTCTGCCGCGCAAAAACTGTTGATTCTGCCCAAGAGATTTTCCAGCATTCTGAAAATCCCGCTTTCAGGCATTCCCAGCCAGCAGATGCAGCTCCCGTTCCAGCTGCCAGCGCAGCCGGGAGGGCAGCACCATCCCCTGCCGCGTGCAGGGCGATGGTATCGCCGGAAGCTGCTGTTTCCGGCTCCATGGGGAGGGTCACAACCGCCTCGGCACCGCCGCCGGAGCCGGCTTCCAGCGCAAAGCCCCAGCCCGCACGGCGGCAGACCGCCCGGCAGATCTTCAGGCCAGCGCCCGCACCGCCCAGGAAACGGCGGCGATTCTCCTGCCAGTTGGCCGGGCCTGGCAGGCCGCAGCCATGGTCCGTGACCGTCAGCCGCCAGGCGTCCTCTGCCCGGCACAGACGCAGAACGATCTTTCCGCCCGGGGCAGAAGCCCGCAGCGCATTGGAGAGCAGATGGAAGACCATCAGCTCGGCTTCTTCCGGACTGCCCAAAACCGGGCAGGTGTCCGGCTCGCAGGATACGGTCAGGTGCACTTTTGCCTGCCGGGCCATTTCCTCCCGCAGGGACGCTGCCTGCCGCAGAACACTGCACAAATCAAAACCGCGGCGGGACGGCACCGGGTCCTCTTCCAGCGCCATCAGGTCCATCATCTCGCTCAGGGTGCGCTCCAGCCGGGCGGTCTGCAGCTCCATATCGGCCAGCGCCTGCCGGGTGGGCGCGTCGCCGCTCTCCCGCAGGTGCATCTGCAGATATTCCCGGTTCTGGTCCACGAGCCCAATCGCATGAAAGCAGACAGACTCAAACTCCCTGCGCGGGAACTCCATGCTCTCCGGCTGCTCTTGTGGTGTCTGGCGCATCCCATCGCCTCCTGCCTTTGTGTCAGTATCCGTATTCCTGGCTGATTGCCCGCAGGGTGTAGATCAGCTTGCCTGCGGTCACTTTCTGCCCTGCCAGATGCGTTTTCTCCTTGAATGCTTTCCACGCGGGCATCTGCCGCGTTTCCAGTGCGTCGATCAAACGGCGCAGGCCGCTGTCCACCGCCGCGACGGTCACATTGTGGTGCTCGGCCACCACCTGCAGGATCTCCTTGCGGATGGCCAGCTTGCCTTTGGACTGGCTGGCAATGAGCACCGCCTCGGTGAGGTAATCACAGTTGCTGTCCGGCTGGATGATACCCCACTCCTGATACATCCGGCCAAAGCGCTGCTCCAGGGTTTCAAACTCCTGCCCGGCCGCCGTCAGCAAACTTGCCAGCAGCTCTTTCAGGCTGCTCTGGCGGATGAGGTAGCAGGGGCCGTCCGGCGAGAGGCTGGACACAGCGGTTCTTTCCCGCCGGGCATTGTCCTGCAGCAGAAGCAGCGGCTTTTGCGGCAGGCGGCTCATCCGCTCCAGAAATTCCCGGCTGTCCATATCTTCCAGCGGGCCGCCCAGCACCACGACCTCCGTGTTCCGGCCCTGTTTCAGGCTCTGCAGCAGTTCTTCGCCGCTGCGGTACTCGCTGCACAGGATCTCCGCACTTTGCTCTGCGATATACTGGTGCCACACCCGCAGCTGATGTACATCATAGCTGGCCAGTGCAACGCGCAGCCCGGTGTTCTTCCGCTCACTGCTCACCCGCCGCGCCTCCCTCCGGCCGCCAAAAATACCGCGTTTCCGCTGTTTTTGTCGATCTCATATTCCATTCCTCCCTGCTTGCGGTCTGCGTCGAAATGTGTCTCTACATTTTATAATTCTATAAAGCAGGGGGAGAAGATTCAATCCCAAAAAAGCGTCAAAAAGTGTCGAAACTCCGCATTTGTTGACGCATATCGACGCTTTGTGAATCGCAACAATGCAGTTTGGGGCGTGTCCGGTGTTTTCCGTCGGGTATAATGCCCCGCCTCTACACCAAGAATAACATTACCCACCCGCAAAAGCAAGCGCTTCTTCGCAGTTTTCAAACTTTTGTTGTCAAATTTCAGCCGTGCAAAACTTTCCTGTGATAAATCCATGGTTTGTTCACATTCATTTGATAGAATAAGACGGTTATCTTGTTATTTTTCTGTCGGCGCGCGTCCGGCAGACCTCCGGGCAGCCCGGTTTGCAGGGCCGGAAACACGCATCCGGCTCCGGGCCGTTGCCCAGAAAGGCAGGTATATGCTTCAGCTTAAAGAAATCCGCAAGGAATACAAAACAGGCGATTTGGAACAGGTCGCCCTCAACGATGTCAGCCTGAACCTCCGTGACAATGAGTTTGTCGCCATCCTGGGCCCCAGCGGCTCCGGCAAAACCACGCTGCTCAACATCATTGGCGGCCTTGACCGCTATGATGGCGGCGACCTGATCATCAACGGCATCTCCACCAGGCAGTACACCGACCGTGACTGGGACTCCTACCGCAACCACACCATTGGTTTCGTGTTCCAGAGCTATAACCTGATCCCCCACCAGACGGTGCTCTCCAACGTGGAGCTGGCACTGACCATCTCTGGCGTGTCCGGGGCCGAACGCCGCCGCCGGGCCGTGGAAGCCCTCAAACAGGTGGGTCTGGGCGACCAGCTCCACAAGCGCCCCACCGAGATGTCCGGCGGACAGATGCAGCGGGTAGCCATTGCCCGCGCGCTGGTCAACAACCCCGACATCCTGCTGGCGGACGAGCCCACCGGCGCGCTGGACAGCGAGACCAGCCTCCAGGTCATGGAGCTTTTTTAAAAAAAGAAGTGGCCAAGGACCGGCTGGTGGTCATGGTCACCCACAACCCGGAACTGGCTGAGCAGTACGCCACCCGCATCGTCAAGCTGCGGGATGGTGTCATCATCTCGGACACCCAGCCCTACGCCCCGGACGATGCCCAACTGGCCCCGCCCGTCTACAAGAACATGGGCCGCTCCTCCATGTCCCTGCTCACCTCGCTGGCCCTGAGCTTCAACAACCTGCGCACCAAGAAAGCCCGCACCCTGCTCACTGCCTTTGCAGGGTCCATCGGCATCATTGGCATTGCGCTTATCATCTCCCTGTCCCAGGGTGTCAACGATTACATCGACGATATGGAGCGCTCCACCCTGAGCGAGTACCCGCTGCAAATTCTGAGCAGCGGCATGGACATCACCTCCCTGCTCTCGTCCAGCAACGCGTTCACCACCCTGACGGGCACCCAGTACACCTCCCTGACCGTAGCCGAAGAGGGCAAGATCCCGGTCAAGCAGCTTGTGACCAAGATGGTGTCCGGCATCAGTTCCAACGACCTGACCTCTCTCAAAAAATATCTCGAGAGCGACGAGTGCACCATCCGGGACGACGCCACTTCCATTGAGTATTCCTATAATGTGTCGCCTCAAATTTACCGGCAGGACGCGGACGGCAGCATCCGTAAAGTGAACCCGGATTCCACGCTCTCGGCACTGGGCATCAGCTCTTCGTCCTCCACCAACAGCCTCATGTCCAGCATGATGGACACCAGCGTCTTTTACCAGCTGCCCGCCAACAGCGATCTCTACAGCTCCCAGTACGATGTCAAAGTAGGCCGCTGGCCCGAGACCGCCAACGAGTGCGTGGCGGTGCTGGGCAAGGACGGAAGTATCATTGACTATGTGCTTTACGCCATGGGCCTGCGGGACAGCGCCGAGCTGGACAAGATGATCCAGCAGTTTGCGCAGAACCAGAACGTCGATCTGCCGCAGGATTTCCGCACCTATTCCTACGAGGATTTCCTGGGCCTGAATTTCAAGGTGGTGCGCGGCGCGGACTGCTACGAGTACGATGAGACGTACAACATCTGGAAAGACAAATCCGAGGACAGCGATTATATGAAGCAGCTGGTGGCAGGCGGCGAAGACCTGACCATCGTGGGCATCGTTCAGCCCAAGGCGGATGCTTCCGCCGCCATGCTCTCCTCCGGCATCGCCTACCCTGCTGCCCTGACGCAGCATGTCATCGAGGAGGCCAAGACCAGCGCCATCGTTCAGCAGCAGATGGCCGACCCCACCACCAATGTGCTGACCGGGGAACCCTTTGGCGATTCCAAGGGTCTGGTCAATTCGCTGGACCTTTCCACGATCTTCTCTGTGGATACCGACGCCCTCAAACACGCGTTCTCCATTGATCCCAGCGCCCTGAACTTTGATCTGGACGGTGCTTTTGACCTGAGCGGCGGGGCGTTCGACCTCTCTCTCTCTCATAGACGCATCCAATTTCAAGCTTGATCTGGACGCTCTGGCCGACAGCCTGGGCGGGATGGAGAACCTGCCGGACATTGACCTGAGCGAGGCCTTTGCCGGGCTGGACCTCTCCATCTCCCCGGACGCCCTGCAGGCCTTTGTGCAGAAAGTGTTCAAGGGATACAAAAACTATATCATCGGCAACGGCATCCTCAACTTTAAAAAGTGGAGTTTTTCCGCCTACCTGAAGTCGGAGCAGTTCCAGCAGCTGCTGGCCGAATCCATGCCAGATCTGGTGGACACCGACGCCATTCAGGGCCAGCTGACCGAGGCCGTTTCCGGCGTGCTGCAGACTGTACTGGAAAGCTACTCCGACCAGATCACCGACGCGCTCCAGACGCAGATCTCTGCCGCACTGGAGTCCTCCATCCAGTCCGCCATGGGCCCGCTGATGCAGTCGTTCCGGCAGAACCTGCAAACGATGCTGGAAAAGAATCTGGCCCAGCTTGGCAGTCAGATGGAAAACGCCATCAAGATCGACACCAAGACGTTCCAGAGTGCCATCCAGCTCAACATGACCACCGACGACCTCACGGAGCTGATGAAATCCACGCTGCGCTCTTCCAAATCCAGTTATGAGGGCAACCTCTCCGCCTTTGGCTATGCAGACCTTGCCTCCCCGAGCCAGATCAAAATTTACCCCCACGATTTCGACAGCAAGGCCGTGATCTTGGAAAAGCTGGACGCCTACAACGCCTCTATGGAAGCACAGGGTCTGGAAGACAAGACCATCCGCTACACCGACCTGGTGGGCACCCTGATGACCTCCGTGACTGAGATCATCAATATGATCAGCAGTATGCTGGTGGCATTCGTCTCCATCTCGCTGGCCGTCTCCTCCATCATGATCGGCGTCATCACCTATATCAGCGTGCTGGAACGCCGGAAAGAGATCGGCATTCTACGCGCCATTGGCGCTTCCAAGATGAACGTTTCCGAGGTGTTCAACGCCGAGACGTTCATCATCGGCCTGTGCTCGGGCGTCATGGGCATCGTGCTGAGCGAAATCCTGCTCATCCCGGGCAACATGCTCATCCGGCAGGTCTCGGGCAGCGACACCCTGACAGCCATCCTGCCGCTGGACGCCGCCGCGTTCCTCATTGTGCTGGCCACCCTGCTGACCATTCTGGCCGGCATCATCCCGGCCCGCGGCGCCGCCAAGAGCAACCCCGTCAAGGCCCTGCGGTCGGAATAAAACCGCTCTTCCCGATACGCGCAAAACCCCGGACAACAGGCAAACGCTTGCTGTCCGGTTTCTTTTGTGTCGGAACTTTATCGCTCCACGGTAGTAGAAAGGGTGGTGCTCCAACGCTTGCCGGGTGCCAGGCAGACGGCTGCTGCCCGCTCGTTCCACTCCTGGGGATCGTTTTCTGCACTGGGCAGGGAGTGCCACGGTTCAATGCAGACAAAGCGGACGGGCTTTGCCAGGGCACTCCAGATCAGTTTGTACGGGAAGCCCTCCACATTGCAGACGATGTGCCGCCCGGTATCTTTTTTTCATAGATCCCCAGCGTTTTGGTGCGCAGACCTGCCATGCAGAAGCTGTCGTTGGAGAACAACTCATCTGTCAGCTGGATCTTTTCCGTGTTCTTCCACTTGTAATAGCACCGCCCGCTGAGCAGACCATGGGGCCGCGCATCGATGATAACGGGGCTCTCCGGCTGGTCGAACCGGAATTCATAGTCCTCTGTGGTATGGCAATCGTCAAATGGGATATTGAATGCCGGGTGGAAGCCGATGCCAAAACGCAGTTCCTCCTGCCCAGGGTTTTCCACGGTCAGGGTATGGTGGATGGTCTTGCCCTCCAGCCGGAACATGCTGGTCAGAACAAACTCAAACGGGAACCACGTTTCTTTCAACTCCGGGCTGGACCGCAGTTCCATGACGATCTCGTGCTCATCCACCCGCACCAATGTGTGCTCCACATCCCGGGCAAAGCCCTGCTTGACCACATGATAGGTTTTGCCCTTGTGAGAGTAGGAGCTCTGGGGCAGTTCCCCGTCCAGGGGAAGAGGATGGGCGCGTGACGGGGCCAGACCTCCGGGTCAGCCTGCCAGAGCATCTCTTCACCCGCCGCGTTTTTCAGGCTGACCGCTTCCGCGCCAAGGGTGTCCACCGTCAGGGTAAAGAATTCGTTCCGAAGCACTGCCTGCATAGGAAACGCCTCCTTTTACATGGTCTTCTCGTACAGCTTGATGATGTCCTTCACCGTGCTCTGGCGGGGGTTGGCGGGAATGTTGCCGCTCTTCATGGCGTCCTCGGCCATGGCGGGGATCTTATCCGCCGTCACGCCCACTTCCGACAGGGTAGCCGGGATGCCCAGTTGTTCGTTCAGATGGCGCAGCTCCTCCACCAGCATATCCGGGGTAAAGTTTTCGATGGGGCCATTGCCCTCCCGGATGTAGTTGTAGATGACCTCATAGCGGCCATGGTCGGCCAGAGCGTCATACTCCACCACATTGGACAGCAGGATGGAGTTTGCCACACCGTGGGGCACGTTGAAGTAGGCGCTCACCGGGTGGCTCATGGCGTGGACATTGCCCAGACGGGCCCAGGCAAAGGAGATGCCCGCAAAGTTGGAGCCCAGCATCATGGCACAGGCTGCCTCTTCGTCCTGGCGGTTGGCCACAAAGCGGCGCAGGTTGCCGCCAATGAGCTCCATGGCCTTTTCCGCCATGGCATCGGAAAACGGGGTGGCGTTGCGGGAAACATAAGCTTCCATGGCGTGGATGAGGGCATCCACACCGCAGGAAGCGGCGATGGAAGCCGGGGCCGTCATGATGAGCTCCGGGTCCAGCACGGCGTACTTGGGCAGGATCTCATAGCTGAAGACCGAGAGCTTGTAGTTGCGCTCCGTGTCCGTGATGACGGCAGAGGCGGTCACCTCACTGCCGGTACCTGCCGTGGTGGGAATGGCGATCATGGGCACGATGGGGCCGGGCACCTTGTGGTTGCCCTCGTAATCGGTGATCTTGCCGCCATAGTTGACCAGCACACCCACGGCTTTGCCCACATCCATGGAGCTGCCGCCGCCCAGGGCCACGATGCTGGTAGCACCACACTCCTTGTACAGGGCTGTTGCCTCATTGACCACAGCCACGGTGGGGTTGGGCACCACGTCCAGATAACTGGTGCACTTGAGGCCGGCCGCCTCAATGATATCCTGTACTTTTTTGACGACACCGATCTTTTCCAGCCCGCGGTCCGACACCAGCAGGATGTTGTCAGAGTGGTTCTCGGCCAGGATCTCCGGCAGCTTTTTTCAGGCTGCCCATGCCAAACTGGATGTTCTGCGGAATTTTGAAGTTGAAGTCTTTCATGGCTGCTCTTCCTTTCTATCGTTACCCGTTAAAAATGGAGTTCGGTTCTCTGGATCAGGTCTTTCTGCAGGGGCTTGCCCAGCTCCACAAAGTAGGCGCTGTAACCTGCCACGCGGACCAGCATGTCCTTGTAATCCTCGGGCTTTTTCTGGGCGGCCCGCATGGTGGCGGCGCTCATGATGTTGAACTGGACATGCATGGCGCCCTTGTGGATATACTCCTCAATAAAGCTTGCCAGATTGTCCCGGCCCTCAATGCCCGCCACAGCTTCCTGCGGGAAGCGGAGATTCATCAGGGTGCCATTGGTGGCGAGACTGTGGTCCACTTTGGTCAGCGAGTTGACGATGGCCGTGGGGCCGTTGATATCGTGGGAGCCAAAATCCGTGTGGACCGGGCCCATATTATCGGAGATGGCCTCCCCTGCCTTGCGGCCGTCCACCGAGGCATTGGTGTTCAGGCCCATAGCGACATTGGCGTTGACGGAGTAGACACCGGGGCTGAAGATGCCGCCGCGCGGCGTCTTGCGGCCTGCAATGTGCTTGCAGTACGTCTCAAACATGAACTTGAACAGCTCGTCGGCGTAATCGTCATCATTGCCGTAGTGGTGCACTTTGGAACTGTTGACGAGGGCATACAGCTTCTCGTAGCCTTTCCAGTTGTGCTTGACGGCTTCCAGCAGCTCGGCACCCGTGCAGCGTTTCTCGTCAAAGACCAGCTGCTTGATGGCGGCCAGGGAGTCCGCACAGGTGGCCATGCCGCTGGCCTGGGGGCCGATGCCGTTGTACTTGGCACCGCCCTCGGTCAGGTCGTGGCCGGACTCCATGCAGTCCTCAAACAGAGCTGAGACATAGGGCAGCGGTTTGAGGGCACGGTGGGCATTCTCGATGACGCAGAGGCTGGAGCACATCTGGTTGGTCCAGTACTCAAACTGGGTGTCCACGCTCTGTTTGACTTCCTCAAAGCTGGCGTAGCGGTCCAGGCTGCCCGTGTCGGGGCCCAGATGCTTGCCCAGCGCGCCGCACTGGCTCCAGCGGGGGCAGTGAGGGCCGCAGTCGATGCAGCGGCCGCCGTTGAGCACCATCTCCATCATCTTGGCGGTGTTGACATAGGCGGCATCGTGCCAGCCATACTCCTTGCCGGGCAGGCTGATCTCCACGCAGCCCACCACGCAGTAATCCCGGGCTTCTTCCAGCGTCATCCCCTTGCGCATCATGCCTTTGATGGCCGGGCCATCGTTGAAGAGCTTGGGGTGGCCATAGCCCGCCCGGATGCACTCCACGGCTTTGATGCGCAGCTCTTCGGGGTGCCCTCATGCATCCGGACGCAGACCCAGGGGTTCATCATCCGGGTGTGGGCGGAGGCTTCCAGCATCAGCATGGTCAGGTCGTTGGTGGCATCGGTGCCGTCCCGCTTCACACCGCCAATGGTCAGGCTCTCGCCGCCAAAGCCGCGGCCATTGCGCAGGGCCATGCTGCCCCGGTCTTTGAGCTTGGTGGGGTTGTTGAGCTTGACGTACTCCACTTCCAGCAGCTCCAGCGCAAAGTCTTTGGAGATGCTCTTGTCGGCTTCGTAGTAGGGGTAAAGCCACTGGTCCATCCGGCCATAGGAGATGGAGTGGCCGTTGGACTCCACGCAGATGAGCATGGTGGCAAAGTTGAACAGCTGCAGCGCCTGCCAGAATGTCTTGGGCGTGCCGCCTGCCACGGCATGGCAGTTGACGGCGATCTGCTCCAGCTCTGCTTTCCGCTTGGCGTTCGGCTCTTTGGCGGCCATTTCCTCGGCCAGCACGGCATACCGCTCTATGTACTTCTTCACGGCGCTGTGCATGATGATGACCGCCTGATAGAATTCCCGCTTGGTGCAGAACTCGGGGTCGTGCATATCCAGCGCGGCCAGCTTCTGTTTGGCCCGCTCCAACAGTCCGTCAAAGCCCAGCCGCATCAGGCGGGCGTAATCCACGGCCAGGTGGCCGGTACCCGCATAGTGATAGAGGTTGGTCTGGTAGATCTTCTTGCCCGCCTCGGAGCCCTTGAGCTGGTCATCGTCCAGCCGGACATTGATGTAATCGTCCAGCGTGCGGCCTTTCCACCAGCTGCACAGGTCCAAAATCTCCTGCTTTTCTTTCTCGTTGCGGATATAGAACTGGTCATGCTCCCGCTCCTCAAAGGGGTGGTTCTGCACCTCGTCCAGGATCCAGTTGACGGAAAATTCCGGGTAGATGGGCGCGGATTTGACGGGCGAAGCGATCTCGCCCACAATGAGGTCATCGTCGTAAATTTCAATGCCGCAGTGCAGCAGCACATTCTCAAAGGCATAGGCCACTTTGAGCTTTTCGGGCAGGTGCTCGTGCTGCTGATAGCTCTCGGTGACGAGGCGCAGGCGCTCTACATCCACATCATAACCACGGTCCAGAAAAGTCTGGCGCAGCCTGTTGATGCGGGGGTAGGGCGACCAGTCCTCGTGGTGGACCTGATAGCCCAGGCAGTAAACTTTATCGTACGGCTCGGTGCCGCGTGCGGTGGTGTGGACAGTTGCCATGGATGTTCCTCCTTGGTGTGATGATTTATTCCGGTTGACTCTCTTCTTTTTTTCTTTGGTGCCCACGAGGCAGTGGATGCCCCGGCTGTTGAAATACCTTGCAATTTCTTCTACCCGCCGCTGGAACGCCCGGCGCTGCAGGCGCACGGCTTCCATCTGGTACGGGATCCCCAGTGATTTGTATTTTTCCTCGCCCAGCCGCATAAAACTCAAAAGCTGCAGGGTTCGCACCTGCCCGCCCAGCTGTCTGAGGATAAAATCCGCGCTGGCCTCGATGTTCTGCCGCCCATCGTTGACCCCCGGGATGACCGGGATGCGGAGGATGAGCTCCCGCCCCTCCTGTGCCAGGCGGCGGAGGTTTTGCAGAATGAGCTCGTTGCCCACCCCGGTATACTGGCGGTGGAGGGCAGAATCCATCAGCTTGAGGTCCGAGATGATGAGGTCGGTATAGGGCAGAACCTTTTCCACCTCCGACCAGCTGGCACAGAACGTGGACTCGCAGCAGGTGTGGTAGCCCTCCGCCTTGCAGGCGCGGAAGAGGGCCTCCACAAAATCGCTTTGGACCAGCGGGTCCCCGCCCGAGACGGTCACGCCGCCGCCCGAGCGCTCGTAGTAGCCTTGATCCCGGCGGATGAGTTCCATGCACTCTTCCACCGTCATCTGCCTGCCCCACTGCTTGAGCGCGTCGGAGGGGCATTCCTCGTAGCAGGCCAGGCAGTCCGTGCATTTTGTCCGGTCAATGCCCGCCAGCTTGCCCGCCGTAAAGCGGAAGATGTCTCCCTCCGGGCAGCTGTCCTCACACCCGCCGCAGACTTTGCGGCCGATGCACTTGGTCCGGTAAACCCCAACCTGGGGCTGCGGGGCCCAGCTTTCGGGGTTGGAGCACCACTGGCACCGCAGCGGGCAGCCCTTTAAAAAGAACTCCGTCCGCATCCCGGGGCCGTCGTGAATGGTAAAACGCTGGACGTTGAACACGATGCCCGTTTCCGTCACATTGCCCGCCTCCTTTCCCAGTTTATTTCTCTGATCGTTTCTGGCTTGATTCTAACAGATGCCGCCTCTCAGAAACAGTGGACAACAGGCTGATTTTATATAGGGAACATTCCCTATTTTTACGGCACAAAAAATGCCGGGCAGAGCAGCCGTTTCCGGCGCTCCACCCAGCATTTTACGGGAGATCTTCTTTTCTGTCTCAGGAGTCACTTTTTCGGATCGTTCTGCTCCATCCAGCGGTAGAGCTGGAACCGGGAGTTCACCCCGCACTTGAGATAGATATTCTGCACATGTTTCTTCACGGTGTGGTAGCTCACCACCAGCTTATCCGCCACCGCCTGATAGGTCAGGCCCTTGGCCAGCAGGCGGGCCACCCGCAGCTCCGCTTTGGTCAGGGGCTGGCCGGTGCCCGCGGGCAGGGCCTCGCTGTTTTTGCCAGCTGCCGCAGGCTGCTCCGCCCGGGCAATGGTGATCCAGTGGTAGCGGTCCACAATGCCGTTGGAATAGCGCTGGTCGTAGGTGTAAATTTTGAAAATATAGTCCCGGATGACCCGGGTCTGCACCCGGTTTTCGGCGTGGCCCAGCTCACTGCCCAGCAAAAACGGGAGCCAGCTGCAGGGCCTGCTTCCATCCAACCCATCGGCAGCCCCGCCCAGGATATCATCCAGGCAGACCTTTGCCGCGTGGTTGCAGCTCATGATGTGCATGAAATCGTCCGTAACGAGATAGGCTTTTTCCCCCGAGAGGATGATCTCGCTCTGGATGTTGGAGATGATCTTGGCCTGCTCGTATTTCTTGAAGTTTTTGTAATCGTTGGCGATGTAAACGTAGATCTGTTCCAGCTGGCTCAGCTCCTCGGGCGTGAAATCGCCCTCTTCCCGGCTCTTGAAAAACGCCACCTGAATATACGCGTTGATGCCAAAGGCCATGGTCACGCTGTAGCGGGCCCCGAAATTTTCTTCGAGAAAACGCACATAGCTGCTCTGCTCATAATCCTCCGGCGGGATGAGTTTGGTGGAGTGGTAGAGCCGGGGCGTGACGTTGTTGTAGGTCAGTTTATCCTGCACGGCCTCCCGGTACAGCGTCTGGCGCACCACGTCGGCCGGCTGACAACGGCGGTAAGGGTGCTCCTCGCAATCGGCCAGCACCCCGTTGCGGTGAGTCCAGGAGAGGAAATTGCCCTGCGGATCAAAATAGGAGATGAGCACATTTTGCAGCCCGAAATTCCGGGCCAGCGAGTCCAGCAGGACCACGTTGAAAAACTCATCGGCTGAGATCTGGTGCTCCGACAGCTCCGAGAAAAACCGGAGGCGTCCGTCTTCTGCACGGTCCATGTCACTCGTCCTCTTCGTCTTTGGCCCAGTGGTAGGCGCAGCGGACTGCCTTGTTCCAGCCCTTGACCCGCTTTTTGCGCTCCTCCGGGGTGATGTTGGGCGTAAAAGTGCGGTCCACCGACCAGTTCTGCAGCACATCGTCGGTGGATTTCCAGTACCCCACCGCCAGGCCTGCTAGATAGGCGGCACCCAATGCGGTCGTCTCCACGCAGGAGGGGCGCTGCACCGGCACATTGCTCACATCGGCCATGGTCTGCATCAGGTAGTTGTTGGCGGAAGCGCCACCGTCCACCTTGAGGGCTTTCATCTGGATGCCGGAGTCCGCCGCCATGGCGTGGAGGACATCGTTGACCTGATAGCAGATGCTGTCCAGCGTGGCCCGGATGATGTGGTACTTGTTGCAGCCCCGGGTCAGGCCCACGATGGTGCCGCGGGCGTACTGGTCCCAGTGGGGCGCGCCCAGGCCCGTGAAGGCCGGCACCACATAGCAGCCGTTGGTGTCCTTGACCTTGCCGGCCATATACTCGGAGTCCCGGGCTTCTTCCAGCAGCTTGAGCTCGTCCCGCAGCCATTGGATGGCGGCACCGGCCACGAAAATGGAGCCCTCCAGCGCGTAATGTACTTTGCCATCCAGGCCCCAGGCAATGGTGGTAACCAGGCCGTTTTGGGAGAACACCGGCTGCTCGCCCGTGTTCATCAGCATGAAGCCGCCGGTGCCGAACGTATTTTTCGCCTCGCCGGAGGCAAAGCAGGTCTGGCCGAAGAGGGCCGCCTGCTGGTCGCCCGCCGCACCGGCGATCTTGATCTCGCCGCCGAAGTGCATGGGGTCGGCCCACTCGTAAAAGCAGCTGGAGGGCATGGGGTCCGGCAGCATACATTTGGGGATATCAAGCTCTTCCAGAATCTCGTCGTCCCATTCCAGGGTGTGGATGTTGAACAGCATGGTGCGGCTGGCGTTGGAATAGTCGGTGATATGCGCCTTTCCGCAGGTCAGCTTCCAGATGAGCCAGGTTTCCACGGTGCCGAAGAGCAGCTGGCCCGCCTCGGCCTTTTCCCGCGCACCGGGGACGTTATCGAGGATCCACTTGAGCTTGGTGGCCGAGAAATAGGCGTCAATGACAAGGCCGGTCTTCTGGCGGAATTTCTCCGTCAGGCCTTTGGCCTTGAGCTCGTCGCAGTAGGCGCTGGTGCGGCGGCACTGCCAGACGATGGCGTTGTAGATGGGCTCTTCGGTATCAATGTCCCAGACGATGGTGGTCTCCCGCTGGTTGGTGATGCCGATGGCGGCGATGTCCTCCGCCCGGGCACCGATCTTGTTCATGGCCGAGAGGGCCACGCCCAGCTGGGTGGCCCAGATCTCGTTGGCATCGTGCTCCACCCAGCCCGGCTTCGGGTAATACTGGGCAAACTCCTTTTGTGCCACACTGCACATCTCGCCTTTTTCATTGAACAGGATGCAGCGGTTGGAAGTGGTTCCGGCATCCAGTGCCATAATGTATGACATGGGGAAACTCTCCTTTTCTGGTAAAAATAAAAGCTGTGGGGCAAGCTCCGCCCAGAACTTTGCAAAGCCCTTGCGCTCTCTTGCTCCACAGCACGCTTTTTGCCTGTTTGCCTGATAAAATTTTCAGCCCTGATAAAACAGCTCGTTGGTCACAACCGCCAGCGGCCCGATGTATTCCAGCTTTTCAGCCAGTTCTGAGACACGGATATAATTTTCGTCGTAGGCGGGGTCGTACCGCTTGCAGGCGGCGAGGAATTTTTCCCGGAAGTGCGGCAGCTTGAACATATACCCGTACAGGATCAGATGATCCGGCGTGAACATGGTCAGGCAGCTGCCCACCACATCGGCCAGCACCTCAATGTCCGCATCCAGTGCCTCCCACATGGCCGGTTCGTCCAGCGCGGCGAGGGTGTCCAGATTGTGCACGGTAATGTTCTCGGGCCTGCCGCCCACAGCAGCCCACAGCAACGGGGTCGTTTCCGGGCTGCACACCTGCCGCAGATGGCGGGCAATGGGGTGGCTGGCTACCCGCGTTTCCAGGCAGCCGTGCCGCCCGCAGCGGCAGAGCCTGCCGTTCTTTTTTTCCACCCGCACATGGCCGATCTCCGCCGATTTGTACATCCGGCTCTCATAGATACGGCCCTGCGCAATGATGGCGGAGCCCACGCCGGGGCCCCATTTGAGCAGCAGCAGATTCTCCTCCGTCCGCCCCAGGCCATAAATCAGCTCGGCCTGGGCAAAGGCCTTGACGTTGTTTTCCAGCAGCACGGTACACTCCAGCGCCTCAGCCAGCGGGGCAGTTACCTGCACGGGCTGATCCCAGACGCGGTAAGCGTGGGTGCTGACGCCCTTTTCCCGGTCCACCGGGCCGGGCACCGAGACGCCCGCCCCCAGCAGCTCTTCCCTGCCGATGCTGTTTTCCCAGAGCAGGGCTTTGCCCACATTGGCCACCCGCTTTAAAAACAGCTCCGGCTCCACGCTGGTATCCGTGGGGATGCGGCGGGTGATGCAGTGCTCTCCCCGCAGGTCACACAGGGTGACACTGGTGGCGGGGGCCTCGATGCTGATGGAGAGGACATGGCGGTAGGCGTAATTGATGCCCAGAAGGATCTTGCGCCGCCCGGCGCGTTTATCCTCCTGCTGTACCTCGCCCAGCTCAAACAGAATGTTCTGGGCCAGCAGCTCTCCGCACAGGGTAGTCAGGCTGGCCGGGGTCAGGCCCAGCCGGGCCGAAAGATCCTTGCGCGGCATGGGGCCGTGGTCGTTCAGCAGCTTTAAAATGGAGCTGCGGTTCTGGTTTTTGACGTTTCCGAGGTTCAGGCCGCTGTATGCCATCTCCACACCTCTTTCCCTGTACATCTGGCAAGCATTCTCAGTTACTTAAATCAAGTATACTCCGTGTTTTTCGTAGTAGCAAGAGAAAGTTGCTTATTTCAAGGCGATTGTTTGCTGTTTTAGGATTTCAGAATTTGCAGACTTCCACGCCCAGCATGTTGCCCAGCTTTTCCAGCTCGTTGGCCACCTGGCCGTACACCACCACAAAGTGGGGCTCCCAGCCGCCCTTGACGGTGCCATAGACGACATCCTTGGCGCTTTCCACGGTCTTGACGACCACGGAGGTGCCGTTGAACTGCTTGGGCTTGTCCAGTGCGGAACCCTCCGCGATGAAGAAACGGAAACTGCCGTCCGGCTTGCGGCCCACACGGAAGATGGTGACATGCTCACAGGCCTCACAGCCAAAGTCCATCACGGGGCCGATCTTGCGGTTGGGGTGGACACCCACCTGCGCGCCGGTATCCTTGCGGGCCAGGTCACAGGCAGCCATGCCGCAGTGCCAGAACGTGATGGTCCCCTCTTTCTCGTTCATGGAGACGGGGTCGCCAAAGAAGCAGGAACGGCTGGTCAGGTCGCTGCCAATGAACATGGAGAGGGCACCGTAAGCGTCGGACTCGCAGCTGGCGGAAACGCCGTTGGCGTTGAGCAGAGAGAGCACGCTGCACACGGGGGTACCAAACTCGGTGAAGAAATCCGGCCAGCAGCGGGAGCAGAGGGCCCCGATGTGGTTCTCGCACATAGCTCTTATACGCCTTATAGAGGCGGGCAAAGTTGACCACGTTGTTTTCCGGGATGGCCTCCAGGCCGACAATGGTCTTGCGGGCCTCAGCCAGCTCGTCGGCCAGCTCCTCCTCGGTGTAACCCTTGGCTTTGTTGATGAGCTCACGGGCCTCGATGGAATCCAGCGTGGTGCCAAAGGTGCTCATCATCTCGGCGTCCAGCGCGCGGCCAAAGCCGAAGCCCTGGGGCGTGTGGCCAATGGAGATCATCTTGAGGCGGCGCAGGTCGTACTTGACCTTGGCGGCACGGATGGCAGCGCCCACTTCCCGCTCCACTTCGGCCTCGCCGGGGGCACCAAAGATATACTCAAACTTGCCCTCGCCCCGGAACGCCGTGATGGCGTTGCCGGCGGAGTAAGCGCCCGTCAGGCTGTTGAGGCGCAGGCGGGTACCGTCGATGACCGGCTCCCGCAGGGTCCACAGCACAATGGGGCAGGCAAAGCGCTTGAGCACCTCGCTGGCGTAAGCGGCGTTGGCAAAGGTGATGTTCTGCAGCACGATGAGGTCGGGGTTGAGGGTATCGAGGTATGCGTCCAGATCGTTGATGGTCAGCAGCATTTTCTCGGGCACGGTGCAGTCCGCATTCAGGCCCTTGAGCATGGCAATGGATTTTTCAAACTGATCCTGTGCGCTCTCCAGATGGAACGTACCAACACCGATGGGCACATAAGCTACCTGAAAACTCATAATCAATTACTCCTTTTATTGCTTTTTTACTCTCTTAATTTCTGGTTTTGTTTTTGATGTTCTCTCCCAAAAAATGCGGGACCGGGCGCGTCCCCGGCCCCGCCAATGGAAGGAGAGAGAAATTGTCGTACGTTAAGATTTGCTTATGCGTTCTCCATCTTTGCGTGCTCGGCGGCCATCTGGGCCTCCTGCTGCTCGTTCAGCTTGGCAACACGGCGGTTGACGCGGATCATGGAGACCAGCAGCACCACGGTGATGATGAGGATGACTGCGGAGATGGGGCGGGTGATGAAGATGCTGTAGTTGCGGTCATAGCTCATGGAAGCGGTGACAAAGTTCTGCTCCATGATGTCTTCCAGGATCATGCCCAGCATCAGCGGGGTGTTATCAATGTCCAGAACCGTCAGGATGTAGCTGAAGATCAGGATGCCTGCGCAGATGATCAGCTCTTTGGTGTTGCCGGTGGCTGCAAATGCACCTGCAAAGCAGAACATGATGATGACGGGAGCCAGATAGGTGTAGCGCACCTGCACGATTTTGGCCACCAGACGGGTCATGCCAAGGCCCAGAGGAGCCAGCAACACATTAGCGACCAGACAGCCGATGATGATGGAGTAGGCGATCACGCCCTGCTTCGAGAACATGGTCGGGCCGGGCTGGATGCCGTGGAGCACGAACGCGCCCAGCAGCAGAGCGGTAACGCCATCACCGGGGATGCCCAGCGTCAGCAGAGGGATCATAGCGGAGCCAACGACCGCGTTGTTGGAAGATTCGGCGGCAGCGATGCCCTCCAGGCAGCCTTTGCCGAACTCTTCGGGGTGCTTGGAAGTGCGGCGAACCTCGTTGTAGCAGAGGAACTGTGCCACACCGCCGCCGACACCGGGCATTGCACCCAGCACGCTGGCAATGGCAGAGGAACGCAGGCAGGCGGGCAGGATGCTGACCATTTCTTTCTTGGTGATGCCCTGCTTGTCGATCTTGCGGGCGTCGTCCAGCTTGCCGCCGGCGACTTTGAAATCACGCAGTTTCTGCACCACCTGGGTCAGAGCGATAAGAGCGATCATGGCGGGCAGCATATCAATGCCGTATTTCAGAGTTGCCGAGCCAAAGGAGAAGCGGGTGACGCCGGTGACGGCGTCCATACCGATGCAGGCCATCAGCAGGCCGATCATACCAGAGATGAGGCTCTTGGGCAGGCTGCTGCCGGAAACACCGGCGATGAGGCTGATGCCCATGATGCCCAGGGAGAAGTACTCCACGGAGGTGAAGTTCGCCACCAGCTTGGTGATGAGGGAGGCGCAAAGCAGCAGCAACACTGCCGAGAACAGGCCGCCGAACACGGAAGCGAACAACGAGGTATCCAGTGCCTTTTTCACCTTGCCCTTTTTGGCCAGAGGGTAGCCATCGAACGTGGTGGCGATGGCGGAGTTGGTGCCCGGGGTGTTCAGGGTAATGGCGGAAATGGAGCCGCCGTACATGCCGCCGACGTAAACGGCCAGCAGCAGGATGATGGCGGAAGCCGGGTCATCGAACGTATAGGTCAGGGGCAGCATCAGGATGATGCCCAGGGTAACGCTCAGGCCGGGCACACAGCCAATGACCATGCCCAGGATCAGGCCGCCGAAGATGAGCAGCATGTTGTAAACAGTGAACACCTGCGGGATAGCCTGCGAAATCAATGCAAAATCCGACATCAGATGATCCCTCCCAACAGGCCCAGAGCGGGCAGCGAAATGTTAAAGACGTTCTTGAACAGCAGGAAGATGGCAAAGGCCGAAACCAAAACCACGATGTAGGGGCCGGGCTTGCGCTCGCCCACGTAGAACAGCGCCAGTGGGAAAACGATCAGAGACGCCAGCACATAGCCAATGCAGAGCATCAGGCCGATATACACGCACATGCCAAGAATGAGGAGGATGGCGGGCTTTTCTTTTGCCCAGTCGAATTCCACGATCTTTTCCTGCTTGAGGACAAGGCTCTGGATGATGAGGGCGATGGACGAAACCAGCATAATAGCCAGGCAGATACCGGGGATGATGCGGGGACTGGGGGCACCGGAATCAAAGGCCGGCACGCGGACCTGACTGGGCAGCAGGATAATGAGGAGCAGTGCGGCCACTCCCATAATAACGCCCGAGACCAGATTGGTCTTGATCTTGAATTTCTTCATCGAAATTCGTTCTCCTTTCGTACGGTAAACCGACATCGGTTTCCTAAGTTTCTTTGCCAATTAATAAAAAGTGCCGACGAGCTGCACCGGCAGCCCGTCACACAAGGTTCATGCGAAACGTGACCGATGCGGCACTTATTTCTATGCTTCAGGTTTAGGCCTGACCGCTCAGATTCTTGTAAGCGTTGATGGACTTCTCGCAAGCCTCATTGATAAAAGCCTCTGCCTCGTCGCCATAAACTTCAAAGCGGTTCAGCAGGATGGAAGCGATCCACTCATTGAACTCGGGTTCATTCCAGACATCCTTGGTGATCTCAATCATCTCGTCGATGAATGTCTGGTCGGCGCCCTTGTGGGCTGCCAGCACGCCGCCAGCGGGCAGGATGCAGGACTCATAATCGTTGGCCGGATTCAGTTCCGGAGCCTTGGAATCGCCTGCACAGGTGGGGACGGTAATGGAGCCGGACGGCGTGACGAAGCCCTCGAACGCGCGGTCGTTCATAGCCAGAATGGGGATCAGGGTACCAGCCTCGACCTCGTCCTTGGCAGCCTGGGTGGTGCCGACGAAGACATCGACCTCGCCGTCGGTCAGGCCCTTTCTGGTTTGCACCGCCGTCATACGGAACCACGGATACCTTGCCGCCCTCCATGGCGATCAGGGAACCCCAGGACAGATGGCAGTCGGACAGGGGGTTGCCGCCGGACATCTTGATGCCGCCGTTCTTGGCCTTTTCCAGAATGGAAGCCAGCGTCTGGTCGGGCGTGGTGTACACGATCCAGGTACGGTCATCAATGGTGCCGATGGGATACATGGCATCACGGTCGAAATCCACTTCCTCGGTGCCGAACTCTTTGCCCAGATCATGGCGGTAGCAGACGCCATAGCCAAAGACCAGCAGCTCTTTTGCCACGGAGGTACTGTCATCAGCAAAGTAGGTGGCTGCGGCGAAACCGTCGCCGCCGGTCATGTTCTCCACGATGAAGTTGTACTTCTTCTGGGTCTGGTTTGCCACCTGTCCATATTTGCGGGCCACGATATCAGCGGTGCCGCCGACGCCGTAGGGGCAGATGATCTTAATGGTCTCGCCGCCGTTGCTGGGCCTCGGAAGCTGCGGTAGAGCCAGCCGTGGAAGCTGCGGCGCTGGTGCTGCCTGCATTGGAAGCGGCACAGCCTGCCAGGATACCGGAAGCAGCCAGAACAGCGCTCATGGACAGAAATTCACGACGTTTCATAGTAGTGTTCTCCTTCACATTTCTCTTTTTCTTGTTTGTAGATGTTCGGTTTGCGCTTTTCACAGGGTGTCACTTCACCAGAAGCGAAAGCCCCGAAATGAACAACAGAATGTAGGTCAGCTTCATAAAGACCAGCTGGCTCATGCGGGCCACCAGCTTGCTGCCGATGAACATGCCCGCCAGCAGGAACGGCACCGAGATGGCCAGCATTTTCACCGTGGAGGGCACCCACAGCCCCGCCTGGACATCTTCCAGGAAGACAAGGGTGTTGAGGAAGACCCACACTGTGGAAATGGTAGCGCGGAAGACGGTTTTGTCTTTGATGCGCTTGGTCATGTAACCGGTGAGCAGCGGGCCGCCGCTGACGAACAGCCCGTGGATGATACCGGCCAGCACCAGCAGTGCATAGGTGCCGGCATTGCCTTTGCTTCCCTGCTCCTCCGCGGGCGGTTCTGTTTTGGCGTCCGGCTTGTGTACGAGCTTGTAAAAGCCCTGTACCGAAAGCCCGATGACCAGAAAGCCCAGCAGTTTGTAGAGCAGGTGCTCTTTGCCAACGAACAGCCCTTTGATGAACACGGCACCAAAGATGCCCAGTGCCATGACCACCACGATCCTGGCCAGCTCTTTCCAGGCGATCTTTTTTGTAGTTGCCCACAAAAACATACACGCCGGAGAAGATGGCCAGCACATTTAAAATTGGCTTTGCGATGTCGTAGCCCACCAGCATCAGGCTGGGCGGCATGGCTAAGATGGTGCCCGCGAAGCCCGTGATGCCGTGGATGATGTTCGTCAGCAGAATGACGATGTAAAAAAGGATCTGATTCCGCATAGCTTACTTCCCGTACTTTGCACGGATGCTGTCAAACAGCTCCGCCCACTGGGAACCCTTGCGGCAGAACACCGGGGTATCGCCCAGTTCCGCCGGAACGGTGTGGGTCCCCTTGGCGTAGTGTTCGCCCGTCCACAGATGGGTCCACTCGTCGCTGGGCAGGTAGACCTCCCACTCCGTCTTGCCGCTCTGCCACACCGGAGCCACCAGCAGGTCCGGACCATAGAGGTACTCGAACTGCTCGGTATAGCTGCGGGGTCGTCCTCGTACTGGAGGAAGAGGGGCCGCATGACCGGGGTGCCCTTGGCGGCGTTTTCAGCCACCAGCGTTTTGGTGTAGGGTGCCAGCATGGTGTAGATATCCACCAGACGTGCCAGCTGCTTCATGCAGTCGTCATCGTCGTAATACTGGAAATTGGTGTCGGGGCGGTTGCCTTCGTGGGTGCGCATCACGGGCATAAAGGCTGCCATCTCCGCCCACCGGAGGAAGACCTCCTTGGTGCGGCAGTTGTCAAACAGCGAGGTGTAGCCGCCGATGTCGCAGTGGTTGAGGCCGCAGCCGACCATGCCGGAGCTCAGTGCCGCGCAGATGACGGTGCACAGGCCGTCGTGGCGGCTGAAATCCACGCTCTGGTCACCGGCCCACAGCAGGGTGCAATATTTCTGGCTGCCCGTGCCGCCGGCCCGCATGAAGTAGACCACCTGCCCCAGCTTGCCGCTCTCTTTGACGGCGTCGTAGTTGCATTTTGCCCACAGCACCGGCCAGTGGTTGTGCTCGATCATCGGGCTGACGCCGTTTGCCAGCACCAGATCGTCGGTGGGGAGATACTCGCCAAAGTCTGCCATCCAGCCGTCGATGCCAATGTCCAGCGTGTACTTTTTGATGACCTCATCCTTGAACCAGTTGTAGGCCTCGGGGTTGGTGAAATCCACCACGCCGCAGTAGAACTCGCCAAAGTCCACCAGGTAATCGGAACCATCCGCCTTTTTGGCGAAGACGCCCCGCTTTTTGCCCTCGGCGTAGAGCTCGCCATCGTTGACGAGGTAGGGGTTGATGTAACCCAGGAACTTGATGCCCCGGGCGTGGAGCTCTTCGATGTGTTTGGGCAAATCGGGGTACATTTCCTTGTGGAAATGCCAGTCCCACTGCAGGCGCTTGCCAAAGCTCGTCACCCGCTTGCCGCACCAGTCCTGGCACCACAGGCCGGAGACCTTGATGCCGTGCTCCAGGCTCTTGTCCACGATGCCAAAGCTGCGCTCGTTGCCGCCCTGGGCACCGATGATGAGGCCGTTGTAGATCCACTCCGGCAGCTCCGGCTGGCGGCCCAGGAACGCGGTCAGCTTTTCCAGCAGCTCCACGAATGTGGGGGCGGCTTCGATGCGGATAAAGCCCGGCACATTCCAGCACTGCAGCTCATGGTAGCGCGGGTTGCGGAAATCGAAATCCCCGTAAGCCGTGGTATCCATGTGGAGGTAATAATGGCGGCTGGAAACGTAGGTCGGCTGCGGGTAATTGGTGTTGTAATAATCACCGCCCGCACCGCCGTTTTCCACGTCGCTGCGCCAGGTAACGTAGGTCGTTTTGTCGCGGCCAACACCCGGCTCGCTGGACCACAGCGGGAAGTGGCGGCCCCGCAGATCAAAGTAACTCATCTGCTCGCCGCAGCCGTAGACATGCTCGTCCTCGGCCGCTTCCACATGCAGCCAGAAGCGGTTGATGCCCTCGGCTTTTTTTTCCGCCACCGTCAGGGTGACAGCGCCCTCTTTCTCGGTGACCAGCAGCTTGAGCTGGCCCTCAAGATCCAGCTCTATTCCCTGCTCTGTCACACGGGCAGAAGTCAGGGTCAGGGGGCGGCGCTCCAGCAGGTGATCTTCCAGTTTGAAGTTGCCGCGGTACATCTCCACATGCTCTTCGCCGTAGCCGACATAAACCATCGGGGTGTTGGCGTCGGTATGCAGCAGCACATCGCTGCCGTTTTTCAGGGTAAAGACCCGGTCTTTGCAAATGATCTCCATGGTTGCCCTTTCTCAGCCATTCGGCCCTTTAATAGTGGAGCTCCTTGTTCTCGCCCAGCAGGCCGGGGTAAGCGCCCTGCTTGATGAGCGGCTCCCGCTCCGGGTGTGCAATGACCCACTTGTTTCGCTGGAGCAGCAGCTTGCTCTCCGGGTCGCCGTTCGGGGTCTTCTCGTCCAGCGGGGTGTTCGTGCCCCGCGGCAGGATGACCACGCCCTTGAAGCCTGCATCGCAGACCCGGCAGGGCGAGAGATGCAGCGTGGTCTGGTACATCTCCACCGCCGTGCCCTTTGGGCACAAAGAAGACTTTTTGCGTTCTCAAACCGGTAGGTGTTGTCCTCGATCTGCCACACATGGCCCAAAATCAGCATGAAATCCGTGACAGCCACATTGATCTCGCTGCCCTTGTGATACTCAAAGCCGTTCCAGGTGGTATTGCGGCCATTGCAGTAGCCCACTTCGATGGGCATGTCGCCGTAGAATTTTTTCTGCACCTCGGCACTCACGGCCAGGGCTTCCATCTCGGCACGCTGGCAACATAGATGTTGCCATTTTCCGGGATGGGGTGTTCTGCTCCATGTAGGCGATCATCTCACTGAAATCATAGCCCGTGACCACCCGGCCATAGGAGGCGAATTCCGGATCCAGCACGCTGTGCACCGGGACATCGTTGACCTGATTCAGATGCTCTAACCGATTTTCCATCACTGCACTCCCCTTTTATCAGTGGCCCCGGACCAGTTTAAAGGTCGAGCGCCAGTCGTCGCCGCCCATTCCGGCTTCCATACCCTTGTCGTAAACTTTCTTGACGTTTGCCTCACCGGGCATGTCCAGGCCGCACTCTTTCGCCAGGTTCATGCAGATGCCCACATCCTTGGCGGCGTTGGCCAGAGAGAACGCGGTGGTATAGTCCTCATCCCGCAGCTTCTGCCACTGGCCGTCCAGATAGAAGTTCTGGCCGCCGCCGTAGGAGATGGCCGTTGCATAGTCTTCCACCGAAATACCGTTGAGCTGTGCCAGAGAAAGGGTCTCGTTGACGCCGTTCTGGATCTGCGTGACCAGTGCGTTGTGGCAGATCTTCATGACCAGGCCCTTGCCGTTATCGCCCATCCGGATGATGTTCTCACCCATGTAAGCGAGGATGGGGCGCATGGCCTCGCAGGTGGCTTCGTCGCCGCCCATGTAGATGCCCAGCTTGCCGGCAATAGCGGCGGGCTTGCTCTTGACGACAGGAGCGTCCATGAATGCAGCGCCCGTGGCCTTGACCATCTTGCTGATCTCCACCGAGACGCTGGGGTCGATGGTGGACATATCAATGCAGGTCTTTCCCGCGCCCAGCACCGGGAGGATGGTCTTGTACACGCTCATGGAGTGCTCGGATTTGGGCACCATCGAGATGATGACGTCGGACTTCTCGGCCAGTTCCACCGAGTCCTTGCAGGGAACCGCGCCCTTGGAGGCCAGCAGCTCCACTTTTGCGGGGATGAAATCGAAGCAGTAGACGGTGTCGTCATGCTTCTTGACAATGTTTTCGCACATGGACTCGCCCATGATGCCGAGACCGATAAATCCAATTTTCATAGTGCTTCTCCTTTTGCTCCTGCTCACTCGCTGCTTTGTGTTCCGCTTACTCCGTCACGGTGTTATCCCATGCATTGATGAACGTCTCAATGCCCTGGCGGGTGTAAGCGTGCTTGATGGCGTCCTGATAGACGGCCAGGCCGGTGGTAACGATATCGGCACCTGCCACCGCGCAGTCCACGATCTGCTTGGGGGTGCGGATGGCCGCGCAGATGATCTGGGTCTTGCCGTAGAAGCCGTAGTTCTTATAGATATCCACGATGTCCTTGATGTACTGCTTGCAGTCCTCACCGTTGGCCTCTTTCCAGCCCAGGAACGGAGAAACGAAGAGGGAGCCGTTCTTTGCGGGCCAGATGGCCTGTGCCGGGCTGAACACCAGCGTCACGTTGGTGCGGATGCCCTCTTTCTCCAGGCGGCGGGCAGCAGCCACACCAGCCTCGGTGCAGGGGATCTTGATGACGAAGTTCTCGCTGATGGCGGAGACTTTCTTTGCGGCGGCGATCATCTCTTCGGTGTCGTCCAGATGGGGGTTGATCTCCACGGAGACGGGGAACTTCTCGTAGCCCTCCAGGCCCTCTTCCTTGATCCAGTTGGCGATGTCGGTAATGGCCGTCAGGAACGGCTTGCCGCTCAGCATGATGTGGCGGGGGTTGGTGGTAACGCCGTCAATGCCAAAGGTGTTGTAAGCGAGCTTGATCTCATCGAGTTTTGCGCTGTCCAGGAAGTACTTCATAATCATTTTCTCCTTTTAGTTAAAAGTGTTAATCAATTCGTTTTTCAAGCAAGCAATCGTTTTTTTGTTTGAGATTCGTTATTTTTTATCGCCATCCACCAGACCATACAGCACATCGCTGGTGCTGGGCAGCATGATGTTGCGCACATCCAGCGCGGTCTGCTTGGCTTTCTGGTCGTCATCCTCGGTGGTCGTGGTCATGCCTGCCAGAGACGAGCTTGTCGAAGAGGAGGAGGAAACTTTCTCGTTAATTTTCTCGTCGATCTTGCTGCCCGCATAATCGGTGGCTGCCTGGATGCCATCCAGTGCCGCGTACTCCCACAGATCGCCCGTCACGTCGCTGAGGATGAGGCGGTCGATCTCGCCTTTTTCATTGGTGGTATAATATTTGACGTCCGTGCCGCTCAGAGTGACCCCCGATAGGCGGCTGGGGCGAACTGCCCCAGCCAAACCCTCCGAAGTCGTGTCCAGAATTTCCACGTTACTGGCCAGGGCCGTATTGTCCAGGGCGGTGCCCTCGGCGTTGACGGTGCCGCTGGTGGATTTGGTCTCAAGGCTCTGGATGTTCTCACCGTTTTCATCCACGGTGATGGCCACCAGCTTGCCTGCCGGATAGTTGAACTGTTTGTCCACGTTCACGCTGCGGGTCACGCCATCGGTGCAGGCAACGGCCACGGTCTGCTGCACATCCGGGCCGCTGTTCTCCACCAGGCTGCGGCTGGTGGTCTGGACCACGCCGTAGAACACCTCGTTGGCGGCGTCGCCCGTCAGAACGGAAACCGCTTCATCGTTCATGCCCAGCAGCAGGGTGACCACCTGGCCCACGCCGCCGCCGTTCAGAGCGGAGAGCTGTGCCGCCACAGAGGAGGAAGCGATGGTGTACTCGGTGCCTGCCACGGTAACAGAAGTGGGGGCATTGGCCGAGGGAGACACGGCCGTGATGCGGCCTGCGGCCTTGCGGGTGTAGATCCATACCGTCTGGGCCGTCTCGTTGTAGTAGTAAACGTCATAGGCGTTGAGGGTGGCGTCCGTGGTCACGGTATCGTTGCGGTAGACCGCCGTGGGTGCAAAGGGCAGCTGGGTGCCCAGGCCCGCCACAAAGGGGCCCTTGACATTGCTGAGCAGGATGGAAGAGACATCCACCACGCCGTTATTCACGGTAAAGCCCAGCGAAGAGGCATAGACTTTGCCCTCCGCGGTGGTGGCCGTCCGGGCATTGTAGAGCAGGACAGCGCCGTCTTCCAGCGTCATCCCTCGCCCTGGGTCTTGGTCAGGTTGTCCCGCAGACCCAGCTCGTTTGCCTTGTTGAGCTGTGCGGCCGGGAACGTACCGCTGAGAGTGGTCACGTCATAGCCCAGCAGCTTGAGGACCGCGGTGCAGGCTTCTTCCAGCGTGACAGCATTGTCCGGGCGGAAGCTGCCGTCCGTATAGCCGCTGATCCAGCCCTGCTGGACCGCAATGCGGACGTAGGGCGCATAGGCGGAGCCGCTGCTCACATCCGAAAAGAGGGTACCCGTGGAGCCCTGGGTCTTGGCGCTTTCCCGGTAGGCGGAGAACGCCACCATCAGTTTGGTCAGCGCGCCGCGGGTAAGCGGCGCGGCCAGGTTTGCCGTCTGGTCGGAGGTCAGGCCGCCCAGCGTAACGGCTGTCTGGACTGCCGTGTTGGAGCCGCTGGCCGAGGCGGGCAGGATGAGCATGGAGCAGGCCACGCAGACCGCCAACAGCAGCGCAAGAATGCGTTTCTTCATAGTTTCACTCCTTAATCAGTATGCTTGGTTCTCCCAAGGGGAAAACTGGCGCGTGAGCGCCTGAGAGGGCGCGTTAATCATATCTCAGAGCTTCAATGGGGTTGAGGCGTGCGGCACGTTTTGCAGGCAGGTAGCCAAACAGCACACCAATGCCCACCGAGATGCCAAAGGCCACGGCAATGGAGCCGGCGGTGGGGGTGACCGTAATGGGCATATCGGTCATGATGACGGCCAGGACCTTGGTGGCAACGGTTGAGACGATGTACCCCAGGCCAATGCCAATGATACCGCCCAGAGCAGACGTTGTGCCCGCCTCCACCACAAACAGGCTCAGGATTGTTCTTTCCTTGGCACCCAGTGCTTTGCGGATGCCGATCTCACGGGTGCGCTCGGTAACAGAGACCATCATGATGTTCATGATGCCGATGCCGCCGACCAGCAGCGAGATGGCCGCAATGGCCGTCAGGACCGTGACCACCATGTTGACCATGCTCGTCATCATATCCAGCATCTCGCTCAGGCTGATGACCATATAGCCGCTGTCCGAGTGAAGCAACTCCTGCAGGCCATTCTCAATGATGGCCTTGCCCTTGGAGATATTCTCCTCATCGGACACAAGGACCGCGTAAGAACTGGCCGTGCTGATGCCGGAGACACGCATGGCCGTGGTGTAGGGCACAAAAATGCAGTCGTCGCTGCTGCCCTCCTGATCGGAGGGGTCGTCGATCTCGGCTTCCAGCACGCCCACAATGGTGTACCACTCTCTGCCGATCTTGATGCTCTGGCCAATGGCGTTGCCGCCATAGCCCACCCGGCTGATGTAATCGCCTACCATGCAGACCTTTTTGTTGGCGTCCATGTCCACGTAGTTCAGGGGACGGCCCTGCGCGATGGTGTAGCCATCCATGTTCAGATACACTTCGCTGACGCCTTTGACGGAGGTGCTGCTGTAACTGTCATCGTCCGTACCGACTTTCACCGTTCCGCTCATACTGATGGAGGGCGAAACAGCCCCAAGGACATCCGAGTTTTTTTCCACCAGTTCATAGAAGTCCTTGACTTTAACAGAACGGGAGCCGTAGCCCATGATCTGCACGGTCAGGAGGTTGGTGCCCATATCGGCAAACTCGTTCTGGATGCTGGTGGTCATACCGTTGCCCAGGCCCACAATGACCATAACAGCCATCACACCAATGATGATGCCCAGCATGGTAAGGAGTGTACGGAATTTATTGCTCCAGATATTCTGGATGGCTTCACGGAAGGTTTCGTAGATCATACGCTGCCCTCCTGTTTGGTTTCATTCTGTGGTTTTACCGGGCCCGGGATGACCAGGTTGGGCTGGACCACTGCCTCCGGGGCGTTGGCGTGGCCGTCGTAGACCACCTGGCCGTCCTCCAGACGGATGATCCGCTGGGCCTGGACGGCGATGGAGTTGTCGTGGGTGATGAGGACCACCGTGTTCCCCTGCCGGTGCAGGTCCTGGAGCATAGCCAGCACCTCCCGGCCGGTGCGGGAGTCCAGGGCGCCGGTGGGCTCGTCGGCCAGAATGACCGCCGGATCGCCCGCCAGGGCCCGGGCGATGGATACCCGCTGCTGCTGGCCGCCGGAGAGCTGGTTGGGCTTGTTCTTGAGCTTATCGCCCAGCCCTACCCGCTCAAGAGAGGCGGTCGCGCGGCGCTTGCGCTCAGCCAGGGGGATGCCCGCGTACATCAGCGGCACTTCCACGTTTTCCAGCACGTTCAGCTTGGGGATCAGGTTATACTGCTGGAAGATGAAGCCCAGCATCTTGTTGCGGATCTCGGCCAGCTCGTCCTTGTTCATCTTGCCCACATCCCGGCCATTGAGCCGATAGGTGCCCGCCGTGGGCACGTCCAGGCAGCCGATGATGTTCATGCAGGTGGATTTCCCTGAGCCGGACTGGCCGACAATGGCCACGAACTCGCCTTTGTTGATCTTCATGGAGATATGGTCGGCAGCCTTGACCGTCGTGTCACCCATCTGGTAATACTTGCACACGTTGTCAAACTCAATGAGTGCACTCATTACTGGCCACCTCCCGGGCCGCCACCGCCAGGAGCACCGCCGGGGCCGCCGCCCATATCACCGCCGTCCATCACCAGTTGTACATTCCCGGCGAGGGTGGTGGTGCTGTAGCTGGAATCATAGGCCACGGTGTCTTCCGCGGTCAGGCCGCTGGTGATGGCAATGTAGTCATCATCGCTGACACCGGTCTCCACCTTGACGTAAACGTAGCCGTCCGGAGCGGTCATGCTGTCATCCGCGTTGGCGGCGCTGGGCGAATCCTTGGTTACAAGGACGTAATTGCCGCGGGTGATGGCCGCATTGGGCACCGAGAGAACATTGTCGGCGCTCTCGGTCACGATCTCTGCCGTGGCGTTCATGCCGGGCAGCAGGTCGCCCATCTCGTCGATGCGGATGGTAACGGGGTACGTGGTGGTACCGCCGGTGGTGGTGCCTGCCTTGGAGATGCTGGTAACAACGCCCTCAAAGGTCTGGCCGGAAACGGCATCGGCGGTAATGGTGGCTTTCTGGCCCTCCTTGATGTTGAGGATGTCCAGCTCGTCCACGTTCAGGGTCATTTCCAGGTAGCTCATATCGTAGATGACGCACATGGTATCGGCCGTTGCCGTGCTGGTGCCCACGGTATCACCCACCTTGACATCCTTGGAAATGATCGTGCCGCTGATAGGAGCGGTGATGGTGTAATCGTCCACCTGCTTCTGGGTGTCTTCCACAGAGAGCTCGGCGCTGCGCAGGTTGTCGGAGGCGTTGAGCACCTGCTTGGTCAGGTTATCGCCAGAGAGCTGGATCAGAGCCGTGTCGGCGCTGACCTGAGCTCCCTCCTTGACGCAGAGAGCGGAGACGGTGCCGCTGTTCTGGGCGGTAACACTCTGCTCACGCTGGTAGCTGAACCGGGCGGAAGACAGGGCGCTGACGCCGTTGATGGTGGCAGTGGCCGCCTGGGAAGCGGTCAGGTTGCCGGTGTTGCGGACCGCGATGGTCACGGTGCGGACCAGCAGGTTGCCGCTGCTGAGGGTATCCGCACCGGAGACGGACTGCACGCTGCCGGTGATGGCCTCAAAGGTGCTGTCCAGCAGCACCTCCGCGCTCTGGCCCACGGCAAAGTTGGCGGCGTCCGCCGCCGGGAACTCCAGCTCCAGCAGCAGGGTGGTGTCGTCCCGGATGGTGGCGACTTCCTGCCCTGCGTTGACCACATCGCCTACCCGCACTTTAAAGGAAGCGACGGTGCCGGCAATGTCGGTGCGGATGTACTGGGCGTCCACAGCGTCATCGTAGCTGCGCTGGGCCTGGCCGAGGTTCAGCTCTGCCTTTTCCACGCCGCTGACGACATCGGAGCTGTCGATGGTGTAAAGGACCGCGCCCTTTTCCACCACATCGCCCACCTCAAAATCCGCGGTCAGGACATCGCCCTTGACCGTCGCCTTGACGGTGTAGCTGTTGGCGGCGTTCAGCACGCCTGATTCGCTGTACACATTGGTGATGTCCCGGTTCTCGGGCGTCACCTGGGTATACGCGGTCTCCGCGTTGACCGCTTTCTTCTGGCCCTTGGGCACCAGCAGCACAACGAGGATGGCCGCGATGACCAGAACGGCCACCAGCTTCTTCCCATTTTTGTGCAGGAAGGGCTTCAGGCCCTTTTGCGGCATTTCCGCTTCCTGTAGCGCGATTTCCAGTTCTTGCGGGGAGCGTTCCTCCGCTGGCTTTTTTCTAAATAGCATAAACATTGGCCTCCTGGGTTTGGGGGGATGGGGCTTCCAAAATGCCCCTCTATATGATACAACGGAATTATAGCAGACTTTTCTTCAGAAATTCCCGAGGATTTTCTTAAATTTGGCTTAAGAATCGTGAACAGTTTATGAAAGCGCGTCAGAAACCGCACTGACACCCGTTTCCGGCGCTCTCAGGTGATGGGAAACAGCAGCGTGATCGCAAACTGCTCTGTCCCCTGCTCCACCCGGCAGACCGCGTTCATCTTTTCCATCATGGTCTCAATGCTGGTCAAGCCCACCTGGGTGCTTTCCTCCCGGTGCTGGCCGGGCAGCACATGGTTTGCAAAACGCAGGCCCACCCACTTTTCTTCCTTTCGAAAAGTAACGGAGATCTCCCGGCCGGGGTCGGCATACTTGATGGCATTGGACGTGATGTTATCAAAAACGCGGCGGATATACTGCATCTTGACCGTCAGCATCAGGTCCTCACTGCCAAGGTCCAGCGCGCAGGCAAAGCCACGCTGCTGCAATGTATCCACCATCTCAGCCAGCGGTTCCTCGAAAATGCGGGAGAAGTAAGCTGGCGGGTCCAATGTAACGACGGTGTCCCGGGTGACAAGGGCATACTCAAACAGGTTATCGGACAGCTGTTTGAGCTGCCGGGCCTTGGTGTCGATCTTGTTCAGGTAGTCATCTTTCTGGGCGTCGTTCTCATATTTGCGGCTCCGGACGATCTCGGTATACAGCAGCAGCGTGGTCAGCGGAGTGCGCAGGTCGTGGGACATCTCGGTGATGAGGTTCTTCACCTTGGCGGAGGCCTTTGCTTCCTCCTCCTGCTGCTGGCGCAGGGTGACCCGCATGGAGTCCAGGCAGCGGGCCAGCGTCGTCAGCTCATCCTCTCCCCGGATGGTAATGGGGTGGTCGAGGTCGCCGCCCTCCATGGCCTGGATCTCCTCACTGAGCTGGATGATATATTTCACAATGCGGCGGCAGGCAAACCAGAACACCACCAGAAACACACCCACGCAGAAAACGATCAGCAATTTACTGAGCAGGACCCACCAGTTGAGCACCACATTGCAGAACAGCTGTACCTGGGCCGGGCCATCCGAGAATTGGACAAGATAAAACACCTGCCCGCTCTTACCGGATTCCCGTTCCTCCTCCGAGCCATCTCCAAAACTGAACGAAAAGTTTGAACCGGGTTCCCGTTCCTCATCCGGGTCATCTCCAAAACTGAACGAAAAGTTTGAGTAGAGCATCCGATGCCCGCGGTAAATGTTCATCAGCAAAAAGCTCTGCTGCCCCACCCACTCATCAATCGCCCGGGTGTCTTTTGCGGAGATCTCCTGTGCTGTAACGTATTTCTGAAATCGTTCCACCTGCCGGGCAATGGAGCGCTGCTGAATATCGGAGTGATTATTGTAGTAACTCAGCCCCGCTCGCGTGGCAAACAGGAGCGCAAAATACAGCAGAATGCACACCAGCGCCGACGCCACCTGCAGGTGGAGCATTTTTTGCAACGAGGCTCTGTCTGTTCATACCTGTTCCTCACTCACAAACCGGTACCCCTTGCCCCACACGGTACACACCCGCTTGGGGTTCTGAGGGTCGGCTTCAATTTTTGTCCGCAGGTTGCGGATGTGGACCATGACCGTGCCGTTGGAAGTATAGTAGTAAGGCTCACCCCACACGGTCTCATAGATCATCTCCACGGAGAAGATGCGCTCCGGGTTCTGCATCAGCATCCGCAGAATTTTATACTCCGTCTCGGTCAGGTCCACTTCCCGCTCTTCTACCCAGACCCGGTTGCAGTCCAGCGCCAGCTGAACGCCATTGGAAATGAGCTTCAGGTTTTCGGGCTGGACAGCCACCTGCCCCTTGCCCTGATAGACGCAGTACCGCCGCAGCAGAGCCCTGACCCGGGCACTGAGCTCCGCAAAGGAGAACGGCTTTGGCAGGTAATCATCGCCGCCCGCCGTCAGGCCCAGCAGCTTATCCGATTCCTGCGATTTTGCCGTCAGGAACAGGATGGGCACCGTGGACACCTTGCGCAGCTCCTCGCAGACTCGCAGCCCGCTCATGCCGGGCATCATGATGTCCAGGATGACCAGGTCTACTTCCGGGTTGAAGATCTCCAGCGCCCGGGTTCCGTTTTCCGCCTCCAGGATATGGTAGCCCTCCCCGGCCAGCAAAATGCGCACACCGTCCCGGATGTCCGGATCATCTTCCGCAATGAGTATCGTCTGTGCCGCCATGATCTTGTTTCCTCCCATTTTTCACGTTTCCAGAGTTTACCGTTCTCAGTATATCAGCAACGGCCCGGCTTTTCCATTGGATTTTTCTTAGGAAATCTTAATCTTTGCTTTAGATTTTGCCGCCAGACAGCACAAAAGGCCCCCTGCACCGCTGCAGAGGGCCTTGATAAAACCGTTATTCCTCGGGAAATTCTTCCCGCGCGACCACCACAGCCCAGGGGTCTTCCGGGCTGCAGTCTTTGCAGGGCAGCACCTCGATGCGTACCCAGACATACTCCCCCGCCACCATTCGGCGGCAGCGGCGGATCACCGAGCGCCGCTCCCGGAACAATGCCGCCTGAAGCAGCTCCAGCTTCGCCTGCGCGCGGAACTGCGCTGCGTCCTCCGGGTGGATGGCTTTTTCGGCCACCAGCTGCTCGCAGTAGCTTTCCAGCTGAAGCGTTTTCTCTTCGGAAACACCCACCAGCCGTTCGTCCCGCTTGACGATGCGGTATTCTCCTGTAACCAGATCCAGGCGGGCCAGCATCAGGGCGTTATCGGCCAGGATCTGAAACGCCTGCAGTGTAATGGCACTCTTTTCGCTCACAAGACCGCCCGTAAAGGCCTTGTAATTCCGGCGGGTCATGTCCCGGCGCAGGTCCCAGTAATTTTCCATGGCAGGCTGCGCAAGCAGCTCCTCGGCCTGTTTCACGGCCATAGGCTTATAAAAATAGTACCCCTGGGTGTAAAGGCAGTCCATGGACTGGAGCATGAACACCTGCTCCTGCGCTCCACGCCCTCGGCGATGATGGGCAGATTCAGCCGCCTGGCCATCTCGATGACCGATTCCACGATCTGCCTGCCCTTGCTGCTTTCACTGTCCCGCACGATGAACTGCATATCCAGCTTGATGGCATCCACGCTGGTATTGCGGAGCATATTCAGGGAGGAATAGCCGCTGCCAAAGTCGTCCATCAGCACGGCAAAGCCCTTGCGGTGGAGGGCCGCGATAGTGTTTTCCACCATTTTCAGGTTTTGGGCCAGCATGCTCTCGGTGATCTCGGCCAGCAGGAGCTTGGGCTCCAGCTGATATTTCTGCACCAGCTCCCAGAGCACCTGCGCCACATCCAGCGCCGCGATATCCGAAATAGAGACATTGACCGAGATGGGCACCATGTTCTCGTTCCGGGCTTTCCAGCCTTGGAGCATCTGGCAGACCTCTTCCCACAGGTAGAGGTCCAGCCGGGTGATGAGGCCCGTCTCTTCCATCAGGGGCACAAACTCCCCGGGCGACACGATGCCCCGGGTGGGGTGGTTCCAGCGCACCAGCGCTTCCATCCCCACAATGGCGTGGGTCATGCTGTTGCACTTGGGCTGTAAGTAAAAGCAGAATTCCTTGTTCTGCAGCGCCCGCTCGATCTCAATGAGCAACTGCTGGCGCTGCTTGAGCTTTTCCCGCATGGAGGGACTGTACTGCTCCCAGTTGCAGCCCGCCTCATCCAGCTTGAAATGCTCCACATCCACGGCCGCCATACACAAGCGCCGTTCCGCGTTTTCCCGCAAAAAATCTTCCAGTTCCTCTAAAAGCGCATCTTTTGATCCCTGCTGTGCCAAGCCCTTTTCTCCGCACGTTTCCAGCTTTGCCATAGTTCGTTTGCTTCCTTCCGGTCAACGTCTGATGGTGTCTGTTTCTTTCTTTGAACAATCATAACACGAAACGCTTTTCGGCGCAACCCCGTTCAAGAAATGGTACTGCATATCCTCACATTTTTGTGCATTTTATGCGCCATTTCAAACACCTTGTGGGAGCGTTCTCCGCTGCCGCCTGTTTTTGGCAAAAAAGCACCCCAGAGCCGCAGCATCTCTGCAGCTCCGGAGTGCTTTTCTCGTTTTTGTTATTCGGTGCGGTCGGTCAGCACGAAGGTCAGCTCTGCAGTGGCGGCACATTTGCCGTCCACATAGGCCGAGGCCTTGCCGATGCCCACCGGGCCGCGCTGTTCCAGCAGCTCGCAGTGCAGGGTGAGCACATCCCCCGGCGTGACCTGTTTGCGGAAGCGTGCATTCTTGATGCCACCAAAGAGGGCCAGTTTGCCCGCGTTTTCCGGCAGGCTGAGAGCCGCGACGGCCCCGGTCTGAGCCAGCGCTTCCAGGATGAGGACGCCCGGCATGACAGGCTGGCCTGGGAAGTGGCCGCAGAAAAATTCCTCATTGCGGGAAACACACTTGCGGCCGATGGCCCACTGGCCCGGTTCATAGTCCAGGATGCGGTCCACCAGTGCAAACGGGTAGCGGTGCGGCAGGATGGCCGCGATCTGCTCCGAGGTGAGGCTGTTTGCGTTTTCACGCACGGTGCGAGGTTCCGCCATGGTTCAGCCCTCCCACTTGCGCAGCAGCAGGCAGGCGTTGTGGCCGCCAAAGCCCAGGCTGTTGCTCAACGCGTAGGTCATGGACATTTCCCGGCCCACATTGGGCACATAGTCCAGGTCGCACTCCGGGTCGGGCTGCTCGTAATGGATGGTGGGCGGGGCAAACTGGTCCCGCAGGGCCAGTGCCGTGAACACGGCTTCCACGCCGCCCGCGCCGCCCAGCAGGTGGCCCGTCATGCTCTTGGTAGAGACAACCGCCAGCTCCTTGGCATGCTCGCCGAACACCGCATGGATGGCAGCCGTCTCACAGCTGTCATTCATGTGGGTGCCCGTGCCGTGGGCGTTGATGTGGTCCACCTGCTCCGGGGCAACGCCGGCGTCGGCCAGCGCCTGCTTCATGCAGCCGATGGCCCCCACGCCGCCGGGAGCCGGGGCGGTAAAGTGGTAGGCGTCACAGTTGGCACCGTAACCCACTACTTCCGCGTAAATTTTGGCACCGCGCGCCTGGGCGTGTTCAAGGCTTTCCAGCACGAGGATGCCGCTGCCCTCGCCCATGACGAAGCCGCCGCGGCGGGCGTCAAAGGGCAGGCTGGCTGCCTCCGGGTCCTGGGCCGTGGAGAGGGCTTTCATGCTGGTAAAACCGCCGATGCCCAGCGGGCTGATGCAGCTCTCGGCACCGCCGCAGACCATGATGGGCTCATAGCCATCCCGGATGCGATGGAAGGCATCGCCCACGGCGTTGGTGCCGCCCGCGCAGGCCGTGACCGGGCAGGTGCACATTCCCTTGAGGCCAAAGCGAATGGCGATCTGGGCCGCTGCCATGTTGGCAATGGCCATCGGGACAAAATAAGGGCTGACCTTTTCCATTCCCTTTTCCAGACCACGGCTGTGCTGCTCCTCGATGGTGGGCAGGCCGCCGATGCCGCTGGACACGCTGACACCGATGTGTTCGCCCTCTGCGGCCAGATCCAGGCCGCTGTCGGTCAGTGCCTCCGCGGCAGCGCCCAGCGCCAGCAGGGTGAACCGGGCCATCTTGCGGGCCTCTTTTTTATCCACAACCGTCTCGGGGTCAAAGTTTTTGACCTCAGCGGCCAGCTTGCACTTGAATTCGCTGGCGTCAAACTGGGTGATGGGCCCAATGCCGCACTTGCCTGCTTTGGCAGCGGCCCAGCTCTCGGCGGTGGTGTTGCCCAGCGGGTTCACGGTGCCAAGGCCTGTAATCACGACTCTGCGTTTTTCCATAAGAGAATTTCTCCTTTTACATTGCCATGCCGCCGTCTACACAGAGCACCTGCCCGGTGAGATAGCCGCTTTGTTCGGCAGCGAGGAACGCCACCGCGTTTGCCACATCATCCGGCTGGCCCACACGGCCCAGCGGGATGCCCTTTGTCATTTCCGCCTGAACCGCTTCGGGCAGGACAGCCGTCATATCCGTTGCAATAAAGCCGGGGGCTACCGCATTGACCGTAACGCCGCGGCTGGCCAGCTCCCGGGCCAGGCTCTTGGTCAGACCGATGAGGCCTGCCTTGCTGGCGGCGTAGTTGGTCTGGCCCGCATTGCCCCGCAGGGCCACCACGCTGCTGAGGTTGATGATCCGGCCAGAGCGCTGACGGACCATCCGGCGGGCAGCCTCCTTGCAGCAGAGGAACGCTCCCTTGAGGTTGGCGTTGAGGACTTTGTCAAAATCCTCCTCGCTCAGCCGCAGGATCAAATTATCCCGGGTGACACCGGCGTTGTTCACGAGGATATCCACCCGGCCAAAGGCGTTGACCGCCTCTTCAAACAGTTTTTTGCAGCCCTCGGCGGTGGAAACATCGGCCTGTACGGCCACAGCCTGCACGCCCAGAGTGGTGCACTGGGCCACCGTCTCAGCAGCAGCATCCACACCGTGGCAGTAGTTGACCACCACATTGCAGCCCTGTTTGGCCAGAGCCACGCAGATGGCACGTCCAATGCCCCGGCTGCCGCCGGTGACAACGGCAGCACGCTTCACCACAGCTTCGCTCATGCGTGGGCCTCCTTCCACTTGGTCAGGAACGCGGCCAGCTCCTCCGCCGTTTCCACGGCAGTGCAGGGCACGTCCGGGCCCAGCGTCTTTTGACAAAGCCGCTCAGTGCCTTGCCCGGGCCAACTTCCAGGATCTCGGTGACGCCCAGCTCACCCAGGCGGCGGAGGGTATCCTCCATGTAAACACTGCTCTGCACCTGCTTTTCCAGCAGCGCCGGGATGGAATCCTCCGCGCTCTTTTCATGGCCTAAGCAGTTGAAGAGAACGGGAGTTTTCATCTCTCCGAAGTTCTCAGTGGCAAAGCGCTTGGCCAGTGCATCGCCTGCCGGGGCCATCAGCCGGGTGTGGAACGGGCCGCTGACCTTGAGGGGGATGCAGCGGCGGGCACCGACGGCTTTTGCCAGCTCGGCAGCCTTTTCCACAGCGGCTTTCTCGCCGCCGATGACCAGCTGGCCCGGGCAGTTGTAATTGCAGATTTGAACAACACCCAGTGCGGAAGCCTCTTCGCAGCATTTTGCGAGGGCGTCCCGGTCCAGGTTCATCACAGCGGTCATGCCGCAGTCGATGCCTTTGGCGGCATCGGCCATCGCCTTGCCGCGGTAAGCCGCCAGTTCCACCGCCTGCTTGGCCGTAAAGACACCGGCGGCCTGCAGGGCGGAATACTCACCCAGCGAGAGGCCGGCCAGATCATCCGCCTTGACGCCGTTTTCCTGCAAAACAGCAGTCACGCCGGCCGCAAAGGCCACCATGCAGGGCTGGGTGTATTCGGTCTGATTCAAAACGCCGTCCGGGTCTTCAAAGCAGACGCTGTGCAGGTCAAAATCCAGCGCGGCGGCATCAAAAGCGGCCCGGAAAGCGGGATATGCTTCGTAAAGGTCTTTGCCCATGCCGGGGTGCTGACTGCCCTGCCCGGCGTAAAGAATGGCAAGTTTCATTGGTGTTTCCTCCAATCGTCCATCAGTTCATCCATCAGCTCCCGGACGCTGCGCATCCGGTCCAGCTGCCCCACGTTGGCCCCGCAGAAGAACAGGCCCTCTTCCACATTGCCCTTGACCGCTTCAATCAGCGCGTGGGTAATGCAGTAGGGTACTTTTGCAGGGTCGCAGGCTTTCAGGCAGCGGGCGCACCGTTTCGGGGGGAAGCGCAGGCCCTCGGCCAGTTTCTGCACCAGCGGGGTGTTCAGCGCCCGGCCGGGCATTCCCACCGGGCTGTGGATGATACGGACATCCTCCGGCTGTGCCGCCAGCAGGACATCTTTATAGGTCTGGCTGGCGTCGCACTCATAGGTCGGGATGAATCGTGTGGCCAGCTGGGCACCGGCGGCTCCCAGCCGGGCATAGTGGGCGATGTCCTCGCCCGTGTAAACGCCGCCCGCCACAAACACGGGGATGGCGTGGCCGAACTGCTCCTCGTAGGGTTTTACCTCCGCAAGGACTTCCGGCAGAATTTCATCTAAGGTCTGGCATTTGCCTGCCAGCAGCTCTTCCTCGGAAAAGCCAAGGTGTCCGCCCGCCTTGCAGCCCTCAATGACCACAAAATCAGCGGTACGGCCAAAGGATTTGGCCCAGCGGCGCAAGATCAGCCTGGCCGCTCGGCCGCTGGATACGATGGGTGCCAGCGCCACATCGGCTTTTTCCACCAGACCGGGCAGCTCCAGCGGGAGCCCGGCCCCCGAGACGATGGCGTCCACTCCCGCCTCCACCGCTGTTTTCACGGCGTCGGCATAGTTCTGGGTGGCAACCATGGCGTTGATGGCCACAAGGCCCGCACCATTGGCGATCTCTTTTGCTTTTTTGATCTCCGCCGCCAGGGCGCGGCGGTTGGCGCCGACCGGGTCTTTGGCAAAATCCGGTTCCCGGTAGCCGGTGTCAGCGGTGGAGATGCACCCCATGCCGCCGCAGGCCGCCACGGCTCCGGCCAGCCCGCCCAGGGAAACGCCCACGCCCATGCCGCCCTGTAAAATGGGGACTGCAAGGGGTTTGCCCGCGAGGGTCAGCATAGCTCACTCAGCGCGGCCATGCGCTGCCTCCCACTCTCCCACAGCTCATCCAGAATGGCAGCCACCGGGCGCACCTCATGGAGCATTCCGGCCACCTGACCGGCCATCAGGCTGCCCGTGGCAGTGTCGCCCTCAAAGACGGCACGGCGCAGGCTGCCCAGCGTGTATTTTTCCAGCTCCATCTTATCGGCACCGGCCTTTTCCTGCCGGACATATTCCCGGCTCATCCGGTTTTTCAAAACACGGACGGGGGTGCCGCCGATGCGGCCGGTCACGATGGTGTCACTGTCCTTGGCCCGGAGGAGGGCCGCTTTGTAGTTTTCGTGGATGGGGCACTCCTCGCTCACCAGCAGGCAGGTGCCCACCTGAGCACCGCAGGCCCCCAGCGCAAAAGCTGCTGCCAGCTGGCGGCCATCGGCAATGCCGCCCGCCGCGATGACCGGGACATTGACGGCATCCACTACCTGGGGCACCAGCGCCATGGTGGTCATCTCGCCCACATGGCCGCCGCTCTCGGTGCCCTCGGCGATGATGGCATCCACGCCCAGCGGCTCCAGATGCTTTTGCCAGCACGGCAGCAGCCACCACGGGGATGACCTTGATGCCGGCTTCTTTCCACATCTGGATATACTTGCCGGGATTGCCCGCGCCGGTGGTGACCACCTGCACGCCCTCTTCCACCACGATCTTTGCAAACTCATCTGCAAGAGGGTGCATCAGCATGATGTTGACGCCAAAGGGCTGGTCGGTCAATGCCTTGCAGCGGCGGATGTTTTCCCGCAGGGTATCCGCATCCCGCATTCCGCCCGCGCCGATGAGGCCCAGGGCCCCCGCATTGGAGCAGGCGGCCGCAAACTCGCCGGTGGCGATGTTGGCCATACCGCCCTGAATGATGGGGTACTTCGTCCCCAGAATCTCGTTTAGAAGTTTCATTTTTTCAACCTTTGTATGTCAGAATCATGCCGCCCCAGGTGAGGCCGCCGCCAAAGCCAATGCAGGCCACCCGCTGGCCGGGAGTCAGCTTCCCTGCTTCGGCCAGCTCATTGAGGGCCACCGGAATGCTGGCAGCACTGGTGTTGCCGTGGCGGTCCATGTTCTTGTAGAACTTGGCCGGGTCGGCATTCAGGTGTTTGATGCAGTGGTCGATGATCCGGCTGTTGGCCTGATGGCAGACCACCCAGTCCAGATCGTCCAGCGTCAGTCCTGTCTCAGCCAAAACCTTGTTCAAGCTCTTGGGCAGGGCATCCACCGCAAAGCGGAAAACAGCCTTGCCGTCCATGGTAATGGGCGCAGAACCAGCCCGATCAGGCCCGCCTGCGTGGATGGCATCATTGCCCCGGGCTCCCAGCGTGATGGCGAAAGGAGTATCGGCCAGCGTGTAAACGGCCGCGCCCGCGCCATCTCCAAAGAGGACACAGGTAGAGCGGTCGGTTGGGTCCATCAGACGGGAAAGGGCCTCGCACCCTACCACCAGCGCATACTGTCCGCCCAGTGTGGTGAGCAGGCCGCGGGCCACGGCGGTGCCGTAGACAAAGCCGGAGCAGGCCGCGTTGACGTCCAGTGCCGGGCGGTCTTCGGGCAGGCCCAGCGCACGCTGCACCTGACAGGCCACGCTCGGGGTCGCGTCCGGGGCCGAGAGGGTAGCACAGACACAACAGGCGATCTGCTCCGGGGCCAGGCCGCTGCGTTCCAGCGCCTGCCGGGCGGCTGCGATCGCCAGGGTGGCCGCGCTCTCCCCCTCCGTGCACCAGTGCCGGGTGCGGATGCCCGTGCGAGTGGTGATCCACTCGTCGCTGGTGTCCACGACGCGGCTCAGATCTTCGTTGGTGACCGTGCGGCCGGGCAGTGCCCCGCCGGTTGCGATCAGCTGTAACCCGTTCATGCTTTCCTCGTTTCCCCGATCTGGCGGTATTTTTTATAGCGCTGCTCGGCCAGGGCCTTGCCGCCCATCTTGCAGAGAGTGCGCAGATGTTTTTTCAGGGCCGTGTCCAGCGCCGCGTACAGAGCCGCGTGGCTGCGCTGCGCGCCGCCCACCGGCTCCGGGATGATCTCTTCCACAATCCCATCCCGATAGAGGTCCTGGGCCGTCAGCTTCATCAGCTCACAGGCCTCGCCGCTGCGGGAAGAATCTTTCCACAGGATGCTGGCAAAGCCCTCCGGACTGAGCACCGAGTAAACGGCGTTTTCCAGCATGAGGATGTGGTTTGCCACGCCCAATGCCAGTGCACCGCCGCTGGAGCCCTCGCCCGTAACGACGGCGATGATGGGCACCGTCAGGCCGCTCATCTCCATCAGGTTGCGGGCGATGGCCTCGCCCTGACCCCGTTCCTCGGCTTCCTTGCCGGGGTAAGCACCCGGCGTGTCAATAAAGGTAATGATGGGGCGGCCAAATTTTTCGGCCTGCTTCATCAGGCGCAGAGCCTTGCGGTACCCCTCGGGGCCCGGCATTCCAAAATTGCAGGCCATGTTTTCTTCCAGTGTGGCACCCTTGCGGTGACCGATAACGGTCACGGGCATCCCGTGGAATTTGGCGATGCCGCCCAGAATGGCCCGGTCTTCCCGGCACTGGCGGTCACCGCACTGCTCAAAGAAATCGGTAAACAGGGCGTTGACGGTCTCGTCGATGTGGTGGCGGGCCGGATGCCGGGCCAGAAAGACCCGGTCCTCGGCGGTCAGCGGGCCGCAGCTGCGGAGGATCTCATCCTCCTCCACAGCCAGCTCCGCCAGCTCAGAGGCATGGGCCGTGATGGCGCTCATATCGCTCTCTTCGTCGGCTGCATTGCCGCGCAGGGCTGCGATCTGGGCATCCAGCGGAGCAAGCTGCTCCAAAAGGTCTTTAATCATTCCGTCTTCCTCCCTCTGCGTGGAGCTGCAGCAGCTGGATCAGCGTAGCGCGCAGCTCACTGCGGGGCACCACCTTATCCACAAAGCCGTGCTCCAGCTGGAACTCACTGCGCTGGAAGCCCGCCGGCAGTGTCTCGCCGATGGTCTGCTCGATGACGCGGGGGCCGGCAAAGCCGATGAGTGCCCCGGGCTCGGCCAGCATAATATCGCCCAGGCTGGCAAAGCTGGCGGTGACACCGCCCGTGGTGGGGTGGGTCAGCACACTGATGTACAGCCCGCCCTTGCTGGAAAAGCGCTCGATGGCGGCGCTGGTCTTGGCCATCTGCATCAGGCTGAAAATGCCCTCCTGCATCCGGGCGCCGCCGCTGGCCGAGAAGATGACCAGAGGCAGGTGCTTGCTGGTAGCATACTCAATGGCGCGGGTGATCTTATCGCCCACAGCCGTGCTCATGCTGCCCATAAAGAAGCGGCTGTCCAGCACCGCGGCCACGCAGGCCACGCCGCCGATCCGGCCCACGGCCGTGACGGCAGCTTCGCTCAGGCCCGTCTTCGCCGTTGCCCCTGCCAGCTTTTCCGGATAGCCCGGGAAATGGAGGACATCCTGCGGAGGCAGCGACTCATCCAGCTCCCGGAAACTGCCATGGTCCAGCACAAGGCTGAGTCGATAGTAGCCGCCGATGGGCAGGTGGAAGCCGCAGTTGGGGCAGACGAAAAAGCTTTTGGCCCAGATTTGCCGGGTAGTGCGGCGGCCGCACTGCTTACACTCCACAAACTGGGGTTCTGTCCAGGCCACGCCGACGTCACGCCGGGCCTTGAGCTGGAACGTGCGTTCCCGCATCTTGCCGCCGGGGAGCAGGTCTCTGATATCGTTCATCTCGCTTGCCTCAGTACCTTATTCCGCGTGGGCCGTCAGGTAGTTAAAGATATCGCCCACGGTCTTCATGTTGGCCAGCTCCTCATCGGAGATGGAGACGCCGAATGCATCTTCCAGAGCCATGTTCAGCTCCACGGCGTCCAGGCTGTCGGCCTCGAGGTCCTCGGTCAGGCTGGCCTCCATCGTGACCTTCTCTTCCTCGCAGTTCAGGGTGTCAACGACGATCTTCTTCATCTCATCGAAAGTCATAGTAATGGTCTCCTTTTATCAAATGGTTTATCTTGTGTGTTTCAAATTGTTTACCTAAAGTTTTTGAGTTGTCGAACAAGGCCATTATATCGAATTCCGGTCAGATGTCAAGAGTTTTATCTAAAAAGCTTTAGCTTTTACAGTTCTTTCACAAGTATTTATCAAACCAAACAAAAGTTTTCGTTGTGTAAATTCCTGTTTTGGGCGCAAAAAGGCCCTCCCACGCAACTGGTAAGAGGGCTTCGCCGATTCTTAATTTACCGCAAACATCTTCTATTAAATCCACCACCCCGGCGCCAAAGCGTCCAGATCCATCCCCTTGAAAAGCGTCTCGCCATGGCACATAAGGCAGATGGTTTTCATGCTGCTGCCTTCGTTTTCTTATTTTTGAAATAATAGCCAATGCCAATGGCGTCCGCCAGTGCCCAGCCAATGGGCACACTGAGCCAGATGCCCGTCGGTGACGCCCAGCGGGGTGGCCGACAGCAGGTAAGCCAGCGCAACGCGGGTGCCCAGAGAGGCAATGGTCAGGATGACCGACATTCCCGGCTGGTTGACAGCGCGGTAGTAGCCGTACAGCAGGAACAGCATGCCGATGCCAAGATAACAGGCCCCCTCAATGTGGAGGTAGTGCACCCCCGCCGCGACGATCCCCGTCTGGGACGGATCCATAAAAATCTGTATGAGCGGAGCTGCAAACAGGCAGACCAGCACGCTGATGCAGATGCAGAACACAGCAGAAGTGGCCGCCGCGCTCCGGATGCCCTTACGGATGCGCTCCGGCTTTTTGGCCCCGTAGTTCTGGGCCACATAGGTGGAGAAGGCATTGCCGAAATCCTGCACCGGCATATAGGCGAAGGAGTCGATCTTCACCGCCGCCGCGAAAGCCGCCATGATGACCGTGCCGAAGCTGTTCACGAGGCCCTGCACCATCAGGATGCCGAAGTTCATGATGGACTGCTGGACGCTGGTCATAACGGACAGATTCAGGATGGTTCCCAGATTGTGCTTGTCCCACTTGCAGTCTTCCGCCGGGGGCAAAGCTCCGGGAACTGCTTTAAGGTATAAAGCCCGATGCCCACACCGGATACAAACTGAGAAAACACGGTGGCGATGGCCGCACCCTGGACGCCCCAGTGGAGCACCAGCACACAGACCAGGTCCAGCACCACGTTCAGGATGGCCGACACGGCCAGAAAGACCAGCGGCACCACCGAGTTGCCGATGGCGCGGAGAAGGTTTGCAAAGTAGTTATACAAAAAAGTGGCAAAAATGCCGCCGAAGATCATAACGAGGTACTGCTTCATCAGCGGGCGGATCTCCACCGGGACCCGCAGCACCCACAAAATGCCGTTGAGGCCCAGATAAACCAACAGGTTGACTGCCAGTGAGATGCCCGCAATGAGGGCAAAGGACTGGAACACGCTCTGCCGCATGCGGGCCTCTTCCCCGCTGCCGTACTGCATGGAGACGGCTGCGCCGCTGCCCATACACAGGCCCAGCACAATGGAGGTAAGGAATGTCATCAGGGTGTAAGATGAGCCCACGGCGGCCAGAGCGTCCGCTCCGAGGAAGCGGCCCACCACCCAGGTATCGGCGATGTTGTACATCTGCTGCAGCAGGTTGCCGAACATCAGCGGCAGGGCAAACAGCAGCATATTGCGGGTAATGGGCCCTTGGGTAAGACTGCGCTGCATGATAAACGGATTCTCCTTTTCCGATTTTTCCCAACTCCTGTTTTATGCTTCCAGGCCGAAGCGCTGCCGGTATTCCAGCGGAGTACAGTGTTTCACCTCGCGGAATGTTTTAATAAAGTAGCTGCCATCCGCAAAACCGCACTCCGCGCCGATCTCGCCGGTCTTGAGCCGGGTGGAGCGAAGCAGCTCGGCGGCTTTTTCCACCCGGTACTGCTTGACGTACTGGATGGGGGTGGTTCCCAGCAGCTGCCGGAACGAGCGCAGGCAGGCACTCTCGCTCAGAGCCACACAGGCGGCGATCTTCTCCACGGTCAGCTCCTCCGCATAGTGCTCCTCCACAAAGCGGAGCATCTGCTTCATCCGCTCGGCCGCGATCTGCTCCTGCTGGGAGACTTTGGTCTTGCCGCCCACGCACTGGGTGCTGAGGATCCGCAGCGCCGCCGAGAGATGATACCGCGCCCGGTTCTCATAATCAAAGGGCTCATCGGCCACCTCCCGCCAGGCATCCCGCAGGCAGGCCAGCACCTCTTTCTGCCAGGGCACCGCCTCATTGAGGAGGAAGAACGCCGGAGCTCCCGGCTGGGTCATGGGCTTGATGAGCTTCTGCCAGAAGATGGTGTCCATACCGCCCACCAGCCGCGGGTGGAACACGCTGGAGTGGAGCAGGGCGGGGCTCTGCTCCACCGCATGAAGCGCCCCGGAGTTCACAAATATACCCTCTCCCTGATTCAGGCGGACGCGGGTCTTGTTCACATCCACACACAAAATGCCTTTTTCCGATAGGATATACTCAAATTCCTCGTGCCAGTGCCATGCCACGGAATCTGCCGTCATGTCCTCCGCATAGCACGCGATGGGGAACATCGGGCTTCCGTGTTGTGCCAGCTCCCGGCCCTCCGAGCTTGCCACAACCATGTTGCAGACCTGTACCGCCATATTTGCCAATTCCTTTCCCCACATGAATGTTAGTTTTTTATCCAAGCCGATTTTGTTGTATAAATCGGGTGCTTTTATTCTACTACATCCACCTGTTTTGTGGTATTATTTCATCAGAGCTGCAAGCTCAGTATAACACCGCGACGGACGGAAAACAACCGCCCGCACCCGATGTCTCTCAATCTGTTTTCTAGGAGGTATTTTTATGCTTCGTATCGAATATTTTGATAAAGACCGTTTCATGCGTCAGGTTGCTGCCAGCAAGGGCAGTGTTTACCTGCATCTGGACAATGGCGAGACCTGCGACCTTAAGAAGGATTCTGCCCACCGAGCTGTTCCAGATGATGAATGCCCCCGCCAAGGGCTTTGACATCACCGTGACCGACCCCGCCGACGTGACCGGCTTCCTGCGCTACATGCTGGAGGCAGGCCGCAAGGACCGCGCCTGCTAAATTGCCATCCTCTCATTCACATATTACAGCAAAACGAGAGACCCGCCCCGGCGTACAATGCCCCGGAGCGGGCCTTTCGTTTGCTTTGCTGTTTTACAGGATGCAGCGGCTGATGGCGCGGGCCACGGCCAGAAGCTCCTCCTGCCCGATGAAGCCGAACTTCATCTCGTGCTCATCCGCGAAGCAGACCGTCAGCTCAGAGGTCTGCAGCGGGTCGCCGAAGCCGGCGGTCTGGATGCCGAAATGGACGATCCTCCGGTAGGGCAGGACGAAGATCTCCTGCCGGGTGCCGGTGACGCCCTGCATATCCACAATAAAAATACGGTGGGAGGTAAACACGGCCTGGTCACGCACCGTCTTGTAGGCTCCCACGATCTGCTCGCCGTCCAGCAGCAGCTCCTGCACATTTTTGCAGATCTCTTTTTTCTTTGACGCGGATGAGGTTCTGCATCGGTTTATCCCGAAATTCCATTCTGTCTTCCCCTTTCAGCGCTGCCGCGCAGTTCATTCTGTGCCCAGTATAGCATCTGTAGCGTGGTGTTGCAAGATGTCCGGCTCTCGCTTTTGGGCGCGGGATATGTTATAATTCACTTCGAGAACTTCTGCCCCGCTCCCGGGGCCCAAAATAAACGAGAACCGTGAGGGATATTATGGAGATCATCATTCATCAGGCCATTCTGCATGTGCTGGACACCACACTGGACGCCCCGGTGCTCAGCGGCAGCTGCATGGAGCCTACCGCCGAGAAAATGGCGTACCTGCAATACCACATTGAAAAACTGCTGGCCAGCGATGACATCCGCCAGTGCCGTCCCCTGCCCGACTCCGCGTTTCAGAACGAGCTGGAACAGAACAAGGACTTCGTGGACCTCTCCTGCCGGATCGCGGGTGTCCTGTTTGATTACATGCACGCCCACACCACCATCCCCGGGGCAGACCTGGCCGTGGTGGATTTCACCCGGGATGGCGAGCCCTGGCTGGGGATCCTGAAACTGAACTACAAAAACGGCTACACCCATTACACGGAGGAGGTGGGCGGAGCCCCCGTCAACTCCATCATCCAGCAGCGGGCCTGCCTGCCCACCCAGAGCGGCAAGGTGGAAGAGGGCGCACTGGTGGACCTGACCGACTACTCCATGAAGCTGCTGGAAAAGAAATTCGACATCGACGGCCACAAGGAGTTTTACCTCTCCACGGTGGTGTTCCAGTACACCCAGGCCGAGCCCGAAAAGAAAAAGCTGCAGGCCATCCAGGAAGCCGCTGCCCAGGCTGTGAAAGACAGCTATGCCGACGAGCCCCACGCCGAGGCACAGGTAGCCATGCTCATCGCCAATCAGGCCTCTGACAACGACAACAACGTCACTGTGGAGCAGGTGCGCAGACAGCTGGCCGAGGACTACCCGCTGGCCGCCGTCCCCTTTGATGACTATGTGGAGAAAAGCGACGTGCTGGAACCCGCCATGCACGACCAGCCCGTGACGGTGACGCCTGCCCGCATCCGCCGGATGGAGAGCCGCAGCATCCACACTGCCAACGGCATTGAGGTCAAGATCCCTACCGAGATGCTTTCCGAGGATTCGGCCGTGGAATTCCTCCACGATGCGGACGGCAGTGTCTCCCTCCTGATTAAAAATGTGATTTTGTAATTTTACCGCGCTCCCTCTTGCAATTTCAGTCTTTCTATGGTATACCCGTGTTGTATTCTTCGTAATGTTTTTGATTGTCTGGATCGCAAGGAGGATTCTTTATGGAGTTGGCACTTATCTGCGCCCAACAGGTCATTGTGCTGTTTCTGCTCATTGGGGTGGGCACGTTGGCTGTCAAAACAGGTGTCCTGAAGCTGGAACACAAACAGCCGCTGTCCAATCTGCTGGTCAACATCGTGGTCCCGGCCATGATCGTAAACTCCTATCAGATGGAGTTCAGCCTTGAAATCCTGCGCAACCTGCTGGCGGCGTTCGGCCTGAGCATCCTCACCATTGCACTGGGCACCGTGCTCACGCTGGCCCTCACCGCCCGCAGCAAGGACAGCCGGACCCCCATCTTCCGGTTCGCCTGCATCTTCTCCAATGCAGGCTACATGGGCCTTCCCCTCATCTCGGCGTTATTTGGTTCCGAGGGCCTGCTTTACGCCAGCGCCTATGTCACGGTGTTCAACGTCCTGCTCTGGACGCTGGGCTACAGCATCGTCAGCGGCAGCTCTGACCCCAAAGCCGTGGTGAAGAGCCTGGCCCACACCCCGGCCATTTACGCGGTCCTGGTCGGCCTGGCCATTTACCTCCTGCAAATCCCCATCCCTGCCCTGCTGGCCCAGCCCATCTCCCTGCTGGGTGCCATGAACACCCCTCTTTCCATGCTCATCACCGGAATGCTGTCGCGGCGGGCGATTTAAAGAGCATCGCCTGCAGCCGCCCCATCTGGAAACTGGCCGCCGTGCGGATGCTGGTCATCCCGGCCCTCTGCCTTGGGGCCTTTGCTCTGCTGGGGCTGTTCCGCTTCGGGATGGCCGCACAGGTCGTGCTGCTGCTCGAGTGCTGCCCCGCCGCTGCCATCACCTCGGTGTTTGCGGTGCAGTTCGGTCACGATGAGCAGTTTGCCGCCGGGTGCGTTGTACTCACCACCCTGCTCAGCATCCTCACCCTGCCGCTGTGCGCGCTGGTGCTCACGATGGCGTAAAACGAAAATGTACTCAAAAAACGCTCCTGCAAAGGGTCTTGGCCCAATGCGGGAGCGTTTTGTCTTTTGATTTCCTTTATTGCAGATTCAGCTGCTCTTTGTGGTATTGCAGCGTGTACAGCTGGTAATACCGCCCGTGCCGGGCCAGCAGCTCCTGGTGAGTGCCCTGCTCCAAGATCCTGCCGCGCGACAGCACGATGATGTTATCTGCGTGCTGGATGGTGGAGAGGCGGTGTGCCACGATGAGCATGGTGCCGACGCTGCGCATCTTTTCCAGCGAATCCTGGATCAGAAGCTCCGTCTCGGTGTCGATGTTGGCGGTGGCCTCGTCCAGGATCATGACGCTGGGCTTATGCAGGATGGTGCGGGCAAAGCTGAGCAGCTGGCGCTGGCCTGCTGAGAAGTTGTTGCCGCGCTCCCGGACTTCTTCGTCGAGGCCGTGCTCAAGTTTGTTGATGAAGTGGTCGGCATTGACATAGCGGCAGACCTCCATGATCTCCTCATCCGGGATGTTCTCCTCCCGCAGGACAATATTGGAGCGGATGGTGCCCGAAAAGAGGAAAACATCCTGCAGCATCTGGCCAAAGTGCTTCCGCAGGCAGGGAAATTTTGATCTTGCGGATGTCGATGCCATCAATCAAAATCTCACCTTTCTGGAACTCATAGTTGCGGCAGATGAGGGAGAGAATCGTGCTCTTGCCGCCCGTGGAGCCCACGAATGCAACGGTCTGGCGGGGGTTCACATGGAACGAAACGCCCTGCAGCACCCACTCGCCGGGGATATAGCTGAACCAGACATCCTTGAACTCAATCTCGCCCTTGATGTCCTCCAGCTCGATGGCGTCCGGGGCATCCTGCATCTTGGGCTCAATGTCCATGATGGAGAAAACTTTCTCCGACGACGCAAAGGCCGACTGCAGCCAGTTGAATTGCTCCGCCAGGTTCTGGATCGGCGTAAAGAACTTGGAGATGTACATGTAGAACGTGACGATGGTGCCGGACGAAATGCTCTGCCCCAGGAACGTGGCCCCCGTCCGGTGGCCCATGCCGCCCAGATAGAACAGGCAGAGAATGGAACTGATATAAAGCATATACACCAGCGGGCGGAACACGCCAAAAACGAAGATCTGCTCCTGGTTCGCCCGGGCCAGGGTCTGGCTCTTCTGGCGGAACTCCTCCATCTTCTCGTCCTCGCGGCCAAAGATCTGGGTGACCTTGATGCCCGAGAGGTTCTCGGAAAGATAGGTATTGATGTCGGTGGTGGCATCCTTCACCTTGCGGTAGGCACGGCGGGAGAACTTGCGGAAGATGACCGTGAAGAGGAGGATGAAGGGCACGAAGCAGAGCACCATCAAGGTCAGGGCGTAGTTCAGACAGAGCATCGCCGCCAGAATGCCCAAAATGACGAAGGCGTTCTTGGTCAGGTTGACCAAGAGGTTGGTGAACATCATGGAGATGGCGTTGGTGTCGTTGGTCACACGAGTGACCAGCTTGCCCACCGGGATGTCATTGAGCTGTTCGTGAGCCAGTGACTCGATGTGGGTAAACAGGTCTTCGCGCAGGTCGGAAATGATGCGCTGCCCCACTTTCTGGAGGATGACGGCCTGGAAATAGGTGCTCAGCATCGAGAAGACGAGCACGCCCGCATAGACCGCCACCGAGGCAAACAGATGATCGAGGGTAAAGTCCCCTACCACCAGCTCTTCAATATAGCCCACGATGAGAGGAGACGCGATATCGTAACTGATGGAGAAGAGGACCAGAAAGCCCACAATGATGAATTTTCCGCCATAGGGCTTGGCGTACTGGACCAGACGGCGGACGATCTCGCCATCGGCCATATTCCGTTCAAAGCCCATGGATCCTTTCTTGTCCTTGACGGAGGCGTAGGCAAACACCAGCAGGGCCGTGACCACACCAATAACGGCTCCTACCAGCAGAAGCGGATTCACATTAGCCATTGCTGTCACCTCCTACCTCATCTTCCAGCCGCTGGAGGTCCACCATCCGGCGATACTCGGGGCAGGAAGCATACAGGCTGTCGTGGGGGCCCACGGCCTCCACCCGGCCATCCTCAAGGAAGATGATCTTGTCCAGCCCCTCCACCGTGGAAATGCGGTGGGCAATGAGGAGGGTGGTCTTCCCTGCCCGGCTGGCCTTGAGGTTGTCCAGAATGATCTTCTCGGTGCGGGTGTCCACGGCCGAGACGGAATCGTCCAGAATCAGGATGGGCGCGTTCTTGAGCAGGGCGCGGGCAATGGAGATGCGCTGCTTCTGGCCGCCGGAAACGGTCACGCCGCGCTCGCCCAGCACGGTCTCATAACCGTCTTTAAAGTCCACGATGTTGTCACGGACGTCCGCCAGCGCGGCAGCACGGTCAATGTCCTCCCGGGTAGCGTCATCCACACCGAACCCGATGTTGTGGGCGATGGTGTCCGAGAAGAGGAAGTTGTCCTGCGGGACATAGGCGCAGGCCTGTCGCACCGAGCGGATGGAAACGCGGTTGACGTCCTTCCCATCCACAAAGAGGGTGCCGTCCGGCACGTTGTAGGTGCGAAGCAGCAGGTCTACCAGAGCGGTCTTGCCTGCGCCGGTCTTGCCCACGATCCCCACGCTCTCGCCGGGCTGGATCGTGAAGGAGATGTTTTTCAGCACATCGAACTCGCCGTCCGGGTAGCGGAACGTCAGGTCCCGGAATTCCACGCCGCCCTGCACATTGGCCAGATCCGGCACGCCGGGACGGTCGGCCACATCAATGGGTGCGTCCAGCAGCTCGGTGATGCGGTTGAGGGAGGCTTTGCCGCGGGAGGACTTTTTCAATGAGCATGGCCACGGCCATGATGGGCCAGACGATGGCCTCAAAGTAACCGATGTACTCCACCAGCTGGCCCGCGTTGAACTGCCCGACGTAGACAAGATAGCCGCCAAAACCCAGGATCACGCAGATGACCGACTCCACAAACAGGGTGACCATGATCTCCAGCAGCACCGAGATACGGGTATACTCCACGTTGATCTTCTCGTTGTCTTTATTGAGTTTGCGGAAGGCGATGAGCTCCTTGAGCTCCTTGACGAACGCCTTGATGACCGCAATGCCGGAGAAGTTCTCCTGCGCAAAGTCGGACAGAGCCGAGAACGCCTGCTGGCGCTTCTCCCACGTTCTGGTCATGGTCTTGCCCATCACGGTGCCGATGGCCAGCATCAGCAGCGCCGGGATCAGGGCCAGCAGCGTGAGCTGGTGATCCATGTTCCACATTTTATAAAGGGCCAGCAGGCCAAGGGTCAGGGCGTCAAAAACATGAGCACGCCATCGCCAAAAGCACTCCTGGATGGTATCCAGGTCGTTGGTGTACAGGCTCATCAGGTTGCCCACCTTGTTGACCTGATAATATTGCTGGGAGAGCTGGCGGCTGTGGTCAAACATCCGCTCCCGCAGATCTGCCGTGACCCGCACGGCACTGCCAAAGAAGCAGACGCGCCACAAAAAGCGGCCCAGCACCATCAATATAATAATGTAGATCATAGGCAGGCAGATGTGCTGGAACAGCACCTCTTTGCCAAAAGCCACAGTCTGCCCGTCCACGACCACCTGCCCCAGGTTGACCCCGTTGATCACCAGCCGGTAAAGCCGGGGGATCAAAAGCTGGATGTAGTCTACCGTCAGCAGTGCCGCCAGGCCCAGCAGAAGCACCGGAGCATTCTTGAGGTAATAGCGGTTGATGTACTTGCCGAAGATCACTGCAACGTTTCCCTCCTTTTTCCTATCCATCAGCAAAAACGCGCACAAAGGCGAGCCGCCCTGCCCGCAAGGCAGGCCCGGCTCGCCCTATATGCTTTTCAAAACCGAACGATACCAGTATAAGGGCATTCGCAGATTCTGTCAACATCTGCAAACTTTCCCACTCCGAGAATCAAACAAAAAAGCCATCATCTTTGCAATACGCATTGATGATGGCTTCGTGTTGGAGCGGCCGACGAGGCTCGAACTCGCTACCTCCACCTTGGCAAGGTGGCGCTCTACCAGATGAGCTACACCCGCATTATGGTGCCTCCGATCGGAATCGAACCAACGACACGGGGATTTTCAGTCCCCTGCTCTACCTACTGAGCTACAGAGGCAAATAAAAGCGACCCGGATCGGGCTCGAACCGACGACCCCCAGCGTGACAGGCTGGTGCTCTAACCAACTGAGCTACCGGGCCACATGGTGGAAGTTAACGGGCTCGAACCGCTGACCCTCTGCTTGTAAGGCAGATGCTCTCCCAGCTGAGCTAAACTTCCACATAAATGGAGCGGCCGACGAGGCTCGAACTCGCTACCTCCACCTTGGCAAGGTGGCGCTCTACCAGATGAGCTACGGCCGCAGATCCATTGTGGCGTGCCGGGCGTTCCCGGCGACGTCGATTATTATACCGCAAGCCGGGGCCGTTGTCAACCACAAATTTGCATTTTTTTCAAGTTTTTGTTTGGTCAAGTTTGCCGCCGCTGACACGAAGAGAATTTAATTGCAATTCCATTCTAAAACCGTTATAATTATTTTGTCAAATTGTTGCCTGAAGCCTTTTGCGTCTGCGGCCCGCCGTGCGGGCGGGGCAGACGCATTTTCATGCACTGAGATCTTGCCAGAAAAAGGAGCAAACGCAATGTATAAGATCACTGAGAAAGTCGCGCTGAACCCCACCGTGACAAAGATGGTCATTGAAGCCCCGCTCATTGCCAAAAAAGCAAAGCCGGGCCAGTTTATCATTGTGCGCCCGTTTGAGGACAGCGAGCGCATCCCCCCTGACCGTGGCCGGTTATGACCGCGAGGCAGGCACTGTGGATATCATTTTCCAGATCGTGGGCGGCACCACCATGGAGCTGAACAGCCTCCAGGTGGGCCAGAGCGTCCACGATTTTGTGGGCCCCCTGGGCCGCGCCACAGAGGTGGAGGGCCTGAAAAAGGTCTGCGTGGTCGGCGGCGGCGTGGGCTGCGCCATCGCTCTGCCCATCGCCCGGGAGCTGCACGAGCAGGGCTGTGTCGTCCACAGCGTCATGGGCTTCCGCAGCAAGGATCTGCTGATCCTGGAGGATGAGTTCAAAGCCTGCAGCGATGAGCTGCGCATCATGACCGATGACGGCAGCTACGGCACCAAGGGCGTCGTCACCGCCGCCCTCGACGAGCTGGTGGCCGCCGGCAACCAGTACGACCTGGTCATCACCATCGGCCCGCTCATCATGATGAAGTTCGTGGTCAAGACCTGCCAGAAGCACGGCCTCAAGAGCATCGTTTCCATGAACCCCATCATGATCGACGGCACCGGCATGTGCGGCGGCTGCCGCCTGACCGTGGGCGGCGAGACCAAGTTTGCCTGCGTGGACGGCCCCGACTTTGACGGCGACCTCGTGGATTTTGACGAGGCAATGGCCCGCGGCACCATGTACCGCCCCTTTGAGGCCCGTGCCCGCGAAGCAGCCTGCAATCTGCTGAATCAGGAGGTAAAATAAGATGGCTTTCAATATGGACCCGAAGAAATGCCCCATGCCCACCCAGGACCCCAACGTCCGCAACAAGAATTTTGACGAGGTGGCTCTGGGCTACACCGCCGAGATGGCCGTGAACGAGGCCAAGCGCTGCGTCCACTGCAAAAACAAACCCTGCCAGACGGGCTGCCCCGTCGGCATTGATATCCCGGAATTCATCGGCCATGTGGCAGAGGGCGATTTTGAGGCCGCTTATCAGGTCATCAATCGTTCCTCTTCCCTGCCCGCCGTCTGCGGCCGCGTCTGCCCCCAGGAGAACCAGTGCGAGGGCAAGTGCATCCGGGGCATCAAGGGCGAGCCGGTGGGCATCGGCCGTCTGGAGCGTTTTGTGGCCGACTGGTACCGCGAGAATGTCCACACCGCTCCCATCGTTCCCGCGTCCAACGGCCACAAAGTCGCCATCATCGGCGCCGGCCCTGCCGGCCTGACCGCTGCAGGCGATCTGGCCAAGCTGGGCTATAAAGTCACCGTGTACGAGGCCCTGCATGTGGCCGGTGGCGTGCTGATGTACGGCATCCCCGAGTTCCGTCTGCCCAAGGCCATTGTCCAGCAGGAGATCGACGGCCTGAAGAAGATGGGCGTGGATTTTGAGTGCAACATGGTCATCGGCAAGGTGCTCACCATCGACGAGCTGATGGGCGAGTACGGCTATGAGGCCGTTTTTGTAGGCTCCGGTGCCGGCCTGCCCCGCTTTATGGGCATCCCCGGCGAGAGCCTCAAAGGCGTATACTCCGCCAACGAGTTCCTCACCCGTTCCAACCTGATGAAAGCCTACCTGCCCACCAGCAAGACCCCCATCCGCACCGGCAAAAAGGTGGCGGTCGTGGGCGGCGGCAATGTGGCAATGGACGCTGCCCGCAGCGCCCTCCGTCTGGGTGCTGAGACGGTCTACATCGTCTACCGCCGCGGCATGGCCGAGCTGCCTGCCCGTAAGGAGGAGGTCGAGCACGCCGAGGAGGAGGGCATCATCTTCAAGACCCTCTGCAACCCCGTGGAGATCCTGCCCGGCGAGGACGGCTTCGTCAGAGCCATCACCTGCATCGAGATGGAGCTGGGTGAGCCGGATGCCTCCGGCCGCCGCCGCCCCATTGAGAAAAAGGGCAGCGAGTTTACCATGGATGTGGACACCGTCATCATGAGCCTGGGCACCAGCCCCAACCCGCTCATCCGGCTGCATCGTCACCGAGGGCGATGAGGGCAAGACCAGCCGCGAGGGTGTGTACGCTGGCGGTGACGCCGTCACCGGTGCCGCTACCGTCATCAAGGCCATGGGTGCCGGCAAGGCCGCCGCCAAGGCCATCGACGAGTACATCCAGAGCAAGTAATCCGTAATTTCTCTGTAAAAAGCAGCACCCTGAGACGCTGCAAAGAGCGTTCAGGGTGCTGTTTTGCTTTGATTCTGGTTCGGTCTGCACTTTGCTTAGACAAAATCCTCCCGCATAGGAGTAAAGATGTCCAGCAGGATGCCAGCCTCGGTGCAGACACAGCCGTGCTCCACGCCGTCCTCCTTCAGGATGGTATCCCCGGCCCGGACGGTATGGGTCTCGCCGTCCACGGTAAATTCAAATGCGCCCGACACTACATAGGTGATCTGGGTGTGCGGGTGGTGGTGCAGTGCTCCCACCGCACCCGTTTCAAACGTGTTTTCCACGCACATCAGGCCATCGGTATAGGCCAGCACCCGGCGGGTGACCCCCGCGCCTGCGGGCTGGGGCAGAGCGTCCGCATGAAAGACCCAGCGCTGTTTCTTTTCAGGCAGATTCATATTCATTTCCTCGTTTTCTGCCGCAATGGCGGCGTTTTTCGTGTTCCGGAACCCATGGAATCTCTGGGACTATTATACTGTATTTTCTTCCCAGACGCAACCGCGGCATAGACACACTGGTGGAAAGTCTGAATCTTTACTCCTGCCTTTCTCCCACATCTCGGAAGAGCTGCTGGTAAAAAAGTCTGGTTCCCAGATATGCATCGATGTCCATGATCCCCTCCCCGCTGACCTCCACCAGATCTTCAAAGGGCACCACGGTGTCGCCCACCTGCAGGGTGCGGAACACCGGGTCGATGCGGTCCGCTTTTCCGGTCAGGGTGATGTAGTTGCCCACCGCCGGAATCTCCGGGTGGGCGGTGTCCTCCTTGAAGTACCGCACCGTGATGGTCATACCCTTGGTGACCTGCATCAGCCGATCGGACAGGGCGGACTTTTCTTCCTCGGTCAGAATGCGCTTGGCCACACGCTCGGTGCGCTGTTTTTCTGCGGCAAGCTGCTCGTCGTAACCTCGCAGCGGAGAGAAAGGCGAAAAGATCTTTGCCCGGTTCTGTAAGGTCATGCGCGGGTGCTTACGGAGGGATTCTTCGGTCTGGGGGCGTTCCATCTCCAGGATGTCCCCGTACTTTTGGACGGTCTCCCGCCCGATCTTGCTATTTTTGTAGTTTTCCATCCGAACCTCCTGCACTGTGCCCGCCGATCTGCGCATTGCGCTGACGCATGGTGGCACCCTCTTCGTAGCTGCTGGCTTTCAACACCGCATTTTTGCCGTACTTGTTCTTGATGCCCAACATGGCTTGCTGGAGTTTCTTCTCCTTTTCCAGCTTCTTGGTGTCGGTGAAAAAGTCCACCTGATAGATCCCCTCGTCCGGCGTGACCTTGTTGGCGTTGATGGTGATGCGCCGCACCGTCAGCGCCGGGTCGGTGATGCGCTCAAACAGCTTTGCACTTTCGTTGATGAGGGTGCTGCCAAGATTGGTAGGAGCATCGAACCGGACGGTGCCGTGGGCTGCCTTGGGGATAGTTCTGCCGTAGCGGTCGGTCTGGGTCAGACCACGATAGCCGCCCTTGTCCACGTTCTCCCGGTCGTAGCCCACCTCCAAAGTGATGGATTCCGTCACCAGTTTCTTTTCCGTGAGCCGGAACATCAGAATTTCCGCCATTTCCCGGACGATGAGTTTTGCTTTATCACACGGATAAGGAGTAGATAGCACCTGCCCCTCGCTGATGCTGTTGGTGCTGGGCTTGTAACTTTTGATCTCAGCCATACCGCAGGGCTCATAGCCCCATGCGTGGTCAATGAGAATCTCTGCATCCACGCCGAAAATTTCATACAGACGATCTTCCCCGTGGATGGAAAACCGTGCCAAGTCCCCCATCGTATAAATGCCGTGGGCTTCCAGCCGCTTGACAGTACCAGGACCGGTCATCCAGAAATCCGTCAGCGGTCTGTGGTTCCACAGCAGATACCGGTAGGACTGCTCGTTCAACTCCGCAATGCGGACACCATCCTTGTCTGCCGGGATGTGTTTTGCCACAATGTCCATCGCGAGCTTTGCAAGGTAGAGGTTGGTGCCGATGCCTGCCGTTGCGGTGATGCCGGTGTTGGTCAGCACCTCCCGCACCATAGTCATGGCAAGCTCGTGGGCGCTCATGTGGTAATAGGGTAGGTAGCCCGTCACATCAATGAAAACCTCGTCGATGGAGTAGGGGTAGATATCCGCCGGGGACACATATTTGAGGTAGGTCTTGTAGATCTGGGTGGACACGTCCAGATATCGCTGCATCCGGGGCGGCGCAACAATGTAGCTCAGCCCCAGCGTCGGGTCTGCGTTCAGGGCGTTGGCATCGAAAGAGGTGCTGGCAAAGTGATATTTGCCGTCCTCTCCTCGGACTGCCTTTTGCTGCCGGATGGCAGCCTGCAGCCGCTGGGCGTTGACTTCCCGGACGCGCTGAACGGCTTCAAACAGCCGCGCTCTGCCGGGTATCTTGTAGGCTTTCAGGGAGGGCGACACTGCAAGGCAGATGGTCTTTTCGGTACGGGATGCGTCCGCCACCACCAGATTGGTGGTCAGAGGGTCGAGATGGCGGTCTACGCACTCCACCGAGGCATAGAAACTTTTCAGGTCGATTGCCAGATAGGTGCGCTGCGCTGCCATGCTTCTGCCCTCCTTTGCAAAAGATACAACCATTTATCTTATTAAAGCAAATCTTTACGCTGTTTTCAAGATAGAGCAGCTATTTTGTCTGTGATTCGGACAACAAAAAAAAGAGTGGCAGCATTTTAATATGTACCCCTAATACTGGACACCCAGTATTAGGGGGTATTTTTATGCGATACAGTTATGAATACAAAAGGATGTGTGTTGAATTGTATCAACAAGGGAAATGGCCAGAAACCCCACAGGCATAAGTGAGCATATCTTCCGAGTAACGATACAAAAATGGGCATGTATGGATCCTTTCGCTGCCGGGAGGATCTCAGATTTTAGCGGATGGTTCTGCGGAGCCATCCGTTTTTTCTTATTCTGATCGTATTTTTTCTTTTTTCTCTTGACGATGCCCCGCCAATGGAGTAGGATGGTGCTGCAAAAACGAATTGCAAAAGAGGAATTCTAAATGCAAATCAGCCTTTTATTGATGCAGCAGATCGCGCAGCTATTTCTGATTCTGCTGATGGGATATGCCGTTGTAAAAACCGGCTTGTTGAAGGCATCGGACAGTAAGGTGCTGTCTGTGGTCTTTGTCTATCTGGTCATGCCCTGTGTCGTTCTGAACGCCTTTCAGATCAAGGATACACCGGAGATCCGCACCGGCCTGCTTTATTCCATGGGCATCGCCGTAGGAATGCACGTTGTATTTCTGCTTCTGAATGCGCTGTTCCGCAAAGCTCTCAACTGGACGCCGTGGAGCAGGTCAATATCATTTACAGCAATGCCGCCGCTCTGGTCATCCCCATCGTGCAAGCCCTGCTGGGGGAGGAATATGTTGTCTACTCCTGCGCCTTTGTCATTGTACAGCTGGTGCTGCTCTGGACCCATGCAAGTGCCTGCCTGCAGGGCTCTGCCCGGCTGGAATGGCGCAAGCTCCTTACCAATGTCAACCTGATTGCCATTGCAGCCGGTGCTCTGCTGTATCTGCTGCACATCTCGCTGCCTGCCCCAATCACCAGCACACTGAGCAGTGTCGGCAATATGATCGGCCCCATGGGAATGCTGCTGGCAGGCATGGCCATTGCGGATGTCCCCCTCAAAAAGGTTTTCTGCACCCCGCGCAACTATCTGCCGGTGTTCCTGCGTCTGCTGGGTGTTCCGCTGGTCATCGTTCTGCTGCTTTGGGCAGTTCACGCATCCCTTTGGATCCCGGACGGCAAGCCCATCCTGATGACGGTCTATCTTCTGCGATTACCCCCGCCTGTGCAACGGTCACCTCCATGGCACAGCTCTATGACCGGAATGCTTCTCATTCCAGCGCGATCTATGTCCTGAGCACGCTGCTTTCCATCCTGACCATGCCGCTGATGATCGGGGCGTTTGAACTGCTGCTCTGAAATACGAAAAAAGGCCGCCCGGCATCGCAGCAGGACAGCCTTTACAACTACAAGGATGTGTCTCTATGAAACTACTCAAACAATTCATTCAGCAGGAAACGGTCCTCACCGCAGCCGCTGTGCTGGCCGTTGTCTCCGCCTTCTTTGTTCCGCCGGATGCGCAGTATCTCGGCTACATCGACCTGCGCACGCTGGCGATCCTGTTTTCCCTGATGGCGGTCATGGCCGGGCTGCGGCGGCAGGGCTTTTTTTTGATGGACTGGGCCGGGCATTGCTGTCCCGTACCCACAGCACCTTTCAGCTGACTTTGGTACTGGTCGGGCTGTGCTTTTTCGGAAGCATGTTCATCACCAACGATGTTTCCCTGCTGACCTTCGTTCCCTTTACGTTCGTGGTCCTGAGCCGTCTGGGAGCGGATGTCCGCCGCTCTCTTCTGATTCCGGTTGTCTGTATGCAGACCATTGCGGCAAACCTTGGCAGCATGCTGACCCCCATCGGCAACCCGCAGAACCTCTATCTTTACGGAAAAAGCGGCATGAGCATCGGGGGATTTGTGCTTCTTATGCTGCCCTACACCCTGGTCTCTCTGCTCCTGCTGCTGGCTTGGGCAGCGCTGGTTTGCCGGAAAGCCTCTGCCGCCCTCTCCGTGAATGAGTTTGTTTCTTTCCTCTGCATCTCAGGAGGATCAGAAGATCATCCTGCTGTATCTGGTGTTGTTTGCCGTTTGCCTGCTGTCCGTGATCCGGGTGCTGCCCTATGGCATCGCCTTTGCCGCTGTACTCGTCTGCGCCCTTTTTGCAGACCCGCACACCTTACGGGCAGTGGACTATTCCCTGCTTTTGACCTTGTGGCTTTTTTTTCATCTTCATTGGCAATCTGGGGCGCATTCCTGCCTTTTCCGGCTGGCTGCAGGAGTTTTTGACCGGCCGGGAAGTTTTTGTGGCGGTTCTTGCTTCGCAGGTCACCAGTAATGTTCCCGCCGCCCTGCTGCTGTCCGGGTTCACGGCAGAGACACAAGCCCTCATCATCGGCACCAATCTGGGAGGTCTTGGCACTTTGATCGCATCCATGGCCAGTCTTATTTCCTACCGGCAGATCGCACGGGAGCTGCCGCAGGGGAAGACGCAGTATTTTGGGCTGTTCACCCTATCCAACCTGATCTTCCTTGCGCTCCTGCTAGGTGTGTGGTTTTTGCTCCGTTGACCGTGGCAGATGACTTATGGTTTTTCTATAAAGCTAAAAAGGGAGTTCTGTCACGGACGAAGATCCGGACAGAACTCCCTTTGGTTTTATCGTACCCCGCGCACATAAGCACAGATATCGTTTGCAGTGGCCTCTTTCCCGGAAAAGGCAGCGGACATTCCTATTTCCTCTCCGTAGTCATAATAGCCGAAAGCGTAGCCGATACCGTAAATTTCTTCCTCTGTCATCGACTGGACAAGCATCGCACACTCCTCCTAATTTATTTTTTCTTTTTGTACCCGCAGTCGCAGTAGGGCCCGCCGGAGGCAAGGGTGTACTGCAGCATGGCGACCTCCAGTGCACCGAACCGCTGCATCAGGCTGCGGGAGTTTCCTTTCAGCGTGTTTTTTTTCTATCCTACCGCAGAGCCGCCAAAAACGCAACGTATTTTCTTCTTTGAAATACCAAACGAATATTGCCGACATATCCAAGATACGTTTTACCCGCCCTGCAATTTCCCTTATAATAGCACCGCAGTCTTGAAACGGCTGCAACATTCCCATATCACAAAGGAGGCTTTCCGGTATGGGACAACGGCAAAGTGAGATCATCAAAAATCACATGGAAGTCTACTGGCACGACTATGCTTCGGCCAGCAAGGGCGTCCCCATTACCGAGGCGGGGCTTGTGGAAAAAGCTTCCGTCATTGGACGCACCGGGCTGATGCTGCTGGAATGCGGCACCGGCGCATGGCGTGTCCGAAGCTCCATGAACACCCTTTCGCGGGAGCTGGGAGTCACAACAACAGCGGATATCGGCCTGTTGTCCATTGAGTTCACCTGCTTTGATGGTGACCAGTGTTATACCCAGTCACTCTGTCTGACAAATACGGGCGTGAATACCTCCCGGCTGAACCGACTGGAGCATTTCGTCAACGACTTCGACCGGGAAGGAAAATTTATGACCGGCGAAGAACTGCACAGCCACCTCGATGAGATCGAGCGCATCCACGGCTTGTATTCGCCCATCGCACTGGGCTTTGCAGCTGCACTGGCCTGCGGCTGCTTCACCTTTCTGCTTGGCGGCGGCATCGTGGAAATGCTGTGTGCTTTCTGCGGTGCAGGCATCGGCAACTTTGTACGGTGCAAGCTGACAAAGCACCATTTCACCCTGTTTCTGGGCATTACGGCGTCGGTCTGTTCAGCAAGCCTCGTGTATGCCATCCTGCTGAAGCTGGCCGAGGTGCTGTTTGCCGTATCGGTGCAGCACGAGGCGGGGTATATCTGCTCCATGCTCTTCATCATTCCGGGCTTTCCGTTCATTACCAGCGGCATCGACCTTGCCAAGCTGGATATGCGCTCCGGGCTGGAACGTCTGGCCTACGCCATCCTCATCATTCTGGTGGCAACCATGACGGCTTGGATCATGGCACTGCTGCTGCATTTGCAGCCGGTGCAGTTCCCTGCCCTGAGCCTGACACTCCCGGAAGAGATCGTGTTCCGGCTGCTGGCAAGTTTTGGCGGTGTGTTCGGCTTTTCGCTCATGTTCAACAGTCCCCGGAACCTGGCAGTCTGCGCCGCCCTTATCGGTGCGGTAACGAACACGTTCCGGCTGGAGCTGGTGGGCCTTGCGGGCTTTCCGCCCGCTATTGCAGCGTTTCTGGGCGCACTGCTGTCCGGATTGCTGGCCTCCTGCCTGAAGAGCGCCGTCGGTTATCCCCGCATCTCCGTCACCGTGCCGTCCATCGTTATCATGGTACCGGGACTGTATTTCTACCGTGCCATCTATAATCTGGGCATCCTGTCTCTGATGGACTCCGCCACATGGTTTGCAGATGCCATTCTCATCATCGTGGCACTGCCGTTAGGGCTGATCTTCGCCCGTGTTATCACTGACAAGACTTTCCGTTATTGCACCTGATGTACAGCAGTTCC